>Ga0308159_1002348_pt1 | contig 22120 bp, 15 predicted proteins | sample PhyCR1_FD_201040 | JGI IMG/M metagenome (GOLD analysis project Ga0308159, IMG submission 201040) | Phyllosphere microbial communities from UC Gill Tract Community Farm, Albany, California, United States - DLSLC.R1 | ecosystem: Host-associated > Plants > Phyllosphere > Unclassified | place: USA... | reverse complement strand
TCATGCGCATCGGTTTTCTGTCACCCCTGGCACTGGCACTGCTCGCGGGTATTTCCCAACCGGCCCAGGCCAGTTCCGACGACTCGTGCTACCCCGACTGGCGGGTCTCGCGTGACAGCCTCGACTCATGCAGCAACCAGCCCTTCCTCAGCCCCGGTAACGACAGTCGCGTCAACTTGCGCCTTCTGCTGGCTGACAAAAAGGCCGCGGCGCTGACGCCCAACGCCCTGAGCGAAGACGACCTGTCCCAGGGGTTTGGCCCGGTGCCCTTCCCGGTCTACCGCCTCGCGCCTATTTCCAGCACAAACGACGAACCCGACAACGCGCCGGACGACTCACGCACCGCCGAACTCGACGCGCTGCTTCAACCACTGGGCATCAAGCGCGAGGAATTTAAGACCGCAGGCGAAGCGTTCCTCAATGGCGAAGGCAGCCGCTGCCGCAGCAATGATGATGACAGCGCCACCGCGTTTATCAGCCAGGTGATCAAGGCCGACATGCCGGCGACAGAGCGCGAGTTGCTGGTGAAGGCGCGCTTGCAGTTACTCACTGCCTGCTCGTGGGAAGGCCAGGTGGTAGACGCCCAGCAGATCCAGTCCACCGACGGCCAACTGCTGCGCACTTACCTGCAAGCCGCCGCCGACTTCTACAGCGGTCGCTTCGGTGACGCCGAGCGTGGGTTCGCCGCCGCCAGCAGCAGCAAAGTGCCATGGCTGACAGAGACCGCGCTGTACATGACCGCACGCACTTCATTGAACCAGGCCCAGGCCGAAGCCTTCGACGAATATGGCATGCCGCGCCTCGAGCATGTGGATAAGTCCGCCCTGTCCGATGCCGAGGGAGGTTTCCTCACCTACCTGAAAACTTATCCACAGGGCGATTACGTGGCCTCCGCCCGCGGCCTGTTGCGTCGCGTTTACTGGCTGGCGGGGGACAACGTCAAACTCGCCGAGGCCTATGCTTGGGCGATGACCCAGGCAACGGATACGCAGCGCAATGTGTCCGTGAATGAACTGGTGGAGGAAGCTGACCTCAAGCTGTTGATGGTCAATAGCGAGACCGTCACCACCCCCATGATCCAGTTTGTCAGTGACCTGATGGTGATGCGCGGGGGCGACCAACCCGCCCTCTCCCGCGCCGACCTGGAAAAGCAAAAAACCGCATTCGCCGGTGAGCCGCAGCTGTACGACTACTTGCTGGCGGTGAGTGCGCTGTACACCGAACATCAACCGGACGCCGCCTTGAAGCAATTGCCGCAGAGCGTGCCGTCGAGCCTGGATTACTTCGCCTTCAGCCAGCAGACCCTGCGCGCCCTGGCCCTGGAAGCGAAGCAAGACTGGAAAGGCGCCGAGGCGCTCTGGCTGCAATTGCTGCCGCTGGCGAAACTGCCACTGCAACGCGACCAGCTGGAATTGGCCCTGGCCATGAACTACGAGCGCAGCGGCCAGGTGGCCAAGGTGTTCGCCGCCGACTCGCCGATCAGCGCCAAGCAGGTGCGCTACATCCTGCTGCGCAACGTTGCGGGCCCCGAGTTGCTGCGCCAACAGATCGCCCAGGCCAGCGACCCACTGGAACGCCAGACCGCACAATTCGTCTTGCTCTACAAAGACTTGCTGCGTGGTCAGTTCGCGACCTTCGCCGAAGACCTCAAGCAACTGCCGGCCCAGGCTTCGGAAGACAAACTGGGCACCAGCCTGGGCTACGTCTACAGCGCCAGCCAGACCTTGAAGCTGTTCCAGTGGAATGGCGACAAAGCCGAGTCTGGCTACGCCTGCCCGAGCATTGCGCACATTGCCGCGACCTTGCAGGGTGACGCCAGGAACCCACAGGGCCTGAACTGCCTGGGCGAGTTCATCCTGCGTAACGGCCTGGACGGCATGCCGTTGGAGCAGGCACGCGCCGCCGGCAGCCTGGGCAGCACCGCGTCGGACTTCAAGGGGGAAACCTTCTCGCGCCTGGAGGGCTACAAACAGGTGATCGGCAACGCCAAGGCGCCGAAGAACGACAAGGCCTACGCGCTGTTTCGCGCGATCAACTGCTACGCACCGTCCGGCTACAACAGCTGCGGCGGGCAAGACGTTGGACCTGCCGTGCGCAAAGCCTGGTTCCGCCAGTTGAAAAGCAGCTTCGCCGACACTCAGTGGGGCAAGTCGCTGCAGTACTACTGGTGAAACACCTGTGGCTAGGCTTGCTGTTGCTGGCAAGCCCGGCTTTCGGCGCCGTCGACGCCCGCGACTATGATGCCTTCTGGCTGTGGAGCGGCGTCACGCCGCAACCGGTGCTCAAACAGGCCAAGTCCCTGTACATCCTCCAGGGCCAGATCAACTCCACCCGCCGCGCGCCGCAACGTGGCGTGCAACTGATCGCCCAGGGCATGAGCGTGCCGCGCCTGACCCAGGGCGAAGTCTGGGTGGTCTACCGCGCCCACACCCTGCACTGGCCCGAGCCGGTCTACACCCAACTGCTCGGCCAGATGCAACGCTGGCGCGAGGCGGGCAACCCGGTGGTCGGTATCCAGATCGACTTCGACGCCCGCACCCAGTACCTGCACGAATACGCCGATTTCCTGCGCGACCTGCGCCAACGCTTGCCTGCCGACCTGCGCCTGAGCATCACCGGCCTGATGGACTGGAGCAGCAACGCCAACCCGGCGGCCATCGCCCAGCTCAAGGGCGTGGTGGATGAAGTGGTGGTGCAGACGTATCAGGGTCGCCACAGCATCCCGGATTACGCGGCGTACTTGCCACGCATGAACCGGCTGGGGCTGCCGTTCAAGATTGGCTTGATCCAGGGCGGCGCGTGGGAAGCGCCGGGGTATCTGAAGGACAGCGAATGGTTTCGAGGCTATGTGGTGTTCTTGCAAAACCCTTGATGCGCGCAACCTGCAGGCGCTATCCACACCACGCGGGTCACCGCGTTGGGCCTGTGGGGACTGAGCTTGCTCCCGCTGGCGGCCTGAAAGTTGACCGAAATCTAACCGTCACCCCACGCTCCAACTGTGGGAGCGGGCTTGCCCGCGAAGGCGGCCTGACAGGCGACCTGGATGTTGGATCAGACCGGGTACCTATCCAGTGCTGCGGTCAGGGCTGCTGTGGGTTCCGCGCTTACAGCGGGTCACTCTTGGAAAATAGCCCGGAATGCCGGCCCAGCCAAAAGTCATCAAAAGGGCCCTTGCCGCAACGCTCGGTGTGCCCGCAATCCGACCGTGATTTGGGGGGGCCGCCCAAGATCAAAAGCACGATCATGATCAAGGGCGGCTGTAGGCATGCTGCATTCAAGGCCTCCATCGCTGGCAAGCCGGCGCCTACAGGTTATAGGTGGCTACCAGTCATAGGTCAGGCTCGACACCACCGTCCGCCCTTCCCCGTAATAGCAATCCAGATCACTGGTGCACTGCGAGACATAGGTTTTGTTGGTGAGGTTTTGCACATTCATCGCCAGTTTCACGCCCTTGAGTTTGAGCGGCGAACGGCTCAGGTCGTAGCTCAGGCTGGCGTCGTAGACGCTGTAGGACGGCACGCTGAAAGCGCCCTCGTAGTAGTCGCCCAGGCTTTGGCGCGCATAACGTACGCCTAGGCCTGCGCCGAGCCCGGCCAACGGGGTGTCGCCGAGCACGCTGTAGTTGACCCACATCGAGGCGGTGAGCGGCGAGATGCCCGCAGGATGGCGACCTTCGCGGCCGTCGTTGTCCTTGGTGTATTTGATGTCATTGCGCGAGGCCGAAGCGACGATGTCCCAGGCATCGTTGAGAACGGCCTTGGCTTCCAGCTCCACGCCCCGTGAGCGCATGGCGCCGCTTTGGGTGCTGTAGGTGGTATCCACCGGGTTGGTGGTGAGCACATTCTCCTGGTCCAACTGGTAGACCGACACCTGCACGAAGCTCTTCTGGCCAGGCGGCTGGTACTTCACGCCGACTTCGTACTGGTTGCCGGTCGAGGGTTCGAATGGCTTTTTGTTGGCGTCAGTACCGGCCAGCGGCAGGAAGGACTCGGTGTAGCTGACGAAGGGCGCCACGCCGTTATCGAACAGGTACACCAGGCCTGCACGACCGGTAAACGCCTGGTCTTTGCTGGCGAAGCGGGTGTCGGTCAAGGGCTCTTTGTTGACCACATTGGCCCAGTCATAGCGCCCGCCCAGTACCAATGCCCATTTATCCAGCTTGATCTGGTCCTGCACGTACAGGCCGGTTTGGGTGATGGTACGGTCCCAGCGGTATGGCTGGCCAAAATTCAGGCGCTGGCCGTAGACCGGCTTGAACAGGTCGATGATCGGCGGGTTGCGGTCATACAAGCCGTGGAACAATGAGTTTGAATGGTAGTAATCCAGGCCGAAGATCATCGTGTGGGACAGCGCGCCCGTGTCGAATTCAGCCTGGGCGATGTTGTCCACGCCGAACACTTTGTTGTTCTGCGCCCAATCCACGCCAAAGCGTTGCAGGTAGCGTTGGTCCTGCACGCCAGTGGCTGGGTTGGCGACAAAACGGTAGCCGTGCAACGGCGCGGTGTAGCGGTCGTCGACCTCGGCATAGCGGGCGTTTTGCTTGAGGGTCCAAGTGTCGTTGAGACGATGGGAAACCTCGTAGCCCAGCACGTATTGCTCGCGGTTGTACTGGTTGACGCCCGGTTCGCCGATGAACAGGTCACGCTTGATCTTGCCGTTGGGGTTGTCCCACAGCGTGCCGGACGCTGGCAGGCCTTGGGCTTCGGGCACGCCTTTGTCTTTCTGGTACTGGGCGAACACTGTTACGCGGGTGTCATCGCTGGGCTGCCAGGTCAGACTGGGGGCGATGAACTGGCGTTTGTTTTCGACGTAGTTGATTTCGTCCTGCCCATCGTTGGCCAGGCCGGTGAGACGGTAGAGAAACTGCCCCTGCTCATCCAGCGGGCCGCTCAAGTCGATGGCCGCGCTTTTGTGCTCGTAGGTGCCGGCTTCCAGCACCACTTGGTGGATCGGGGTTTCGCTGGGGCGCTTGCTGACCATATTGACGATACCGCCAGGCTGGTTCTGCCCGTACAGCACGGACGCCGGCCCCTTGAGGACCTCGATACGCTCCAGGGAATACGGCTCGATCTGCAACGCACCGCCGGTACTGCCGCCGCCGTAGGGCAGGTGCAGACCATCGAGGTACAGGGGAGTGGGCGAGAAGCCGCGCGAGGTCGGTTCATCGAACAACTTGACCCGATCGGCGAAACCGCCCGCCGTCATGCCAGGGGTGTAGAGCAACGCCTGGGTGACGCTTTGCGCTCCGCGCGCCTTGATCTCGGCGGCGGTGATCACGTTGATGGTCTGGGGGATTTCCACCAGCGCCGAATCGGTCTTGCTGCCCGAAGCACTGCGGGTTGCAACAATACCTTCCACCGGCCCCCAGGCGCTTTCCTGCGTTTGCTGGCCGCTGATTTGGGTGGCACCCAGCTGTAACGGCCCGCCCTCGGAAATGGCCTGCAACGACCAACCACCCTGGGATTGCACTGCCACCAGGCCGCTGCCTGCCAACAGCCGCTCCAGACCGGTCCCGACCCCAAAGCGCCCCTGCAGGCCGGTACTGCGCTTGCCTTCGGTGAGCGTGGCATCCACCGACAGCAAAATGCCTGAGGCGCTGGCAAAGCGGTTCAGCGCCTGGTCAAGGCTGCCGGCAGGAATGGAGTAGCTGCGCAACGCTTCAGCACTTTCTTCAGCGTGGGCCAGCGTCGGTAGCAGCGGCACCGTCGCCAGCAGGCTGACAAACAAGCCACGGCGCAGCGCGCGGGCCAAGGGTTGGATTGGGTGGTGCGGCATTGCAGGACTCCCCGTGAGATCGCTTCTTGATTGGCTTTCAAGAGGTATCCCGAACGGGACGCAGAAACCGACAAGCACGCGTGAAAAAATGTTCAGGCTCGCGCCTTGATCGTCACCCAATAGCGTGTGACCGCCTGTACTTGCACCGGTAGCGAGCGCTCCAGCGCCGCGAGGATTGCATCGGTATCGTTCAGTGGGAACACGCCAGTGAGCAGCAACCCCGCCACCGCCGGGTCACACCGCAACAGCCCCGGACGATAGCGACTCAGTTGCGCGACAAACTCGCCCAGCGGCTGGCGTTCGGCGATCAGGCGGTGCTCGGTCCAACTGCTTGCGTTGGCGCTCATCGCTGGCAGTACCCTGCTTTGCTGCGGGTTGAACCACAGGCTGTCGCCGGCATTCATCTGCACTGGCGCGCCATGCACCGGGGTGACCCGCAGGCGGCCTTCGTACAGGTCGACACGGCTGCCATCGGGCAACTCACGCACGGCAAAGCGGGTGCCCAACGCCTGCACATCGCCCGCCGGGGTTTCGACGATCAATGGGCGAACGGCGTCGTGGCCGCTGGTCAGCAGGACTTCGCCGCGGATCAGGCGGATGCGCCGCTCGCTGGCGCTGAAACGCAGGTCGACGGCACTGTCGCTGTTGAGGTCCAGGCGCGTGCCGTCACTGAGGGTGACGTGGCGAATCTCGCCGGTGTGGGTGCGATACTCGGCGAAGGCCGCGTGCCAGGGTTCGCTGCGTTGCACCAGGTAGCCACTGCCGCCGGCCATCAGCAGCAGGCCGAGCAGCTTGAGTGCGGCTCGGCGCTGGGTGTCGGGGGTGTCGCGCAACACGGCACGGGCACTGTCGGCGGGCACGTTGCCGAAGGTTTGTTGCAGCTGCTGCAGACGCTGCCAGGCACGACGATGCTCGGGGTCGGCAGCCTGCCATCGGGCAAAGGCCTGGCGTTGTTCGCCTTGCAGTTCGCCGCCCCATTGCAGCATCAACCACTCGCTGGCTTGCTCGACAACCGCCGGGGCGATGGGCGCGTCGTGTCTCATTCTTCGTAGGCCACCTGGTAGCAGGCAACAATTGCGCGGGTCATGTACTTCTGCACCGAGCTGACCGTCACGCCCAAGCGTTCGGCGATCTGTGCATAACTCAAGCCTTCGAACTGCGACAGCATAAACGCCTGGCGCACGTTGTCGGGCATGCGATCGAGCATGGCGTCGATCTGCATCAGGGTTTCGAGGATCAGCGCGCGGGTTTCCAGGGACGGCGATTCCGGCTCGGGCAAGTGCGCAATGCTTTCCAGGTAGGCACGCTCGATACGCAGGCGCCGCCATTGGTCGATCACCAGGTTGCGTGCGATCTGCGCCAGGTAGCTGCGGCTTTCCTTGTCGCCGGGAAAACGCCCGGACACCAACAGGCGCAGGAAGGTGTCCTGCGCCACATCGGCCGCATGCTCGCGGTCGCCCAGGCGCTTGCGCAGCCAGCCTTGCAGCCAGCCGTGATGGTCGCGGTACAGGAGGTGAAGCTGATGCTGGCCGTCAGTCGCGGTGTCCATGAAAAGCTCAGATACACTATTGAGAGCAATTATCATTACACCTTATTTCGCGACTGACAAAAACTCTTTGCCGTTCAGCGCCCAGTGGTTTGCAGCGGGTACACCGATTCCCAACCGCCGCCCAGCGCTTTGTACAGCCCAACCATGGCCAGGGACACGCCGGTTGAGCTCTCCACCCACTGCTCCTGCGTGGCCAGCAACGCGCTTTGCACGGTCAGCACGTTGACGAAATCCACCACGCCCTCGACGTACTGCTGTTGCGCGGTGCTCAGGGCAATCTGGTTCTGGCGCACGGCTTCGGCCAGGCTGTCGCGACGCAATTGGCTGGCGTTGTAGCGGGTCAACTGGTCATCGATCTCATGCCAGGCACGCAGTACGGTTTGCTGGTACGCGAGCGCCGCTTCCTGTTGTTGGGCCTCGCGCAGGTTCAGCATGCCTTGCAGGCGCCCACCATTGAACAGCGGCAAGCTGAACTGCGGGCCGAAGGCAAAGGCGCGGGAGCCCCAGGAACCAAAGTCCGAGAGTTGCATGGCCTGGGAACCGAGGCTGCCGGACAAGGTGATGCGCGGGTAGAAGTCGCCCTTGGCCACCCCGATGTTGGCGGTGGCGGCGTGCAGGCGCGCCTCCGCCTGGCGGATATCCGGGCGGCGCTCGGCCAGTTCCGACGGCAGGCCAATGGCGACCTGACGCTGGGTTTGCGGTACGGCGGCGTCCTTGGACAGCTGCGCGTGCAGGGCCTGCGGCGGCTCGCCCATCAACAGGCTGAGGGCATTGATCAGTTGGTCCTGGCGCTGTTGCAGATCCGGCAGGCGCGCTTCGATGGCGGCGACCTGGGCGGCGGCTTCGGCGACGTCCAGATCCGTCGCCACGCCGTCAGCCAGCCGCAATTGCGACAACTTGAGACTGTGGCGGGCGACGTCGAGGTTTTGTTCGGTGACGGCGCGGGTGTTCTGTACGCCGCGCAATTGGATGTAGTCCTGCGCGGTCTCGGCGAGTACCGACAACAACACCGCGCGGCGGTCGTCTTCGGCCACTTGCAGGGTGGCGTCGGCGGCTTCGGTTTCGCGTTTTACCCGGCCCCAGAAATCCAGCTCCCAGGAGGCGGAGAAGCCCATGTCCCACTGGTTGAACGCCGAGCGGCCGTTGTGGCCGGACGGGTCGCTCAAGCCTTTGCCGCTGTTGCGCTGGCGCAGGTAGTCACCGTTGGCGTTGACGTCGGGGTAACGCTCGGCGGTGGTCACCTGGCGCACCGCACGGCTTTGTTGCAGGCGACTGCTGGCCAGTTTCAGGTCCAGGTTATCGGTGAGCGCCCGACGTGTGAGGGCCGAGAGTTGCGCGTCGTGGAACACATCCCACCAGCGTTCCTGCAAGGGATCGCTGACGGCACGGCTAGCCGCCTGGCGGCCCTGGGGCTCGCTCCATTGCGAGACTTGCGGGTTCTGGGGCTTGTGGAAATCCGGCCCGACCGTGCAGGCGCTCAGGCTGATAAGGCTCAAGGTGAGCCAGGCAACTCGCTTCATTGCTGGGCCACCTCACGCTGCTTCGCCACTGGCTGGGTGTCGACGCTGGCTTCTACCGACATGCCGACCCGCAGGCGCTCGGTATGCGCCTGGTTGGGTTCGAGAACGATCTTCACCGGGATGCGCTGTACCACCTTGGTGAAGTTACCCGTGGCGTTATCCGGCTTGACCGACGCGAAGGTCACCCCAGTGGCGGGCGCCAGGCTTTCCAGATGACCGTAGAGCAACTCACCGTCGAGGCTGTCGACACGCACCTGCACGGGCTGGCCGGCGTGCATGTGGGACAGCTGGGTTTCCTGGAAGTTGGCCACCACATACGCGTCTTCCAGCGGCACGACCGCCAGGATCTTGCTACCCGGCGTCACGTAGGCGCCAACCCGCACCGCGCGCTCGCCGACCATGCCATCGACCGGCGCGACGATGCGCGTGTAGGACAGCTGGTAACTGGCCAATTCCAGCGCAGCCTGGGCACGCTTGAGTCCACCTTCGGCGGCATCGCGCTGGGCGGTGAGGATTTCCACTTGCTTGCGTTCGGCCGCCAGCACCGCCGTGGCATTCGCCAGGCGCGCGGTGGCCTGGTCGATGCGGGTCTTGGCTTGCTGGGCGTTCTGCACGGTGCCGGCGCCGACACCGGCGAGGTGGTTGTAGCGATTCAGTTCGTGTTCGGCGAAGGCCATTTCGGCACGGTCCGCCGCGACGGTGGCCTGGGCCTGGGCGATCAACGAGCTTTGGCGCTCGAGGGTGGCGGTGGCGTTTTTCAGTTGGGCCTGGGCGACCAACGCATCGGCATCGGCAGCCTGGGCGGCGGCACGGAAGTCGCGGTCGTCGATCAGCGCCAGCAGTTGCCCGGCCTTGACGCGCTGGTTGTCTTCCACCAGCACCTCCTTGATGAAGCCAGCGACACGTGGCGCAACCAGCGTGAAGTCAGCGGCGACGAACGCGTCGTTGGTGGTCTGGCGCTTGCTGCCCAACATACCCGGCGCGACCAAGTACACCAGCACGCCGACGGCGAACACAGCGATGACGGAGACGGCAATTTTGTCTTTGCGTTTCATGAACAGTCCTTTCAATCAAGTCGGTGCGCGAGGCGGGAAAATCCGCGTGGGCATCCAGAAAATCAGCAGGATCAACGCCACCGCGACGGCGGCCATGACGTAATAAAGGTCCGAAGAGGTCAGCACCACGGCCTGCTCGTGCAGGCGGTGCGCCAGGCCCGACGCGTCGCCGTCGGCCAGGGGTGAGTTGCCCAGGCGGTCCACCAACATGGTCGAGTGGAAGTGCAGGCGCTGCGTGGTCAAGGTATCGAGCACGCCCGTGGCGACCACGGCGGCCAGCCCCTTGATGGTGTTGAACCAGGCCGATGCAAACGGGCCGTCCATGGGCTGGATGCTGCCGGTGGACAGCATCAGCAGCGGCAACACGGCCATCGGTTGTCCGAAGATTTGCAGCAGGTAAAGGCCGTAGAAGTCATCGCGAATCCATGCCGAGGTCAGGTGCGCGCTGCCCACGCAACACAGCACCAGCATGCCCAGGCCGATCCCCAGCACCCAGCGGCAGTCGACCCAGCGCAGGTTGCACAGCGCCGCCACCATTGGCAGCGCGATCAACTGCGGGATGGCCATCAGCAGCATCACCGGCGCGGTTTGCAGCGGGCGATAACCCTGGACCTGGGCGAGAAAACTCGACGGGATGATGATCACCGAGGTCAGCACCATCAGCACGCCCGCCAGCACAATCAGGGCGAACGACAGGTTGCGCAGGCCGAGCATCTGCAACTTGAAGAATGGTATGGGCTGCGACCACTCGTTCACCATGAACAGCACCAGCAACACACTGCCGCCACACAGCAGGAAGGTGATCAGGCCTGACTCGAACCAGTCCAGGCGGTTGCCTTGCAGGATGCCGATCACCAGCATGCAGATCGCCGGGAAGCCCAGCAGCAGGCCACGCCAGTTGAACTGCTTGAAGCGCTCCAGGCGCAGCGGATCCTGCGGCAGCCCGTAGGCCACGGCGACCATGGCCAGCAGGCACGGCGCGACGATCTGCCAGAACGCCCACTGCCAGCCGACGTACTCGGTCCACAGCGCTGCCAGTGGCGTGCCCAGGCTCGGGCCGAAAGTGGCGGTGAGTGCGTAGCCAGCCAAGCCGTACAGCTTGACGTTGGCCGGCAGGAACCGCAGTGCCGCGGTCATCAGCATCGGCGGCAACGCGCCACCGGCCAGGCCTTGCACAGTGCGCAGTACCAGCAGGCTTTCGTAGTTCGGCGCGAACGGACACAGGATCCCCAGCACGGTGAACACGCCGATGGCGCAGAGGGTGAAGCGGCGCAGGGAAAAGGTCACCGAGCACCACGGCGCAAAGGCCATGGCCGACACGGAGGTGGCGGTGTAAGCCGCGACCAGCCAGGTGCCTTCGTCAAAGCCGATGTACAGGGCGCCGCGAATATCCGCGAGGGCCACCTTGGTGACCATCTCGTTGAGACCGCAGACCAGCACCGCCAGTAACACGCCGACCAGCCCGATGATGATCCGCGTCCCGAATACAGGTGGGGTCATGGCAGTGGGCTTGGCTGCGGCCGCGAGGGTGGGGGCAGCGAGGGAAGTCATGAACGGGTAACTCGGAATGGTAAATACCCGAGCAGTTTAATCAGGCACAAACATGACAAAAAGTTACTTGTTGGCAGGTTATAACTGCACCAGACGCAACAATCATGACCGACACAAACCGCGTGCGGGGGCTGGTTTGCCGGGGATAGCGGTGGGTCAATGGCCCATTTGGATCAGCCAGGCCGCAATCGCAGGCAAGCCAGCGCCGACATTCACCGCATTCACTTCAGGTAGGTTGGGCTTCGAGCCAGGTGGCGTGGCAACTTTCGCGCATGGTTTCGCGCAGCCATTTGTGGGCGGGGTCCTTGTCGAATCGCGGGTGCCAGGATTGGGCCAGGACCAGCGTCGGCAGCGAGATCGGCAAGGCGAACGCGCGCAGTGGCAGTTTAAGGCGATTGGCGCTCAACAGCGCTTCCTTGGGCACCGGCAGCAGCAGGTCGGAATCGGGCAACATGAACATCGCGCCATGAAAGCCTGGGGCGATCATCGCCACGCGGCGCTCCAGGCCCTGGGCATTCAGCGCGGTATCGATCGGCCCGCGCGCGATGCCGCGTCGCGAGATGCTGATATGCGAGTAGCTGGCAAAACGTGCCGCGGTGATTTCTTCGTCGAACAACGGATGGTCTTCCCGCGCCAGGCCGACGAAGGTGGTGGAGAACAGGTTCTGCACCTTCACTTCGGGGCTGACCGGCATGGTGTTGCTCACGCGCAGATCCAGGCGCCCTTCGCGCAGGGCCTCGTCGTCGGTGTCGCCTTCGGGCACGAAACACAGCTCGCACAGCGGCGCCATGCGCTCCATGGTGTCGAACAGGCGACCGCCATACACGCCGATAAAAAAGTCATTGGCGCGCACGCTGAAGCGGCGGCGCAAGGTGCTCAGGTCGACCTGATCCGCCGAGCGGAACAACAGCGCCGCCTGCTCCACCACGTTGCGCACCTGGCCTTGCAACTGCAGGGCCTTGGGCGTGGGCACCAGGCCGCGACCGGCACGTACCAGGATCGGGTCGCCCACGGCTTCGCGAATACGCGTCAGGGTGCGGCTCATGGCCGCCGGGCTCAGGTTCATGCGTCGGGCGGCGCCGACCACGCTGCCCTCGTCGAGCAAGGCGTCGAGGGCGACCAGCAGGTTCATATCCGGTAGTTGCATGCCAAGCACTCGTGATCAACGGGGCGTAAATTGAGCGCAATCGTAGCAGGCTTTACAGGTAACCCTTCACGTTGCGAGGCAGGTAGTCCGCGTAGGTGGCCTTGGGATGGGCCTGGCATTTGCGCACGATGTCCGGCAGGGCGTTTTCCAATTCGTCGGCGCGCGCCAGGCCTTCGTTGTAGTCGCTCTTACCGCTCAATGCCGGGAACATCACTGCGACTCGGGTAATGGCAAAACTCTTCATCGCGATCAACGGACGGGTGGGATGTTCGCGACGGAACTGGCTGACTTCTTCGGTCAGCGCGCTGCAGGTTTGGTAGGTGGTTTGGGTAAAGGTCAGGTGAGTCGTTTCCTTTCTCACCGGTTCGGGTGTGAACACCATATCGTTCTGCGCCTCGAGCACTGCGGGCCGTTCGGCATCCACTGTCCAAGGCTTGAAACGCCAGAGTGTGGCCGCCGCGACGGCGGCTTCACCAAAGGCCGGCTTGGTGGCACTCAGCGCCTTGACGTCGCTGACCGTACCGTCGTTATGAATATTCAGGCTGATGCGTGCGTGCCCCTGGGTAGTGATCAGGTGGCTGGAGTAGAGCGGCTTGGGCATGGTGACGACTTCAGGCACGAATTGCGCCATGACCGAAGTCGACAACAACAAGGCCGCCGCCAAAACAAAAAACCGCATCGTCGTAAATCCTTTTACCGGGCACATGTGACGCCAAGGCGACGTCAGATGGTCGGTATTATCGAGTTCACGGCGGGCAAAGAGCAATCATTCCTGTTTAGCGTTGCATGCCCCAACGCTTTACAGTGAGCCGCTCAAAGGTGTCGAACACCAGGTTTTCCACGAGCAGCCCGATCAGGATCACCACCGCCAGCCCGGCAAATACCTTGTCGGTGTAGAGCTCGTTGCGGTTCTGGAAAATGTACCAACCCAGGCCCCCCTTGCCGCTGGTGGCACCGAAGACCAGCTCGGCGGCGATCAGCGTGCGCCAGGCAAACGCCCAGCCGATCTTGAGGCCCGCAAGGATCGACGGCAGCGCCGCCGGGATCAGGATGAACAGCACGAATCGCATGCCCTTGAGGCCGTAGTTGCGACCGGCCATGCGCAGGGTTTCGGACACGCCGAGGAACCCTGAATAAGTGTTGAGCGCCAGCGCCCACAACACCGAATGCACCAGCACGAAAATCAGACTGTTCTGCCCCAGGCCAAACCACAGCAGCGCCAGCGGCAGCAAGGCAATTGCCGGCAACGGGTTGAACATCGAGGTCAGGGTACTCAACAAATCACGGCCCAGTTGGGTCGACACCGCCAAGGTCGTCAGGGCAAACGCCAGCACGATGCCGATCAGGTAACCCTTGATCAGCACCACCAGCGAGATGCTCACCTTGCTCAGCAGTTCGCCACTGAGCAGGCCGTCGTAGAGTGCGTGAAACGTCTGCAAGAAACTCGGCAGCAGCAGGTCGTTGTTCTGATAACGCGCAACGGCTTCCCAGAGGATCGCGAGCACGATCAGGATCAGCCCCTTGCGCAACCAGCCTTGTTGCCACAGGCGCTGGCGCAGGGGCAGTTCACGTTCAACGGGAACGCTGAGCAGTGGTTCGAGGGTGATTTCATATTCCTGGCGCATGGGTTGTCCCTTCAGTAAGCGATGCGGATATCGGCGAAACCCAACTCACGTTCGGCCTCGGGCGCTTCATCGAACAGCAGGCGATGAATGCGCCGCGCCGACGCCTGGAACTCCACGCCACCGAGGCTGTGCAGGTCATATTGATGGCTGTGGATTTCGGCACGCACGCGCCCGGGATGGGGCGACAGCAGCAGGATGCGATTGCCCACCACCAACGCTTCCTCGATGGAGTGGGTAACGAACAACAGGGTGAAACGCACCTCCTCCCAGAGCAACAGCAGCTCTTCCTGCATCTTGCGCCGGGTCAGGGCGTCGAGGGCGGCGAAGGGTTCGTCCATCAGCAGGATTTTCGGCTGCATGGCCAGGGCACGGGCGATGGCGACACGCGCTTTCATACCGCCGGAAAGGGTGTGTGGATAGGCGTCGGCAAAGGCCGTGAGGCCGACTTTGTCGAGGTAGTGCAACGCGCGTTCTTCGGCTTCGGCGCGCTTCAGGGTTTTCGAGGCCAGGAGCGGGAACATCACGTTCTGCTTGACGGTTTTCCACGGCGGCAGCTGGTCGAACTCCTGGAACACGACGATCCGGTCCGGGCCCGGTTGCTCGACCTTTTGCCCCAACAGGCGGATCTCGCCCTCGCAGGGTTTGATAAACCCGGCAATGGATTTGAGCAAGGTGGACTTACCGCAACCCGAAGGGCCGAGCAGCACGTAGCGGTCGGCTGGGTCGATCTCGAAACTCACCTGGTGGGTGGCCCGGACCACGCGCTCGGGGGTGCGGTATTCAAGGCTGACGTTATCCACCGCCAGTAAAGGGCCGGTGGTGTGCAGGTTGCTGGCCGTGTGGCCTTGCAAGGGCGCGTTCATCTCAACTTCCTTGCAGGGGCTTGGCGTCCTGGAAGAAGTAGTCCTTCCACGATTCAGGCTTGTTCTTGATGGCGCCGACGCGGTAGAGGAATTCCGCCAGCGGGTAGGTATTTTTCGGTGTGACGCTGAATTCGAGCTGCGGGTTGTCGATGATTTTAAGCAGCTCGGCGCGGTCGATCTTGGCCTTGGTCACGCGGATGTAAGTGTCGGCTGCAGCGCCTTTGTCGTTCTGGGCAAACTGCGCCGCTTCGGTCAACGCCTCGACGAACGCCTTGTAGGTTTTCGGGTTGTCGTTGCGGAATTTCTCGGTGGCGAACAGCACCGTCGGCGAGTTCGGGCCGAGCAGGTCGTAGGTGTTCAGCACCACATGCACGTTCGGGTTGGCCAGGGCCTGGTCTTGGAACGGTGGGTTGGAGAAGTGTCCGGTCAGTTCGGTGCCGCCTGCGATGAGCGCGGCGGTGGCATCCGGGTGCGGGACGGCCACGGTGTACTTGTCGAGGCGATTGAATTCCTTGTCCCCCCATTGCTTGGCCGCCGCGTATTGCAGGAAGCGCGACTGGACCGACACGCCCACCGCCGGTACGGCAATACGATCTTTCTCGGTGAAATCGGCGATGGTCTTGACCTTGGGATTGTTGCTGACCAAGTAGTACGGGAAGTTACCCAGGGAAGCGACGGCCTTGACGTTCTGTTTGCCGTGGGTGCGGTCCCAGATGGTCAGCAGTGGGCCGACACCGGCACCGGCAATGTCGATCGAGCCTGAGAGCAGCGCGTCATTGACGGCGGCGCCGCCAGACAGTTGGGTCCAGTCGACCTTGATGTCGATACCTTCCTGCTTGCCGTATTTCTCAATGAGGTTCTGGTCGCGTACCACGTTGAGCAGCAGGTAAACGATGCCGAACTGTTCGGCGATGCGGATCTCACCTTCGGCCTGCGCGGTGGCCGGTGCAACCAGGCTACCGGCCAAGAGGCTGACACCCAGGCCGACGGTCGCGGCCAGCCGTGCGAATGGAATGTTCCTGGACATGGTCATGCTCCGATCAGAAAGGCGCGTCGCCCTGGATGGTGGTACGAAACAGCTTGCGGCGCAGATGACTAGGGCAGCCAGCAGCCAGGTGGATCAGCGAACGGTTGTCCCAGAACACCAGGTCATGGGGCTGCCACTGGTGGCGGTAGATGTTCTGCGGCAACACACTGTGTGCGTAGAGTTGGGCGAGCAGGTCCCGGCTTTCGTCTTCCGGCAGACCAACGATGCGGGTGGTGAAACCTTCACTGACGAACAGCGCTTTGCGGCCGTTTTCCGGGTGGGTGCGCACAATGGGGTGCACGACTTCCGCGACCTGGGCAAGCTGCTCGGGCGTCAACGTGGGGCGCCAGTTGCCTTCGAATTTGGTTTCGCTGTAGCGCGCTGTGTAGGAGTGGGCAGCACTACGGCCTTCGACGGCTTTGCGCAGGTGCTCGGGCAATTGGTCCCAGGCTTTGTGCATGTCGGCGAACAGGGTGTCGCCGCCTTCAGAGGGCAACTCCTGGGCGTGCAGCATCGAGCCCAGGCTCGGCAGTTCTTTATAGGAGAGGTCCGAATGCCAGAATTTGCCCGCGTCACCCAGGCCGATGGATTGGCCGTTTTCGATGATGTTCGAGACGATCAGGATTTCCGGATGGTTGGCCAGCAGGAACTGTTTGAGCACATGGATCTGCAGCACGCCGAATCGACGGCTGAAGGCAATTTGTTGCTCGGGAGTGATACGTTGATCACGGAAAACCACGACATGATGGTCCAGGTGCGCGCGATGAATGCGCACGAAATCTTCGTCGTTGACCGGACGGGTCAAATCGAGGCCGACGATCTCGGCACCGACGCTGCCGGGAAATGGGCGAATCTCGAAGGTTTGGGCGGTAGGGATCGCTGTTGGAACAGTAGAGGCGGCGGACATGAGTTCACTCCCGGTCAGACAGGAGAGTGACTTTATAGATATAAGAGCGGCGGTTTAAATACCGTTAATGAATATCTATAGATGGGAACGTTGCGGTGAAAACTCGGCACCGGTCTGCGCCATGGGATAAATCGGCGAAGCGAAACGTTAAGTTCATAGCAACATGACACCAGGCTGTAAGACATCGCAGAAACGCAATGTGGGCGCCAAGAGCCGCGTGTTTAGCCGCTTACAAGCCGAAAACCTTGCCGTTTGACAAGCCGCCAGGCAGCCTCTAGTGTGCATTGGATCCAATTATCCAACCATTGTAACAAGGAGGATAGCGTAACCGTGACGCAGAAGCCGAACCCTTTGAACAGCATCAAGATCAGCGGTCCTATTCCCGCCCATCTTGCTCGCTCCGTAATTGAAGAAACCTTGCGCAATGCCATTCTCGATGGTCGATTGCCGTGCGGTACCGCCATGCGCCAGCAAGAACTGGCCAGCCTGTTCGGTGTCAGCCGCATGCCGGTACGCGAGGCCTTGCGCCAGCTCGAAGCACAGTCGTTGCTGCATGTGGTGACGCACAAGGGCGCGGTGGTGGCGCCGCTGATCGAAGACAACTCGGCGGAGACCTATGCCCTGCGCATGCTGCTGGAGTCTGAAGCCCTGCGCTTGTCGGCCCCGCTGCTGACCGCAGACGATATTGCCGAGGCGCAAGCCTATATCAATGCCCTGGAACGGGAGAAAGACTACACCGAGATCGGCCGCCTCAATCGACTGTTTCACATGGTCCTGTATGGCAAGGCGCCTAACCAACGGCTACTCAAGCTGGTCGAACATGGCTTGAATGAAGAAGAGCGCTTTTTGCGTTTCAACCTTGAGGCGATGGGCCTGGGCGAAACCTCCCAGGAAGATCACCGGGAACTGCTGAACCTGGTGGCGCAAAAGAAGATCGAAGAGAGCGTCCTGACACTGCGCAATCACCTGACCCGGGGCATGGAAGTGATCGCCCACTATCTCAGTGGCCTTGAAACGACCGGCAAATAGATTTCCCACCGCAACGCTGCCCCCTACGTTGCGGAGCCTCCACTGATCAGGGAGCGCTCCGCGTCATAGACCCCCGATGTTAAAGCCTGATTAGATAAACCCACTGCTGTTCGGGAAACTTCCCACCTTCAAAGAATAAGTTACTCACCCCACGTAACTTCTCGAAAAAACATCTCATACACTTATAAGCTCATCCAAACGTTTAACCCGATTATTATCTCCCGCTGATCATCAAGCCTCTCAACTGACCGTGCCAGCCCAGGCCTTTGGCGTGCCTTGCGCGTGGCCCGGTTGAACTCCACCTGTCTACTTCCGGCTGCAAAAGCCATCACTGCGTAACGAGCAGTCGCGACAACTTATAGGCATCAACCATGTACCCAACTTTGCTTGAACAAAAAAAACAGCAACTCTGCAGCCATTTGTTATTTGAAGAAATAACGTCACTCGGCAAGTTACAACGTTTCATGGAAAGCCATGTGTTTGCAGTATGGGATTTCATGACCCTCACCAAACGCCTGCAACAGGACCTGACCTGCACGCGCCTGCCTTGGCTCCCCCCGACCGACCCACACGCCGCCCGCCTGATCAACGAGATCGTACTGGGCGAGGAGTCGGACGAGCATCCGGAGCACGGCTACTGCAGCCACTTTGAGCTGTATCGGGAAGCGATGCTCGAGGTGGGTGCCAGCGCCGCCGCCATCGATACCTTTATCTCGCTGCAACGCCAAGGCTTGGACGCCCAGGCGGCCTTGCAACAGGTCGATGTACCGCATGGCGTGGCCCGCTTCGTCGAGAGCACCTTGCGCATCGCCTTCAACGCGCCTACTCACTGTGTCGCCGCGACGTTCCTGCACGGCCGTGAGAGTGTCATCCCGGCGATGTTCGAACGCCTGTTGCAGGGCAGCGGGCTCATCAACCGACAGGCTCCCATCCTGGGTCATTACCTGAAGCGTCACATCGAGTTGGACACCCAGGGCCATGAGCCAGGGGCGCAACAGTTGCTCCAACGCCTGATCGGCAACGATGCAAACCGCAGGGAACAAGCCGAGCGCGCCGCACTCGACGCCCTGGAAAACCGCATCAGCTTCTGGGACACCGTGCGGACCTCGTTGCAAGGGGTGCGCCCATGAATGCCTCTGACTACCGCCCCATTGCCGAGGATTGGGAACACCGTGCAACCATCCGCACACGCCCTCGCCGCGTGCTGGAGAACGACGACAACCTGATCTACCCACTGTGTCGCCAGCCACTCGTGGCGTGCGCGACGTTTCTCGAACACTGCTCGCAATGGCGCGACTTTGTACTGGTGCAAAGCTTCTACAAATTCATCAACGACGTGGTGATTTTCGAGACCGAGATCGTCGACAAGACCGCCCGCAGCATTGCCAAGAATCGCTTTGCCGTGCCCTTCCCCCTCGCCTGTCGCTACGACGCAATGACCATCGTGGTGGACGAGGACTACCATGCCCTGGTCGCGCTGGACTTCCTGCAGCAAACCGTCGAAATGACCGGCATACAGCCACTCGAACTGCCCACGCAAATCGAACTCGGCCGTGCCCTGCCAGCGGCACAGGCGCAGGCTCCGGCCCACCTGCACGACGCCATTGAATTGATTGCCGTGGCCATCGCCGAGAACACCGTGACCTATGATGTGGCCGCCTTCGCCAAGGACGACAGCCTCAAGTCGTCGGTCCGCGGCATGATGGCCGATCACCTGTCGGATGAAGGGCGCCATGCACAATTCTGGACACGCCTGGTACGCCTCTACTGGCAGGTGGCGAGCCCGCAGGATCGGGACAGCATTGCCCTCGTCCTGCCGACATTCCTGGCCCAGTACCTGACCAACGACCTGCAGGCATCCTTCGACCTGCAACTGATCGAACACCTGGACGTCCGCCCCGGCATCCGCCATGCACTGCGGGAAGAAATCAACGCGCTAGATTTCCCCATCACCCGCCAACACCCGCTGATAGGCAACATCACACGTTTTCTGCACCACAGCGGGTTGCTGCAGACACCCAGCGTGGCGCAGGCATTGGACGACTATTTGCCCCCGGCAGGGAGCGCAGCATGAGATGCCTGACCATGTGCTGGGTCGGTGTCAGCCACGCCCTGGACAGCCTGAAGCACGTGCTTGAACAGTGTGGGCATCGGTCGGGGGATGAGGCCGCTGACCTGGTAGTCGATGACGGCAGCCTGTCAGTACCGACGCGCTTGGCCGGCACCGCGCGTATCAGCCTGCGCCTGGGCATCGGCCCTCTAGGCGCACATGGACTGCCCGCCGTGCAGCTGCGTGGGTATGACCGCAACGGACGCTTGCTTGCCGCGCTCGACCTACCTGAAGTGCCCTGCGGGAACGGCCAGCGATTACGCCTGCAAGCGACACGTGTGTTGGCCGACTGGTTTGCCTTGCACGTCAGCCGCGTTGCACGCGACCCTGCGTATTTGCCCACAGAAGCCTGCGCCACTGCGTGGCCCGAGCAAGGCATGCAGGTGCTGGAGGCGCTGGCGTTTGTGCACCGATTCAATCGCACGGCGGACCCTGCCCTGTTGCAGGCCGCCCAGGTGCCGGTGATCGAGCGCGTGCAGGCCAGCCTTCTGACCTTCGCCGAGCGGCCTGCGTTGAACAGTGCGGGCAACGTGACGACTTACCGGCAACTTCAGGCTCGGGCCCTCGCCATCCAAGAGCAACTGGAACCGCTGCTGGAGGGTAGTGAGGCTCCACCCGTGGTCGGTGTCTGCCTGGAAAAATCCGTCGCGCTGTACGCCAGCATTCTCGCGGTGCTCGGCTGCGGCGCAGTGTACCTGCCGCTGGGTCCGGAACACCCACCACAGCGCCAGCAGGCCATGCTGGACAGTGCAGGCGCCCGCGTTCTACTGGATAACGGTTGCCATCCATTGCGTGAGCGCTTCGTTTCATTGGATGTGTGCACCCTCGGCCCGCCCGCCACTGCCAGGCCCTCACGGCGCCCGCCCGCAGACCTTGAAGCACCGTGCATGGTGCTCTTCACCTCGGGCACCACGGGACAGCCCAAGGGGGTGCTGCTGAGTCAGGCCAACCTCGCCCACTTCAGCAGCTGGTTTGGCCGCCAAATGGCCCTGGGCGAACACAGCCGTGTGCTGCAGTTTGCCTCGGTGAATTTCGATGCATCGCTGATGGATATTTTCCCCAGCCTGATCGCCGGCGCAGAGCTGGTTATTCCCAGCGAGGCGCAACGTCGCGACCCACAGCAACTGGTCGAGTTGATCCGCCAACAGCGCATCAGCCATGCGTTCCTGCCACCGGCGCTGCTCAGCATCCTGCCGCTGGATCAACCACTGGGCTTGACGCACCTGCTCACCGGAGGCGATGCCTGCGAGCCCTACGTGATCGAACGTCTGGCAGGCGAATGCCATCTGCACAATCTCTACGGCCCGACCGAAGCTACGGTGCTGGTCACCCATCGAACCCTGCAAGCCGGGGATGGCAATCGCAACCTGGGCCGCCCCATCGCCAACAGCCAGGTGCTGATCCTCGACGACAACCTGCAACCGGTGGATGACGAGGTGATGGGCGAACTGTACATCGTCGGTCCGGGCGTATGCCTGGGGTATTTGAATGCAGCGCAGTCGCCCGACACCCCCTTCGTGGCGCTGTCCCTGCCGGATGGCCAGACCTTGCGGGCCTATCGCAGTGGCGACCTCGCAAAGTGGACTGCCAACGGTATCGAGTTGGGCGCCAGGCGGGACGCACAGGTGAAGATCCGTGGAATCAGGGTAGAACCCCTGGAGATCGAACAGTGCCTGCGCAACAGCCGACTGTATCGCCAGGTGGCGGTGGTGATTGATGCCGCACGCAGGATTCGTGGTGTCGTCGCCCAACCGGAACCAGGCGCCACGCTCAACGATTTGAAGCAGCATGCACGGCAGTGGTTGCCGGATTACCTGCAGCCTGACGTGTGGGAAGAGCGACCTCGCTTGCCTTGCTCCAGTAACGGCAAGGTGGACCGCCAGGCCTTGCTGGCGTTATCGACCCAACCGACATCGGCTAGCGCCGGGCAGGCAGCGCAAACATCCCTCCACATGCAACTGG
>Ga0308159_1002347_pt1 | contig 22124 bp, 28 predicted proteins | sample PhyCR1_FD_201040 | JGI IMG/M metagenome (GOLD analysis project Ga0308159, IMG submission 201040) | Phyllosphere microbial communities from UC Gill Tract Community Farm, Albany, California, United States - DLSLC.R1 | ecosystem: Host-associated > Plants > Phyllosphere > Unclassified | place: USA... | reverse complement strand
GCCGCATCCTGGCGAACAACCCGGGTCACAAACCTCCCAGCTTCGAGGCATGGTCGGACGACGTGCGGTTGATGCGCGAACGTGACCGCCGCACCCACCGCGAGATCTGCGAGCTGTTCAGCTGGGCGCAGGATGACGAATTTTGGAAGGCCAACGTGCTCTGCCCCGCGAAGCTGCGGGACAAATGGGACCAACTGACGATCAAACGCGGCACGCCGCAGAAAGGCACGAAACATGGAAACTTCTCCGCGCAGGATTACCGGGCAGGGGTTAGCGCTGATGGCAAATTCTGACCGCCGGCCGCGATTCATGAGCGCTATCCTCGAAACCTGCCAGCAGCATGGCGAGTACACGTCGCTTTTGCTGCCAGGTGGCTGGTCTGCCTGCGTGAAGTGCGAGCACGCGGCCGAGGCAGCGGCTACGGCAGCCGCACAGGCCTCCTGGCAGGCCGAACTGCGTAACCGGGCATGGGAGGCACGCCTGGGGCGTGCCGCGATCCCTGAGCGCTTCTCCGACCGCCGGTTGGTCACGTACGTGCCGACCTGCGATGAGGCCGAGAAGGCGCTACGCACGGTCACACGGTACGCCGACAATTTTGCCGCAGTGCGCAAGGCCGGCGCCTGCCTGATTCTTTGCGGTGACGTCGGTACCGGGAAGACGCACTTGGCCGTCGGCGTCGCGCACGTGGTGCTGGAGCAGGGCGGTCAAGCCGTCTTCACGTCGGTGATGCGCGCGGTCCGGTCCGTGAAAGAGACCTACGCCAAGGGCAACCCGAAGACCGAAGCGCAGGCGATCGCCGACCTGGTCGAGCCGGACCTGCTGATCCTCGACGAGGTGGGCGTGCAGCACGGCAGCGACACCGAGAAGCTTGTGCTGTTCGAGATCATCAACGGCCGCTACGAGGCGGGCCGGCCGACGATCGTGATCAGCAACCTGGCGATCAAGCTGCTCGAGGAGTACTTGGGTGCGCGAGCCTTCGACCGGCTGCGCGAAGGCGGCGGCCAACTGGTGGTGTGCGACTGGGAATCTTACCGATCGCGGCGGGCGGCCTGATGGGCGCCCGCCAAACCTTCGTCGCCAACCCGCTCGACGTGCTGGCCGCCAAGCAGGTGGTGGGCCAGGAGGACGCCGACGCCACCGCCCTGGTCGTGCTGATCGCGCTCGACGCGGCTAAGCGCGGCCTGGCGCCGGTGCACCTGACGAACGTGCTCACGGAACACCTGCTGACCGCAGCGGCTGTGTGGTCGCAGATGGGAAACCGCAAGCTGTACGACGTGTCGGTCAAGGCCTGGTACGCCCAGGTGAATGCCTGCGCGCGCCCGACCGCGCTGCTCGACTTCACGACGGGCGAGTACGCGGCTATCCGCCTGGCCATCAGCCACTACGTCCGCGCACTTCCGGTGCTCGAAGTTGGCACGCTGGCAGCGGCGCATAGCAAGGTCATGCGCGAGTTATATGGCTGAAACTGCGGCCATCGGGAAACGACTCATCAGGAATTGCAACACTTTGCTACTCTGCCAATTGTTTTCGATTTTTTCGTGTGTTAACGTTCCGCCGTTGCCACGGGAGAACACAACATGGGTTATGCAGATCGGTTCGTAATGAGTTTGGGCGCAAGCACGTTGCAGGACGACGCGCAGCATCACGCGGCCGAACCGCTGGCCGCTGCGGCGCTGGCCGACCTGACTGGCGCCGGCTTCGGCGCGCTGCTGACCCGCGTCAAGTACGCCGATGGCTCGATCAGCAAGACCTTCGAGTCCGGCACGCAGAACCTGGCGCAGCTCCTCCGTATCTGGACCGAACGCGTCACTGCAAAAGGGCGCGAACGCAAGTGGGTGAAGGAGGGGACTGAGTGGGACGTCCGCGCCGCCATGACCCTGTACCGCCGCGTCGCCGAGCGCTCACTGGCCTACTGGCTCGACGGGAAGTGCGGCACCTGCCACGGTACCGGCACGGCCAGCCGGATGATCTGCCAGCCGTGCAAGGGCAGTGGCCGAGGCGAGATCGGCGGCGGTGGCTTCGAGCGCGAGAAGGCGCTGGATATGGTCAGCGAACTGGAGAGTCTGCTCCAGGCACATAATGGCCGCGCTGCTGCTATGCTTCGCTCTTGTCTTTAGTTTCCTTTGCGGACGTGTCGCGGTCACGCCTCTCTGCCGCGATACCCACAAGTTTTGTAACAAGTTCTTGAATATTGATCGGATAACTTTCTTTCGATACATGGTCGAATGATTTAGGCGCGAACAATTTTGAAGCAATCTCCTCCTTAATTTTATTCTGTGTTTCTACAGGTAAGGGGGCGATATAGGCGTCTATTGCACCGACGTCCAGAGCAGTTTGCCTCAGTGCATACTGCTGTTGCCTATGCTTTGTTGATTCTCTCGCCATATACGCAGCTGGAATTGATAGTAGTATTGAAAATGAGAATCTGAGTATGGTTTCTTCAACCGAAATACTGCTGTGCGAGAACTGGATAAGGGAGACAGCTAAAGGCACGATCGCACAAGACATTACAATCAAGGCGCCGCGACGCAACCAGTTCGCTGACGCCTGCTCCTGTTTCGAATGTTGGTCATAGTTTCCTGCCAGCACTTTCTTTCCCGCTAGCCCAAGCAACTTATCCAGTTCGAAGGCCTTTTCCTGAAGCTCAGGCCTCACACGTTGATAGTCTTTTAGCGCTTGATCATACTGTGATTGCAATGGCAGAATTTTCGCTTCAAAGGCCGCTTGAGATTCGCTGACAGCTGTAGACAGTGAATCAACCTTAGATTCCAGTATTCCTATTTCTCTCTTCGCTTGGGATCTTAATTCCTGGGCATCGCGCCTTAAATATTCGAGCCTGACAGACTTAGGTTCTCTTATTTCCGGTCGAACTGCGATCTCCTCAGTTGTTAGTTCATTGAATTCCTTCCTAACCTTAGAGACTTCGGTCTCCGCCTCGGCAGCATCGAGTGGAGTCTGGTTCTTAACCACATCTATGAACATTTCTGATGCTGTTAAAAGATCCTCGAAAATTTTTACCAATTCTGTTAGTCTGTAACCATTTTGAGCAGCTGTTTGCGTAGTTTGAATCGCGGCGACCCATATCTGCCGAGCACCTCGCACCTCCCCAACCCCCTCGAAATCCAGCACTTTTTTTGCGAGAGGAGACAAGGCCCCTGATAGAATGCTTATTTTGCTCATGGTGAATTCTATAAAGAACGCCTTGTCTTCCGAACTAATTGCCATATTGCACTCCACCTAATTATAATTGTAGCAATTATACCATCGTTGCACTCGTGAATCATTGAACTATGTAAAAATTAGTTCCATTTTTGGCGAGCGTGTTGTATTATTTGACTCTTACTTCCCGTACTCGTAATGACCGCTCTGGCGGCACCGATAGCGGGGATTCGCGAGTTGACCAGCCGATGTGCCTTCGCTCGCGTGTATGTGCCGGTCACCGTGCAGATAGCACGGGAGCGAACCCTAAGCCACCCAAGAGGTGGCTTTTTCTTGTCGAAAAGCTACTCGAAAAGTTCCTCTTGTGATAATATTGTTTTCACAATAAAACTATTCGGGAATCTCATGTTGAAAAAAATTTGCAGCGGAATTGCTCTGGCAGCCGCACTTGCTCTTAATCCTGTCCAGGCGGCAGACTTCAAATTCGATTTTGGAGCTGCTTTTTATCTCGATGAGGAGCAAGGCGTACCCAAGTATTTAGTTCAGGGGTCCTTTATCTTCTCCGCGCAAGAGTACGGTGCTGTTTGGAATTCCGTGAGAAATGCTGAGGTCTTTATCAACGGGCGTCGCCTGGATATCGGTGACCTCTCCGTCGAATTACAGCAATACACAACATATTTCGGGCTCATGAGCGTTGCGAGTGCAACCGTGCCTGGACAAGAATTTTTTGGCATGTCAGTGTTCCCATGGGGCGATATACTTGCCGTTGGAGTAAATGTGCCTTCACTACAGCTTTCTGATGGCACCACCCTTGCACATGGAGGGATAACTCCATTAATCGAAGTGTCACCCGTGCCTGAGCCGAGCAGCCTCGCCATGATGCTCGGTGGTCTTTGCGCCGTAGGCGCCATGGCACGCCGGCGCCGCAAGCTGTAGATTGCGGCGGTAACCGCCGCGAACCCAGACAAGCCCGCCAAGTTGCGGGCTTTTTTTATTCCCGCGTTCGAAAAGCGAGGCGGCCATGCCCGACACCACCCGCCCGCCCAAGGAACTTGTCCGCGAGTACTTCGAGCGCCGCACGCACGCGCCATTGGAGCCGCCACCGACGCCTGACGAGATCCGCCGCCAATTGGGCTGGCATCTGCTGCCGCCCGCGCGCCAGCCGGACCGCGACGAACGAGATTGAACGTGCAGGCCACGACACGCTGGCCGCCCAGGAGGTGCATCATGAAGTAACCAACCCCACACTCTGGGCCCGCCGGGCCAAACCATCAGCCAGGCGCCGCCCACGTGGCCGCGGGCCCAACTGGCAGCCGAGACGCTGTAACTCGGCAACCCTCGCAAGAGACGCTACACGCATGGCATCTGCGGCCGGGAGCTCCCGGCCAGCGCAGCAGTCGCCAGCCGTGCGGTGAACGTACTTCGCTTGTAGTTACCCAGAAATAAAATGCGAGAGCGAGACAGGAAGCAGTGCTGTAGGTAAGAGGGCGGTAACCTCGATTGCCGCCATTCTTTACCTAAGTATCGCTCCTAGAGGCGTGGACCGGCGTTGCCAGGCTTTACCGCAGCCCCTGGTCCTGCTGCATTTTCCAGAATGTAGCCCTCATTAGTTGCCAGAGACTCAGGTGTCTTAGTGACGCCTGTCGCCGTCTCCAGACGCTCTTTAATCGGGGTAGTCTGATTTTCTGCACTGTTTGTGGTAGCGGACATTTTGTTCTCCTGGCGTTAAGAAGGATTGGAGTATCGACGTTTTCGCGAACTCAGAAGCCTAGATTACTCCTAGTCGGATTATTTAAAAACCGATGTTTTTTGAAGTAATTGTTCGAAAAAATAGAAGATTGAGTTAGTTGTTTTTCTCTAAAATACACTCGGGCGACGCTGCTCCAATCGCGCCCGATCAACGTCACTGAACCGTATTCAAGGCGCGTACCTGCCATCGCACCCCAGCGGCAGGGCTTTCAAAAGCGGGTGCAGTTTGCCGACGAAACATGACCAGGTGGGTCCGGCCGCCGCGTGCAGAACATCGCGCCCTGCGGCCCCAGCCTGGAGCGGGCGGCGACAAGAAAAGGAAGATCATGGACATCGAATTGACCGAAACGAAAACCTAGTCGCTCAAGCTGGGCGACACGCTGCTCGACGGTTTTGTCATTGCATCCGAGTGGAACGGCATGGCCGAGCTGCGGCGCCAAGGCGAGAAACTTATCGTTCACGGCATGCTAACGGCCCGCCCGAACGGCTTCGCATTTGTGTTCGATGAGATCTTCGGCGGCAGCGCACGCAAGCCGGGCGATCCGTTTGCTGCGCGCATTGTCAGCGCGAGTCCAAATCTACTGGCCCTGATCGCTAAGGCCCACAAAGTCGTCCCGGCGGCCGCATGAACAAACATCGGCACCACACCAACAACGCCGTGCTGGGCGCACCCAAGGACTGGGACCAGGCGCAGTTGCCATGCGACGCACTGCCCGTCACCCGCACCGAGTGCGACGGCATCCCCGCCGTGGTGAGCTACTGGAAGCCGTCCGAGAACGAGCTGGCCATCCTGGCCGGCGGCGGTTCGATCGCACTTTGGGTGATTGGCTCGACCATGCCGCCAGTGATGCTGGCGGTGGACGCGCAGTAATGGCCTAGCGGTGGGGGGGGGCGGCTGAATAGGTAACCGACAAAACAGCTATGGCATCATGTCGGCTCGATAACAGCCGAAGGATAATGTCATGGACGCAAGGGAGTTGAAGGCAGATGAGTGGCGGATTGTGCAGGAAGGATCCGAGATGTCGGGAAAGGCTAAGCGACGCGCTCAGATAATTCTTGAAAAGTTGGCGCAGCTATTCAACGATCGGTCTCCCGAAGCAGTTGGGGATATCCGCCTGAGACAGATTGGCGAAGACGTGCTGCGATATCAGTTTGAGTGTGAATACGGATTTGGGCGATTCGTGCCTGGTTGGCGAGTAGATGATGCTCATCGTGAGGTTGTGTGCGAACTGATATTCGAACGCCAAACTTTTGATGAGCTGGATCGCGTGCGTTGGCAACCATGCCTTTGTGTGGTCGTATCCGGCCAAAGGGCTTGGGCTATAAAATCAAAAGTCGAAGAGCCATCCGACATTGCTAACTGGCCGCCGGAGGACAGGTTGTTCGCACTCGGCATGATGTTGAAATACGCCGTAATAAATGGCCCCGTTGAGTAGTGTGTGCGAAGTTCTAGGCCGCGCAACGCGGCCTTTTGTTTGGACGCAGCCGGCCAATTGCAGAGGAGTGAAATGGGCCGTAAATCATCCCTGACAGAAAAGCAGTGGTCGGAGATCGAGCGACGCCTCCTCGCAGGGGAGAAGGGCAGAGCGCTCGCCCGAGAGTTCGACATCTCCGAAGCCGCCATCCGCAAACGCTGTGGTGCGCAGACGAAACAGGTAAAAGATGTTGCAAATCAATTGGTTGCAGCAGAGACAGCCTTCCGCGCACTTCCGATTAGTGCGCAAATTCAGGCGCGCACCTTGGCCGACGAGCTCAAGGAAATCTCCATGCACCTGGCCGGCGCCGCACGATATGGCGCAGCAACCGCGCACCGGCTGTCAGGCATTGCCCACGCCAAGGTCAACGAGATCGACGACGCCAAGCCGATGGACGATGCGAGCCGCGTTGCGCTGAGCGACATCGGCGCGCTGACACGGCTTGCCAACGGTGCCGCTGAGATCGGCCTTGACCTGATCAAGGCCACCAAGGACATCAAGCCCGAAGACGACAAGCCGACACCGGTGCAGATCGTGATCGGCGTTAAGGACGCCGCGCGGCATGACGACACCAGCTCTCGAACTGAACATCCCCCAGGCGAACTTCCTCAACCTGCCGCATAAGTACAAGGCCTACGTGGCCGGCTTCGGCTCGGGCAAGACGTTCGTCGGCTGCGTGGGCATCTGCATGCACTTCTGGCAGTGGCCGGGCATCAGCCAAGGCTACTTCGCGCCGACCTACCCACAGATCCGCGACATCTTCTATCCCACGATGGAGGAGGTGGCCTATGCGATGGGCTTGAAGATCAAGGTCAAGCAGGGCGACCACGAAGTCGAGGTGTACGAGGGCCGGCTGTATCGCGGCACGGTCATCTGCCGCTCGATGGAGAAGCCAGAAACCATCGTGGGTTTCAAGATCGGCCATGCGCTGATCGACGAGCTCGACGTGATGCCGATGAAGAAGGCGGAGACGGCCTGGCGCAAGATCATCGCTCGGATGCGCTACAACGTGCCGGGCCTGCTCAACGGCATCGACGTGACGACCACACCGGAGGGCTTCAAGTTCGTCTACGCGCAGTTCGTGAAGGCCGTCCGCGACAAACCCGAGCTGGCGTCGCTGTACGGCCTTATCCAGGCGAGCACGTTCGACAACGAGCTCAACTTGCCTGCTGATTACATTCCGTCGCTGCTGGCGAGCTACCCGCCGGCGCTGATCGCAGCATACCTGCGCGGCCAGTTCACCAACTTGACCAGCGGCTCGGTCTACCCCGACTTCGACCGCATCAAGAACCGCAGCACGGCGATCATCCTGCCGGGCGAGCCGCTCCAGGTGGGCCTCGACTTCAACGTGCAAAACATGACCGCCTGCATCAATGTGGTCCGCGAGGGCATGCCGCTGACGCTGGCCGAGCGCGTGAAGGTGCGCGACACGCCGGCCATGGCCCGGATCCTGAAAGAGGACTTCGCCAACAAGGGTCACCAGGTCAAGATCTACCCGGATGCCTCCGGCCAGAACACCAGCAGCAAGAACGCCAGCGAATCGGATCTGTCGATCCTCCGCGCGGCTGGCTTCCAGCTGGAAGTGAACCACACCAACCCGGCCGTGAAGGACCGGGTCAACGCCTATAACGCGATGATCCTGAACGCGGCCGGCGAGCGCCAGTGGAAGATCAACACCGACCTGTGCCCGACGACCACCGAAGCGCTCGAGCAGCAGGTGTGGGGCGCCGATGGCCAGCCTGACAAGAAATCCGGCCACGACCACCCGAACGACGCCAACGGCTACTTCATCGTGAAGCGGTACCCGATTGTGAAGCGCGAGACCACCGTGTCCTCGCTGCGCATGTAACAGCAAGGATTCCCATGACCCACCCAGTACGCAAACGCTCGCCCGAGGCCGAAGCGCTGAACGAGCATTGCGCCCTGATCGACGCGCTGCTGGGCGGCACGAAGGCCATGCGGGCCGCAGTCGAATACATGCCGCGCTGGCCGGCGGAAGATAAGGAATCGTACGAGACGCGCCTGAAGGTGGCGACGCTGTTCCCGGCGTACCAGCGCACGATCGAGGTACTGGGCGCCAAGCCGTTTAGCAAGCCTGTAACGCTGGGCAAGGACGTGCCGGCGAAGCTGCAGCCGTGGCTCGAAGACGTCGACCGCCAGGGCCGCAACCTGCATGCCTTCCTCGCTGAGGTCGGCCAGGAAGCGCTCGGCTACGGTTTTTCTGGCATTCTGGTGGACTACCCTCCGACCCAAGACAAGGACGGCAAGGCGCTGTACGTGACCAAGGCCGAGGAACAGGCCGCTGCCGTACGGCCGTACTTCGTACAGATCCACCCCAAGAACATTCTGGGCTGGCTGACCGATAAGGATGGCCTCAAGCAGTTACGGCTACTGGAAACCGCAACCGAAGAAGACGGCGATTTCGCCACGAAAGAGGTCGAGCAGGTGCGCGTGCTGACGCGGGGCGCCTGGGTCACCTGGCGCAAGGTCGAGGGCGGCAACAAGCAAGACGACTGGGCACCGCACGACAGCGGCGTGACCACCATCAAAAGCATCCCGTTCGTGCCGGTTTATGGAAACCGCCTGGGCTTCATGCGAGCCCGGCCGGCGTTGCTCGAGCTGGCCTACGCCAACGTTGAGCACTGGCAGAGCAAGAGCGACCAGCAGAACATCCTGCACGTCGCCCGCGTGCCGATCCTGTTCGGCAAAGGGCTCGAATCGACCGACACCATTGCCGTTGGCGCCGGATCTATGATCAAGACAGATCGCGCTGACGCCGACCTCAAGTTCGTGGAGCACAGCGGCAAGGCGATCGATGCCGGCCGTTTGTCCATCCTCGACCTCGAGGACCGCATGCGCCAGGCAGGCGCCGAGCTGCTGGTGATCAAGCCGGGTAATGTGACCGAGACCCAGACGCTGGCCGACAACGAGCAGGGCGCCTGCGCGCTGCAGAAGGTGGCCGAGAACATCGAAGACTCGGGCGACCAGGCGCTGCAGTTCATGGCCGAATGGGTGGGCGAGGCCGAAGGTGGCCACATCACCGTGTTCAAGGATTTCGGCGCCGCCACCCTGGCCGAGGCCAGCGCGGAGCTGCTGCTCAAGGTCAATCAGGCCGGCAAGTTGTCCAACGAATCGCTCTACGGCGAGTTGCAGCGGCGCGGCATTATCCGGCCCGACGCAGATTGGGCGGACGAGCAGGGTCGCATCGACGCGCAGGGCCCAGCCTTGGGCACGATGGGTGACGACCCACCGGCGCCGAAGCCAAAGCCGAAAGCTGACCCCGAGGCACCATGATCGATCCGCTGCTCGACCACACCGTCCGCCACCAGGTGAACATGACCCAGTACGGCAATTACGTGCTGGCGAAGATGATCCGGATCCTGAACCTGTCCGATGCCGACCTGATCGGCGCCCTGAATGCGGCGCTGGAGGATATGGACGCGGACTCGTTCAAGGTCCAGCGCCTGGACAAGCTGCTGGCCAGCGTGCGCGAGGTGAACGCCCAGGCCTACGCCGCGCTGTACGGCGGCATGCAGGATGAGCTACAGGCGTATGTCGAGTACGAGGGCCAGTTCCAGTATGACCTCTACAAGCACGTCGTGCCCGCCACGTTCAGCATTGCGAGCGTGGTACCGGAGCAGGTCTACGCGGCCGCCATGGCGCAGCCAATGCAAGGCCGCTTGCTCAAGGACTGGGCCGCGAACCTGTCGGCCAGCCGGCTGCAGCGCGTCAAGGACACCATTGCCGTGGGCTACACCCAGGGCAAGACCACCAGCGAGATCGTGCGCGAGATTCGCGGTACGCGCGCCCTGAACTACGCCGACGGCCTGCTCGACACGAGCCGACGCGACGTCGATGCGGTGGTGCGCACGGCGCTGAGCCACACGGCCCAGATCACGCGCACGCGCTTCACGCAGGAAAACGACGATATCCTCGGCGACGAGATGTGGGTGAGTACTTTGGATGGCCGCACCAGCGCCGAGTGCCGCGCCCGCGACCACCTGCTGTACACGAAGGTCGATCACAAGCCGGTCGGCCACAGCATTCCGTGGAGATCCGGCCCGGGCCGCATCCATTGGTGCTGCCGCTCGTCGTCGATCGCGCTGCTCAAGGGCCAGAAGTCGCTGTACGGCTCCCGCTCTGCCGCCGGCGGCCCGATCGATGCGAACCTGACCTATTCGGACTGGTTCAAGCAGCAGAAGGCCGAGGTGCAGGACCAGGTGCTTGGCCCAGCGCGCGGCGACCTGTACCGCGCCGGCAAATTCGACGTGAAGGACTTCACGAACGACAAGGGCCGCATGGCATCGCTCAAGGAACTGCGAGAGCGTGATGCCAGCGCCTTTGCCCAGTGATATCATGCGGGGATGACCTTACACCTCGTTCCCGCCGCGCCAGCACCAGACAAGCCGAAGCTACGGAGCGCACGCGCCAGCAAGCCGGCGGAAATGCTCCAGTGCCAGCGCTGTCATGGGCGGGAGTTCATCGAGACGGTGATCGGCGCCATGCTGCAGGCGCGAAGACTCAAGGGCGGCACGCGGCAGCTGATTTGCGTGGGGTGTTTACTTAGGGGTGAAAGAGTCGTGGCCGGGTGAAGTTGTTTCCCACCAGAAATTTTGCTATTATCAAGCCTCCCAACAAGCTGGAGTTCGATATGGTGTTAGATTCGAAGCAGTTCGAAGAGTTTCTGGTGCGTGCGCTGAAAGACGTCAGTCCGCCGGCGATTGTAGATTTTAACCGGATAGGTTCCCAGATTTCATTCAAAGTTCAAGGCCCGCCCCATAGCGTGGCGTTAGCTCTTGATGCTTTTCTTACTAAAGGGACTAACTACTTTGAAGGCGAAAATCAGTGGATTACGATAAATCACAAGATCACTCGTCCTATTGATACAAACGTAGGGTTTGTCGAATGCAGTCTTTACCCAGCTCGTTAAGCACTGCCAGTTTTAGGTTCGACGTGCTCAAATTTAATTCGCAGTAAGCCGCCCTCAAGGCGGCTTTTTTACGCCCGGACCATATGCACATAGCCACCAATATCATCTGCTGGCTGTGGGCCGGCTGGGTCGCGTTCAACCTGCTGATGGTCGTGCTGGCCGCCACGGTGCTGCCGGTGCACCAGGCGCACTTCGATGGCTTCCGCGCGCGGCTGCCGACCAGGTTGTCGTCGTTGCTCACTGCCGAGGAAATTACCGCGGTGATTTCGCACGAGCACGGCCACCGGCACCACCTGCACGTCTGGATCAACCTGGCGCTGCGCTGCCTGTTCTTGAACCCGGGCGCGGCCCGCCGGCGCCGGCAAGAGATCGAGGCCGACGACTTCGCGGCCGCCAACGGACACGGCCGCAACATGGCCAGCGCGCTGCGCAAGCTGTCACGCCACCCTGACGACATATCCCGGGCGGAGCGCCTGGAGCGAATGTAACTACAACCGAATTTCACCAAGCCGCCTTCGAGCGGCTTTTTTTATGCCGCAAGCGGACGCGACGCGGTGCACGGCCGGAAGGCCATCGATAGGGCGGATGCCCGGAAAGTCTGACCATGCCATACAAATACAACGCCGACGGCACCATCGCAATGGACGATAAAAAGCTGCCGATCTTCATCCATGCCAATGGCACCGAAGCGCCTTTTGATGCCGAAGCCACGCTCGGCACTATCACCCGCTTGAACGGTGAAGCGAAGACGCATCGCGAGGCGAAGGAAGCGGCCGAGACCAAGCTGAAGTCGTTTGACGGCGTTGAAGATGGTGTGGCCGCGCTGGCCGCCTTGAACACCGTGAAGAGCCTGAGCTCTGGCGAACTGAAGACGGCAGCACAGGTCAAGGAAATCCAAGACGCCGCCGCGAAGACCGCGCAGGAGCAGGTGGCAGCGCAGGCCAAGGCCAGCGCCCAGCAATTGCAAGAACTGACCGCGACGCTGGAGAAGCGCACCACCGAACTGAATAACCACATGATCGGCGGCGGCTTCACGGGCTCGAAGCTGTTCAATAAAGAAGCCAAGCACCCAAGCCAGTTGGCGATCCCGCCTGAGATGGCGCGCGCCTACTTCGGCAATAACTTCAAGGTTGAAGACGGCAAGATGGTTCCCTACGACGCTGCTGGTAACAAGATTTTTTCGCCGACCCGCCCGGGTGAAATCGCCGACTTCGATGAAGGCCTGGCGCAACTCGTTGCAGCTTGCCCGTTCAAGGATCAGATCCTGGCTGGCTCTGGCGCGTCCGGAGGCGGCGCTCAAGGTAATGGCGGCAAAACGCCAGACGGCAAGAAGCAGATCAAGCGCGCCGAGTATGACGCCATGGACCCTATGGCCCGTGCCGGCGCCATGAAAGAAGGTGCCGCGATCGTCGACTGAACGACGCCAAGGCATTATCCGAGGCCCGCCGCGCGCGGGCTTCTTCGTTTCCGCAGTATCGCAGTGCTTTGCCGGCGCCTGGATGGGCAAGTCGGTGCTTTTGGGCTGGATGGCCTCTCTGTTCAAAACCTCAAACCACCAATTAAAGGCAATTCCACCATGAAGAAAATGTTGATTTCGCTCGTAGCCCTGGCTGCGATGGCCATGTCCTCCACGGCGCAGGGCGCCAGTGCCTGCGTCGATAAAGCTGCGTTCTGCGTCAAGGTTGTAGGTGAACTGGTTCAGGCCCACGTCTGGAACTACGCCGCGAAGACTGGCCTGGTGCTGGGCCCGAATAACCTCACCGGCCTGATCACCACCCTGTATAACGCGATGGACGTCGTGTCGCGCGAGCAGGTCGGCATGATCCCGGCCGTGTCCGCTGACATGACGTTCGCCCGTGCTGCCGTCGGTCAGGTAGTGACGTCGCCAGTGGCACCTGCCGCAACCGCGACCGACATCACGCCGGCCGTTACGCCACCGAACGATGGCGATCAGAACATCGGCAACAAGTCGGTGACGCTGACCAAGGCGCGCCGCGTGCCGATCCGCTGGAACGGCGAAGAGAAGCTGGCCCTGGATAACAGCGGCAACAGCTACAACATCATCCTGCGCGACCAGTTTGCCCAGGCGATGCGCACGCTGTGCAACGAAGTCGAATCGGACCTGACCGCACTGCACGTTAAGGCCTCCCGCGCCTACGGTACCCCGGGCACCGCGCCTTTCGGTATTGCCAATGACCTCGGCGATACCGCCGGCGCGCTGCGCATCCTGGAAGACAACGGCGCCCAGGGCCTGGACTTCCAAATGGTGCTGGGCTCGGCCGCGATGCAGAACATGCGCGGCAAGCAATCGGGCCTGTTCAACGTCGAGAAAGCGGGCCGCGAAGACATGCTGCGCGACGGCATTACCGACCGCCTGCAGGGCCTGGCGCTGCGCCAGTCCGCGCAGATCAAGCGCCCAGCGAAGGGCACCGCTGCCGGCGCCACCACCAATGCAAACGGCTACGCCTTTGGCGCCACGGTCATCACCCTGGCCGCCGCCGGTACCGGTTCGTTCGTTGCGGGCGACGTGATCAGCATCGCCGGCGACCCTGAAAACAAGTACGTGGTTTCGTCCGGTGACGCCAGCTCGGCCGATGGCGGCACCATCACCATCGCTGCGCCTGGTCTGCTGCAAGCTATCCCAGCCGCTGCGACCGCGATCACCGTCGCCAACGTCGGTTTCCGCAATATGTTCTTCGCGCGCTCGGCAATCGTGCTGGCGACCCGTGTTCCGGCGCTGCCAGCGCAGGGCGACTCGGCCGCTGACCGCACCATCATCACCGATCCGGTTTCCGGCCTGTCCTTCGAGGTCAGCATGTACATGCAGTACCGCCAGGTGCAGTACGAGATCGCGCTGGTATGGGGTGTAGGTGCCGCGAAAGACGAGCACATCGGCATCCTGCTGGGCTAATCCATCAACACCACCCGGCGGCCACCACGGCGCCGGGCAACCTGCGAGAACGTAATGCGAACCATCAAAGTCAAATCCACGCATCCCGCGACCCAAGGCGCCTTCGTCGTCATCGACAAGGCCGACTTCAATCCCGAAGTGCACGAGCTGTACGACGACGGTACCGACCAGGGTATGGGCGCCATCGAGCGCGCGCCCACCGTAGCTGAGCTGCAAGCCGCTCACGAGCGCCTGCTGGCACGCGAACGCGAAATGGACGCCGAGCGCGACCGTCTGGCCGACCAAGCCCGCGCTAACGAAGCAGAAGCCCAGCGCTTGGCCGACGAGCGTGTCGCAGCCGAGAAGGCCGCAGCGGAAAAGGTTGCCGCCGACAAGGCTGCTGCCAAAGCTGCCGATAAGGCCGCAGCCGACGCCGCGAAGAAGTAAAGCGCCCCAAGCATCACCACCAGCCCGCCGCGCGCGCGCTTTTCCCATTTCGCCACCGAGATAGCCAATGTCCAACACCACCACGATCAAAGTAGGCGAGTCCGCCAAGACCATCACGCTGCCCGAGGGCAAGGCGCTGGTCCTGACCGGCGCGCCCGGCACCGCTGGCGTGGCCTACCTGCTGGATCCGGCGCTCGGCGGCACCAATTCGCTGCGGTCGTGGACCGTCGGCGCGGGCGCTCTCTCGGCCATCGGCCCGTACGAGAACACCCAGAAGATCCACCTGACCTGTTCGGCTGGCTCGATCGCCGCAACGGTCAAGGAAGCGGTGCTGACGATCTCGGCCACGCCGGCGCCAACGGTCCCTGGCCAGCCCGCCAAACCCGTGCTGACCGCGATGGCCGGCGCCGTCAGCCTGGCCTGGACACCAGGCGCAGCCGGCAGCACCGCGACCACCAGCAACATCTGGACCGACATCAACGGCAACGTGACGCAGCTCACCACGAATCCGCAGACCATCAACGCCCCGGCCGGCACGCCGTACGCCGGCACCGTGACCACGCTGAACGCGCAGGGCGCCGGCCCGGTGTCGGTGCAGGCGGATTCAGTGACGCCAACGGCCGCACCCGCTACGCTGCGCACGTTCGAGACATTCGATGTCGCCGGCAACAATACCAACACGTTCAACCGTGTGGCGGTGGCTGAGCTGGGGCGTGCCAGCCTGATTATCCGCAGCCCCGCCAGCAACACGGCACAGATCGCGCTGGGTTACCGCGATGCGGACAACCTCAACAATCCGAACCCTGATTTCAGCGCGCCCGTCCTGATCAACCCTGGCGAGGAACTGTTCAGCGACAACGACCAGGTGCAGTACTACGCACGCCAGAACGCTGCTACCGCCGTGACCGGCCAATATGTAGAAGTTGAGAGAGTGATTAATTTATGACCCGCACCGTCCGCGCAGCAACTGCTCGCGCCAATCCTCAGTACACGATGACCGGTGTCGAATACATCGCACCGGGTGCATCCGTAATTGGCATTTCCAAAAACGGCGCTCGATTTTACGGTTCGACTGGCAACATCCTCAAAATGTGCCTTGATATGGCCACAGCCGCTACGCCGACATGGACCAACGTTCATGATTTCACGGCTGAGGGCGGCACCAACCATACGGTGGGCGGCATCCACGAAATGTTCAACGGCGAGGTGCTGGTTGCCTGCACCAACGGCAGCGGCTTCTCAGCGCTGTACCTGTCTTCGGGCTGGGCAGCAAATCCGGCCACGGCCACCTGGACCAAGGTCTTGACCGCCACCAACGGCATCTTCGCGCCGCAGTATTCGCTGACCGACTTCTGCTCGGGCACCAACGGCGTGGTATACCTGATCGACTCCAACACCGCGCAGACGCTTGGCGGCGAGTCGAATGCCGCGACCGACGCAACGCGCGGCGGCTTCGGTATGCTCTCGACCGATTTCGGCAAGACCTGGGCCAAGGTTTTCGACCTCGTAGCCTACGCGACCTCGCGGGGTTTCCCGTACGCGGCGGGTCTGCACACCCACGGCAGCTGCTACGACGAGGTGGATGACCGCATCTACCAGACCTATGGCGACAATACCGGCCTGGGGAAAGACGTGGCCGGTGTTGGTTTCGCGCAGGTGGTGTACAGCGACGACCGTGGCGTTACGTGGAACCGACTGCCCAACCCCGCTAAATACGACACCAATGCACCAAGCTCGGCGAGCACCATTCAGTACATCAGCGTGGCGCCGCTCGAAACCTGCGTACTGTTCAGCCCCGATGTGAACCAGCCAACCGCTGCCGTGATGTACCCGCGCGCGGGCTACCGGCAGCTGGGGGTAGCGCACATCAGCACCACGATCTATTACGGCGGTGTGAATGGCTACATGCAGCGTACTGGCGCCGGCATCGACAAGCCAGTGTTCGTGGGCGGCACGGTCGTGCAGACTCAAACAGGCAGCCGCAAGGTGCAGATTCCAATGCTCCACCCAGGGCAATCTGCATGGTCGCGCCTGGACTACGATATCCCGGTGCAGTCTCCCAACATTACCGGCTACGGGTTTGGCCGTGTGTTCGGCCCGTTCGCCAACAATCGAATCGTAGCAACTTGCCGACATAGCGTCGGCGGCTCGGGCAACACGTTGATGCGCGCAACGCTGGTCAACCCAATGTAAGGACGCTGATGACCTCATCATCGAAACCGGCGCCGGCTTGCGTTGTTTGTTGCGGCGTAAAAAAAGCCCCTAAGGGCTTCGCTGCAACGGATCACTTAAGCCTGCTGGCGGCGACGCGCCGCGAAGCCCATCAGGCCGAGGCCTGCTAGAAGCATAGCGTAAGTTTCTGGCTCGGGCACCGTGCTGATAGAGTCGCTATTAATCATTGCGGTAAAGTTTCCGTAGTCACGATTCGAATAGCCGGTATTGACGTATGTGTAATCCTTACCTTGTTGCAAATAAGCATCGAAAGAAGAATGTCGAAGATCCATGTAATCATCGTTGTAATTCAGTAAATTTGATAGCGGCGACGCCGGATCAAAATCCGTATAAAGAACGGCGAAGCCATCGAAATTAGAATAACTAGTCAGAAAGGTATAGGCACCCGATGCTGAAGCATTGAACTTAAACGCGTGGTATTCGACATTGGTACCGACGCTTGACAGGGTGTAGAGAGTGGATGGTCGGTTGAAAGTATTTGCTCCGATTGTAGTACCCTCATATGAGATCGTTTCGGCCCTCACACACGTAGCTGCAGTGACGAGAACGGCGGCTATGAAAATCTTGCTGAACAGTGGTTTCATAAAAATCCTTTAGTAATGATGAATTTGTCAGGATATCAGCATATTTATCAAATTTGCAATAATCTACGAATTTATCTATGGTCCGCTTCGAGCGGGCTTTTTTTTGCTTGAGGAAATCATGCTTATTACCGAAACCGGCGCCGGCCTTCCGGATGCTGACAGCTATGCCAGCGTGGCCGAGGCAGATCGCCAACTGGCGGCTCTGGGCGTGATCGACTGGGCGCCGCTGGACGAGGCCGCAAAAGAAGTGGCACTGCGCAACGCGACCCGCTTCATGCGCACGAACTACCGCCTGCGCTGGGCCGGCCAGCGCGTCTACCAAACGCAGGCGCTGGACTGGCCGCGCTACGACGTGTGCGTGGACCGATGGCCAGTGCGCAGCGACATCGTGCCGCCCGAGGTGGTCAGCGCCTGCATCGACCTGGCGGCGCGGGCCGGGCGCGGCGAGCAATTGATGCCCGACCTCGACACCGGCTCGAACGTCGTGAAGCGCGACAAGACCGGCCCGCTGGAGACTGAATACTTCCAGAACACGACCGAGGCGCGCGAGCGCTTCGTGGCCGTCGATGCCGCGCTGGCGCCGTTCTTCGGCGCGACCGGTGGCGGCGGCATGATCAAGTTGGTGCGTGGATGAGCAAATATCCTGTTGTTCAAATCGAAGGCTGCGCCGTCCACGAGAACACCTATGCCTCCGGCGGCAAGGTCTGGACTGTCACCAACCTGATCGCCCGCGCCAAGGACATCGAGCCTTTCGACTTGCCGCTGGCGGCGATATATGCGGGCGTCGATGTCTGGGCGCCGACCGGCTCGGCCTACGGCATGGCCTTCCATATGCGCCGCGCGCTGGACGTGGATACTGTTTATCCGATCATCCTCTGCGAGCAAGGCTTCATCATGGACGGGTGGCACCGCGTGCTGCGCGCATTGATCGACGGCAAGGCCACCATCAAGGCTGTGCGCTTCCCGAAGACGCCGCCGCATGATTACCTCCAGGCGACCACATGACCGACTACGCCAAGAAAGCGCGCGAGACCGACGGCAAACTGCGCAAGAAGGGCGGCACGGTCACACTGCGCCGGATCGTGCTGGGCGACGACGATCCTGACACGGGCAAGCCCGAACAGACGATCACCGACTTCGCGGCCGCCGGCGTCAAGTTCGGCTACGTGGCCGAGCGCATCGACGGCAAACTGATCCAGTCCGGTGACCAGGAGCTGTTGTTGTCGCCGCTGCAACTGACCGGCCAGCCGCTGCCGGAGCCGTCCACCGGCGACCTGGTGCTGATCAACGGCGCCAGGTTCGCCATCCACAACGTCGCTAAGCTCGAGCCGACCGACGTCGTGATCCTCTACACCCTGCAACTGCGAGGTAACTGATGGCCGGATCCTTCAGCGCTGACCTGACCAACTTCATCCGCCACACCGGCGGCAACATCGACAAGGCGCACCGCATGGCCATCGTACTGGTGGCGCAGGGCGTGGTGATGGGCAGTCCGGTAGACACCGGCCGCTTCCGTGGGAACTGGCAGTTCGGCAAAGTGCTGCCGCAGGGCGTGCTGCCCACGCTTGACACGTCCGGCGCCGCCGCGATCGCGCGCATCGCCGGCCAGACGGTTGGCGTGAAGGCCGGGGGCGAGGTCTGGGTCGTGAACAATCTGCCGTACGCCGGCAAGCTCGAATACGGCTACAGCCAGCAGGCGCCAAGCGGCATGGTCCGGGTTACCCTGGCGAACCTGCCGGCGGCGCTGGAGAACTACGTGCGAGGCCTGCAATGAGCAACAAGATTATCCGGTCCGCGCTCGAAGGCCACCTCAAGGCATGGGCCGCCGCGCAGGTGCCGCCGCTGCCGGTGTTCCTTGAGAACCGCAGCAAGGTACCTGCCACGGGCGAGCGCCACCTGCGTGCCGACCTAATGCCGGCCGAAACACTCGACCCCAGTCAGGGCGCGCAGCACCGGCGTTATCACGGCATGTACCAGGTGGGCGTGTTCCTGCCCGAGAACGAGGGCACCGGCGACGCCGACGACCTGGCAAAGGCGATCGAGGTGCTGTTCAAGTGCCCGACCGTAATTACCAAGGTGGGCATCAACGTCCGGATCATGCAGACGCCAGCGATTGCCGCCTCGCGGTCCGACGGCAACGGCTTCTGGATGACGCCCATCACCATCAAATACTCGGCTGACGACTTCAGCTAAACCGCAGCACATCGCACCATCCACCAGCGCCTTCGGGCGCTTTTTTTTCGTCCGAAGAAAGGCAATGCCATGGCAATTCAAACCCAAGTACTGACCAAGGTCATCCGCAAGAAGGAAACGACCTTCGGCACGCTGGCCGGCGCCACCGGCGCGCGTGAGTTCCGCAAGGTCAGCGACAGCATCGCGCTCAAGAAGAGCAAGATCGAATCGGCCTCGATCCAGACCAACGCGCAGCGCCCGATGGCGCGCCACGGCGGCCGTACGGTCGACGGCAATATCGGTGTCGAGCTGGCCCTGGGCCTGATCGATTCCGAGTTGGCGTCGGTGGTTCGCCGCGACTGGACGGTCGTGACGCCGCTGACCGGCCTGACCGTGACGGCTTCCGCAGCCGCGCCACACTTCGTGCGCTCCGCCGGCTCCTGGATTACCGATGGCCTTGCGCTGGGTATGCTGGTCAAATTCAGCGGCTTCACTGCCGGCGCCGCCTCGAACAACGGCAAGCTGTACACCATCATCGCGTTGACGGCCACCGGTATGACCGTGGCCGAGTCGGTGGTGGCCGCCGCAAGCGCTGCCTCCATCGGCCTGACCGTGCCCGGCAAGATCACCTACATCCCCGAGACGGGCCATACCAACGACAGCTACACCATCGAGAAATGGTACAGCGCCGTTGGCGAGTCGTACCGCTTCACCGGTCAGCGCGTGGCCTCGATCAACATCGGTCTGGCCGCCGACGATAAGGTTTCGGCCGAGATCGCCTACATGGGCCAGGACCGCAAAAAGGATGTGGCGCAGTACTTCACCAGCCCGGCCGCTCCCGGCGGTGGCGACATGCTTGTCACGCCATCGGGCCTGGCCGTAATCAACGGGGTGGCCACGAAGGTTTGCACCAACTTCAGCTGCGACATCAACGGTAACGCGTCGGTTGGCAAGGTGGTCGGCTCGAACGTGACGCCGGACGTGTTCATGGACATGATCGACGTCACCGGCCAGATCAGCGTGTACTACGAGAACGGCGTCATGGACGATTACTTCGACCAGGAGCAGACGATCTCGCTGATCAACCGCCTGGACGAAGGTATTGGCGGCGCCTTCGTCATCGCCATGCCGTACGTGAAGGTGTTTGGCGGCGGTGAATCGGGCGACAAGGAAATCATTCGCCAGTACGACTACACGGCCGGCCCGAATGCCGCCGGCACCGGCGCCGGTCGCTCGACCATTCTGCTTCAGGACACCACCCTGGTTTAACCCATCCGACCCGGCCGCGCGCCGGGTTTCCTTTTAGGCGCAAGCCACCCCAGCACGGACCGGACGCTGTCGCCTTCGTCGGCGCAGCGGCCGGCACCGGCACCTATTCATCCGACGAAAGGCACCATCCATGAACGCTATCACCAACACCGAAACCACCGCAGTTGCTACTGCCCACAACGCAGCGACCGCCATCATCGACGCGGGCTTTGACGTCGACCTGCTGCTGGCGCCCGACGCCGCGCCGTTGGAGAAGACCTTCACCGTCAGCGTGCTGTTCAACGAAAACGGCGATCACAAGGCGGGCTTCGAAATCGTCAGCAAGAACAGCGAACAGTACCGCGCTGTCATCCGCGCCACTTCGGTGACCGCGATCAAGCGCAGCCAAACCAAGAAAGAGCAGATCGACGCCAAGACCGACGCTGGCGCCGGCACGCTGTTTGACCTCGGCGAGGACCGCAATCAGAAGATCGCCATGGCCGTGGTCGTAGGCTTGCCGGGCTTTGTCCGCGCCGGTCAACCAGTGCCGGTAACAGGCGCATTCTTGAAAGCCGTGTTCGACAAGTTCCCCACCTGGCAAGAGAAGATCCTCACCTCCCTGGAAGCTGACGCCAATTTTTTGGCGATCTAAAGCGGCAACTGGTCGAGCACGCCGAGGCTTCGCTCAAGCTTTCGGCCAAGCAGAAAGACGGCAAGTCGCTGCGCTGGCATCTCGAGCGCGTGCTCGAACAGACCGGCATCACGCCGCCTCAGTTGGACGTGCCGGCCATCCCGCATGAGCTGGCGCACGTTTGGGAGTACTTCTGCCAGATGAGCGCCAAGCGCACCTGCGGCGCCATGGCAGCCAATCCCATCTCCGACGAGCAGGTTATGGCCTGGGAGCGGCGCCACGGGATCCGGCTGACGCCCTTCGAAGGGGAATGCATCGACGCGCTGGACCAGGTGTTCCTGACCAGCGAGTAGGGCGGCTGCGCGCCGCCCGCATCGAATTACAAGCCGCCCACGAGGCGGCATTTTTATTGGGCCTCCCATGACCGTTGACGTCGCTACCCTCGCAATCCGCATCAACTCACTGGAGGCGCGCAATGCTGCCCGGGATATGGACCGCATGCGCGAATCCGGCGGCCGGGCCGAGCAGCAGACCAACGCGCTCGAATCGGCGAGTCGCAAGCTGGCTGGCGCGCTCGCACTGCTGGGGATTGGTGCCGGGATCGGCA
>Ga0308159_1002341_pt1 | contig 22176 bp, 29 predicted proteins | sample PhyCR1_FD_201040 | JGI IMG/M metagenome (GOLD analysis project Ga0308159, IMG submission 201040) | Phyllosphere microbial communities from UC Gill Tract Community Farm, Albany, California, United States - DLSLC.R1 | ecosystem: Host-associated > Plants > Phyllosphere > Unclassified | place: USA... | reverse complement strand
GCAGCCCTCTTCTGTCATGTCTCCGGCGAGCGGTTTCGGTCCAGCCCATGTGATCCCCGTGGTCTTCGTAACCCCCGGTGAATCACAACTGACTGAAATCGCTCAACTCAATTTTCGGTCGGGCTCTAAGACTAGGACAAATAGGGCGAGATATCTGCGGGATTATAAATAATGACCGATAAAGCGGCGGAGGCTAGGCAGCCTAATCAAGATAAAATGGTATGTGGTATTGTCCGGCCAATTGCTGCCATGGATGACTATACGAGTGCGCATTGGGAAGACGTGCATGAGATTATATGTGAGGCTGCATCCGATTCAGGTTTTATTTCGAAATTAGTCAGTGAGAACGCTGCCGGTGGTGTGATTCTATCTGACATCGTTACAAATCTATATAACAATAGTATCGTTGTCGCCGATGTGTCGGGCCGCAATCCAAACGTCATGTTTGAATTGGGCATGAGAATGGCGTTTGAGAAGCCGGTAGTCATCATTATTGATGATGATACACCGTTCAGTTTTGATATTTCGCCAGTTAAGCATTTGCAATATCCAAGAACTTTAAGATTCGCGGATATCAATAAATTCAAAAAAGAATTGTCTGCAGCCATCTCCGGTTCTGTCGAGGCTTTTGGCAAAAAAGGATACAGGGGTTATCTTCAACAATTTGGCAACATTGAGGTGTCGAAGTTAGAGGCGCAGCATTTAGACGTTCAAAGCATGGCCAATAGTCTAGTGGAGATGCAGCGCAGTGTATCTAGACTGTCTAATGTCATCGCACATACCCAAAATATTCGCGATGTCGAAACTTTTTCGCCGAGTAAAAATGCTTTAGGTGCTTCTGAATGGGTCAAAGTGGGTGTCACTCAAACTCAAAGTAGAGCAATAAGATTTCTGATTGACGGGAATCTAACGGAAGCCGAAAGAGGCGATATATCAAAAATGCAGTTCGTTAGTGAAGTCACCTATGAAAAAATTGATATGGTTAGAAATCTTTTGCGAGTCTATGCATCTAGTTTTAGTAAAACCAACAACGTTATGGCGAATGTTGTCAGTTATCTCCAAAAGAATGGCCATTCTTTCTTATTAGACGGGCTTGGCTAATATTTGAATGTTTTCGGATTCAATTAAGATAGCTGAAGTCTGATTTGTGAGGTGAAGCCTCTATCTTCAAAGCTGTGAGAAACCTCAGTAATGAGCCAGTTGATTGCGTCGATCTGGCGCTTGAAGCCCGTGACGGTCGCCTTCTGCTCGGGGCCAAGATCCGCACGGCCGAGGGCAAGGGTGATCGAGAAGCTGACGGGGTCGCGGGCGGCGCGGCTGGTGGCGGCGGTCGCGGCCTGGCGCGCAGCTTCCTCGGTCGGATAGACGCGGGACAGACGGCGGGACTTGGCGCCGTCACCCTTGGCCTTGCCGGTGGTGAAGGTCTCGCGCTTGCCGGTAGCGCGATTGTGCCACTGCGCCTCCACCCCCTCGGCATCGTCCCGCTTCTGGCGGCTGTATTGGTGGGCGTCGCCGCTGCGCCTGGTAATGGTGACGGTCGGCAGCGCGGTGCCGCAGGGCGATTTGCCGTCGCCGACCGGCTTGAAGATCAGCGCGCCCGCCTTCACCGTCGCGACCGCATCAAATTCGCGCCCCAGGCGGCGCAGGAAGGCGAGATCGCTTTCCCGGCTCTGCGCCTTGGCCCCGACCGCGATCGATGCTAGCGCCTTGGCGCAGCGGGGCTTGAGGCCATGGCGCTGCGCCACCTCAGCGACGATCGCGCCCAGGGTGGTGCCGTGATAGCCCTTCTCGCGGCGCTGCTTCAGCCCGGCGGTGAAGTCCGCCGCCTTGGCGCGGATGGTCAGGGCGGGCGGCGATCCGCCATGGTCGATCGATTCGACATGGAATTCGCCCTTGTCGACCAAGCCGAGCGTCACACCGCTGCCCTGGCGCCAGCCGAGCGAGACGCGGATCTTCGCGCCGGTCGGGGGCAGGTCGAGCGCATCGTCGCTGTCGTCGAGCACCAAGTCGAAAGTGTCGGCTTCCTCGCCGCGCTTTTCGCTGATCCCCATGGAAATCAGGCGGGGGCGGGTGCGTCCGCCGGATAGTGACACCTGGCCACGAATGATGCCGGTGATGTCGCGGCCGTCTACCGTGACCAGATAATCGGCGATCGGCTGGGTCATGCGGGATCCTCGTCGACGCAGAGCAGATCGATGGTGAAATCGATCCGGCGCGGACTGCCGTCTGGCCAGAGGTGCTTGAGCTTCTCTGTCAGGGCGGTGATGACATAGGCACCGTAGACATAGCCGCGCCCGTCGACCAGCGGCCAGGCGTCGCCGGTGTTCGCCATGCGGCGGATCTCGTCGAGCGAGACCTTTCCGTCCGCGATCTCGGTAAATACGGATCCGGGCAGCGAGATCGTCTCGTCACCGGGGCCGGTATATTGGCTGGCGTCGCGGGCGCCGATGCGGGTGGCGGTGGCGTGGCGCCAGCTCGACTTGCGCTGAATCTCGTCAAAGGCCAGCGTGTCGATGCCGAAGGCGAAGAGGCCGAGGGCGAGCAGCATGTCTTACTCCCAATCCGGGCGATCGGCGAAGCTGGGCGAGTCGGGGCCGGGTGCGCCGAGGCCCAGCTCGCGGAGCTTGCGGGCGACCATGTCGGCGATCGTCTCTTCGCTCTGACCGGGTGCGGCATAGATCTGGATGGTGATGGGGGCGGGGGCTGACGCGACCGACGCGAGACCGCGACCGCCGGTGCCAGGCGTCGCCATGGCCATGACGGGTAGCGCCGAGCCGGTCACGATCGCGGCGGTCAGGCGGCGGGACAGGCTGTCCATGCGCTGCACCGGCTCCGACTCCTGGGCGGCGATGCCCAGGGTCAGGCCGTCGATGATATTGCCGCCAAAGCCCCGGAAGACGCGGCTGGGCGAATGAATGCCCAGGGTGCGCCGGAACTAACTGGCAATATTTGATCCCGCACCAATCACCAGTGCCTTCAGCGCGGTCAGCTTTTCGGTGATGCCATTGATCAAGCCCTGGATCATCCACCGCCCGGCATCGGTCAGGCGGGCGGGCACGGTGACGCCGAGCATCCCGAGCATTTTCGAGAAGGCCATCCAGAGCAGCCCGACCGGGCTGAAATTCGTCAGCGCGGCGATCAGCCCGCCGAGGCCGTATTTATAGACGCCGTACGCGACCGCGCCGATCGCGGCGATGGCCGCGACGACACCCAGTGCGATCCCGGCCACGGGGAGCAGGCCGATGCTCAGCGCCCCGGCCGCGAAGCTGAGGGCGGCGAATGGGGCCATGAGCCCGGCCAGCACGATGGCGCCGCCCCCCAGCACCAGAAAGAGCGTCGCAAATGCACCCGCGCCGATCGCCAGCGCCTTGGTCAGAGTCGGGTGGCGTCGAGCCGCATCGCCGATCCAGGTGGCGAAGCCATTGACCGCCTTCAGCCCGGCATTGACGGTGGGCAGCAGCTGGGCGCCGAGCGTGATCGCCAGGGTGGCGGCATTGGTGCGCAGCGCCTTGGACTGCTCGGTCGAGTCCTTCATCCGCTCGGCGAAATCGCGATCGGTGGTGCCGTCCGATTTCATCGCGTCAGCGCGGATCTTGCGGAACAGCTCCAAATTCTGGATCAGCGGGCGCAGGCCCTGCTGCACCTGGCTGTCCTCGAAAAGATAACCGAGCTTCGATAGGTCGCCTTTCAGCGTCTTATTGGTCAGCTCGGCGATCGCTTCCAGCGGCGTCTTGCCTTCCTTATAGGCCTTTTTCAGTGCCTCGGGCAGATTGACACCCATCTTCTCGAAGGCCTTGGCGGTGGCGGGTGAGCTGATCTTTTGCAGGACATTGGCCAGATTGGTCCCGGCGCTGGCGCTGTCGCCCGCGCCTTTGCGCGCGATCTGGAGCCCGGCCGCCAGATCGGCGACGGCGCCGGTGCCCTTCTGCCCCAGCGCCTGATAGGCGGCGGTCAGGGAGGGGAAGACGCCCGCCATGTCCTTGACCTCGAAAGCCCCCGCCTTGCCAGCGGCGGCCATGATGTCGATGACTTTCTGGGTCTGGCCGATCGGCACCTTCAGATTGTCGGTGGCGGCAAAGCTGGCATTGGACAGATCGGCAATCTCGGCCTTGTATGCGGTCGCGGCGCGGCCGATCGGCGTCATCATCGCCACGGCGTCGGGTACGCTGGCGCCCATGCCCGCCAGCGCGTCGACGCCCGCCTGCATATCGGCGGGCATCTGATTGGCCGCCCTGGCGGCGACCAGCAGGCCCTTGCCCAGCGCCTCGGTCTTGAGTCGCGACAGATCGGCCTTCTGGCCGATATCGGTCATGGTCGACTCATAGTCCTGGGCGGCTTTCACCCCAGCAATGATCGGCGCGGCCATCGCCATGCCGGTGCCGATCCCGGCCGCGCCACTGGCGGCCATGCCCGTGGCGATGCCCTGGGCCCGGCCGAAGCGGGCACGGCCCGATGCCATGCGCCGCTCGCGATCGGCGGTGCGCGCCAGGCGGCGCTCCTGCTCGGTCAGCTCTTCATTCGTACCCTGCACCTGGCGGCGCAATTCGCGCTCATGCCGGGCCAGATCGGTGGTGGCGATCCCGGCCTGGCCCAGGCGGGTGCGCAGCTCGCCGAGCTGGCGCGTCTCCTGCGCGTGCTGGCGCTCCAGCCGCTCGGCTTCCTGCTTGGCACGCTGGAAATCGCGGGTCATGGCCCGGGTGGGATTGCCGGTCTGGCCCATGGCGCGGCCCAGCTCGGTCACGCGCTGGCGGGCGGCCTGCAATTCGCCCTCGGTAGAACGCAGGCCCATCTTCAGCGCGCGGAAGCCCGCGATATCGCCCTGGGCGCGCTCCAGATCCTTCAGCCGGTCGCGGGTGCCCGCCAGCGCCTGAGACGCGGCACGCGACCCGCCCGCGATATCGCGTAAGGGGCGGGTGGCACGGTCACCGGCCTGGATGATGAGGCTGAGGCGGAGATTACGATCCATGACGCTCCGGGTCGTGACGGCGGGCGGCCTGCTCCCGCCAGGACATCAGCTCGGCGACGGAGAAAGGATCCATCGCCTGAGGCGGCCAGTGAAAAACGAATGCGATATCCGCCATCGCGTCCTCTACGTGGACGGGAAGAGCGCCTCCCGCGCCGCATTCGTCAGACAGAAATTTGCGAGCTCGCCGGCGACCTGGGTCACATCCGACGTGGAAAGCACGGCTAAAATGTCGGGGAGCAGCGGGGGGGTCGATACGCGCGGCGCCACCAGGGCGACCTGGTCGTAATCCATGCGGACCAGGCCGCCGAGATTCACGCCGCGCAGCGCCCCGCCACGGGGGCGGCGCAGGGTAATCTCGGCGCCCTTGGGCATCAGGACTTGACCGCTTTCGGTCACGGCGTCTTCATCGAGCGTGATGGTCACGAATTTCTTGGCATCGGTCATGGCGTGGGTCCGGTCATGGTGGGGCCGGGCGCCGCAGCCCCCGGCCGGGAAGGATCAGGCGATCAGGCGAGGCCCAGGGCGTCGCGGTGCCCCGCCATCAAATCGACACCGCCCACGATCTCGATCATGCCGAGCACGTCGATCTCGACATCGGTGACGCCGTCCCACTCTTCCTTGTAGTAGACGCACTCCGATTTGACCTTGAAGCTGCCTGCCTCGCCGGGCTTCTGCTCGCCGCGATCGATCTCCTGGTGGCGGCCGCGCATCGTGATGACGCAGGTGTGAATCTGGCCGGTGCTGTCATCCTGGTAGGAACCCGCGAAGCGGATCTGCACGTCGCTCATGCCCGGTGCGCCGAATTGGCGGATCAGGGCACGGACGGGGCCGCCATAGCTATGCTCGACGGTGATATCGTCGCCACCGCCAAGATCGATGTTGGCGGGGCGGTTCAGGCCACCACCGCGCCATTTTTCGAGCTTGCGCTCCAGCTTGGGCAGGGTGACGCTTTCGGTGTCGGCGGCATAGCCGACGCCGTCGACGAAGATCATCATCTGCTTCAGCTTACGGGGGAAAGACATGGGCTATCCTTCTAAAGGGGGATGGTCAGGCGATCAGGCCGCGACCGAGAGGGCGGCGAAATCGAGCAGGAATTCGTCGGTGATCTCCTGCTCGATGCCGAGATTTTCGAGCGGGGGGACCGGGGTGTAGCGGAAGCCGAGCAGAAGCTTGCCCGCCTTTAGCGACGCGGTGGGATTCTTGGCGGGGTCGTAGCTGGCCACGGCGCCGTGGATGCATCCGGCGCGCTTTTCCACGCGGAAAAGCGCATTCACCTGCTCGACGATATCCTTCACCAGGCTGGGCAGCAGCGGCTTGTCGAGTGCCCAGGCAAGGCCGAGGGCGACGCTGTCGGCGAGGATCTGGGCGGTGCGCACGGCGCTTTCGAACGCGAAATCGCTGCCCTGCACCGCGCAGGTGCGATTGCCCCAGAAGCGCAGCTCGCCGCCCAGTCGCACCATCGTCACCAGCTCGGAGGCATTCAGAACATTGGCGTCGCACGTGTCGTCCTGAAGGTCGAAGGTCACGTCGTCGGTCAGGCCGTCGAGGTCCGCCAGCGCGACATTGGACAGGGTCTTGTGCCACCCCTGCGTCGCGTCGATCGCGGCGCGGGCACCCATCGCGACCGCCGCGACGGGGACGGCGATCGATGCGCCATTCGGGCCATAAGGCGCGGTGACGCTGGGCCAGAGCAGAGTCAGCTCGCGCGCGTCGGGGAAAAGCGCGCGGTGGGCGATGGCCTGGCCGCGATCGAGGCCGAGGGCCTTGGCATAGACGCGGGCGCGCAGCTTTTTCGCGACCGTCACCAGCGCCTTGGTCACCGCCTCCGACTCCAGGCCGGGAGCGCCGAGAATCCGCGGCTGGACATTGAGCTGCGCCGGGGCGGTCAGCAGGGCCTGCATCCCGGTTTTGGTGCCCGCGACATCGGCGCCGATGATCGCCGAGGTGGTCAGCGCATCGGTGCCGCCCGGCTGGACGCGCACGACGACGATCGTGGTATCGACCTGACCCGCGATGGCGCGCAGCGCGGGGAGCAGCGTGCCGGTGTTCCCGGCCTTGGCCATCGCGTCCTGGATATTGGTGATCTTCACCGCCGTATCGAGGGGGAAGGCGGCGGCATCGGCAGCGGGCGCGGTCGCGACCAGGCCGATGACCGCCGTGGCGACGGTGGCGATCCCGCGCGGCTGGCGCGTGACCTCTCGGACATTGATGCCGTGGAGAAAGCTCATGGGGTGGCCCTTTGCGAAAGCGCGGACAGCGCGCGGATGGTGGAGGTGGCGGTGAAGCCGGTACGCCCGGCCATATCGGTGCGGGTGCCGGTGACGGTCAGCACGACGCTATGCGCGTCGGGTCCGGCGGCCAGGGTGATGCGGCGTACCCGCGCGCGCGTCTCTGTCATCAGCGCCAGCGCGGCCGCCGCGATCACGCGCAAGCGGCCGAGCGCATTATTGGGCTGGTCGAGCTGCTCGGGCACCAGGCTGCCATAGTCGCGGCGGCCGATGCGGGTGCCGAGCGGGGTAGACAGGCGATCGTCGATCGACTGGATCAGGTGATCGGCCCCGCCGAGCGCACGGCCGGTATGACGGTCCATTCCATTCATACCGGCTTGCCCGACACGCCCTGGCCTGGCTGGACCTTGTCGTGGATATGCCCCTTCAGGCTTTTGCCGCCGCCCACGACATCGTCGCTGGCGGTCAGCTTGCCGGTGATATCGACTGCGCCTTCGACGGACAGCGGGCCCTTCAGCGACAGGCCGCCATCTGCGACGATCGCAGCGGTGCCGCCAGAGGGGAGGGTGATGGTCAGGCCATGGGTCTGCGGATCATAGGCCAGGCGCGCGCCGTCGGCGAATTCGATCGCCGCGCCGGGACCTCGTCCGACATGGGGTCTGGCATCGGTGGGAAGGCCGCCGATGACGATCCCGCGAGCGGTATCGCCCTCGGGCGCTAGCACCAGGACCTGCTCGCCGATCGCGGGCGGAAGCCAGATCCGCACATCGCCCATGCGCGGCGACAGGAAGGGAATATCGCCGGTGGTCAGATCGTCGGACAGGTCGACGGTGCAGGTGCCCGCGTCATGATCGACGGACGCGACCAGCCCTTCGCGCAAGAGATCGCCCACAAGGCGCTGAATATCGGCAGGATCGGCCATGACGGCGACCATGCGCGCGCCGTCGCCGGGCGGGAGGCCCTGCTCTTGTAGAGATGCTCTCTACAAGAGCAGGTCAGGCGGCGACGGCGATCGCCCGTGTGGTGTAATGGTCCATCGCCATGGATGCACCGACCAGATCGGCGCGGGCCGAGGCCGCGTCGGTATATTCCTTTGCCTGGGGGCGGTCCTTCGTCCATTCGAAGTCGGCATCCGACCCTTTGAAGTATATCTTCTGACCGCCGATGGTGACCTGGAGGATGACCATGCTCATGCCCTCACCGAATAATAGCCGGAGATGATGACCGATCCGGAGGCAGCGAGGCGCAGCAAGCTGTTGTCGGCCTTGTAGAATACGATCTCGCTGCCGCTGAAGGAGGCCCTGACGCCTGCAAAATTGGGGTCCGCAAATTCGATCACGACGTGCTCGATCGGTGCCGCGTCCCGCTCCAGGGGAAAGCCGGTCACGACGACGGTGTCCGTCGCCGGGGCGGTATGATCCGACCAGTCGATCTGGATCTTGAAGTGGCACATATTCTTGACGCGATTGATACGGCCATAGGTCGCGGTGCCGCGCTTATAGGTGCCGACCGTCGTGCTGCCGCGAATGACCGGCTCGAAAGCGCCACCCCGATTTTTGGTGACCATCCGGCTGGTCACATTGTCCCGCATCCCTTCGACCTCGACCTCGATCCGACTGCCATTTACGCTGTCCCGAAAGCCGTCGCTGGCGAGCTGATTATGCGCGCCCGCCTCGATCCGGCAGAGCGAAAGGCCGATGCCGTCGCCACGGGCCTTGTCGCCGAAAAGATAGGGCGCGGTGCCGATGAATTCGCTGCCCCGAATGACCAGCGAGCCGAAAAGATTGATGTCGAAATAGGAAAGGATACCGGGCGACGCTTCGCTGTTAAGCTGGGTGGCATCAATAAGCAGGGATTTCATACCAGTATTGGGCGCGTAACTCTGCGACCAGAATACGGTCTTTTTGACCGGGTTGGCGTACATATACCCAGCGGAGATGCGCACATAATTGAGGCATCCCGACGCGAATTCGATGCCGGTGCCCCAGCTGTGATTGATCTCACCATCCTGACAGCCGAAGCGCAGGATACCGCCGGTCCAGATGCAGCCATTCATGGCACTGAGACCACCCGACTGCACCATGGAGATGTACAGATTGGTGTAGCTGGGCGTGACACCGGCCCGGACGGTCACGCCGCGCGGATAGCTGTCGTTCAGGTCATCCCAGTTGACATGCGCCACCTGTCCATCGGTGAAATCGTCATGGACGGTGATCATGAGATTTTCGATCACGCACTGCGTCGACGGCCCCGCACCCGCCTTCCAGGCGCAATCCCAGGCAACGGCTTTGCTGCCGACCGTATCGATACCGAAGTCGCGGAAGGTGACCCCCGCCACCGACAGCGATTGCAGCAGCGTGCCGGTCAGGCCGGGCTTGGCCTTCAAGACCGTGCCGGTCTTGCTCTGACCGATGAGGCCGCATGGCGCCGGGGACTGGACCGTGGTGCTCTGGGTGCCGAACCGCAGATTTCCCACGAGATATGACCCGTCGGGGACATAGACATTGCGCGCGGTCACCCGCGCCACCTCGAAGGCCAGATTGAAGGCGGCCGTACAGTCATAGCTGTGCAGGCGCAGACGTGCATTGGCGACGCCATTGGGCGGCATGAATTTCGTGACGCTGATGGTGTCCTCGGCACGCACCAGGGCGCCGGTCGCGATGGGCGTATTCTTCAGCGCGACGATATAATCGTCATCGGCCAGGCCGGTGAAATCGCCCTCGACATAGGCATAGATCCTGGGCGCCGCCTTGCGATCGACCAGCGTCGCCGAGGGGAATTTCACCGGGTCGAGGGCCTTCATCGCGTCCAGCGTCACGAAGCTATTGGACGCCGCGCCCGTGTCGCCCTTGTCCCCCTTGTACCATTGCTGGAGGTAGGGGGTGATCAGGTCGCGGAAGGCGGCCATGGTCGTGCGCTTCGTCGCGCCGCCCTGTACGATCGGCAGATGCTCGGCGCCAGTCAGCGCGGCGGTCTGGGGCAGATCGGTGATCTTGGCCATGTCAGCGCCCCCAGGCCCGCCAGCGGAATCCACCGGTTTCATTCAGCGCGGCGGTGTGATTCTGGGCGTAAAGGGTCGCCTGGGCCGCGGTCAGCTCTTTTTCCTGAATGCTGGTCAGGCCCTGATCGGTGCCATTCAGATTTCGGGTCATGGTGAAAATCCCGGTGCATTCGGTGGGGAAGGGCGTGGGAAAGGTGAGCGTAAAGAAGCCCTCGGTGGTGCGACCGATATCGGCCACGCCCCATTGCTCGACCGAGCCGTCCGACAGCGAGCGATAGCCTTCGCGGCTGTCGACGACGTAGACCATGCGCGCATCCACCAATGCCTTCGGCGTGACGGCCTTGTCAGCCACCGTCCCGAGGCGGATTTCCAGCGGTGTCGCGGCGTTGACGGTCAGCGTGCGATCGGTGTCATTGCGCCCACCGCCCGAGACCAGGCCACTGCCATTGATCTTTTTGGCGGCCAGGCCACCGAGCGCCAGCTCGATATCATCGGCCAGGTCCGACACCGCCCTGGCGATCGGTGCGATCAGCGCGGCGATCATCGCACGGACGACCGACACGGGGGCCACGCGCAGCGTGTCGGTGCCGGTCAGCCCCTCGGCCTCGGTCGCCAGCTCGACCACGCCCTTGGTGTCGCTGGTGGCGGGCGGATTGAGGAAATCGGTGGCGCCGAAGGTCAGGCGGGTGATGTCGCTGGTCGGGAAGGCCAGGTCGAGCGCGGCGAAAAAGGTGGCGCGCGGCGATTTCTGGAATAGCGGATCATTCTGGCCATAGGCGGCAAAGAGCGTGCCATCGGCGAGGAAAAGCCCGAAGCCGCGCGCGGTGTAGCCGATCTCGGCATCGTCGCGCATAGTCATGTGGACGACGGCGTCCCCCACCGCCTTGCCCGACACCATGGTCACGCGGCGAAATTCGCCGGGCAGCGCGGTCAGCGTCGGGGCGGCGACGATGGCCTGATCGGTCAGGCCCACCGCCGCGATCGTCAGGTCCAGCCCGGCGGTCAGCTGCGCGGCGGTGAATTTGGCCATACCGGCGCGGGTGATGATGAGGGTCAGCGGGATCATGGCGCGGTATCCAGGATGGCGCCGGTCTCGGCCTGGATCGGCTCGCCCAGCTCGGTCTGAAGGTAGAAGTCCCAGTCGGGCGCGGTGTCATTGACGAGGGTGACGCCATCGCGCCGATAGGCTGTCATGCGGGCATGGCCCTGCACCGCGATATTCCCCGACAGGCCCAGCGCCTGCACCACCGTCAGGTGCTCGCGCAGCGGCTTGACCCGCTCCACCGCCGTGATGATGTCGTCGACGATCGCCGCCTGGGCGCGGGCACCGCCAGCGGCGCCCGCCATGGTGACCAGCGGGATCTCGACCTCGAAGGTGTGCGGGGCCAGGCGGTCGCGATCCTCGTGCCATTCGATCACCCGCGCCAGATCGTCGATCCGCGACAGGATCAGCTCGACCGAGGCGCGGGTGCCCTTGATGCGGTGAAGAGCAATCGACTCGGCGACGGCCTGGCGCTTGGTGGCCTCGGGCCAGGTGCTGTCCCAGGCATCGACGGAAAGACCCCAGGCCAGCCAAGGCAGCCATTGTGCGGCGATGCGGGCGGGATCGACCAGCGTGTCGATCGGCGCATCGACGTCGCTGATCCGCGCCACTCCCGCCTCCAAGGCGCGCTCCAGCGGTGTGGCATTGGGGGGCAGCAGCGTCACGACGCATAGCCCCCATGCTCGACGGTGATCGCCGTGCACCAGGCCGCTTGGGTGCGGTCGCAGGCGACATCCTCGGCCGGGCCGATCAGGTCGACACGGTGGACGCCCGCCACGGTCAGGGCGGCGATGATGCCGGACTGCGTGATCGTGCGGGCGATGCGGCGATTTTCGATCAGATAGGCGTCGAGCCGCGCCCGTGCATTGGCGATGACGACGGCGAGATCCGGGCCGGAAAATGTGATGAGCCGGGCATTGATGGCGAAATTTCGGATCTGCGCGGATCGCACGGTCACCGCATCGCCCAGCGGGCGCTTGTCCCGCGCACTGGTCGCGGCCAGCACCGCGGCGATCAGCGAGGCGGGGGCGGTGCCGTCCCCGGTGCGGGAGAGGATGGACAGCAGGATCTCGCCGGGCGCCGGAGAGATGGCGCTGGCGTCGAGCACGTCACCGGCAGCGCCCTTAGCGAGGGCGACATAGGCCAGTTCAGGCCCGGCGGTCGAAAAGGCTTCGGGGGCCAGCACGATCCGCTGGCGATAATCGTCGTCGCTTTCCATTACCGCCGCAGCGCCGGTCGCCGCATTGGCGGGAGTGATGGTCTGGCGCGTGACCGCGACCAGCGCGCCGAGATGATCGAGCGCGGCGCCACGCGCATAGGCGACCAGCAGCTGGAGCGCCGCATCCTGAAATTGGCGACGGATAAGCAGCTCGCGATAGGCCGCGACCTGGAGTATCTTCACCGCCGGATCGTCGTCGACCGTCGCGTCGAAGCTGGGAAGGCGGGCCTGCACGTCCGCGACCATCGCGGACAGGATCGCTTCGAACGCCAGCTGCTCGACAAGCACGGGCGGGGTCAGGCGAGACAGGTCGACGGTGGTGGAGGTGGCGGCCATATTGCCGCCCATGTCTGGCGCGTCGCCAAAGGGTGGCTAGGCCCCGCTCTTGTAGAGAGCGCCTCTACAGGATCAGCGGCCCGCGACGTGATCCAGGAGCATGTCGATCGCCAGCCCGCGCTCCCGCTCGGTCAGGCCGAGCAGTCCGCGCTGGGCATAGCGGATCTGGCGACCGCCCAGCTTGGGGGCATCCATGCCCCCGTCCTGGTGGATCGAGGCGATCAGCGAGGCGCGGCCGGTAAAGCCGATCCAGGCCTCGCTATCGGTGGCGCCGGAGCGGAGGAAGCGACCGGAGCGCAGCTTGCGGAACATGGCGGCGCGGCGAATGGCGCCGCGCCGTCGCAGTTTCCCCGCCGCCTTATTCTGATCCTCGGGCTCGACAGGCAGGAAGCGGTCGACCTTGTCCCAGAAAAAGGAGCGGATCGCCCCCGCCTCGGCGTCGAAGCCGGTGATCAGCGGGCCCTGGCGTACCCATGATTTCATGAAGACCAGGCGGGCATTGGCATCGCCCTTGGGGTACAGGAATTTCACGGCGAAATTGCCGGGCTTGACCTCCCGGCGGGGACGGCGGGGGGTATAGGCCGAGCCGTCGGGATTCTGCTGGCGGCCGATCCGCTCGGACTGGGTGGCGCGCAGCGCGCGGGCCAGCTTGCGCAGCAGCGACCGGCGCTCCGGCGCGGACAGGCTTTGCAGGAGATTGCCCGCCAGCTGCTCGATGGGGGCGAAATCCTCGCTCATCGGGGCCCGACGATCGCCGTATCGCCCGCCACCAGGTCCTCGGCCAGGCCCTGCCACAGCCGGGCATCCTCGGCGCCGGGAAAGATGTCGGGTGGCAGGGTATCGGCCAGGTGCTCGGTGGTGACGCCGCCTTCGACGCGCCGGACCATCACCCGCTCGGTCAGGTCTATCGTGATTGACAGGTCCTGCTTGTCCTGGGCGAGCCATTCGCTTTCGAAGCCGAAGGGCTCGCTGTCCTGACGCTGGAGCAGCTCGGGCTGATGCTCGGCGATCCAGGCGATGATGGGCACGATCACCGCATCCTGGTCGCCTGCATAATCCAAGAGGACCAGGTTGACGCTGTAACGATATTCGAAGGACAGATTGCCCATCCGTGCGCCGATCCGCCCGCGATCGACGAAGAACGCCAGCTTCGACGGATCGGCCGTCAGTGCGGGCACCGCGCGGACCAGAAGGTTGCGCAAGGCTTCGACCTTCTGCATCAGATCGGCACCCCCGCCGAGCCGTCCCGCATCCACCACTGTGCGCGGGTGAGCAGATCGATGATCCCCGCGTCGCGAAGGTCGGCGAGGTAGCCAATCCACCAGGCGTAAAAAGACAGATCGGTATCCACGCCGCTGGCACCGGACAGGACGCCATGAGTGTAGAAGATGGCCGAGGTGCCGCGCAGTATCACCTGTGCCACCAGATCAATCAGTTGCTGCTGGGTCCGATTGCTGGTCGCGTTGCCCGCCATGGTCATCGCCCGCCCGGCCGGGCCGAAGCGAGTATGCACGCCGCCCCGGCCGAGCGTTGTGCGTGCCGATTTGAAACCTGCCGCGCGCAGGGCCTGAAGCAGTCGATTGGGCGCGAAGGGCGACGACACGTCCGTGAAGGACATGGCCTTGGTCTGGGCCGGGATCGTCGAACTGAGCTTGAGAGAGGTCGTGCTATTGACCGCCAGCACCGTCGTGCCGGGCGGCACATTATACCCGGCGACCGCCATGCCCACGGTCACCGTTGTCAGGGCGGACCCAAGGGTGACGGTATCGCTGCCGTTACTGGTCACCGCGCTGGCCTGCGCCTTCGTGCCGGTCGTCTGGTATGTGCCATTCGGATAGACCAGGTGATCAATACCACCGCCGGTGAAATCCCGGTCGGTCAGCCATTTGCGATTGGCCAGCAGATCGGCAATCGCCGCGTCGACGGTGCCCTTGCCCGTCAGCGGCCCATCATCGGTGGTATTGATACCAACGCCACACCCGCCCGCCACCATCTCGCGCAGCTGCGCAGTCGTTAGGCGATTCAGCTGGTCCATGCGATTGGCGACGACATTGATCGTCACCGGGACATTCCGCGCCTTCAGGAGCGGCCAAGCGGCTTCGTACTGGCTAGCGAAGACGTCGTCGAAGTCGAGCATGATCGTCGGGCGACCGCCTGCGCGGGCCAGCAGCGCATCGATTTTCGTCGTCGGAGCATAAGGCGGCGCGGTGCCAATGGCCACCGATGCGCCAAGCTGGCCCCACCCGATGCCGGAAAAGCTACCGGCCGACGACGATGTGCCCATTTCGGAGGCCGCCCACGCGTCCCAAAAGCCTCCAAAATATTGCGGCGCCGGGGTCTGATAGGTGGCTTCCGAGTAGCCGAAACCGCCTCCAGAGCCGGTAGAATATTCCACGCCGCCCCGCGTTAAGCAGCGGCGAATTGCGTTCGTCTGCTGAAACACCGTATCCTGGCCAAGATCAGCATAAATGCACATGATTCCTAGACTTGCAGGGTCGAAGGTTCCAATGTTGCTTTTGTCGACCTTGGGGGCGACGGTGCCCGTGCCCCGAATTTCGAGCGCATTTGTGCCCTGTACTGCGCCGCTGGCCGTAGAGGCGATGGCCGCGCCTGCGCTGGTGGTCCAGTCGCTGGCCGTCTCGAACCCTTCGAGCAGGATCGGCGGGGCGAAGACGACATGCACCGCCATGGCGGCGCGCTTCAGCCCGCGCCAGCGGCCGCGTGCGACCAGGCGAAAGCCCTGGTCCGCGCCTTGCGCGACATAGGTGGCCGCGGCGGCATTGGCGATCGGCGTCATGGCGAAGGGCGCGGCCAGCGCGCGGCGATACCAGCGGATATTGGTCCACGTCGTCGCCTCGCCGATCAGGCTATAGGTCTGACCGGTCGAGCCGTCCTTCGTCGCAGCGATCAGGCCATAGGTCGGCGCGGGATCGGGCTGTACCGTCATCACGCCGATCGCGGCCAGGCCGTCATCGAGCGTCTCGGCCGCGCCGATCGCTGCCCGTGCCTGAGCGTCGGTCAGCCCATTCTTATCGAGCAGCGCCATGAGGCGCGCGATCGTCAACGACCCGCCGAATGACGCACCCGAGCGTCGTGCCATCGATCAGGCCTCCCCGATCAGATTGGTGGCGGTGGTGCCGGTCGCACGGACATAGCGTGCCTCGACTTGGATATAGCTGGCGTCGGGCTGATTCTTGTACGTCACGTCCGCCGCACCGTCGACACCGCGCACGGTGACGTCGCCGCCCGTACCGATGTAGATGCCCTTGACCTTGTCAGGAAGCGGTACGGTGTCGCTGGGGACGATTGCAAAGGGCTTCTTGGATGCGCCGGGCGCGAGGTCGGGGGCGGTGCGGTCATAGATGGCGCGGCGCTGCTCGATGGTCGACTGGGCCATGATTACTCCTGGGCCGGGCAGCGGCCCGGCGCGATCCAATTGGTGAGGCGGTCTAGCCGGTCCGCATTGACCCCTGCGGCGCGGGCCAGGCCGATCAGGCCCTTGCGCCAGGCGGCGGGAATGGTGGCGAGCAGCGCGGGATCCTCGGCGAGGGCGCGCGCGCGATCGGCACAGGCGAGCAGCTCGGCGGGCGGGCGGGGTGGCTCGACCGCGATGGCGACGGGTGCTGGCGGCGTCAGGTCAGCGCGGCGCGTGGTGCAGCCCGGCAAGGCCATTAAGAGCAGCGATCCAGTCCACACCGACATGATCGGTCGCATCGGCTTGGGCATTGGCATTCTCCATTTTGCGCTCGGCCGCCTGGGCGCGGGCGAGGGCGGCGCGGGCCGCCTGGGCATCGGATGCGGACAGGGCATTGCCGCGCGCGATGGCAGCGGCGAGCAGATCGGCGGTCTGGCGATCGATGGCCTCGCGATCGGTGCGCAGCTGGGCAGCGCGATCGGCGCAGGCGGCGCCGGGGCCACGCCGGTGCTTTTCCTGCCAGTCGACGCCGACCTTGGCGCAGACCAGCTCGGCCCGGCGGGTCACGTCGTCGCGATCGCGCTCGGCATGGCGGGCCTGCACGTATAGCCAGCCACCGACAGCAGCAACGGCGAGCAGGACGATGAAGGGCAGCTCGGTACGCAGGCCGCCCCAGATTTTGCGGATCCAGATCATCGCGGCTCCTTTCCGGTCAGCATCATCGCCTCCAGGCGCTCGGCGCGGGCGCCGACCTGGCGGTGCCATAGCGAGGCGCGCATTCCTGCGACGGCGCCGGGCCAGTCGCCACGCTGGATCCTGGGCAGGGTATTGACGAAGGCACGCAGCCCCTCGCCCTTACGGGTACGGGTCGGAGGCATGCCGATGCCCAGATTGAAGCACATATTGAGCATCACCCGCTGGCGCACCGGATCGAGCTGGCGCCACCAGGGCAGATGGCGATCGAGATCCGCTTCGGTGCGGGCGATGTCATTGCCGAAAAGGGCATTGCTCTGCGCCTGGGTGATGCCCCGCGCGATGCAGCTCGCCACGGTGATGCCGAGCGCGGCCGTCTCGGCGGCCGAGATCCCGACCGTGTCGAGATTGCGGCCCTTTCCGATGGTGCGAAAGCCCTGGGTGCAGCGATAGACGGCCAGCTTGTCGCCTTCGTCCCGTGCGATCTCACGGGACAGGCGGGAACGATCATAGGTCATTTCGCATCTTTCTTCAGGAAGCGATCGACCAAGGTCAGCAGCAGCGGGGCACGCTCGACGACACCCGCGATCAGGGCGGGGGTGGCCTTGAAGGCGGTCATGCCGACGACGAAGCCCACCGCTTGGAGCAGATAATCGTCCCAGCCGGTCAAGCTGTTCGCCATATTGCGGGCGAAATAGCTGACGGTGATGCCGACCATCATCTGGGTCACGCGCTTCGACCAGCTGAGGCCCTGCTCATAGACCAGGCTGACGGCCGCGCCCGCCGCGCCGGGGACCAGGGTGATGAGGAAGGCGAGCAGCGCGTCGCCGACATCGTGGATGATTTTCTGCATGGGATCAGGTCCAGAGCTGGACGACATCGCGCTGCCGGGTGGCGGGCGGGGCGTCGGGAAGGGTCACGGCGGTGCCGATCGGCAGGACGGGCCCGAGCGCGGCCAGGCCGGGATTGGTGGCGAGTATGGCGGGCAGATCGTCGGGGCCGAGGCCGCGCGTGCGCCAGATCAGCGCGTCGAGCGTCTCCCCGGCACGGGCGCGCACCTGGTCCATCAGATCAGATCTACCGTCATGCGCCCGACGCCGAGTATCTCGCGCAAGGCATGGACCGAGTCGCGGCGCAGCTCGGCGACGGTCGGGTCGAGCTGGTCGGCCGAGCGCTCACCCCGGCCGGTCAGGTCGACGTCGACGAAGCGCTCGACGATCTCGGCCTTGGCGGCGGTGAAGACGGCGCGGCGGTAGAGGATCGCCAGCTCGGACTGGTCATCGATCCGCAAGCCGGGGACCTGGTCGAGCGTGGTAAAGCCCGCCGCGACCTGGTCGAGCCGCCATTCCTCCAGGTCGCGGCCGACGCGGATGATCGCCGCGATCAGCGCCTGGCGGACGCGCGCGTCGGTGATGGCATTGGCGTCGACCCGCTGCTCATCGCGAAAAAGCGCGGGGTCGATCGGCGGGAACCACCCGCCCGTCACGATCGGGGCGGGCGGGGGGACGCCGGGCGCGGGATCGCCAGGCAGAATGGTGGGAATGAAAGTGGCGGTCATGCGGGTGCGCCGATGACCTGGGCGGCGAGCGCCGCGCCCGCGATCGTCAGCGCGATGCCGATCGCGAAGACCAGCGCCCAGAGTGCGCAGCGGGCGCGGGTGCGGTGGACGGCGGGCAGGCCGATGGTGGCGGGGTCGAATTGACAGGCCAGAGCCAGCGCACCGGCTAAGGCGGCCCATGCTCCGAGCCCCTGGCAGATCGCGGCGATGAGGATCAGGAGGGTGGTCATGGGCGGGGTCCTTCAGGAGATCCAGGGGTGGGGATCGGGTCCGTGGCGGCCCTCAGACCCGAAGGTCCCTCCCGCCACGCGCGATCCGCCCCCGGCGCCGGGGGGCGAGCCTGGTCAGCGACGCGAGCGGAAGCTCGGTCGATAGCTGGTGGTGGTGCGGGTGACCGAGCCACCGCCGAAAAGGCTACGGCGGGTGGTGGTCGTGACGGTGCGGGTGCGGATCGGCGCCTGATAGGCGGGGCGGGGATAGTAGGTCGCGGGCGCGTGATGGTGGATTACGGTCGGGCGGGACGATCCGCCGGAAAGCTGGGACGCCAGTGCGGCGCCAGCCAGTCCGCCGACCAGATAGTCCTTCACATCGCCGCCCGAGCTGGCGACGGCCATACAGGTTACTGCGTCCTTGGCGCCTGCGCATCGTTCCTGCGCAGTCGGGCCGCAGGCGGCGAGGGGCAGGGCGGCGAGGGTGGCGGCGCAGATCAGGGCGAGCTTGGAGAGGCGCATGGTAGGTCCTGTCTTTCGAGGGTCAGGCAATGCCGCGCTGGGCAGCGGCCTTGAGGGCATCGATCACGCCGTCCGCCTTGCCGTCGGCGATCAGGTCGATCGGGCGGCTATCGGTCGCGGCATCGACGGTCTGGAGCCAGATCGCGACGTCCGCGTCCGACATGCCGAGGGCGAGCGCTTCGGCGCGGACGCGGTCCAGATCGGTCTGAAGGCCGTCCGGCGCGGTCTTGGCGATGACCTTTTCCAGGCGCTGGATGACGGTCTTGACGCCGATGCGCGGATCCAGCGCGAAGGCCTGGCGCAGCGGCTCGATCGCATGGGCGGCGGCCTGGGCGCGATCGGGGGTGCCCTCGGCGTGCGCCTCGCTGACGCGGATCAGCTCGGTGCCGATCGCCTTCAGCATCTTGGCGCGCGGCTGGTCGTGCATGTCGATGCCGTCGACCAGGGCCTCGACTGCCTGGAGCACGTCGAGCGGGAAGCTCTGGCCCGCATTCTGGGCGCGCAGCGCCGCCTCGGCGACTTCTTCCAGGATCAGGGTGGCGGCGTCGCGCTCATAGCGGGCGGGCAGCGGCACGTCGTGGCGCAGGACATGGGCGGCCAGGCGCAGGGCGAGCGGCCAATCGTCGGTGTCGATCGCCCAGACCATGACGGTGGGGAGGATCTCGATCGCGGGCGAGGCCGCGATCTGGCCGCGCTCCATGGCTTCCCCGGCCGCCAGCTCGCCGTCGATCCAGGCGCGATATTCGGGGATCATCTCGCGCTTGGCGGCGATCTTCAGCGGACGGGACTTGATGTCCTTTAGGCGGCGCAGGTCGTGGGTGAGGCGCAAGTTGATCTGCTTGGCCGCGACCTCGATCGCGGGGGTGTAGAGCGGCTGCTCTTCGCGGTGCATGGCGGGGGCGAGCCCGCCACCAGCAGGAGCGGACGCACTGGCGGCAGCGATAAGCGACAACACATGGTCGCGGGTCTGACGAGCGAGGCTCATTTGCGTGTCCTGGGTGGCGGGCTACAGGGTGACAGCGAGCGGCCGCTTAGGCCTTCTTGCTCTGCTGAATATTCTCGATGAGGACGGCGCAGCCGTAATCCTCGACGACATAGGACTCATTGACCGACTGATAGTCGGCGACCTGGTCGTATTCCGGCTCCTCGCGGATGGTGCGTCGGCGCGAGCCGTTCTGGACGTAGATCGACAGATTATCGAGCTTGGTGATGAGGATGGCATTGGCCGGGAAGAAGGGCACGAGCACGGCCGTCTTACCGCCGACCTGCTTCGGGAGCGTCAGGATGCGATTGCGCGCCTCCATCTCGGTAGCCCGATCGCCTGCCGCATTGATGACATTGAGGAAGCGGTCGGACACCAGATCTCGACCGACGATCACGACCAGGTCGGTATCGTCGCGATGCCATTCATCCATGACCTCGATCGCGTCGGTGACCAACGCATCGATATTGGTGAAATCGACCTCCGTGCCGGGCACGCCCTGGGCGACGTAGATCTTGCCCGTTGCCGTGACGCGGCCGGTGGTCGCATCGCGCGTGGCCGGGGTGAGGGCACCGCCCGCCATGTGGCGCGCGGGCGCGTAATAGCGGATTTTGTAGAGCCAGCCGAAGTTAACGTCCTGGAGGAGCGGGAAGGCGACGATGTCGGTGGTGTCGGCGCGGGCGACGCCGTTCCAGCCGATCATGATGCGGTCGCGGCCCTGCTGGGCGACGATCGTGTTGCGATAGAGGGTCTGGAATTCGGGCTTGTGCGCCCACATGTCCAGCTTGCCGTACTTGATCGCCGTGTCCGAATTGGTCTGGGCGCAGAAATAGCGGCCCCGGTCGCTGGTATCGGTCGGGTCGATGGGCTTGCGGCGCACGCCGGTGGCGGCATTGGTCAGGGTGCGGCTGGCGATCGGACGGGTGACACCCATGCCGACCTTCGCGCCCTCCTGAGCATCGACCGGGATAATATTGATCTTGCCGAGGAATTCACTCGACTGCTGGATCACTTCTTCCAGCTTCTGTTCGACGACGGGCGCGACCGAGAATTGCTTTTCGCCGCGCACGACATCGGACTCGACGCCATTGATGGTGGCGATCTGGCCGAGCATCGCATTGAAGGCGGTGCGGGTATGATTCTTCATGGTAAGGGGCGGTCCTGTGCTTGCGGGCGGGGGCGGTCGGGGCCGATCAGCAGTCGGTGAGGACGGCGGTGCTGCCGCCCGTGGCGGGCGAGCGGCTGAAGGTGTCGACCGGGGCCTTTTCCAGCCTCGCCTGGAGCGCCGAGAAATCCTCGGCGAGCTTGGCATGGGCGTCGGTGACCGGCTTCATGGCAGCGGCGATCGACTGGGCGACGGTCTTGCCGACCTCGGTGGCGAATTCGCCCGCGTCGAAGCCATTGTCATTGGCGGGCTCGCGCGGGGTCTGGGGCTTCGGCTCTTCCTTGGGCTTCTCGACCTCAGCGCGGCCGAATTTCGACGCCAGCGTATTGAAGAAATTGGCGATGGCGCCGTCGGGCTTGGTGACGTCGATCGGCGCGGCGTCGAATTCCAGGGCGATCGCCTCGGCGCCGTGCGCGTGGAAGGTGCCGGGCGCGGAGCGCGAAAATTGCAGGCGCTGGGTCGCGATCGATGCCGGATTGTCGGTGAAGGCCAGCCCGACGATGCCCGTCTTGCCGCAGCCTGCATAGGACGGGGTCAGCTCGACCGAGGGATAGGGCTTCTGGTCGGTCGCGGCCAGGCCGAGGAGCTGGTCATTGGCGTCGACCTGGACATAGAGCGCACGACGCTTTTCGGTCTTGCCCGCGATGCTGATCTCATCGTCCTGCGCCCGCACCGCATAGACGTCGCCATAGCCATTGAAAGGCGGCTCGGGGCTGTAGCCCGCGATATGCTCGACATTGATGCGCGGGCTGTAGGTGTCGCGATTGAAGGTCGCGACGATCTCATCGATCATGCCGGCGGTGATGGTGCGCCCGTCGCTGATCGTATTGCCTTCAACGA
>Ga0308159_1002340_pt1 | contig 22184 bp, 18 predicted proteins | sample PhyCR1_FD_201040 | JGI IMG/M metagenome (GOLD analysis project Ga0308159, IMG submission 201040) | Phyllosphere microbial communities from UC Gill Tract Community Farm, Albany, California, United States - DLSLC.R1 | ecosystem: Host-associated > Plants > Phyllosphere > Unclassified | place: USA... | reverse complement strand
GGTCCGCGGCCTCGACGAGGACGACGTGCCGCAACTGCTGTTCTCCGACCTGATCATGCCCGGCGGCATGAACGGCTACGCGCTGGCGCGCGAGATCCGGCTCGAGGTGCCGCACATCAAGATCCTGTTGACCACCGGTTTCGCCGGCTCGTCCGACGGCAAGAATTCAGACGAGGGCACGGAGTTCGAGATCATCAAGAAACCCTACCGGCTGTCCGACCTGGCGCGGCGCGTGCGCATGGTGCTCGACGGCCCGACCGGCAACGCGGTTTGACATCGCCCACGTGCAGGGTGGCCCCTCGCTGACAGGCGTAAGGCAGATCCGACGACGGTGGCGGCGCGGCCAGTGTTCAACCCTTGTGGGCAAGCTTCCTCGAGAAGTCCTCATCAACCCATGCCCCTCGGGCAACAAGGAAACATATGGCTGACAACAAGCAAGTGGTAAGCGTCCTCAACGATCTGCTGGAAAACGCCCGCGACGGCGAATACGGTTTCAAGACCTGTGCCGAACAGGTCGAGACCGCCAACGCCAAGCAACTCTTCGCATCCCGCGCACAGGGCTGCGCCGAAGCCGGCCGCGAACTCGAAGGCCTGATCGTGCAGTACGGCGGCGAGCCCGCATCGGGCGGCACCGCGGCTGGCGCCTTGCACCGCGGTTGGGTCCAGGTCAAGGGTGCCGTGGGCGCCGACAGCGAACTGTCGATCCTCGAATCCTGCGAAAAGGGTGAGGACGCCGCCATCGCGCGCTACCGCAAGGCGCTGAAGGAAGAGCTGCCTGCGGACGTTCGCGCCGTGATCGAGCGCCAGGCTGCAGGTGCACAGAAAAATCACGACCAGATCCGTGATCTCCGCAACGCAGCACGCGCGCAGAGCTGAGCGTTATGGCGAAGCGAGCCGCTTGGCTCCTCAGCTCCTAAAAAACCGCCTTCGGGCGGTTTTTTCATTTCACCATCACGTCAGCACCTGATTTGGCTGACGTTCGCTGAGGCTCGCCACAGCGAGTTTCCATAGGAAACAAGCGGATTCACCATACGCCGGTGCCTTCCGCAACCCGACCCGGTTCCCGCTGGCGTGACTCCCATGCAGCTCCTGCAGACCAGGTCGACTTCCTAGGAGTCAGCATGGCGAAGATCAAACTCACCAAGTCCGCAGTCGATGCGGCTCAAGCCCAGGCGCAGCCCGTCGAACTGCGCGACACCCTGGTGCCCGGCTTCATGTGCAAGGTCACCCCGGCCGGGCGAAAAGTGTTCATGCTCCAGTACCGTACCAATGCCGGCGAGCGTCGCAAGCCCGCCATCGGCCTGTACGGCGAGCTGACCGTCGAGCAGGCCCGGGCGCTGGCTCAGAGCTGGCTGGCCGAGGTGCGCAAAGGGGGTGATCCGGGCGGTGACAAGGCGGAGGCGCGCAAGGCGCCCCTGGTCAGGGACCTGTGCGATCGCTTCATGGCCGATTACTGCAAGGCCCGCACCAAGCCCAGCACCCAGAGAGGCTACAAGGGCAACATCGATCGCAACATCGTCCCGATCCTGGGCCGCATGAAGGTCCAGGACGTGAAGCGGCCCGACGTGGCCGGCATGATGAAGAAGCTGGAGCGCACGCCGATGGAGGCGAACCACACCTTCGCGGTACTGCGCAAGATGTTCAACATGGCCGAGGTGTGGGGCTACCGGCCGGACGGCACGAACCCGTGCAAGCACATCCCCCAGTACCCCGCGGGCAAGCCCACCCGCCTCATCACCGACGAGGAGATGGGAAAACTGTTCCGGTACCTCGACGAGATGGAGGCCGAGGGCCTCGAACCCTACGTCATTCCGCTGGCGATCCGCCTGCAGTTCGAGTTCGCAGCCCGACGTTCGGAGATCGTCCAGCTCCGCTGGGAATGGGTTGATCTGGCGAACCGCCGGCTGGTTTGGCCCGACAGCAAGACCGGCGGCATGTCTAAACCGATCAGCGAAGAGGCCTACCGACTGCTATCGAGCGCGCCACGCCAGCAGGGCTCGCCCTACGTCTTGCCATCGCCACGCGATGCGAAGAAGCATCTGACGAATGGGGAGTACTACGGTGGCTGGAGCCGGGTGCTACGGGAAGCCGGCGTCAAGCACGTCGGTACGCACGGCATCCGGCACCGCTCGGCCACCGACATCGCAAATTCTGGCATTCCGGTCAAGGTCGGCATGGCGTTGACGGCCCACAAGACCGTGGCGATGTTCATGCGGTACATCCACACCGAAGACGATCCGATCCGGCAAGCGGCCGAATTGGTGGGGCAGCGCCGCAAGACGGTGGTTGGCGCGGTGGGCGGGTTACCGGCGACCACCTCGGGCGTGAATGCGGCAGCATGACGGATCCCGGAGGAAACCCTCCCGCGAGAGTGCAAGAAAACTATACCCGTATCGGGTATAGTGAAGGTCAATCGCCTGAGATCCTGAAACGCAAGGACTTTGCACGGTGGCAGGCGGGCGAGAAGTTACCTGACGCTGCGTTGTGCAAGGCGGTGCGGGAGATGGAAAACGGGCTGATCGACGCGGATCTGGGCGGCCATCTCTACAAGAAGCGCATGGCGCGCGCAGGCGGCGGCAAGAGCGGTGGTTATCGCACTTTGCTGTCGGCACGTATCGGTGCACGGTTCGTGTTCCTGCACGGGTTCCCGACGAGCGCCACGGCGAACATCACGCAGGACGAGAAGAAGGCGTTGCAGTACGCGGGCAAGGTCTTCCTGGACCTGCCCTCCTCGGCGCTGGTAAAGGCATTGCAGGCAGGCGTTCTACTGGAGGTGCATTGTGACGAGCAAGATCATTGAATCGCTGCGCGGTGACTTGGCCGCGTTGCACGAGGCCGGTGCGATCGGCAAGGTGACGATGCGCGAGTTCGACGCCATCTGTCCTCCGCCGGTGCGCGAGTTCAGCGCCATAGACATCAAGCGGCTGCGCGAAACGCTGAGCTTTAGCCAGCCGGTGTTTGCTCATCACCTGCACACCTCGGCATCGACAGTGCGCAAGTGGGAACATGGCGAGACGCGGCCGGCGGGGCCGGCGCTCAAGCTGCTCAACGTCATCGCGGACAAGGGCTTGCAGGCCATCATTTGAAGAGCGCCCACATGTTGCATGGGTGCCAGACCTCAACGCACAAACTGCTGTCTGAGTAGCAATGGAGCACCTGCAGCCACGCTTTCGTGACGCTGACGCGACCGGCTACAGTCGGCCAGAAGCGGTCTTCCGAACTTCGGTCTCCCACATTTCGTTCCCAAAATGCCGATGAATTTCGGTCGATTTTCCCCCTGTTTTTTGCTTGCACAACAGCTTTTCTGCTTGCTGCCTGTCAGAGCGTCAGGCCGAACTACGTAGCACCAAAGGACGGCGGCGTTGCAAAGCTGCGAGTCACTTTCGAAGGCATTGATTCGAAAAACTTGCATGTGAATCTCCATGACGGCGATCTCTACGACGTAAAAGGCACCAAATTTGTAGATTGCTCATGCGGGCGTGGCAGGCTAACTCGCTCTTTAGACCGAACTCTAAAGTTTAGTTACGCTCGTTGCGAGTGCATGCGCATTAGGTCGGGCTTATCAGCTCCCTTCTCAATCTGGCTAAAAATGGAAATACATGCCTCTATTCAACGTCGAAGCAGTGCTTCCAATCGTTAGTGCACCGGGCTCAGGCCTAATGCAGGACGCTTACGAGGCATTATTTGTTTTGAAATTAGACGAGAGAAACGTCAGCGTCAAATTCATCGCCAATCAAACTCATGTGCAGGTTTATCTCCCCGAGGAGCAGATTTCCGACGACGCACTGGATTGGCTAAGGACTTTTCCAGATCCCAGCTATAGCAATTATCCCGTCGCTTTAGCTGACGAATTTGAACGAATTCTGCAGAAGGTCACAGATTGCGCTAGGCAGATCGTGGAGCGTGTGAAATTCTTTCTGACTCGACCCGAGTTCGGCGAAGACGTGGTCGGGAGAGTTAGCAGGTATACATGGCAGCACGAAAAACAAAGCGGGAGCATTCCAGTCCCGCCGATGGCATGGATGACAGGGCATTCGCGCCTTCCGCTCAATTCGATGGTTCGGGAAAGCCTTCAAGACGGAATTGATAAGGGATATAAGCCCCTTGTTGGGGTAAGACATTTATACAAGGCAATGCTAGAGACAGAGCCGCGATTCAAATGGATTAACACCACAATCGCGCTTGAATTGGCTATTAAAGAAGCCCTTGCTATCAAAGAGCCGAAGCTGGCTTTGCTTCTCCGGAAGATGCCGTCCCCACCTTTGCCGGTACTCTACTTTGATGCCGTGAAAGAGTATTTCGGAGCTGAGCCTAAGTTCAGTCGAAATAAATACGCCACCTGGGCGCAGGTTCGCAATGATCTAGTGCATCAGCCAGATAAGACGGTGAATGCGAGCGATGCTGCTATCTTTCTTCGCGAAGCATTTGATGCCATCAACCATCTCTATTCCATACTTTATCCTGACTGGTGGATTGCTCAGCAGATGAAATCTACGCAGTTCACAGCTTAGGGTGGAGAGATGGGGATTCCGGCGAGCCCCGCAACGTCCAGTTTGCCCTGACGCTCAGCTCAAGCCATCCCAAAACAGTGGCTTACAAGTATACGCGTGTGGCTCGAACGACCGCACTGCAGAGCGTTCCGGTCGTCCTAGCCATCGTCGCTCGACCATCTTGAGAATCTGGCGCTTCAAGGTCTGCCGTCGGCTCGGGCGAACGGGCACTGCGCGCCCTAACAGGCTGCTGAAATACTCCTCGATGCCCTGTGTCGAAAAATCTTCGACCGCATAGAATGAGCTACAAGCGATTTTTCCGAGGTGGGCAAAGGGTCAAGCACCCTTAATTTGGCCAAGTTCCTGGCACGAAACCAGTATTTCAGCAGCCTGCTAAGCCGAAATTCGCTTTTGAGTGGTCATCAAGCGATTAGACCTAGCAGAACCGTGCAACTCGCTGCTGACCGGAGCCCCATCCTTAGCAACCTTAGATTCACGACCGACGAGACCAAGGCGCGAACTCGAAGTAAATCACCCCCGGATTCACTTTGAATTGGATTTCGCGACCATGTTCCGGGAGCAATGCCGCCAATGAGGCCACCCCTTCTCGAGGACGCAGCCCATACCGGTCCATCAGTTCATTGGACGCGCACGAGATGAGTTCGGGTGTCAGATCTTTCTCGAAGTAGGCATCGCGCCAACTGAACATCCGGCCTCCCCAAAACCGCTCAAGATCAAGCGCCAAGCGAATTTTTTGGCATCGCTTTAAGGATTCAGAAAGCGTTGCTTGGTCGACCTGCAGGTCGATGTCGAAGGGATCCGGATGCATCTGGTCTCCATGGGAGTCGGAGTTTGTCTTCACATCGACGTACCCAACAGGCTTCCAGCCTTGCATGATCAGACGAACTATGGACTCGTAGCCTTCGAGTTCCTCAAGCCAATAGGGGAAGCAGTTCTTGAATGAATCAGACAGTCTCCATGGAATTCGGCGCAGTGTGCTCGTGGACTTGATTTTTCCTTGGTCAAGGGAAAAATCCAACTTCCATTCAAGATCATTGATGCGGCCGACAGTCCCCCACAGCTTTAACACAAGCTGCTCCACAGTTTCGCCCGCACGCATGCTCTTGCTTAGTCCGGTGGCCTGGGCCGGGATAAAGGCGGAAGAGAGCTCGCCAGTCTTTGGATTACGCGCGAGAATCTGTACGTTCACGCGGAGGATCAGGAACTTTTGGGCGCTGCCCGGGTGTCGCTGTGCCCAGGCTTGAGAAATCTGCGTCGCTCTTCGCTTTGCCAAAGCGTCTGCGACGGCATGCGGCAGCGAAATAGGAGGTGCTTTGCTCGCTTGGCCAGCGATGAAAGCTTCGTTCCCGCTCTCGTTCGCTGGGCGATGGAAGCCGGCTCGGATGTCCCTCGTCAAGGTCGCGACCGGGAAATGCGGTGAAGACTGGTTAGGCCTTTCCGCTGTGATGCGGAGAATGGAATTTGCCGCAAGAGTAAGAAGGTCGGTGCGTATGGACTCAGGGTCCAGATCAGGCAAGTGCTGCCAGAAGACCTCATCCCATTCGTGCGGCGAGATGTAGCGGGACGCGAAACTGAGTTCAGGATCCATCACGGCCATCTTCTGCGCGGTCTCACGCACGCGCTTCATCTCAATCAAGACTTCGGCGCGTGGGACCGGCTTCCTCCTGTCTATGCGGCCCACGCAGGACCCACACGTCCAAATGCCGTTGGACTGGTCCCTGATCTGTTCGGGCGACATACCAGGCGGCGCCGGCCGGGGGCCACCGGGGGCCGCGGCATAAATGTGGGATGCCGTCGCAATATCGGTGGAGCCAGCCTTCCCATTCGACTTTTCTGCAACGGTGCTTGTCGGCGCCAAGCATCCACGAAAGGAGCATTTTTCGCCCGCTGCTTTGGCGATGCTCGCGCGCGTAGCCGAACTAAAATTTTCGCGCGCCCCCCGGTCTTCGCCTGGAGAGTCCGACCTCTTCTTGCTGCTTGGCATACTTGGAATTAAATTTGTAGATGGCATTTGCCAACAGTGCGATCAGTCTTTGATTAGTGGTCACTGCACTGAAAGAGAAAGGCCGCGAGGAGTTGGTCAAGTGGGCAACGGTAGAGAAGTGTAGGTTGTGGCGCTAGCGATTGAGGCATACCATCAGTGAGTTTGCGACGTTGCAGAACGCTTGTCGCTATGAACAATCTGACGGTGACAGCGTGATGTTTCATGCAAGCGCCAATTCACCGTGCACTTTGTCAAAGGCGGGGCAAGGTGAAAGTCCGCTCATGGCCGCGTGCCGTCATCGTATCTGAGGCCGTATCGTGCCTGAGTGCACCGAAAAAGGACATGCGACGTAGTTGGCTCGCGAAGCGCTGCAATGAAGCGCCGCATGCGCTTCGCGTGCATGGGCATCAGCCTGGCAGCTGTGCGCACCCGTCGCAATGACGATGCCGATCGCCATCGTCTACAACCCGAGCGACATCGTGCCGCTTGGCTGGTACCGCAACGGTGGCGTCGGCGATGCGGAATAGCTGCATGTCAGCCGCATCGTGGTGCCGAGGATTCCGTTCGATGCGGTTGCACTGGCCGAGCAGCGGGGTTGCCTGCCGGCGGGTGTGCCAATCCTCAAGCGCATTGGCGCCGTGGCGCCGCAGTCGGTGTGTTTGTGAGCACGTTGTGCGCGTCAATGGCGCAGTGATGGCGACCGTGCGCATACTCGTTCGCGAGCAGCGACCTAACTGGTCGCAGTGCGGCGTGCTTGCCGAATACACATATTGTTCCTGCTAAGCGAGACCAATCCGGCGTCGTTCGACAGCCGCTACTTCGAACCGATGACTGCGTTGGCAGTGCTCGGCGTGGCGTCGCCGCTGTGGACATGGAACGCGCCAAAGCTGCCGTCCGGCATGCTGAAATTGTTCGGGAAACTGCGCCCGAACTGTGTCTGACCATGCGCCGGCCCTGCATCTAGGCTGCGTTCCTACTTGCAGAAAGTCCGGCGCTAGCGTGCGGCGACTGCTGCACCCGCGCTGCACCCGCGCTGCACCCGGGCGGCGCTGCGCACCCCGTGCGCGGCTGGCAGTGGGTCGGAGCCGAGAGCGGATACGAGGGGCGATCAGGAGGGCCAGATAAAAGGCGCGGCACGCCGTGCCCCGCAAAGCCAGTCTGCACGTGGGTTTGGAGCGGCACCGCGAGGAACTCGCGCGTGCCGTGCGAACACGGAAACCCGCATGCCTGCGGCGTTTGCCGCGTGCCGTTCGCGATGGCGTGCGCCGTGCTGCGCTGGGCCCGTCGGCACGGCCAGCACTGCCGATGATCGATTTCGCGTCAATCCCGGGGCAGCGAAGTCTCGGACTGGGCCGCAATCGCAGTGCTTCGTTTCGCAGGTGCTTAAGCAGCTATCGAAGGCTGGAGCGAATCGCTCTGGCAGGCAAGCGTGTAGCGCGAGCCGGCTTTGACCAAACAGCTCGACCACAACCCGCCAGCGTCAATCCCGCACGGTGAACACGACCGAAAGGTAGCTCACAGGTCCCTCTTCGATGGTGTCGATCCCGTGCAGCGCCGTGGCGTCAAACTGAAGCGAGTCACCGGGCGCCAGCTTCACCAGCTTTGCCCCGTAGCGATAGCCGACCCGTCCGGAGACGAAGTGCAGGAACTTGATGCCCGGGTGCTGGAAGGTGACATAAGGCTGAGCGTCCGGAAGCAGCGTCACCAGGTAGGGCTCCACGAAAAGGTTGCCTGAGAGCTGATGACCCAGAAGCTCGTAGCTGTAGCCAGCAATGGCACCCACGCGCTCCACTCGAATGCCCTTGCCCGCAGGCACATGAGAGAAATCGGTGCGACTGGGCTGATCCCCGAAGAAGCGCGAGATCGGCACGTTCAGGCCGGTCGCGATGCGATCCAGCGTTTCCACCGAGGGCGACACCAATCCGTGCTCGATGCGCGAGAGCATCGAGCGAGAGATTCCCGAACGCTGAGCAAGCGCGCCCCCCGAACTCCCCGCCGCAATGCGCAGTGCGCGCACCTGCGCGCCAACGCGCGTAGCCGAAAGGCTGCGCGGCTCGCGCGGTGGCGTCTTAGGATGGGGGCGCGTCACCGACGCCGGAAGCCGCAGGGGCCGGACGGTGGGAAAAGGCGAAGCAACTTGTCTGTGCGTCATGGTTTCTCTCAGCTAAGCGCGTTTCTTGACCCCAGCAATCGGAGACGGAGGAACTGATCGTCGCGCGGACAAGCACGCCTTCTTTTCATCCGACTGCCTGACAGAGAACTTTCAACGCTCCAAAAGAGCGTCAAACGATGTTATCAGATCTTCCTTGATCAGGAACATTTATTGTCTTTTCTGGACAATGAATGCCCACCTCAACAACGCGCAAGAGAACCGAAGCTGGCGACGCCTTAGCCCGCCATCTGGGGCAATGCATAGCAAAGCACAGGGCGGCGCGGGGGCTCTCGCAAGAGGAACTCAGCGAACGGCTTGCTATTGATCCGAAGTCGATGGCTCGCATTGAGCGAGGCGCGGTGCTTCCCTCTTTGCAGCGCATCTTCGAACTGAGTGAGGCGCTCGACGTGTCAGTGGCGCAGCTGATGGGGGAAGGTTCTCATCGCGATCAAGACCTTGTCGAATGGCTCGCTCATCGAGTCGGGACGTTGTCGGCGCAAGATCGAACGCGAGTTTTGGATCTCATTGAACGGTTGGCAGGCTAGCTCGGCAGCGATGGAGTGGCCCATCGGTATGCGCGTGAAGGACGCTCATGTCCAGGGGGGCCGTAACGGTGTCATGGGTGCCTTCGAGCCGACATCGATGGCGCTGGCGCTGGCATGGGAGACGTTCGAGACCAACACCTTCGGCGTTATGGCCTTCATGCAGGCCGTATCCCGCAGTCTCGCACGCGCCGCTCGGGCGTCTTCGTCAACGTGACCTCCAGCGTCACCCTGGCGGCTATTCTGCTGGCCGGTGTGTACACGGCCAGCAAGATTGCCATTCACCGGCCTGACCGGCTCGGTGGGCTTCGATGTGCGCGTCAAGCTTGTCTAGCAGGGCTATGGCCATATCGCCCACTTCGCCCAGAACGGTGCCTCACGTCTGCATGGCCTGATCCCGGAGACCCACGTGCCGTTCGCCGGCTCGATCTTTGCGGCCTATGCACAGCCGGCGGCCGTCACGACCGAGCAGGACGTGGCTGAAGTGGTATGGCAGGCCGCCCACGACCAATCGGATTGGCTGCGCTTCGCGGTCGGACCCTAAGCTGACGGTCGCCGGGCATGACGCGAAATCGCATCTCGCCACGTTTGACCATGGCCCGACCCCGAACGCAGCCCCAAGCGCAACGTAGCGCACGCCATAGCGAACGGCACGCAGCGAACGCAGCAACCATACGGGTTTCCGTGTTCGCACGGCACGCGCGAGTTCCTAGCGGTGCCGCTCCAAACCCACGTGCAGACTGGCTTTGCGGGGCACGGCGTGCCGCGCCTTTTATCTGGCCCTCCTAATGGCCCCTCAAATCCGCTCGGCTCCGACCCACCGCCAGCCGCGCACGGGATGCGAAGTGCTGCCCCTACGACAGCGCCGGTGCAGCAAGGGCTGCATGCTGGCGCCGGTCCCTGCACGTTGGAGAGCAGTGGAAGCACGGCCTCGGCGGCCGGTCGGAGGAATGGCTGTCGCACAATTGGGCGCAACATCGCTGCACGAACAGCGCACGAACAGCGCACGGCCTGTGCATGACCTCGCGACTACGCGGACACCAAATCATTTCCCTTCCCAAGTCCACAATGGAAGCGCAATACCGAGCACGGTGAACGTGTTGATGGGACCGAATGAGCGGCTGTCGAACGCCAGGTTTGTTTCGCTGAATAGGAAAAATTCTTTTCCTCCAAGGTATGGCATTGCGCCCAGGTCGACAGAGGACGATACCCACCGTCGAGCAGTCGATCCGTTTCCACTGTGTGACCGTCGGTTTGAACGATCTGTGTCCGAACGTACACCGACTACGGTGCAAGGGTACCGATGAGCATGAGGATTGGTAGGTGCGAAGGCAGCTGCGGATCTTGCGCTCGGGTCGACACCGGGGCGTCACACTGAGCTTGCAGGCGATGATCAATCGACGAAGTGCCGTCGGCCTGGCGATCGGTCACCTGACGATGGACGGGCGTCTGGGGGACAAACCCGCGCATGGAGGCGGCCTGCACCGCGGGCCCTCGAAATAGACACTCCACGCTATACCTTTGTGAGCGCCATTTCTGATCAACTGTCGCGCCCAGGTCGGCGCGAGCACCACACCGCCATGAACCAGTCCGCCGCGCAAACACGTGCGTGGCCTAGGCTATTACCAGTAACTCAGATCCGCCCAACGATCACATTCATGCTGATGGGCGCGATCCTCGAACAACTGTGAGGCTTGAAGCTGCTGGGCGTGGCCGTAGGACTGGAAGATAAGCTCACGAGTGCGGACGTGACTGCGATGAGCTTGAAAAAGGCCTTCACCTTCTCACGACGTCGTCTAATGCATGGAGGCTCTCGGAACGAGTCGCAAAGTCAAATGCCCCCCCGTTCAAAGAACTCGCGTGCTGCACGCAATAAAAATTTCGCTGAGATAAAAGACCCATAGGCATGAATCTTGTCTCCTTTAGCCTTGTTTCCCAGATCAACAACCGTCTTGACGCAAATACAGACGGGCTTCTGGGAAGCGAGTTCGGCCGCACGATGAATGCCGAAGACCTCCATATCAAGCGCATTGACCTTCCGGTGAATTTTCTCAACCTGGGCCATGATCTTCACATCGGCTATAACAGCAGAGCCACTGGTGAACACGCCGATACTTGGCTGCTGTTGATGCTGTGGACGCGCGCCATTGAAGTCAGTCTCAAGCTGGGCGATCAAACCAGGTTCATTCACTAGCCGCTTCAGTTCGGTGAGTAGGATATGGTCGGTCGACACTTGATAAGGCTCTTGAAGGAAGCCGTCCGAGACCCACTTGCCGGACTGGTATTCGTATGCCATCCCAGAGACGAAAAGCTGCCCGAGTTCCGCACGCTTGGCGAAGCCACCGCAGATCCCACTCATTCCCACGAGTTCGGGCTTGAAGCGGTCAATGCAGAGCGCCGCCGTGATTGAGGCATTTACAAGACCCATGTGTGGCAGCAACACAATTGTGCCTTTCTTGCTGCCTATAGCGACGTCAAAGCAATCTATTCCAGCCCTTATGGTTTGGCGTCCGTTGGGCGATAGATGAACAACATATGGGTTACGTTCTTCTTGCAAAGCACAAAAAAAGACGAAATCGAACTTGGTGGACTTATTTAATTGAACAAGTAAATGGTCGAGTGTTCCTTGCCATCCCTTCTTATTATTAAAGTCGGCAAGAATGCAACCATGAGCTTCATAGTACTCTCTTAATGCCGGAAAATCATCCGGGTATGAACTGATTGCTAACAGCAATGCATCTTGTCTACCGGCCTTTATGATGGCCTCAAGGATGGCTTTCCCGTTCTGTGACGCCCTGCCGTCGTCAAGGCTCGGCAACTTGAAATCAATTATGAACAATCCGACATTTTCATTTAGCTGCGCGGCAAAGTCCGTCATGGTCTTGGCCATTAAGATGTCTGATTCGTGAACCCCTTTGGATCTCAAATAGGAGACGATCGCACGCCGCTTGGAGTCGGTGTCTTCGATAAGTAAAATTTTCATTTAAATTTCTTGAGAATCGAGGTAATTCGCTGCAGCGTTGGGGTTGATTTGTAATGGTAAAGCACGGCACCTACCACTTTTTGGCGATACTTTTCACTCACTACTGCTACGGAGTTTTTAAGCTTAACCTTCGTACCACCAATGTAAAAATCAGGATATTGTGTGACTATCAACACCTTCGCGACTTTGCCACTGGCCTTTAGCGCACGCAAAACTTCGATGCCGCCTTGCGCCTGATCATGGCCTTTCTTCTTATCCTCGGCGCTTTCACCAAATGTCGAAAGTGCCATATCGAGGATGATGAGGTCATAATCGAAATTCTGTACCATGTGAACCGCACTACTTACACCGTCCACCACCTCCGGCAAGAGGCCGTAGGCTTCCAACACACACTGTTTCATTTCGTCCCGTTTGTGGACTTCGTCTTCAACTAGGAGAATGTTTTTCATACAGCAACTTGTGTGGCGTCTCCAGGTGCGAGTTCGGCGTGCAGACTGAATCCAACAGTAACCTTTCGAGACTCGTCGTCGACCGCGTACCTCACTGTATGGATGCCTTCGTTCATACGAGTGATGTACTTAACTTTTTTAATTCCCGTGTACCCCTCTGTCACCATGTCGGCACCTGCCTCCGTGGTCGCAATCGCATGATAAATTCTCTGCTTGGAACGTTCATATTTGGAATTGTCGGCCGTAGAAGTGATGTCGACCGATAAAAATTCCAAGGCATCGTTTGTTTTGTGCGCTTGGGAAGAAATCTGGACTAATATTGTATAGCCCGGCTCACTGTTCTTCTGAGCATTCTGTAAGAGGACCGCCAGGCAGTCGTAGAGTCGGTGAACGCTCATCCCGGTGTACCGAGAATCTACTGCGTTGCCTCGAAACTCCGGCTCGCCAGTTACTTTTAAGTCGATGAGAATAATCCCGCAAAGCTCCTTTGCGGAGGCTGGCGTGTATCCAGTTTGCGGGACTTGAAACCAGTCCGCAACTTTTTTGAAAACCTCATTCACCGCTTCACGCAATTCAGCTTTAATCTGCAGTTCCAGCGATCCGTGATGTCCATCGAAGTGTTTATCTAGTGCGGCATTCGCCTCGCGAAGTAGGGAAGTCCGGATGAACCGTGCGGCATGCTCCAATTGCGGTGCAATCTGGCGCCAGCAAAAACCAACAACTAGCTCGTTTAGCAGTTCGCCCGCTCCGGACGAAGTCAAAAGTACTCGAGAAAGATTCTGCACATTCTTTTTGGTCGTCGGATCATTATGATCTAAGGTAGACCTAAATAACGACCCGCTTGCTTTGAACTGCAAGTGTTCTCTTCTTAATTTTCCAATGATGCTCTTATACGAGAGGAGCCAAGCATCGACTGCTTTTCGCAGGCTTGGGTTGGACATTGCGACCGTATGTTCCTTCTTTCGGAATACTGCATCAACTGTGTCAGTGGTCACTCCATCTAGCGTGTTATGCCGGATCCGCCGCCCGAGGTAAGATTCAATTCCAAACTCTGTATTCAGGCAAAATTGCTCAAATGCGTCTTCGGCTATCTGTCGAATAAGATACTCATTTTTCTCAATGATTTGAATTAAAAGCTGTGCTCCGCCATCCTCCAGCGAAATAAGCAAAGTGCCATGGCGAGAGTGAAGAGACCTGTACTGCTCTGTTGAGATGGAAGGATTGGCATCCAGCCACTTCCCCATTGCAACGCTGTCCACATACATGCGACTACTGTCGAAGTACTGATGTAGCTTTGCTAGTTTCGCACGCGTGGCAATGGCGTCCGCTTCGATAAAATACTCAATCCGATTGAGTTTGTGACCAACGGCACGCATGATGTCCTGACGAACGTTAGAAGCATCTGTCGCGTTGTTAATTAGCCCATACATTTTCTCAAGTGTGACTTCATCAAGAGAGCCAACTATATAATTCGCAACCTGTGCTGAGTCCTTCAAAAGATACTCGATAAAGTTCAAGATCGACTTGTCGTGCACGGCTTTGACATGAGCAATGAAGTCCGATCTAAATTCAAAGTCAACATCAGGATCGATGGAGCGCTTTCGATAGAGCGCTAAAGCAAGGACTGCCACCAAACTCTTTGACTCCGGCGATGAAGTGACATATAAGGCACGCATCTCAGCTTCGCTAAGTAGCATTTCAAGGCCCAATGTATTCTCGAAAATAAACTTAACCTCGTCCTTGGTCAAAGTTAGCAGGTTGGGCCTATGAGAAACAAACCGAAGAAAAAGATAGGTTCGGTAGAAGGAGTCCAGTTGCAGAAATTCATCTAAGATAGGATGCCCATCGGGAGCCAAAAGGGATGTCTTGTCCTCATAAGCTGGGGTCACGCCACTGGACTTTTTGCCTAAAATTTCGCCAAGCAGTCGGATTCCGATAACCCGATCAATTTTGCTTCTATACGCTGCTAGCCGTGGCCGCTCTAGGAAGGCGGATGATATCCGGTAAAGATCGAGCGAAGGACCGCTATTCTCGTTATGCACGCAGTAAAAATTGGTGACGAGTTGATCGTCGCTAGCTGCTAGAGCAAGCAAGAGCGATTTCTTGATTTCCTGAGTTATGCATTCGTTAAGGCGCAAACTGAACTCTTTCTTGACATCTTCGAATTCCCTAGGCATGTTGAAGATGACCAAAATCGCATAAATAGTGTCCAGCAGGGACGATTCACTCGCTCGAAGGAGGAGGCCGCTTAGGTCATCCAAGTCAAGCGGGGTTGGTATGAAATTGCTTAAGGAGACCGCTGTGCGGAGTTCGCCTTTAACGCGTCCCACAAGGCCACTGGTTCTCCTTTGCGCGACTACGAACAGGGATATCTTAGAGCTAACATTTTCTAGGGCACTGAAATGGAGTCCTGGGCTTTTGCTATGCTCAAACTCGCGTTCGATTTCGCCTACCAAACTCAGGTCTTCATCAGAGAGCTCTCTGGCAGATCGCAAGTAGGCAAGCTTGTAGGAGATAAAGTTGGAAGCGCCAAACTCTTGCGCAAGTTGCAGCATCAGGTGCAGAGCTGGTCTCGTATCCAATGCTTCAAGTAGTGCAAGTGGCTGCATCTTATTGAGCATCCTAACCACTATTTCACTATACGAGTTCAGGTATCCTGCTGTATAGGCGACCTCATTTCGCCACGGTAGGGCAGGGAATTGTGTCAAAGACCATAGATCTTGGCTTGTTTGCTTCTTCTTTTTCCATTTGCTACCCTCTCGCATCCCATGAGGTCCCTTTAGCAAGGCACCTAGAATCATGCAATCCTGGATCGAGTTTCCTTCGCGCATGACTTCGATATGCCTCGAGTTCACCTGCTTCTCAGCACTATAGCCGCGGATCAGATTCCTCTTTTTTGGGTTTTGTATCCTCCCTATGAGCTTATAGAGCGCCGCAGAGCGAACATTATTTTTTGAAGCGATAATGGGTTTATGAGTTCTCATGCGGCTTCGTCAGAAAAATAGAGTTGGGCTGTAACTATCGAAGAAAGCTAAGTTTCGATGCGCATGACGGAGACTTAAGTCTCAATCGTATGAACCGGATTTATGTAAGCAGTCACCCAAAATGTAACCGAAGGTTGGGTTTGACATGGTGGAAATCTTTAGTTCGCGCTGAACAATGCGTAAGTCATTGATTTAGTGCAAGATTTCGATCAGGGCTAGTGCGCAATTTGCAAGGTGATACGACACAAAACGCCGTATGCCCGCGATTCCTGACGAGGTTTGCCATAAGACCCAAGCCAGTTGTGCACGAGAGCGAGGATCTGTTTCGCTCGCGCCTGTATCAGCAGATCGATATGTCACCCTTGCTGGACGGGGACGGAAAGTGAGTGCTGTCTGTAAGGCCCTGGGGTTAGCGCGCCGGAATGTTCATCGTCTGCGGACTCGCCCAAAGAAATGGATCGACGCCCGCCCAGAGACAGGCAAACGTCAGCGACGTCAAGGTGCTGGACTAAAGGCGCAGATCACAGAGTTGCCGACCTTCGGCTACCAACGCACCTGCGCACTGGTTAACCGGCATCCAGCCAACACCGGCGCTCCGCGCGTGAACGCAAAGCACGTCTACCGCGTGGTGGTGGGCCACGCGTTGCTGTTGCCGAACGCGCCGAGGCGGCGCCAGTCCAGCCGGCCTCACGAGGGGCAAGGAAAGTGGAGGTCGCGCACAGCGATGTGCGCTGGTGTTCTGACGGCTTCAAGTTCAAGTGCGACTCGGGTCAGCCGGTCACGGCAACCTTCACCAAAGACTGCTGCGACCGCGAGATCCTGGACTTCCGGCCTTGGGAGGGCAAGGGACTGCCGGGCGAGCTGTCGCGTGAGATGCTCATCGAAGCCGTGGAGAAGCGCTTAGGCAGACGAAGCCACCGCACATCCAGACTCAGAAGGCCACACGCGGCAGGCTTGGCCTGGGCCGCATTCGACAGGAACTTGTGCGGGCCTGTTCGGTAGCCCGCAGTGACGCTGTTCGGCTGCCAAAGTGCTCGAACAGGCGCACTACCAGATTCGCCACGGCGTCGGCATCCAACTCGAACAGCCGTTTCGCGACGTCGTTCCAGCGATACAGCAGCAGGTTGTTGTACGCCCTAGCGTGTCGAACACAAACATTTAAACGCTAGATAGTCCGTCCTGAACAATCCCAGTTTCAAGTGTTGACGCGCAGAGACAGGCGAGTTGATGCGATCCACGGGGCGAGCAATTCGGTCATCGCGATGTCCCACCTGGCGCAAAGAAGCCGCAGCTTCGCCAGGATCATGCGCAGGTTGTGTCCGGCGCCGCACATGACCGCGTGCAGCGCATCGCCCAGCGCGCCCTTAGCGGGTTCCTCCCCAGACGCCCATCCATCTTCATGTGACCGATGGCCGGCTCGATGGCACTTCGCCGATGGATCATGGCTTTGAGTGTTCGGGTGATGCCCCGCTTCTGCCCTGAGCGCAGGATCCGTACCCCTTCGTGTTGATAACTTGCCCTTCTGCGCCGCTGTGATGCCAGTGGCGGTCGAGCCCGACTACAAGATGTGCAAGCGGCTCTCGGCTACATCGCCAATGCTTCGAAATGGGGATGGTTTCGGACTGCGGCGCCTTTCGACTCTGTCCCCGTCGTGCTTGGCGGCACGCCTTGGCGATAATTGAGACCTCTGCAATGGGATGGGCAGCGGTCGACGATCCTGAATATGCGCAAGTGGGGCGTGGTACGGATTCGAGCCGTGCGAGCGTCTCCGCACCACAGGATCTCCATGGCCAAAGTCTTCTTCTCCTACTCGCACGACGACGAGTCGTACCGCGATCAGCTCGAAAAGCACCTCGCATCCCTGCGCCACGAAGGACTCATCGAGTCCTGGCACGATCGCCGCATCCTCGCAGGCGCCCGTTTGGACGCGGAGATCGACCAGCAAATCAACGCTGCCGACGTCATCCTATTGCTGGTGAGTTCGAGCTTTCTGGATTCGCGCTACTGCTACACCATCGAGATGGCACGGGCGCTGGAACGCCATGCCGCTGGCGAGGCGCACGTCGTGCCTGTGATCGTGCGCGCGTGCGACTGGCAGTCCACGCCATTGGGCCAACTGCTGGCGGTGCCCAAGGACGGAAAGCCGGTCACTAGCTGGCCGAACTATGACGAGGCCTACACCGACGTGGCCCGGCAAGTGCGGCGGCTGATTCAGCAAGGTCAGCAGAAGGCAGGATCCAGTGCAGCCCCGGCCCCCGCGTGGCAGGCGCCTACGGCGGCGCAGATCGTTTCGAGCGCGCCACGATCCAGCAACCTTCGGCTCAAAAAGGAATTCAATGACCTCGACGCGGACCGGTTCCTGAACGAGACCTTTGAATTCGCCGCACGCTTCTTCGCAGCATCGCTGCAGGAACTGCAGGCACGCAATCCAGGCGTCACGGGGCAATTTCGTCAAGTTGACGCCAACACCTTCACTGCTGCCATCTACCAGCACGGCAAACGCGCTTCTGAATGCTCGGTGCATCTGGGGGGTGGTGGGTTCAGAAGCAACGGCATCAGCTACTCCAGCGACGCTTCCGCGCGCGGCAACAGCTTCAACGAGATGGTCTCCGTCGAGAGTGACGACCAAGCGATGTACATCAAGGCGTTAGGCATGGGCAGCTTTGGCGGCGACCGGCAGAAGCTCACGCAGGAAGGTGCGGCGGAATTGTTCTGGGGCATGCTGATTGGGCGCCTGCAGCAGTGATGTTGACAACCGAGTGTCGCAAGGCAGCAGTGCTTGGTGCACGGCGATCGTTGAAGCCGGGCGGCAACTGTGCTGAAAGCTACTCTGCTATCGAGACCGACGTCGCCGCGTTATATGCCGACTGTCTTTACGCCACGATATGCTCGTGTGCCCTGCGGCGAGGCTCCTGCATGGCACCTGGGTCAAAATGCGAGGTGCGGCCCGCGAGTTAGCTGGTGGCGTTAAGTTATTGATCTTTTTGGGCTTTCCGCCCAACGTCGATTTGCCGAAAGTACTTGACAGCGGACATTTTTCATTTCACCACGCCGTCAGCACTTGATTTGGCTGGCGTTCGCTGAGGCTCGCCACAGCGAGTTTTCCTCGCGAACAAGCGGATTCACCATAGGCCGGTGCCTTCCGCAACCCGCTCTGCTTTCGCTTCGTTCGGCTAACAGCCGACATTCAGAAATCGAGGTTTACCAGCGCGTCATCGACCGCGACATCGCCGCGGTTTCAAGCCTCGTCGAGCAGGCGACGCGCGCGTGTCACGACGGGAAGATCGACCATTCTCCCCTCAAGTGAAAAGGCCTCACCACCATGCGTCGCGAAACCATCGGCGACCCGGCGAGCCCATTCGAGTTCGGCCACCCCCGGCCTGAAGGCGGCATTGACGGCGGCAGCCTGGCGCGGATGAATGCACAGCTTGCCTCGGAATCCCAGTTGTCGGGCTCGATGCGCTTCGATAGCGACCGCCTCCGGCGTATCGAAATTGGTGCAAACACCGTCGATCGGCGGCTCCAGCCCTGCGAGGCGCGACTGCAGTGCGATCTGCACGCGCACCGTGTCCAGGCCCGACCCGGCAATGCCGTCTTCCATTCCGGCGTCCACAGCGAAGTCTATGCTGCCAAATGCAATGCGCTGCAGTCCGGGCAAAGCGGCCGTTTCACGCAGATCGAGCACGCCGCGCACCGTCTCGACCAGCGCAATGGCTTCTCGTGACGCGCATGCTGCCAGGCATTCCGCCATGGACGCCGGCTCGGCCTTGGGCAGCATCACGCCGACGAACGGAACGCCGTCGAGCATGTGCATGTCGTCGTCATACCAGGGCGTGCCGACGGCATTGACGCGCACGAGCACATTGTTGGGATGATGCGTTCGGAGCCAGGCCGCAACTTCGTCGCGCGCCTGCTGCTTCTGTGCAGGCGCTACGGAATCTTCCAGGTCGAGGATGATGCGCTCGGCGGCGCTCTCGCAGGCCTTGTCGAACCGACCGGGCCGGTTGCCAGGAACAAAGAGATAGCTGCGTACGGACATCCGGTTCATGGCGACGTTCTCATGGAGCCGTCAGGGGTGCTGCCGAAGCGCGCCCGGGCCTCCATCGCCGTGCGCCCATGCACGTCGACCGCGCGCAGCACGAGGCCGTCCTCGGGCCCCACGTCGGCCTCGAGCCGGAAAGGCTGACCGGCATAGAGCGGCGCAACACCGCGGAACTCGAAGGACGACAGCAGCCGGGCGGGCACGATGCTCGTCGCAAGGCCCTGCAGCAGCGTGGCCGTCAGAGGGCCGTGGACCACCAGGCCGGCGTAGCCTTCGGCATTGCACGCGTAGTCCCGATCGTAGTGGATGCGGTGCCCGTTGAAGGTCAGTGCCGAGTAACGGAACAGCAAGGTGCTGTCCGCACAGAAATCCTCGCGCCATCGTGCGGCGACCGGCGCGGCAGAGGGGGCCGCAGCCGTTACCGGCGACGTGGATTGGGCTTCGGGCGATGCGGCTTCGCGATAGACGATGTCCTGCTCCTCGACGATGCATGCCCGGCCCTGCGCGGAGTAGGTGTGCTCCAGGGTGAGGAAGCACAGCCGGCCGCTGCGTCCCGACTTTTCCCGGATATCGATGATGCGGCTTCGTTTCGTCGCGGGCTGGCCTACGGTCAGTGGGGCGCTGTAAGCCATGCGGCTGCCGGCCCACATGCGACGTGGCAGGTTGATCGGTGGAAGGAAGCCACCGCGCAGCGGATGCCCATCGACGTCGAGCCCGCTGCGGCGGACCGCAGGATTGAAGAACAACCAGTGCCAGCCTGGCGGCAGCGGGTCGCCGTTGGCCGGCACCCGATCCAAGTCGAGCGTCGCGGCCATCTCGCGCACGGGCTGCGCGTCGAGCGACACGGTCTGGATGTCTTCACGTCCGATCCACGCGCGCAGATCGATGGGGCGTGCGTGATCGGTCATACGCGCTCGAACACCGCCGCGATCCCCTGGCCACCACCTATGCACATCGTCTCCAATCCATAGCGGCCGCCGCGCCGGCGCAGCTCGTGCAGCAAGGTGCACATCATGCGCACGCCAGTGGCACCGATCGGATGGCCGAGCGAGATGCCCGAGCCGTTGACGTTCAGCCGCGCCTGGTCGTTCCAATCCCAACCCTTCAGCACCGCAAGCACCTGGCAGGCGAATGCCTCGTTCAACTCGACCAGGTCCATGTTGTCGATCGACATGCCGATGCGTCCCAGCAGCCGCTTCACCGCCGGTACCGGCCCGATGCCCATGTGCGAGGGTTCGCAACCCGCAGCCGCCCAGCCGACGAATCGGCCGATCGGCGTCAGCCCCAGCCGCGCCAGTTGGTCCTCGCCGACCACCAGGCAGGCCGCGGCTGCGTCGTTCTGCTGGCTGGCATTGCCGGCGGTCACCGTGCCGCCCTTGATCAAGGGCCTCAGCCGGGCGAGCGTGTCCATCGAGGTGTCGGCGCGGAAGCCTTCGTCGCGTGAAAAGGTCAGGGGGTCGCCCTTGCGCTGCGGCACCGCCACCGGAACGATTTCGTCGGCGAAACGGCCGGCTTCCCAGGCGGCGGCGGCGCGCTGGTGGCTTTGCACGGCGTAAGCGTCGGCGGCCTCGCGCGAGATGCCATGGTCGCGTGCCACGTTTTCGGCCGTCTCGATCATTCCGGAGATGGGGCCGAAGCGGTCGGCCGGTTGCGAGCGTTCGCGGCCGCGCTCCAGCCGGTCGTGCATGCGCACCGAGCCCGCGCGCGCACCCCATCGCATGTCGGTCGAGTAGTACTCGATGTTGCTCATGCTTTCCACGCCGCCGGCCAGCACCACGTCCGCCGAGCCGCTCTGGACCATCATCGCTGCGGTGGCGACCGCCTGCAGGCCGCCACCGCAGCGGCGGTCGAGCTGCATGCCGGGCACTTCGACCGGCAGACCGGCCTGCAGCGCCACCCAGCGCCCGACGCAGGGCGTCTCGCTGTTGGCGTAGGACTGGGCGAAAACAGCGTCGTCGATGCGCAGCGGGTCGATGCCGCTGCGCCCGATCACTTCGCGCACGACGGTGGCGGCCAGTTCCTCGACCGGTACCGGTCGCAGGCTGCCCCCGAACGTACCGACAGGGGTGCGCAACGGGTTGACGATGAAGGCTTGTCTCATGATCGTGTCCTCTAGGAGATGCAATGAAGGAGGGAAACGGCTCAGCGCCGTGCGAGGCTTCGGTTGGCGTCGAAGCTTTCCTGCTCGAGGCGTGCGCGGTGCGCCGGATGCGCGATGTCGAGCATCCGGCGCATGCGCACGGCGAGCGGCAGTCCGCGCAGGTCGGCCACGCCGTATTCGGTGACGAACACGCCCGCATCGCAGCGCGGCGTGCTCACCGGTCCCGACAAGGTGGCGACGATGCGGCTGTGCGCGCCGGCCGTCGAAGGCAATGCCACCACCGGCACCCCGCCGCGGCTACGCTGCGCTCCACGCAAAAAATCGACGGCGCCGCCAACGGCCCCCACATAGGTGCCGGCGGCAATCTCGGCGTTGACCTGGCCGGTCAGGTCGATCTCGATCGCTGAATTGATGGCAACGAAACGCGAGAGCGATG
>Ga0308159_1002338_pt1 | contig 22205 bp, 22 predicted proteins | sample PhyCR1_FD_201040 | JGI IMG/M metagenome (GOLD analysis project Ga0308159, IMG submission 201040) | Phyllosphere microbial communities from UC Gill Tract Community Farm, Albany, California, United States - DLSLC.R1 | ecosystem: Host-associated > Plants > Phyllosphere > Unclassified | place: USA... | reverse complement strand
ACGTCGCCTCCGAACGGCAGCTGCGGCAAGGCAATGGGCTCGGAGCCCGTAGCCAGCAGCAGGTGCGCGCACTGCAGACGCAGCAGCGCGCCGTCGATATCCACATCGACGGTCTTGCCATCGACGATGCGGGCCCAGCCGCGCACCACCTGCACGCCAGCCTTGCGAAGCAGCGCAGCGACGCCGCCCGTGAGCTTGCCGACCACGCCATCCTTCCAGGCTTGGGCAACCGCCAGGTCGATGCTGGCCGCCTCGGCGCGGATGCCCAGCGGCGAGATGGCTGCCCCGGGCATGGCGCGGCGCACGCGGTCGAACTCATCCGCCGCGTGGATCAGCGCCTTGGACGGGATGCAGCCGATGTTCAGGCAGGTGCCGCCCGGCTGGTCGCCTTCGACCAGCGTGGTCGCCACGCCGAGCTGCGCGGCGCGGATGGCGGCCACGTAGCCGCCGGGCCCGCCGCCGATCACGAGCAAGGTCGTTGTATTGGTTGGGACTGGCATCTTCACTCCACGAACAACAGGGCCGGCGATTCGAGCAGCGCGCGCACGGCCTGGATGAACCGAGCGGCGTCCATGCCGTCGACCACGCGGTGGTCGAACGAGGACGACAGGTTCATGAGCTTGCGCCCCACCACCGCGCCGCCGCGAAGCACCGGGCGTTCGACGATCTTGTTGACGCCGATGATCGCCACCTCGGGGTGGTTGATGACCGGCGTGGTCACCAGCCCGCCCAGCGGCCCGAGGCTGCTGATGGTGATGGTGGAGCCCGACAGCTCGTCGCGGCCGGCCCTGCCACTGCGGCCGGCCTCGGCTAGGCGTGCGATCTTGCGCGCCGTGGCCCAAGGGTCCATGGCCTCGGCATGGCGCAGCACCGGCACCAGCAGGCCGGCATCGGTCTGCGTGGCGAACCCGAGGTGCACGGGCTGGTAGCGCGTGACGATGCCGGCATCGTCGTCGAAGCGTGCGTTCATCTGCGGGAAGTCGCGCAGCGCCAGCACCAGCGCGCGCGCCAGCAACGGCAGCAGCGTGAGCTTGTCGCGCGACGCGCCGTAGCGTTCGTTGAGCTGCGCGCGCAGGGCCTCGAGGTCGGTAACATCGATCTCTTCCACGTAGCTGAAGTGCGGGATGCGACGCTTGGCCTCCTGCATCTTCTGCGCGATCTTGCGGCGCAGGCCGATCAGCGGCACGGCCTCTTCGCCATGACGCTGGGTGTAGCCGCCGCCCGCGGTGGCCGTGCGCGGCTGCCCGCCTGCCACCAAGTAGCCGTCCAGGTTCTCGTGCGTGATGCGGCCGGCCGGGCCGCTGCCGTGCACGAACTGCAATTCGATGCCGAGTTCCCAGGCGCGCTGGCGCACCGCTGGCGAGGCGATGGGCTTCTCGCCCGGCGCGTGCATGGCGGCGGGCGCGGCCACGGGCGGGCGCTGCGTCGGCGGGGACCGGGGCGCGCTCGGAGCTGGAGCGGATGGCTCCTGCGACCGCTGCGGCGCTGCGGCCGGTGGCAGTGCAGCGGCTGCTTGCACAATGTGCTCCACCTTCGCCGACACATTGCCGGCGCCCACGACCTCCAGCCGAATCAACTCCGAGCCCACGGCCATTACGGCCCCGGGCTTGCCGCCCAGTTCCAGTACCGTGCCGGCCACCGGCGATGGGATCTCGACCGTGGCCTTGTCGGTCATCACGTCGGCCAGGATCTGGTCCTCGGCCACTGTGTCGCCAGGCTGCACGCGCCACTCGACCAGTTCGACTTCGGCGATGCCTTCGCCGATGTCGGGCATCTTGATGGTGTATTGGCCCATATCACCTCTCCATCGCGCGTTGGAGGGCGGCGCCGACGCGGTCGGGGCCCGGGAAGTACGCCCACTCCTGGGCGTGCGGGTACGGTGTGTCCCAGCCGGTCACGCGTTCGATTGGCGCCTCCAGCTGGTAGAAGCAGTGCTCCTGCACCAGCGCCGAGAGTTCGGCTCCGAAGCCGCTGGTCTTCGTCGCTTCATGCACGATCACGCAGCGGCCGGTCTTCCTCACGGAAGCCACGATGGTGTTCAGGTCCAGCGGCCAGATCGAACGCAGGTCGATGATCTCCGCGTCGATGCTGGTCTCGCGCGCCGCGGTCTCCGCCACCCAGGTCATGGTGCCGTAGGTCAGCACGGTGAGTTGGTTGCCAGGCCGAACCACGGCGGCCGACTCCAGCGGGACCGTGTAGTAGCCCTCGGGCACCTTGCCCATGGCGTGCTTGGACCAGGGCACGACCGGCTGGTCGTGGTGGCCGTCGAAGGGGCCGTTGTAGAGGCGCTTTGGCTCCAGGAAGATCACTGGGTCGTTGCACTCGATGGCCGCGATCAGCAGGCCCTTGGCGTCGTAGGGGTTGCTCGGCAGCACGGTGCGCAGGCCGCTGACATGCGTGAACAGCGCCTCAGGGCTCTGGCTGTGCGTCTGCCCGCCGTAGATGCCGCCGCCGCAGGGCATGCGCACCGTGATCGGGCAGGTGAAGTCGCCAGCCGAGCGGTAGCGCAGCCGTGCCGCTTCGGACACGAGCTGGTCGGAGGCTGGGTAGAAGTAGTCGGCGAACTGGATCTCGGCCACGGGGCGCAGGCCGTAGGCCCCCATGCCCACGGCGACGCCGACGATGCCGCCTTCGCTAATCGGCGTGTCGAAGCAGCGGCTCTTGCCGTACTTGGCCTGCAGGCCTTCGGTGACCCGGAAAACGCCGCCAAAGTAGCCCACGTCTTGGCCGAATACGACCACGTCGGGGTCGCGCGCCATCATCACGTCCATGGCCGAGCGCAGGGCCTGGATCATGGTCATGGGCTTGCTGGTGCCCGCCTCGGAAGGTTCCGAGGCTACAGGTTTGATTTCGGTCAACATGTTCAAACTCCCAGTTGCTGACGTTGGCGGCGCAGATGCTCGGGCATGGTCTCGTAGACGTCCTCGAAGATCGTTGCAGCGCTCGGTACGCGGCCATCCAGCAGAGAGCCGTGGGCCTCGGCTTCCTTCTGCGCGGCGGCCACTTCCGCCTCCAGCTCCTTGTGCACCTGCTCGTGCTCTTGTTCGGACCATATGCCCAGTTCGATCAGATGCGCCTTGAGCCGGTCGATCGGGTCACCCAACGGGAACCGTTCCCAGTCGTCCGCTGGCCGGTACTTGGACGGGTCGTCCGAGGTCGAGTGCGCGCCGGCGCGGTAGGTGACCCACTCGATCAGGGTGGGCCCCTGGTTCGTGCGCGCGCGCTCGGCTGCCCACTGCGAGGCCGCGTAGACTGCCAGGAAGTCGTTGCCGTCCACGCGCAGCGAGGCGATGCCGCAGCCCACGCCGCGTGCCGCGAAGGTGGTGGACTCGCCGCCCGCCAGCGCCTGGAAGCTCGAGATCGCCCACTGGTTGTTGACCACGTTGAGGATCACTGGCGCGCGGTAGACATGGGCGAAGGTCAGCGCGGTGTGGAAGTCCGATTCGGCCGTGGCACCGTCACCAATCCAGGCCGAGGCAATGCGCGTGTCGCCCTTGATGGCAGACGCCATGGCCCAGCCCACGGCCTGCGGGTACTGCGTGGCCAGGTTGCCCGAGATGCTGAAGAAGCCCGCACGCTTGTATGAGTAGAAGACAGGCAGTTGCCGCCCGCGCATCGGGTCACCCTCATTGCTCATGAGCTGGCAGATCAGCTCGGACATCGGGACGTCCTCGCGAGACAGCAGCAGTCCCTGCTGGCGGTAGGTGGGGAAGCACATGTCGCCTTCCTCGAGTGCAGCTGCCTGCCCGACTGCAATGGCTTCTTCGCCAAAGCACTGCATGTAGAACGAAGTCTTGCGCTGGCGTTGCACCATGACCATGCGCGTGTCGAAAATGCGTGTGTTCATCATGGCGCGCAGGCCTTTGCGCAGCTGCGCGCTGTCGAGCCGTGGTGCCCAGGGGCCGACAGCCTTGCCTTCACGGTCCAGCACGCCGATGAGGGAATAGGCCAGATCCGTGGTCTCGAAGTGGCTGGTGTCCGTGGGGGGCTTGCGGACGGTGCCGGCCTCAGATATCTGCAGAAATGAAAAGTCTGTAGCGCAGCCAGGACGCCCGGAGGGCTCTGGCACATGCAGCTGCAGCTTGGAGTGCTTGCTCATTTGAATAGTCTCCACACGCGGTAGCGTGTCTTGTGAATCATCGAAACCAGATCGCCGGGTAAGGCAATCTGTTCTGTGTCAACTCGCGCGGTGACGTGAGCCGACCAACTCAAGGCAAGGGATGGGGTCGAAGGTGTCGTGGCTTTCCTCGACAGCCTGACCAGGCTAAGGCGCATGTCACCAGCGCAGCTCTGCTGTCGACTCGAAACGCTACTCCTTAAAGGGCGCCACGGCAGCGAGCCAGCGCAGCACCTCTCGCCCCACGTCCTCATGCGGGGACCCCAGGCTCTGCACGGTCGACACGTGGTTGTGGCCATGACTGAACAGCAGCGGCGCGCTCTTGCCGTTGGCATGCAGCAGCGCCTGGGCCAGCGCATAAGTCTGCTCGGCGATCCAGGCCGGATCAAGCTCCGCGACCGACAGCCACACCGGCGGCGTGGCCAGGGCGCGCACGTGGGTCAGCGGCGAGCGCTGGGCATACAGCGCCGTATCCTCTCCGAAGTAGGCTCGGGGACCGGCGGGCAGCGGGGCCTGAGCACGGTACAGCCCGCTCATCAGCAGCACTCCCGCTACCGACGTCACCGGTGGCTCCCCGCGCGCCGCATCGTCGAACAGCCAGGACGCCACATGGCAAGCCCCAGCCGACTGTCCCCACAGCGTCAGCGGCGCCGTCTCGCCGCTCGACATGCGGTCCTGCTGCACCCAGGCGAGCACCGATTGCAGGTCCTGGGTGCCAACAGGCCAGGCGTGCGCAGGCGCAAGCCTGTAGTTGGGGAGCACCGCCGTGAAGCCGTTGCGCGCCAGCCAGCAGCCGACATTGCGGTAGTACACGCCGTCGCCGTTCTTGTCCCCGGCCACGAAACCGCCGCCATGCACATAGACCACCGTCGCGCGACTCGGGCCGTGGGGACGGTACACGTCGAGGCGGTGCCGCTCGTGGGGCCCGTAGGGCTGGTCGAGCTGTTCCTCGCCAACCGGCGCGAGATCCAGCAGTGGACGGTACAGCGCGCGCGTGGCGGCCAGCACCTCGGCGTCGAACACGTTGCCGAAAGCGGCCAGTTGCCGCTCGATGTCGGCGACGGGGGTGTTGTCCTGTGTGGCAGCCTTCATGGAGCATCTCCGTGTAATGGTGAATGGGACGCGGCGATAGCATCGAGGCGGCGCAAGGTCTCGAGGCCGCGTTGTTCGCTGAGCGCGCCGGCCTGTGCCCAGCCGTGTTCGAGTTCCACCAGGCCCGGGTAGGCGCGTTGAGTGAGCATGCTCAGCACGCCCGCGAAGTCGACCTGTCCGGCTCCGGGCTCGACGCGGCCGGGGCAGTCGGCGAGTTGCACAATCTCGATGTGTGCCCAGGCCTGATCCATGGCGTGAAGCAGCTCGCCGTCCATGGCCTGCACGTGCGCGGTGTCGAAGATCAGGCGCACGGCTGGGTGATCCACCGCCTGCACGACGGCCAGCGCGTCAGGCATGTGGTGCAGCAGCATGCCAGGCACGGCGTGGCTGTTGAGCGTCTCCAGGCAGAGCACCAAACCCTCGCGCGCCGCGCGATCGGCCGCGAAGCGCAGGTTCTGCGCGAAGGCTTCTCGCTGCGGGCCGATCGGCCGAAAAGGGTGCGCGCCGCCGAGAACCGCGAGTTGTCGTGCGCCCAGTCGCTGCGCCGTCGCCATGGCCTGCGCGAGCTCGTCCGCGATCCAACGCCGCGCGTCCTCGCTGTCGGTGGCCCAACTGGGGTTCTTCAACTGGTCGAAGGAGGTGTAGAGCACACAGCCGGCCTGCAAGCCGCGTTGTGCGATGGCCTGGCCGACACGTTCCTGCTCGCGCGCACCCCAACGGCGCGCGGCGGCGCAGAGCACGCCGGCAAAGCCTTGCTCGGCGGCGAAGGCGACATGCGCGACCGGGTCATCGCTGCTCACAAGGGCACTGAACAGCGGATCGAACGGCGGTCGGTAACCCAGGTGGGGGGCGTAGCGCTGCGTCCAGCTCATGGGGATCTTTCGTCGGCAATGCCGGGCGCGAGCGCGTCGGGGTTCAGGCAGTGCGTCCGATGCGCACCGCCCATTAAACAAGACTTGAGCGCTTCCATCGCGAGGCGGCCCATGCCGTTGCGCGCGTCGTGCGTCGCGCTGCCGATGTGCGGCAGCAGCGTGGTACGCGGCAGCGACAAAAAGCGCGGGTCGATCCTGGGTTCGTTGCGATAGACGTCCAGGCCTGCGCCCCCCACATGACCGGACGTGATGGCCTCGATGAGCGCCTCCTCGTCGACCAAATCGCCGCGTGCGATGTTGACGAAGACGGCGCCACGCGGGAGCAGGGCTAGGCGCCCCGCGTGGATGGCACCGCGCGTCTTTGGCGTGGACGGCGCGCAAACGCAGAACACGTCGCTTTGCGCCATCAGCGACTCAAGCGTGGCGTGGTACGTGAAGTCCGAGGCATCCGAGTGCACCGAACGGTTGTGGTAATGCACCTGCATGCCGAAGGCCTGCGCGCGTTGTGCGATGCCCAACCCGATTCGACCCATGCCGTAGATCCCCAGGCGCTGGTACGTGAGCTGCCTGCCCAGGAAGCGTGTGGGCGACCAGGGGCCCCAGCGGCCGTCGCGCAACGTAGCCTCGGCCGTCGACGCATCGCGCGCGGCCGACAGGATCAGCAGCATCGCCGTCTCGGCCACGGCATCGCTCAGCACATCGGGCGTGTTGAAGATCGGAATGCCGCTTTGCGTGGCCGCGTCCAGGTCGATGTGGTCGTGGCCGACCGAGTAGGTGGCGATCGCGCGAACCGACGGCGGCAGTTGCCCCAACGTGGCCGCGTCAAGTCGGTCGGTGGCCATCACCAGCAGGCCGTCGCAGCCTTGCGACCAGGGCAGCAGCTGTGCGCCGATGGGCTCGTCGTGCGGCCACAGCGTCACGTCGAACGCGGCGCGCGCGGCCTGCAGCACGGGCTCGGGCAGCGTGCGTGTGATCAGCAGCTGCTTCATGCCGCCACCTCACGCGTTTGCAACAGCGACGCATCGATGTCCGCGATGCGCGGCGTGCCGCACAACTGCAAGGCACGGCGCAGTTCTTCGGTGAGGATCTGCAGCGCACGTTCTACCCCCGCTTCGCCACCAGCCGCAGCGCCATACAGCGTGGCGCGCCCGATGGCCACGGCCTGCGCGCCCAGGGCCACTGCCTTGACGACGTCGGTGCCCCGCCGCACGCCCGAGTCGAGTAGCACCGGCACCCTGCCTTGAACCGCCGACACCACGTCCGGCAGCGCTTCCACAGCCGCCACCGCGCCGTCGAGCTGGCGACCACCATGGTTGGACACCCAGATCGCGTCGACACCGAGCGACGCCAGGCGCGCCGCATCGTCGCCGCGCGTCACGCCCTTGACCATGAAACGGCCCGGCCATTGCACGCGCAGGCGCTCGAGCGCCGCCCAGTCGAAGGACTCGTCCAGGCTCTGCCCGACCTTGACCGCGATCGAGGCGCGTGGGTTGGCGTGGCCCTCGAAGCCTGTCAGGTTCTTGAAGCGCGGCTGGCCGTGGCGCAGCATCTGCCAGCACCAGCCGGGGTGGCTCGCGAAATCGAGCAGGGTTCGCGGATTCGGTCGCAGCGGCACGGTGAAACGATTGCGCAGATCGCGCTCGCGCTTGCCACCGGTCACGAGGTCCAGCGTGACCACCAGCGCCTCGTAGCCCGCCTGGTGGGCGCGTTGCATCAAGGTCCTGGCAAAGGCCTGATCGCGCAACACGTACAGTTGAAACCAAAGGCGTCCACCCACAGCCGCGACCTCCTCGATGGAAGAAGTCGCCATAGTGGACAGCGTATATGGAATGCCCAGCCGCGCGGCGACGCGCGCGATCGCCACATCCGCGTCGGGCCAGCCGGCGCCGATCGCGCCGGTGGGCGAGATCACCAGCGGCGCTGCCGCCGCGGCGCCTGCAATGGTGGTCGACAGATCGGGCTGCTGCACGTCCACAAGCACGCGAGGGCGCAGACGCAGGAGATCGAAGCCCTCCCGGTTGGCGCGCAGGGTGATCTCGTCATCGGCACCGCCGTCAAAAAAGTCGAACACGCCGCGTGGCAGGCGCTGGCGTGCCAGCCTACGCAGGTCCTCTATGGAGCAGGCGTCGGCCAGCCGTTGGGAATGCGCCTGCATGTCAGGGGGTGGGCGTCTTGGCCGGGGCGAACTTCACGTCGGGAAATGCCGCCACGGCGCCCGCCCCACCGTCCACCGCCACCACTTCACCCGTGATGTGCGTGCTCAGGTCGGACACGAGGAAAAGCAACGGCCCGGCGATTTCCGCGGGCGTGGCGGGTCGGCCTATCGGGATCACCTGGCCGATCGCGTGCCAGGCGTCTTCGTTCAGCCGCTCATTCAGGCGGGGTGTGCGCACATAGCCCGGCGCCACGGCGTTAACGCGCACGCCGCGGCGCGCGTACTCCACGCCGGCGCAGCGCACCAGATGGTGCAATGCGGCCTTGGAGGTGGCGTAGGCACTCTGGTTCGGCACGGCGCGGTTGCCGCTCATCGAGCCCACGAAGGCCATGCACCCTCCTCCATCGGCGGCCATCATCTCGCCACCGATCTGGATCGCGAGGAAGGCGTGGCGAAGCACGATGTCAAACTGCTGCGCCCAGCCATCGTCGTCCACCGCCGACAAGGGCTTGATGCCCGCCACACCGATGATGTCCACCACACCGTGCACGCGGCCGAACTCGCGTCGCGCGGTTTCGAAGACGCGCTGCATGTCGGCGCGCGAGGTCACGTCGGCTTCGCACGGCAACCCGCCCACAGCCTGTGCAATGCGCGTCGACAGTGCGTCGTCGCGGTCCACGCACAGCACGCTCGCGCCGGCTTGCGCCAGCGCATGCGAGACCTGTTCTCCGATGCCCTGGCCCGCGCCAAGGACCACGAATCCACGGCCGTGCAGACCGAGCAAAGAGAGGTAGTCGGGCACGCCATCGCGCGTTGGGTCCTTCATGTGGGATCTTCCTTCAGGCTGCGACGGCTTCGCGATGGGCGGGCACCAGGTCCTGCCAGAGCGCACCGTCCTGGATCTGCACATCGCAGGCGCTCACGCCGCGCAGGTCCAGGCCCACGCCCGGCGGCAGGCCGTTCTCGGCGGCCACCTTGATCGCGTTGAGCAGCGCACGCCGCACGCGCACGACCGCCTGGTCGGCTGGCACCAGGTGCTCCTTGGAGCGGTCGTACAGCGGGCCCTGCGAAAGCGCGATGGTGGCATCTTCCACTTCCACGCCGCGCAGCCCGGTCCAGCTTTCATTCATGCGCTCACGGTTCTGGCCGAAGTTGTCGGCCCATGTCGAGGTGTAGACGCAGGACTTGCGGTCGTAGTAGCGGGTGTCGTCCAGACCCAGCAGCTCGATGAGCTTGTCCTCGGACACGGGCGCGCTGCCATGCACGACGATGTAGGTGGCCGTGTGCGTGTCGTCCTCGGGCACTTCGAACACGGTGAACAGGAACGCGGGCGCAGGAATGATGCGGCCGTAGGGCACGATGAAAGGCACCACGCGTGCATTCTTCACGCCCGCTTCGGCGGTCTTGCGCAGGGCCACGTACTGGAATCCGAACGCCGTCTCCTCGATCTTCAGTGCGGGTTCGAGGTCGTTGGAGACGAGCGCGGCGGGGTTCACGACATCGGGGTTGGGCATGAAGCTGTCGTCGATCCAGCCAGGGCGGGCCATGTTGGTGTGCAGCACGCCCACGTGAGAACTGTCTTCCCCGCCTTCCACCAACTGCAGATAGTTGCAGTGCACGTTGATGCGCAGGGCCACGCGGTGTTCGGGCGCCGCCTCCATGAAGGCGTACTGGGAGAACTCGGGCTGCTGCTCCTTCGGCCCCACATAGGCCCACACCAGGCCGCCGGCTTCGCGCACCGGATAAGCCGGCGCCTTCATGCGCTCGCGGTACTTTGGGTCGGCGTGATTGGGCGTTTCCATCACCGCGCCCGACACGCTGAACTTCCAGCCGTGGTACAGGCAGCGCAGGCCGCCCTCTTCGACGCGGCCCAGCGCCAGCGAAGCGCCGCGGTGCATGCAGAGCTCGTCAAGCATGCCGACGTGGCCGTCACTGTCGCGAAACGCGACGTAGTCCTCGCCCAGCAGGCGGACGCGCAGAGGCGGTGCATCGGGTGTGGCCAATTGCGCCGAGGTGCACACCGGGTGCCAGTAGCGGCGCATGAGCACGCCCATGGGCGTGCCCGGACCGACGCGGCAGATGGTTTCGTTGTCCTTGCTGTTCAACATGGAATGCTCCTGTCAGTGGTTCGATGGTGGACGCGCTCAGTGGGCGCGGCCAGCCTGCTTGGTGGCGATGGATGACACGATGCGGTGCTGCGGCACCAGTGAGCGCCAGTCCTCGTCGTTGCCGATTTCGCTGGAGATGCCCACCACGGCGCTCACATCCACGTGCACGGTCGGCACCTCCTGCCCATCTCGCGTTGCGCGAGCGCTGGCCAGCAGCACGCGATACAGGCGGCTGATGGCAATGTCGGCAGTGGAGAGCATCTCTTGCGACCGGTCGCGGATCGCGCCGCCCGAGACGCTGCACGCCGCATCCTCCTGCGAGAAGCTATCGAAGCCGGTGAAGTGGCCGGCGCGCTGCAGGGCGCGGTCCTGCCGGTAGCCGTTGACCCAACTCATGGTGTCGGGCCCATCGCAGGTCGCTGCGGTCATGCCGTACTTCGTCAGCGTGGGCTCATCCAGACCGACGAAGGACAGCTGCTGAGTGCGCAACGGCTCCTGACCGATCGGCTTCTCGGCGTTCCACCACACGTGGTAGAAGTTGCAGCGCTCGTCGTTCACCGGCACCACGGCGAACCACAGATCGCCATTTGGATTGGCAACGAAGCACGGCGCGATGAAGGAGGCCACACGCGCCATGCGGCGGCCTTCGCCGGCACCGCGCATGGCGACGTAGTGGAAGCCAAAATCGGTCTCGTCGACCTCGATCTGAGGCGACGCATCGAACTGCATGTGCGTGGTCTTCTTGGCGAAGTCCAAGTCGACGCCTGCGGTCTTGGCAAGGCCTGAGGCGTGCAGGACGGTCAGGTGAGAGGAGTCCACCAAGCCCTCGATCACCTGCACGAAGTTGCAGTTGACCACCGCATAGGCGTTTATGCGGTGGCCGTCCTCCAGGGCCATGAAGGGCAGGTGCGGGAAGGCCGGCTCCTGCCCGCGCGGACCGAGATAGGCCCAGAGGAAGCCACCCGCCTCGCGCACTGGGTAGGTGCGGCCCTTGATGCGCTCCTTGAACTTCGGATCAGCCACGTTCGGCGTGTCCAGCACCTGGCCGTCGACCGCAAACTTCCAGCCGTGGTAGATGCAGCGCAAGCCATCGCCCTCCGCCCGCGCCAGTTGCATCGAGGCGCCTCTGTGCAAGCAGAACTCGGCGAACAGGCCGGGCCGGCCGTCCTGGTCGCGCCACACGACGAAACGCTCGCCCAGAAGTTCGATAGTTTTCGGATCAGCGCCGGCGGCGGGCATCTCGTCCAACTGCAGGGCGGGCAGCCAGAAGCGACGCATCGCCTCACCCTGGGACGTGCCAGCGCCGGTACGGCACATCAACTCATTGTCTTGTTTGCTCAGCATGGGGGTCTCCTTTTGGTCTAGTTTCCGGGGGGGTAGCGTTCAGAGATCGAGCACGAGGCACGGCGTGCACGCCCGCGAGCAGCAGGGCATGAAGTACTCGCGCTTCTCGTCATCTGTCAGGTAGAGATCACGGTGGTCGGGCTCCCCTTCGAGGACGCGGGTCTGGCAGGTGCCGCACACACCAGCCTCGCAGGACAGTGAGAGCGGCACGCCCGCATCGATCAGGGCCTGCGCGGCCGACTGGTCCGCAGCCACAGCGATGCGGCGGGCGCTGCGCCGTAGTTCAATTTCGAAGGGTCCGTCGGCCGAGTGATCAATCGGCGCAGCGGCGAAGTACTCACGGTGCAACTGCGCCTCGGCCCAGCCGAGCTCACTGGCCGTGGCGAGCACGTGGTCCATGAAGCCCGTGGGGCCACAGACGTACAGGTGACGATCCACGGCGGGCGCGCCGATGCATGCGCGCGCGTTCAGCCGCTGCTCGGGCGCGCCGTCGTCGGTGTGCACCTGCACGCACTCTGCGAAGCCCGCGCCGCGCAGACGTTCTAAAAAGGCCATGCGCGCCGGCGTGCGGCCGCAGTAGTGCAACTCGAACGACCGGCCTTCGCGCGCCAGCTGCTCGGCCATGCACAAGATAGGCGTGATACCGATGCCGCCTGCGAAGAGGACCGCGTGGCCCGGCCCGGTGTGCAGCGCGAAATGGTTGCGGGGCGCCGACACCAACAAAAGGTCGCCCTCCTTCACCGTATCGATCAGCCGCACCGAGCCGCCACGCGACTGCGGATCTCTCAGCACGCCAATGCGGTAGCGCTGCGACCCGTCGGGCAGCTGGAACAGCGAATATTGGCGCACCGGGCCGCCGGGCACATGTACGTCGATGTGCGCGCCGGCCTCGAAAGCAGGCAGCTCGGCGCCATCGACCGGTTCGAACTCATAGGCGGTGATGTCTTCGGCGACCAACTGCCGGGCCGCGACACGCACTTGCAAAAGCGTTTTCATCACAAAATTATTTTATCTTCCATGGAAGACATTGTGGTTAAAAAATGCAACCTGAAGTCACTCCACGGCCTGCATCGTCTGCGTCTGCGTCTGCTTGGGCTTCGGTCTCTGGAAAAGCACAGGTGCTCCGCCCAGCCGGCGTTGGTTCAGCCAGCGCGCCAGCCCCAGGTCCATCACCTGCGCGTGGCGCGGGAACCAGTCGGCCAGGGCCCACGCAAAGTCGCGCACCACTGCGTGACGCCCCACCGCAAGTGCGGCACGCACCTCGTCGAGCGACTGGAGCACAGCCGCGTGTTCGTCCACATGGCAGCCAGCCGAGCCATACGCGGTGTGGCGCATGGCTTCGTCTTCCTCGTGAAAGTGGCGCTGCGCATGCTTGGCAAAGGCATCCAATGCAGCGCGCTGTTGGGAATCGCTGGCGCGCAACAGCGCGTCGACACAGTCCACGAATTCATGGTGCGTCTCGTCCATGTCGCCATGTCCTACGCTGAATCCCTCGTCCCACTTGAAGCCGGGGGTGTCCTGGAGGGCGCTCATGCCGTGCCCTCCGCTTTGGGTTCAAGCCGGCGCGCGATCAGCTCACGCCAGTCGCCGCTGATGAGCACGCCATGCAGGCCCTGCACCTGCGACCAGTCGACGTCTCGCGCGACGCCCAGTGGCGGCTCGCCTCGCTCCACTGCATCGGCGCAGGACAGCAGCGTGCGGTACAGGCGGGTGATGCCCACGTCGGCAATCGACAACATTTCGTGGCGGCGATCGCGTAACGGGCCGGCCGACACCGAGGCCGCCACGTCTTCCTCGATCAGGCCGGGTAGGCCGCTCCAGCTCGTGCCCGAGCGCATGGCCTCGCGGTCCTGGTGAAAATTGTTGCGCGGGTTGGGGCGGTCGGCGAGGCCCAGGGTTTCGTCGGTCAGTCCGAAGCCATCGAGCACTGCGGGCGTGAGTCCGATGAACTCCAGATGGCGGCTGCGAAGCGGTTCGCGGTTGAGCTCCTGCGTCTCGCTCCAGAACACATGGATGAAGCTGGTGCGGCCATCGTCCAGCGGCACGACGAAGCTGGCGATATCGCCGTTGGGGTTGAGCACGCAGCACGGCGCGACGAAGGCGGCAATGCGCGCCTCGGTGTGCGGGCCTTGCCCGTCGTCGATCTCGCGCAGCGCGGCGTAGTAGAAGCCGAAGTCCGTGTCCTGCACCTCAAGCCGGGGTGCGAGGTTGCGCTGCATGGAGTTGACCTTCTGCGCAAAACCCAGATCGGTCGAAAGCGCCTGCTGCAGGCCGTTCGTGTGCAGCAGGCCGAGGTGGGAGGAGTCGACCAGGCCTTCGATCACCTGCACAAAACTGCACTCTTCGACATGGCGAGTGATCAGGCGCTGCGCGTCGGGCAAGTCCATCCACGGCCAGCGGGGAAATTCCGGCTCTTTCTCGCGCGGTCCCAAATAGGCCCACAGCAGACCGCCGGCTTCGCGCACTGGGTAGGTGCGGCCTCTGACGCGCTCCTTGAACTTCGGATCGGCCACGTTTGGCGTGTCCAGCACCTGTCCATCAACCGCGAATTTCCAGCCGTGATAGATGCAGCGCAGCCCATCGCCCTCGGCGCGCGCCAACCGCATGGAGGCGCCGCGGTGCAAGCAGGACTGGTGGAACAGACCGGCGCGCCCTTTGTCGTCGCGCCAGGTCACGAAGCGCTCGCCCAGCAGCTCTACCACATGCAGATCGTCGCCCTTGGAAAGATCGGCGGCAGGCATATAGGGCAGCCAGTAGCGGCGCAGGGTCTGGCCCATCGCGTCGTCAGGGCAGACTCGGCACAGGCGATGGTTGGATTCGTGGCTCAGCATGTGAGGTGTCCTTCAGTGGTATTCAGTGGTAAACCGAACCGCCGTCGACGGCCAGGATCTGGCCGGAAATGAAAGCGGCATCGCGGCTGGCGAGGAAGGCGACAGCGCCGACGATGTCGGCCGGCCAGCCGTCGCGCGGCACGGCGCGCGTCCGGACCGCGGCTTCGCGGTAATTGGCGAGAAATTCCTTGTTGGCGAGGTTGCCCTCGCTCAGGGTGTACCCCGGCGACACAGCGTTGACCGTGATGAAATCCTTGCCCAGTTCACGCGACAGTGAACGCATCAGGGTCATGAGGGCGCCCTTGCTCGCCACGTAGTCGAGCATGAAGGGCGCCCCCTTGAAGGCCGTACCGGAGGTGATGTTGACGATGCGGCCCTGCTGCTGCGCGCGCATGTGCGGCGCGACCGCACGGATGCACAGGAACGGCCCCATGGCGTTGACGTCCTGCATCCGCCGCCATTCGGCAACCGTGATTTGCTCGAAGGGCCGCAGCTCGATGGTGGCGGCAATGGCGGCGTTGTTGACCAGGATGTCAACACGGCCGAAGGCCTGCACGGTCTGCTCGACCATGTACGCAACCGACTTCTCGTCGGACACATCGGTGTGCACGGCAAGCGCCCGCGCGCCGGTCGCGCAGATCTGCTCGGCCACAGGCCCGGCATCGGTCACATCCGCCAGCACCACGGCGGCACCTTCGGATGCCAGCCGTTCTGCGATGGCACGGCCGATGCCTGTCTGTGCGCCGGTGACGATGGCGACTTGCTGGTCGAATCTCATGCGGTGTTCGTCCTGTCGTTCAATGCCCGAGGCCCATGAGACCGGCCAACTGTGCCTCGTCGCGCGCGAGCGTGGCGGATGCGCCTTCGTGCACGCAGCGACCGCGGTCCATCACGATGCAGCGGTCCGATAGGTCCAGCGCGATGTCCACGCGCTGTTCCACCAGCAGCAGGCCGATCGAACCCGACTGCACGATCTGGCGAATGCTGCCCACCAGGTGCTCCACGATGATTGGCGCGAGCCCCTCGAAGGGCTCGTCCATCAGCAAGGCACGTGGATTGCCGAGCAACGCACGTGCGATCGACAGCATCTGCTGCTCGCCCCCCGAAAGCTGGTTGCCATGGCTGCCCAGGCGCTCGCCAAGGCGGGGAAAGAGCTCGATCACGCGCGCCTGCGTCCAGTGGCCGGGACGCGACGCGACCTGCAGGTGCTCGGCCACGGTGAGGCTTGGAAATACCTCGCGGCCTTGCGGCACGTAGCCCAGCCCGCTTATGGCGCGCTGGTGCACCGGCAGCGCCGTGATGTTGTTGCCATCGAGCGAAATGCTACCGCTGCGGCGCTGCGCGCGGCCTACGACGAGTTCGAGCAGCGTGCTCTTGCCCACGCCGTTGCGCCCGACGATGGCCAGGGTCTCGCCGCTCGCCACGCACAGGCTCACATCCTCGTTGACGAGGGTCGGGCCCCAGCCACCGCTGAGTTTGTGGATTTCAAGCATGCGCCAACGCTCCATCGAAACGCTTTTTGCCAGCGGTGCCGAGGTAGACCGATTGCACCTCGGGGTGCGACATGACAGCGCCCGGTGTTCCACTCATCAACATGGCGCCGCCCACCAGCACCGAAACGTCGGACGCGAAGCGGCGCACCATCTCCATGTCGTGCTCGATCATGAGCACAGCGATCTCGCGCGGCAGCGTGTCGATGGCGCCGTGCAACAGGTCCAGTTCGTTGCTCGGAATGCCCGCCGCCGGCTCGTCGAGCAGCAGCACGCGCGGCATGAGCGCCAGGGCCAGAGCGATCTCCACCAGGCGCTGGCGGCCATAGGCGATCTCGCTCACCTTCTGGTGACGGTCGGACTGCAGCTTGAGCTGCTCCACCAGCTGCTCGGTGCGTTCGAGCAGGTCGCGCTGGCGGCCTGCGGGGCGCCAGATGGAAAAACCGCGCCCGGCCGCCTGAGCCACCGCGATGTAGATGTTCTCGAACACCGTGAGCTGCGCGAACAGACTGGATATCTGGAAAGTGCGAACCAGACCCTTGCGCGTGCGCGCTGCGGCCGATGTTGCGGTGACCTCTTCGCCGAACAGGAACAACTGTCCGCGATCAGGCCGGATCACACCAGTGAGCAGATTGACCAGCGTGGTCTTGCCAGCGCCGTTAGGCCCGATGAGCGCCGTGCGCGCTCCCACCTGCAGCGAAAGACTTACGTCCTGCGTGACGTGGAGTGCGCCGAAGTGCTTGCACAGGCCGCTGGCCTGCAGCGCGAGGGTGGCTCCCGTGCTCATGCTTGGCCCTTGCGCGGCCGACGCGTCCACGACGCGAGCGTGCCCAGCAAACCGCCGCGCCCCATCAGCACCACCGCCATCAACAGCACGCCAATGATCAACATCCAGTAGAAGGGATTCCATTGCGAAGAAAAGTGCTTGAGCAGCATGTAGACCGGTGCGCCGATCAGCGCGCCGTGCAGTCCGCCGATGCCCCCCAGCACGAGCATGACGAGCACGTCGATCGAGGTGTCAACGGCCACAACGCCGAGCCCGACAAAAGCATTGGCTTGCGTGAAGAGCGCACCTGCCACGCCCGCCACCGCGCCGCTGATGACATAGGCCAGCGTCAGGTGCGGCAACACGGGGTTGCCGATGAGGCGCATGCGCGCAGGGTTCTCGCGCACGCCTTGCAGCATCACGCCGAACGGTGATGCCACCACGCGCTTGACCAACACGAAGATCCCACACAGCCAGGCCAGTACGTAGAGGTAGGCGGTCGCGCCGCCAAGGCCCCACTCGAAGACGCCGAGGATGGCTGCGAACTGGATGCCTGCCAGACCATCGTCACCTCCGGTCAGGGTAGTGGCCTTGTGCGCGGCTTCGAACACCAGCACACCCAGTGCCAGTGTGACCATCATGAGCGGCAGGCCGGTCAGGCGAAGCAGAAACGGGCCGATCACCGCAGCCAGCGCAGCGGCGGCGATGCCAGCCACGATGACCGCGCTCACAGGCTCGGTCCAACCGGCCAGAGAGAGCCAGCCGGCCATGTAAGCGCCCAGGCCAAAAAACACGGCATGCCCGAGCGACAACACGCCCGCGAAGCCGAGCAGCAAATCGAAAGACATCACTAGCACCACCATGATCAGCACGGTGGTGCCCAGCGCCAAATACTGCGGAAACACGAAGTAGCTGGCCAGCGCGGCGGCCAGCCAGAGCAACTCGCCAACACGCCACTGGTGACGGCTCAGAATGGAATCGCGTGGGAGGGTGATCATGGTTGTTCAGGCGGTCTGTCGGCGCACGAGCAGCCCGTGGGGACGCCACACCATGAGGCCGATGAGCAGTAGGTAGATAAAGAAGGCCCCGAACTGCGGGAACAGGTAGCGCCCGGCGGTTTCGACGACGCCCACGATGATGGCCACGGCCACCGATGCGGTGACCTGGCCATGGCCCGCCAGCGCCACGATGATCAGCATGAGCACCAGGTATTTCATCGGCCACATCGGCTCCATGGGCAGCATCGGGGCAGCCAGGATGCCGCCAAGAGCCGCCAGCCCGCAGCCCAACGCGAAGGTGGCCGAGAAAAGCAGCGGCACGTTCATGCCCATGGCTTGCGCCATTCCCCGGTTGTCCACTGCCGCGCGCAGCCTTGCGCCGGTGCTGGTGCGTTCGAACACCCACCACAACCCCCCGATGATCGCGATGCAAATGCCCGAAGCCACCACGCGATAGAGCTCGAATTCGCGGATGCCGAGGTCGACGTTGCCGCGCAGGTACATCGGCAACTCCATGCGCACGATGTTCGGACCGAACAGGATGGTGATGATGGCGATCACCACAAAGTTGAAGCCGATCGTCACCAGCACCTGATCCAGGTGGCTGCGCTTGTACAGCCGCACATAGAGCAGGCGCTCGGCCAGCACGCCGAAGGCCGCCACCGCCAGCACCGCGGCCGGCACCGCCACGGCATAGGGCAAGCCCTGCGCCTGCATCAGGCTGATGGCCAGGTAGCCGCCGATGGCCGCGAATGCACCGTGGCCCAGATTGATCACGTGCATGAGTCCCATGGTGATGACCAGGCCCAGTGCGATGAGACACAGGACCAGGCCATACGACAGGCCGTACAGAAGAATGAAAGCGACAGTGGACACGGCGATCGCCCGGTGGGCTCAGAAAGTTAAGGATCAGCGCGCGCGTTACTTCAAGGGCGTGGGCTTAACCTGTTCCCAGGTTTTCACCACGCGGTTGCTCTTGATGCCATCGGCCGCCTTAACAACTTCACGCAGATAGAAGTTCTGGATCGGCTCGCGCGTGACAGGGTCGATGGTGATCGAACCACGGGGGCTCTTCCAGGTGTAATTGGGCAGCGACTTCATGGCCACCTCGCCGCTAAAGGGTCTGCCGGCCTGGTCGTTCAGCATCTTGTAGGCCAAGTGCATCGCGTCGTAGGCACCGATGCTGAACGAGTTTGGCCGCACGTCGGGCCCGGCGTTCTTCTTCAACCAGTCGGCGAAGCCCACGTTCTCGGGGTTCTTCGCGGTGGCGTCGATGTAGATGATGGACTTGAAGCCGACGATGGAGTCGTCGAACAGGGGCAGATCGCTGTCCTCGGCTTCGCCCTGGCCGATGATCAGCACCTTCTGCGTCAAGCCGCGCGCCGCCAGTGCCTTGCTGAACGCCACCGAGGCGGCGCCTGGCGGGATGAAGATCTGCAGCACGTCCGGATTCGCGTTGGCAATGCGTTCGGCAAAGGGCGCGAAGTCGGCGGTGTTCAACGGGATGCGCACGTTGCCCACCATCTGACCACCCTCGGCGGTGAACTTGCTCATGAATGCGTGCTCCACGATGTGGCCCGGCCCGTAGTCGCCCACGGCCACGAAGCCACGCGACTTGCCCTGCTCGCGGGCATAGGTCGCGGCCAGTTCGGCCGGCAGATTAATAGGCTGGCCCATGCGAACGAAGTACGGTGACATCTTCAGCAGCGAAGGCGTGGCGGCGTTCACGATGAACAGGGGTGTCTTGGCCGCGTTGGCCACGGGCGCAGACGCGGCAACCTCGGGGCTGAGGTAGAAGCCACCGAGCATGGACACCTTGTCCTTGACGACCAGCTCTTCGGCCAGGCGCTTGGCCAACGTCGGGTCCGCGCCTGCACTGTCGCGGTAGACCACCTCAACTTTGCGGCCGCCGGCTTGGTTGCCGTGGATGGCCATATAGGCCTCCACGCCATGGCGAAAGGACTGCCCAGCAACGGCAAAGGGGCCGGTGTAGGGCCCGACGAAACCGATCTTTACCGCGTCCTGGGCCTGCAGGGCGGGCGAAAAGACGACAAGGGTGCTGCCGAACGCCATTGACGCGATGATTCGCGAGAGGATTCTTTTCATGGTCTACCTAGGTCGTGGGGAAGGATCGGAACCATCGCAGAACTAAAGATCCGCGACAGACACCAGACGTCTTCCACGGAAGATAACAATCAACGAACCAAGAGCCCATAGGGAAACCCACTAGTTCACCGGATCATTGAAATCGGCTGTGCATGCTCCTTCTTGGAAGGCATGCACAGGATGAAGTTGACGGCCGACGAGCGCGGCGAACTGGAAGCGGTGATTCGCAAGCGCAGTGGCAGTGCGGTGTTGGCGCGGCGCGCGCGTTGGGTGCTGCTGTGGGCAGACGGTGAACGTCGGGCAGACATCCGCGCCAAGCTGGCCTGCAACGACGCCTTCGTCACGCGATGGACCAAGGCGTTTGAACTTCAAGGTCTGGCCGGGCTGGTATCGCTGCACCCGGGACGCGCGCCTGTATGGCCAGTGGCCAAGTTGGAAGCGCGGGTGCTCAACAAGACGCTCAAGCACAAGCCCAAAGATGGCTCCACGCATTGGAGCAGCCGCAAGCTCGCTGCCGAACTGGACGATGTGTCGTTCTCTGCCGTGCAGCGCGTCTGGCGCAAGCACGGACTCCAGCCGCATCGGCTGGAACGGCACCTCGTCTCCAACGCCCCGGACTTCGAGACCAAGGCCGGGGACGTGATTGGCCTGTACCTGAACCCGCCGGCGCACGCCGCCATGTTCTGCGTGGACGAGAAGACGGCGATCCAGGCACTGGATCGCAAGGGACCGCATGCTGCCGCTGGCGCCGGGCCGTGCCGAGAGCCACGGGTTTGAGTACAAGCGCAACGGCACCCTCAGCCTGTTTGCTGCCCTGAACACCGCCACCGGTGAAGTCCTGGGCATGACCGCTGCGCGCCACACCAGCGAGCAGTTCGTCAGCTTCCTCGGCGACGTTGTCGGCACTCAGCCGCAGGGCCGCGAGATTCGCATCATCTGCGACAGCATCAGCAGCCACAAGACCGAACTGGTCGAGGTCTTCGTGGCTGGACACGAGAACGTGCGGATCCACTACACGCCTACCTACTCGTCGTGGCTCAACCAGGTCGAGAACTGGTTCTCGCGCCTCCAGCGCGACGTCATCAGCCGCGGCATCTTCATCTCGCTCAAAGACCTGGACAAGAAGCTCATGCGCTACATCCGTCAGCACAACAAGACCCCGAAGCCACTGAAGTGGAAGTACGACAATCCCCAGCGCCGACACCACCAATTCTTCTGATTCAGTGGACTAGCACATAGCAATGGATGGAAGTCCCTCCGCAGCAGCTGGGATTAACATGGGTCGATGTTCACCATCGATGTCTTCTAAGGAAAGGAGATTTCCCCATGAAACCCTCCACTCGCACCGCCACCCAGGCCGTCCCTTCGCATACACCCAGCTTGAGCGAGCTCATCACGCTGCAGTGGAAGCGCGAGCGTGACGATCTGGAGCTGGAAAATTTCCTGCTGGCCATCTACTTCATGCGTCTGGGAACGCTAGTCGACCGCGCCTACGACCGCTACTGCCAGAAGCATTTCGGCATCAATGGCGGAGACATGCGATTGATGCTGGCATTGCGCCGCGGCGGGCCGCCGCATGTGCGCCGCCCCACAGATCTGTTTCGAGCGCTGCTGGTCACCTCGGGCGCGATCACCAAGAAAGTGGACCGCCTGGTAGCTGCCGGGTTCGTCGAGCGCTTACCCGACCCCAGCCACAGCGGCGGCTTCCTGGTGCACTTGACCAAGAAGGGTTTACACGTTGTGGGAGAGGCCATTGAGCACCTGGCCAGCCAATCGGTGCTGGGGCCCGCGATGGCACGGCTCTCCCCTGAGGCGCGCAGGCAGGGCTCCGACTTCACGTTGAGCATCCTCTCCGCGCTAGAAAGATCGGAGACAACCCAGCTGGAAACAGATGAAGCGCCTATCAAGCGGTCGAACAAGACCGCCTAATCTTACTGTGTCACAAGCGTAGTGAATCGCTCCGGTTTTTGAGGGTTAGCTGCCAGGATACGCACCGTTCGGCTGATCTTGCCCCCGTATTTCAGGACACGGTCTATTCGCAATATAGCGCCTGCTCGATCTGAGCAAGACGCTGTTGGGCGGCGCGATGCTGCCTGAACTCCCTGGGTGACTTCATCTTCAATGCCGAGTGCGGGTGCACCTCATTGAAGTGCTCGAAGGCCGCGGCCATCTGCGCTATCACCGTTCTCGCGTTGGCGAGGTCCATGCGGCTGACGTAATCGCGCTTGAACGTATTGACGAAGCTCTCGGCCATGCCGTTGCTCTGCGGGCTGCACACGGGCGTGTTCACCGGCTTCAGGCCCAATTGTCGAGCGATCTGCCGGGT
>Ga0308159_1002337_pt1 | contig 22208 bp, 15 predicted proteins | sample PhyCR1_FD_201040 | JGI IMG/M metagenome (GOLD analysis project Ga0308159, IMG submission 201040) | Phyllosphere microbial communities from UC Gill Tract Community Farm, Albany, California, United States - DLSLC.R1 | ecosystem: Host-associated > Plants > Phyllosphere > Unclassified | place: USA... | reverse complement strand
GCCTTTGCCGTTACCCAGCGTACTGTTGCCGTACGCACCGTTGCTGAAGTAGTCCGAATCGTTGCCATTGCGGCCGTCATCGGAGCTATTGAAGTAACGGAAGTCGGACTTCAACACACCTGGGCCGATCGACCAGTTATGCACCAGACCCAGGAAATGCTGTTTGTAGAAGTTTTCCAGATTGCCGTAGTAGTACTGGGCTGTCAGGTCTTTGGTGATCTTGTAATCGCCACCGGCGTAGATGAACTTGTTGCTGTTTGTGGTACGCGCAGTTGCGCCACCGATCGACAGCTGTTCATTGTTGCTGGAGTTACGACCTTTCACGTGCTCGATCTGGCCACCGACCAGCGTCAGGTCCTTGATCTCGCCGGAAGTGATCTGGCCACCCTGCCAGGTTTGCGGCAGCAGACGACCATCGTTGGTGACGATGACCGGGTTCTTCGGCTGCAGAGTACCCAGCTTCAGTTCAGTCTGGGAGATCTTGGCTTTGGCCGTCAGGCCCAGGCTGGAGAAGTTATCAACAGCTTCGCCATTGGATTTGCTTGGGAATACGGTTCCGCCGTACGAAGTCGAAGTCGCGCCGTTGGTACCACCGCCCGAATCCAGGCGAACGCCCAGCAGACCGATAGCATCGATACCAAAACCTACGGTGCCTTGGGTGTAACCGGAGATGAAGCGCAGATCGAAGCCCTGGCCCCATTCTTCGTTCTTGCTCTGCACACCGTTTCGCTTGCTAGCGGGACTATTCGCAGCGCTATCACGGTTATCGTTGTTGATGTAGAAGTTACGCAGCCCCAAAGTAGCCTTGCTGTCTTCGATGAAACCGGCGGCGCCTGCCTGCTGCGCCATAACCCCTACGGCCACAGCCAGGGCCAAGGTGGACTTGTTCATGTATCGCTCCTCTCGTTTCTAATTCTTAATCTGCGGTTCCGGATCGTTCGCCCGGAATCCTCAATACGTAAATCGCAGCTGACCGCTACCCCCCAGTCAAAGCCGCGGAAGAATACATCGGCGTAACCCTGAAAAGAATTGAATAACTCTTTTTCATAGCGACAAAGTCTATGGAAACGCGCACCGACCCGTGATATCGGCCGGCCATCACGATTCCTGAACCCAAACGGGGCTCCAGCGACAAAATCTGCACAAGAATGGCGCCTGTTCGGGTTGGAAGCACTGTAGGCCGGCGCCTTAAATTCTAAAAAGAATTAAAAATTATCTTGTTACAGCTATCAGGAATATAAAAAGGCGAGCAAAAAAAGGCCTCGCCCTTCGGCGAGGCCTTTTCTGTGGGACGTTTACAGGAAGCTATAGGTGTAGTTGAAGATCAGACGGGTCTGATCCTGGTCAGCGATATTGATTTCGCTGCCACGGTACACGCCATTACGCAGCGTCACGCCGAAGCCTTTGAGAGCGCCCTGCTGAACGGTGTAATCGATGCGCATGTCGCGCTCCCATTCCGACATGTCGCTGCCGGTACCGTTGGTGGCCTTGATGTTCTCGCCATGCAGATAGGCGACGGACGCTTTCAGGCCCGGCACACCCAGACCGGCGAAGTCATAGGAATACTGACCGAACGTAGTGTTCTCACCGGCACGGACGAAGCCGTTCACCATGGCATCGGTGAACAGGTAGAAGCTGGTGCCACCGGCGCCTTCCGGACGGCCGTTGCCATCGACCACGTTGCCCTGGTTCAGATAGACAAAGCCGCCGTCATCATTGACCCGTTGATGGCCGAGCAGGAACGCGTTGCCACCCAGGGTATAGGTGAACATTGCACTCCAGGTCTTGTTGTCGACTTCGCCCGGATTGCGCGCATAACCGCCGTTGTTGTTGAAGCGGTAGCCGACATCACCGTTCTTGCCATCGGAACTGCTGTCGAAATAACGGATGTCAGTCTTGAACGACTGGTTGGCGCTGATCGGGTAAACGTGCACCAGACCAAAGAAATTCTGCTTGTAGTAGTCTTCCAGATTCGCGAAGTAATACTGCAGCGTCAGGTCTTTGGTGACTTTCCAGTCGGCGCCGGCATAACGGAACTGATTGCTGTCTTCGGTCCCGCCCGCTACGGCCAGGCCGGTGGTGTTCGACGACGCGCGGCCTGCGGCATGTTCCAGCTGACCCGCGTTGAAGGTGACGTTGTCGATTTCCTTGGAGGTAATCGTGCCGCCTTCAAAGGTTTGCGGCAGCAGACGGCTGTCGTTGGCGACCAGGATCGGCATGTTCGGCTGCAGTGCACCGCCGTAATGCGCTTCGGTCTTGGAGAAGCGTGCCTTGACGTTGCCCGCCACACGGCTCCATTCGTCGACCGCCGAGCCGTCACTGTCGCTCGGGAAGAAGGTGTTGGAGTCCGGGTGATGACCTTTGCCACCGTCCAGGTGAATGCCGACCAGGGCCTGTGCATCAAAACCGAAACCGACGGTGCCTTGGGTAAAGCCCGACAGGTAATCGAATTTCAGGCCTTCGGCCGTTTCGCGCTGATCCGCACCGCCGTCGCGGTTGTCAGCGTTGTAATACATCGTGCGAGAACTGACGGAGGCCTTGCTGTCTTCGATGAAACCGGCGGCGCCTGCCTGCTGCGCCAAAACCCCTACGGCCACAGCCACGGCCAAGGTGGACTTATTCATTGTCTAGCTCCTCTCATTTTTCTAATTCTTGTATGCCTGGCCCCGGATCGTTGCCCGTGGTGCCGAAGGTTCACGATTAGCGCCAGAGCGTGACCCACAAGTCAATCGTAACTTTGTGTGTCTACGACCAACGTCTAAGGTGCGTTTTTTTCCGTCCGTGCAAAGTCATGAACTCACCATGACTCTGAAAAGAATGAACACTTCTTTTCTAATACCCTTTAGGAATTTCGCCGCCCCGCGCGCCCTTTCGCACTACCCCGCGCCAACATCAGCAAAAGTCCTAAAAGCACTAAAGCACCCACGTAACCGTTTCGCACTGTCACAAAAGCGAAATCGTTCCTTCTCATCCGGCGCGATCAAGCGCGCACTATCCGATTCAATTGTTACAGTTTGTGTATCAGCCGCAACGCTGCAAAACTTTTCTACAGCCACGGTTTTATCCCGCCATGAGCATGAGCATCAGGCAGACAAGGTCTGAATTTGAAGGAGGGTTGCTAAGAGAAGCGTCTTGCGGCCGCGCCATTAGCGTTCGGCTGAATGAGCGCGGCCCTGCTGGCGATGCCGGCAGGACCGCGGATATCAGGTGACGATCAGATGGATTTTTCGAAGATCTTTGAATTGCGCTGATAGTTGTACAGCGAGGCCCGCGCCGCTGGCAGGCGCTCGACACTGCTCGGCTCGAACCCGCGCTCGCGGAACCAGTGCGCGGTGCGCGTGGTGAGCACGAACAAGGTCTTCAAACCCTGCGCCCGCGCACGGGTTTCAATGCGCTCGAGCAATTCATCACCGCGGCCGCCATGGCGATACTCCGGATTCACTGCCAGGCACGCCAGCTCGCCGGCATCGGAATCGGCAATCTGATACAGCGCCGCGCAGGCGATGATCATGCCTTCGCGTTCGACCACACTGAACTGCTCGATCTCGCGTTCCAGCACTTCACGCGAACGGCGCACCAGAATGCCCTGCTCCTCCAGCGGACTGATCAGGTCGAGCAAGCCGCCGACGTCTTCAATCGCCGCCTCGCGCACCAGTTCGAATTGCTCCTGCGCGACCAGCGTACCGCCGCCGTCACGGGTGAACAGTTCGGTCAGCAGCGCGCCGTCTTCGGCGTAGCTGACGATATGGCTGCGCGCCACGCCGCCCCGGCAGGCTTCGGCGGCGGCATCGAGCAGTTCTGCCTGATAATTGCTCATGCCCAGACGTTGCAAATGCGCCGGCACTTGCTGCGGACGCAGTTCGCGCACCAGTTTGCCGTTCTCGTCGATCAGGCCGAGCTCGGCGCCGAACAACAGCAGTTTGTCCGCGCCCAGATCGATGGCGGCGCGGGTGGCGACGTCTTCGCAGGCAAGGTTGAAAATCTCACCGGTCGGCGAATAGCCCAACGGCGACAGCAGCACGATCGAGCGCTCGTCGAGCAGGCGGTTGATGCCCTTGCGGTCGACCCGGCGCACTTCGCCGGTGTGGTGATAATCAACGCCTTCGAGCACGCCGATCGGCCGTGCAGTGACAAGGTTGCCGCTGGCCACGCGCAAGCGCGAGCCCTGCATCGGCGAGGAAGCCATGTCCATCGACAGCCGCGCTTCGATGGCGATGCGCAACTGGCCGACCGCGTCGATCACACATTCCAGCGTCGCCGCATCGGTGATGCGCATGCCGTGATGGTAATGCGGGGTCAGGCCGCGCGCGGCGAGGCGGGTTTCGATCTGTGGACGCGAGCCATGCACCAGCACCAGGCGCACGCCGAGGCTGTGCAGCAACACCAGGTCGTGGACGATGTTGCCGAAGTTCGGATGCTCAACGCCGTCACCGGGCAGCATGACGACGAAGGTGCAATCGCGGTGGGCATTGATGTAAGGGGACGCGTGACGAAGCCAATTAACGTATTCGGGCATGAACCTGGGCCTGTAATAAAGAGCAGCCGAAAAAGGGGCGAAACGAAAAAACGCACAGCGGGCTGATGGTTATCGTCGGAACAGGCTTGGCGACACGCGCGCTCTCCTCATGAATACGGGTTGGGGTGGTGGCAATTTACAGTCTTTGTGCGGATAAAACACAGTCCCCTTGTGGGAGCGAGCCTGCTCGCGAAAGCGGTTTATCAGTTGACGTTGAGGCGTCTGAAAAGGCGCTTTCGCGAGCAGGCTCGCTCCCACAGGGGTGCATCATCGTTCGTCAGTCGTCAGGCAGTAATGTTCAATCAACTGCCGCAATAGCTGCACGGTAGGCTGCAAACGTGACATTTCAAGGTATTCGCCGGGCTGGTGGGCGCAGGCGATGTCGCCGGGGCCGAGCACGATGGTTTCGCAGCCGAGGCGCTGAAGATAAGGCGCTTCGGTGCCGAACGCCACTGCTTCGGCGCGATGGCCGGTGAGCTTTTCAGCGATGCGCACCAATCCCGCGTCTTCACTCTGCTCGAACGGTGGCACTTCCGGGAACAGCGGTTTGTAGTCGATTCTGACCTGATGCCGCTCGGCCACCGGGTTGAGCTTGCGCAGGATTTCCGCGCGCAAGACATTCGGGTCCATGCCCGGCAGCGGACGCAGGTCGAACTCCAGCGAGCACTGGCCGCAGATGCGATTGGGGTTGTCGCCGCCGTGGATGCAGCCGAAATTCAGGGTCGGCTGCGGCACGCTGAATTGCGGATTATTGAATTCACGCTGCCACAACAGGCGCAGGCCGCGCAGCTCGCCGATCGCATCGTGCATCGCTTCGAGGGCGCTGTGGCCCAGGCGCGGGTCCGACGAATGCCCGCTCTGCCCGAGAATGTCGATGCGCTCCATCATGATGCCTTTGTGCATGCGGATCGGCTTGAGCCCGGTCGGCTCGCCAATCACCGCCGCGCGGCCCAGCGGTTGCCCGGCCTCGGCCAACGCGCGGGCGCCGGACATCGAGCTTTCTTCATCGCAGGTGGCGAGGATCAGCAGCGGCTGCCTGAACGGTTTATCGAGCAGTGGTTGCACGGCCTCAATGATCAGCGCGAAGAAGCCTTTCATGTCACAACTGCCGAGACCGACCCAGCGGCCATCGACTTCGGTGAGTTTCAGCGGATCGGTCTGCCACAGGGCGTCATCGTACGGCACCGTGTCGCTGTGCCCGGCCAGCACCAGCCCACCGGGACCGCTGCCGATGCTGGCGAGCAGGTTGAATTTGCCCGGACTGACCTGCTGGATATCGCAGGAAAAACCCAGATCGCCCAGCCAGCCGGCAAGCAGGTCGATCACCGCCCGGTTGGATTGATCGAGGCTGGGTTGGGTACAGCTGACCGATGGCGCGGCAATCAGCGCAGCGAACTGGTCTTGCATGGATGGCAAAGGCATCGCTGACTCCAACTCCCGGATTGAAGTCCATCATAGAACCATCCGGCGCTCGGAATAAACCGCCGCAGGGCGTAGGAAGTTTGACTCCTGTACACTGCACGGCCTTGGCAGCCACACATTCCCCCGGCTGCGCTCCCGATACTCTGGATTTTCCGGCCATGCAGAAAGAAACCGAAATCAAACTCCGCGTCAGCCGCGAAACCCTCGCCGCGCTGCGCGAGCACCCGCTGCTGAAGAAACGCAACAAAAGTGGCTGGGAACGCCGTGAGTTGATGAACCAGTACTTCGACACCCCGGAGCGCGATCTGGCCCAGGCCAAGGTCGCCCTGCGCCTGCGCAAGGATGGCGACGAAGTCATTCAGACCCTGAAGACTCGCGGCCACAGCGTCGCCGGTCTGTCCGAGCGTAACGAGTACGACTGGAAACTGCCGAAAGCCAAGCTCGATGTGAAGAAACTCGACGGCGAATGCTGGCCCGAATCACTGGCCGAGCTGGACAAGAAAACCCTCAAGCCGATCTTCACCACCGATTTCGTCCGCGAGCGCGCCGAAATCGCCTGGGGTCGTGGCAAGACCAAGGTAGTTATCGAGGCCGCACTCGACCTCGGTCACGTCGTGGTCGGCAAGCAGAAAGAAGAAATCTGCGAGCTGGAGCTGGAACTGCGCGAAGGCGAGCCTGCCGCGCTGCTGGAACTGGCCGCCGAACTGGCCGAAACCCTCGCCTTGATGCCGTGCGACATCAGCAAGGCCGAGCGCGGTTATCGCCTGTACGACGCCAATAGCTACTCGCTGAGCCTGCCGGCACCGGAGCTGACCCCGGAAACCCAACTGGATGACGCCTTCGCCGCGCTGAGCTGGCACTTGCTCGGCAGCAGCCAGCGCCTGGCCGAACAGTATCGTTTCAACGGCCACTGGCGCCTGTTGCAGGACTGGGTCGAGAACCTCGCAGAAATGCGCGCCCTGCTCAGCAGCCTCGGCCAGGCCGCGCCGCGTCAGTCGACCCACGATCTGCGTGTGGCGCTGGATGCATTGCTGGAAGACTGGCGCCCGCTGGTGCAGGTCGGCATCGAAGACGAAGACGTGCGCAAAGCCGCACCGGAGCAGTTCCTCGAAGAACTCGAAGATCCGCGCTGGGGCCTGTTCTCGCTGAGCACGTCGCGCTGGTTGCTGGCCCGCACCTGGACCGCCGACCGCAACGTGCGTGGCAACCGTCAGGGCGGCGCGCAGCTGCACAGCTGGTTGCCGCGCCTGCTCGGCGAGGAAGCCACGGCCTTGCAACTGCAACGCTATCAGCAGCAGCCGGAAGACCTCGCGGAACAACTGCCGCGCATCGAGCGCATTCAGGTCTGGCTGCACCACGCGCGCAACGTGCTGGAGATCCCGGAAATGGATCGCCTCTATGGCGAGCTGAACAAGTTGGCGCAACTGGCCAACGAGCCAACCATCACCGATGAACTGCTCGACGCGCGCAAGCAACAGGCGATTGCGGTTTACCAGAATCGCGCATGGAAAATGCTGTTGCGCATGTAATACCGCATTCGCGAGCAGGCTCGCTCCCACATTGGATGTAATCCTCTGTGGGAGCGAGCCTGCTCGCGAAGAGGCCCGCCGCCTCACCTCAGACCGGCAGGCTGGTGATGGATTGATCGTTCCCACGCTCTGCGTGGGAATGCAGCCCGGGACGCTCCGCGTCCCAAAGCGGCCGCAGAGCGTCCGTTGAGGCATGCCCACGCTCCGCGTGGGTACGATCAGGGTAGAACCGGCAGGCTGGTAGTGGATTTGATTTCCGACAACGCGACAATCGAATTCACTTCCTGTATCCCCGGCACCAGCGACAGTTTTTCGAAGAAAAACCGCTCATACGCTTCGATGTCCGCCGCGACAATGCGCAACAGAAAATCCACCGCGCCCATCAGCACATAACATTCCAGCACTTCCGGAAAGCCGCGAATCGCCTCGGTGAATTCGGTGAAGTTCGAACGCCCGTGGGCATTGAGTTTGATTTCGGCGAAGATCTGCGTGTTCAGGCCGATCTTCTTGCGGTCGAGCAAGGTCACCTGACCGCGAATGATCCCCTCCTCCTTCATCCGCTGAATTCGCCGCCAGCACGGCGATTGCGACAGGCCGACCTGCTCGGCGATCTGTGCACTGGACAGCGAAGCATCCTCTTGCAGCAGGGCGAGTATCTTGCGGTCGTAGGCGTCCAGCTCGCTGTGCATAGAAAAACCTCAGAAACTAAATAATGCGAATTGATCACGTCGATCAATCGCCAATATCACCGATCTTAGCCAAGAAATACCCGCCAGCGAATGTAAAAATTTCTTCAGTGATCTGGAGACTTGCCATGCCGCACCTTGAAGCCGTAAACAGCGCCCCGACCCGCGCCGACGTGTGGAACGTCAGCAATGCCCATTGCCTTGCGCAGTATCAGATTCTCGCCGAGGCAGAGCCGGATCTGTTGGTGCGGGTGTTGAATCTGTTCGCCCTGCAGTTCCTTACGCCCGAGCAGGTCCATGTGCAACGCACGGATGATCTGCTGTCGATCGACCTGGTCATGGGCGGCCTGAGCTGGCACCGCGCACAAGTAATTGCGGAAAAACTTCGTAACCTGATCAGCGTCTGCTCGGTCGATCTGCGAAACGCCGACAGCACTTGGGATGCCCCGGCACAAGCCACCGGCTGACAAACCCGGCAATGGCTTCGTCGGGTAGTGGCCCAACGGTCCGCAGCGCCACGGCTATTCTTTTGCGCACTGTCGCTTGAAAAGGAAGCCCGCATGTCCGTTCAACTCGCTCTTCAGGACCGCTGGCTGGACCTCAATGAAGTCCTGCGCGAGCTGGTCGCGCAAGGCTTTATCTGCCAGGACGCCGCCGAGCAGGCGTTGAATGCGCGTCGCCGTCACGCTGCGCACGCGCAGAAACATCCGCTGGAATTCATCGCCAGCCAGCAACTCGACGACCTCAGCCGGCCGGGCAAGCACCTGGACCTGGAAAGCCTGACCCTGTGGCTGGCGCAACAAGCCGGCCAGCCGTACCTGCGTATCGATCCGCTGAAGATCAACGTTGCGGCGATCACGCCGCTGATGTCTTACGCCTTCGCCCAGCGGCACAAGATTCTGGCCGTGGCCGTGGACCGCGACTCGGTGACCGTCGCCAGTGCCCAGCCCTACGTCACCGGTTGGGAGGCCGACCTGACCCATGTGCTGAAGTTGCCGATCAAACGGGTGGTGGCCAACCCGGCGGACATCCAGCGTTTCAGCGTCGAGTTCTTTCGTCTGGCGAAATCGGTCAGCGGCGCCAGCAATGCCGATGCGCAGGGCGGCAACCTCGGCAATTTCGAACAACTGCTCAACCTCGGCGCCAGCGATCAGGAGCCGGACGCCAACGACGCGCATATCGTCAACATCGTCGACTGGCTGTTCCAGTACGCCTTTCAGCAGCGCGCCAGCGATATCCACATCGAACCGCGCCGCGAGCAAGGCACCGTGCGTTTTCGCATCGACGGCGTGCTGCACAACGTCTATCAGTTCCCGCCGCAGGTGACCATGGCGATTGTCAGTCGCCTGAAAAGCCTCGGCCGCATGAACGTTGCGGAAAAGCGCAAACCGCAGGACGGCCGGGTCAAGACCAAGACCCCGGACGGCGGCGAAGTGGAGTTGCGCCTGTCGACGCTGCCTACGGCGTTCGGCGAAAAAATGGTCATGCGGATCTTCGACCCGGAAGTGCTGCTCAAGGATTTCGATCAACTGGGCTTCAGCGCTGACGACCTGCGCCGCTGGCAGGACATGACCCGCCAGCCCAACGGCATCATTCTGGTGACCGGGCCAACCGGTTCGGGCAAGACCACCACGCTGTACACAACGCTGAAAAAACTGGCGACGCCGGAGGTCAACCTCTGCACCATCGAAGATCCGATCGAAATGGTCGAGCCGGCCTTCAACCAGATGCAGGTGCAGCACAACATCGACCTGAGTTTCGCCGCCGGCGTACGTGCGCTGATGCGACAAGACCCGGACATTATCATGATCGGCGAGATCCGCGACCTTGAAACCGCAGAAATGGCGATTCAGGCCGCACTCACCGGGCATCTGGTGCTGTCGACGTTGCACACCAACGACGCGCCGAGCGCGATCAGCCGTCTGCTCGAACTCGGCGTGCCGCATTACCTGATCAAGGCTACGGTGCTCGGTGTCATGGCCCAGCGTCTGGTGCGCACCCTGTGCCCGCACTGCAAGGCGCCGCAGACACTGGACGAGGATGACTGGCAGACGCTGACAAGGCCCTGGCAGGCGCCGTTGCCGGGCCATGCGCAACGGGCGATCGGCTGCGTGGAATGCCGCGACACCGGTTATCGCGGCCGCGCCGGGGTTTACGAAATCATGCAATTGAGCGACAGCCTCAAGGCGTTCATTACCCCGGACACCGATCTCACGGCGATCCGCCGTCAGGCCTTCAAGGAGGGCATGCGCAGCCTGCGCCTGTCCGGCGCGCAGAAAGTCGCGGCGGGGCTGACCACGGTTGAGGAAGTGTTGCGGGTGACACCGCAAAGCGAGCAGAGATAATCCACCACGGAACCGGATCCGGGAACGACGATCCAACGCCGTAGTTAATCCCCCAGGAGTCACCTTATCATGCGTCTCAAACTTGCTGTCGCCACCATGGCCCTGTTGTCCCTTCCCGTCGGTTCGGCCATGGCGGACAGCTTTTGGCGTAACGTCATCTCGTCCGGCGCGACCACCGGCTCGACCTATCTGACCTTCAAGGATCACAAGCTGATCGTCGCCGCTCAGGACGACGCCGGCAGCTTCGTCGCCAGCGACGGCGGCATTCGTGGCCCGTACCTGGAAGCGGCGATGCAGAAAGTCCGCGCCGACAATCCGGGCCTGCAAGCGTCGGACATGGAACTGGCGAACGCGATTCTGGCGAAGAATGCCGTGGCTTCTGAATAAGCCTTGTGCAGATGAAAATGCCGCTCGATTGAGCGGCATTTTTTTTGCCCGGATTTCAGTCCCACCCCATAACCCTGTAGGAGCGAGCCTGCTCGCGAAAACAATCTTTCACTCAACACTTTCGGTGACTGAATCACCGCTTTCGCGAGCAGGCTCGCTCCCACAGGGGAAGGTGTGCTTGCCGGGGAATCAGCGGTAATCGTCCACCGGGACACAAGCGCAGAACAGATTGCGATCGCCGTAAACGTTATCCACTCGATTCACCGTCGGCCAATATTTGTGCAACCGAGTATGCGCATCCGGGGTGACGGCCCGTTCGATGCTGTAGGGCCGCTCCCAGACGCCGGTGACATCGGCCAGGGTATGCGGCGCGCGCTTGAGCGGGTTATCTTCCGCCGGCCAGTTACCGTTCTGCACTTCGCTGATCTCGGCGCGGATGCTCAGCATGGCGCCGATAAAGCGATCCAGTTCGGCCCTGGATTCGCTCTCGGTCGGCTCGACCATCAGCGTGCCCGGTACCGGAAAGGACATGGTCGGCGCGTGGAAACCGTAATCCATCAGGCGCTTGGCCACGTCTTCTTCGCTGATGCCGGTCTGCGCTTTCAGCGGACGCAGATCTAGAATGCATTCATGCGCCACGCGCCCGTTTCGTCCGGTGTAGAGCACCGGAAAAGCGCCGGATAAATGCTGGGCCAGATAATTCGCCGCCAGGATTGCCACTTCACTGGCATCGGCCAGTTGCGGGCCCATCATGGCGATGTACATCCAGCTGATCGGCAAAATGCTCGCACTGCCCCACGGCGCGGCGCTGACTGCGCCGTTCTGCGCCAGCGGCCCGTCGATCGGCACCACCGGATGGTTGGCCACGAACGGCGCCAGGTGCGCGCGAATCCCGATCGGCCCCATGCCCGGCCCGCCACCGCCGTGCGGGATGCAAAAAGTCTTGTGCAGATTCATGTGTGAAACATCGGCGCCAATGTCGGCCGGCCGCGCCAGTCCCACCTGCGCATTGAGGTTGGCACCGTCCATGTACACCTGACCGCCATGCTGGTGGATCACCTCGCAAATCTCGCTGATGCCCTCTTCGTACACCCCATGCGTCGACGGATAGGTCGCCATCAGACACGACAGCTTGTTTCCCGCTTCAGCGGCTTTGGCTTTCAGATCGGCGAGATCGACGTTGCCGGCCTCGTCGCACTCGACGATGACCACGCGCATGCCGGCCATCTGCGCCGACGCCGGGTTGGTGCCATGGGCTGACGCCGGAATCAGGCAGATGTCACGCGCGCCCTGCTGGCGGCTCTCGTGATATTTGCGGATCGCCAGCAGCCCGGCGTATTCGCCCTGCGCGCCGGAATTGGGCTGCATGCAGATCGCATCGAAGCCGGTGATCGCGCACAGCCAGCGCTCCAGCTCTTCGATCATCAACGTATAACCCACCGCCTGCTCGCGCGGTACGAACGGGTGCAGGTTGGCGAACTGCGGCCAGGTGATCGGGATCATTTCGCTGGTGGCGTTGAGTTTCATCGTGCAGGAGCCCAGCGGGATCATCGACTGGTTGAGCGCCAGGTCCTTGTTCTCCAGTTGCTTGAGGTAGCGCAGCATCTCGGTTTCGCTGTGATGGGTGTTGAACACCGGATGACGCAGGTACGGCGTGGTGCGTTGCAGGGCGTCAGGAATTCCCGAGGCAATTTCCTCGGCATCCAGCGCGTCGACGTCCAGACCATGATCGGCGCCGAGCAAAACATCGAACAGCCGCGCCACAGTGCTTTCATCGCAGGTTTCGTCGAGGCTCAGACCGAGGTGGCCACGACCCAGAATGCGCAGATTGATCTGCGCGGCCCTGGCACTTTCGATGATCGCGGTCTGTGCCCCGCCGACGTCCAGCGTCAGCGTATCGAAGAACTGCGCGTTGACCCGTTTGATCCCGTGGCGCTCAAGCCCTGCGGCGAGAAGGCAGGTCAGCCGATGCACGCGCTGGGCGATTCGCCGCAGACCTTCCGGGCCGTGATACACCGCATAAAAACTGGCGATGTTGGCCAGCAGCACCTGCGCGGTGCAGATGTTCGAGTTGGCTTTTTCGCGGCGGATATGTTGCTCCCGGGTTTGCAGGGCCATGCGCAACGCGACGTTGCCCCGAGCATCTTTCGACACGCCGATGATCCGCCCCGGAATCGCCCGTTTGTACTCCTCGCGACTGGCAAAAAACGCCGCATGTGGACCGCCATAACCCATCGGTACACCAAAACGCTGAGACGAACCGAACACCACGTCGGCGCCCAGTTCACCCGGCGGCGTCAGCAGCAACAAGCTCAACAGATCGGTGGCGACGCAGGCCAGCGCCTGCTGCGCATGCAAGTGGTCGATCAACGGCCGCAGGTCACGGATCTCGCCGTGGGTGTCGGGATACTGCAGCAGCGCGCCGAACACCTCGTGCTGTTGCAAGTTATCCACAGCGTCGACGACCAGTTCAAAGCCGAACCCTTCAGCGCGGGTCTGCACCACGGAAACGGTTTGCGGATGGCAGTTTTCATCGACGAAAAACACGTTGCTCTTCGACTTCGCGACGCGTTTGGCCAGCGCCATGGCCTCAGCCGCCGCCGTGGCTTCATCGAGCAGCGAGGCGTTGGCCAGTTCGAGGCCGGTGAGGTCGATGGTCAGTTGCTGGAAATTCAACAGCGCTTCGAGCCGGCCCTGCGCGATTTCGGGCTGATATGGCGTGTACGCGGTGTACCAGCCGGGATTTTCCAGCACGTTGCGCAGGATGACGGTCGGCGTCAGGGTGCCGTGGTAGCCCATGCCGATCAGACTGGTCCAGAGCTGATTCTGCTCGGCATAGCCGCGCAGTTTCGCCAGCGCCGCCGGTTCGTCGAGGGCCGCCGGCAAGTCCAGCGCACGGTTGAAGCGAATCGCCGGCGGCACGGTCTGCTCGATCAATTCGACCCGACTGCCGAGGCCGAGGCTGTCGAGCATCGCCTGTTGCTCGGCGGTATCCGGGCCGAGGTGGCGGCGAGCAAAGGCATCGGGATCGCGTAACTGGCGCAGGGACGGCAACTGGGACATGACAGGCTCTCCTGGCGGGTGCTGGGCGTCAATGCAACACGGTCAAACCAGCATAGCAGGCGATTTTTCAGGCTCACACGGTCCCTGTGGGAGCGAGCCTGCTCGCGAAGGCGCCGTGTCAGTCTATACAAATGTGACTGCTAAACCGCTTTCGCGAGCAGGCTCGCTCCCACAAGGGTTTTTCGCGAGTGATGGTTCGTCGGGCATAAAAAAACCCCGACGAATCGGGGCTTTGGGCATTGCTGACGACTTACTCGCCAATCGCCGCTTTGTACGCACCAGCATCGAGCAGCTTGTCCAGCTCGGCCTTGTCGCTTGGCTTGAGCTTGAAGATCCACGCGCCGTACGGGTCGGAGTTGAGCAGCTCGGGCGAGCCGCTCAGTTCTTCGTTGATCGCGATGACTTCACCGCTGACCGGGGCGTAGATGTCGGAAGCGGCTTTCACCGACTCGACCACACCGGACTGATCGCCCGCGGCAAACACCTTGCCCACTTCGGTCAGTTCAACGAACACCACATCGCCCAGCGCTTCCTGCGCGTGATCGCTGATGCCCACGGTGACGGTGCCGTCGGCTTCCAGACGCGCCCATTCGTGACTTTCGGCAAAACGCAGTTCGGCAGGGATATCGCTCATCTTCAGTGTCCTCAGGAATTGGTCAGCGGTGGCCCGCCGGAAAAAGGTTAGATCAAAGTCTTGCCATGACGCACGAAGGTCGGTCTGACCACTCGCACCGGGTACCATTTGCCACGGATTTCCACTTCGGCGCGGTCGGCAGTCGCCATCGGAACACGCGCCAGGGCAATCGATTTGCTCAGCGTAGGAGAGAAACTACCACTGGTGATCTCCCCTTCGCCAACATCAGCGATACGCACCACCTGATGAGCGCGCAAAACACCGCGTTCTTCCAGCACCAGGCCGACCAGTTTGTGCGCGACACCGGCGGATTTTTCCGCTTCCAGCGCCGCACGACCGATGAACTGACGCGTGGCCGGTTCCCAAGCGATGCTCCAGGCCATGTTCGAGGCCAGCGGCGAAACGTCCTGATGAATGTCTTGCCCGTAGAGGTTCATTCCGGCCTCGACCCGCAAGGTGTCGCGAGCGCCGAGGCCGATCGGGGAAATCCCGGCGCCGACCAGATCGTTGAAGAACCCTGGCGCCTGATCAGCCGGCAGGCAGATTTCCAGGCCATCCTCACCGGTGTAACCGGTGCGCGCGATGAACCAGTCGCCGTCGCAGTAGCCTTCGAAGGGTTTGAGCTGCTGGATCAGGGTCGCACGGGACTGAGTCACCAGTTCGGCAATCTTGTGCCGGGCCTGCGGGCCTTGAATGGCGAGCATCGCCAGTTCGCTGCGTTCGTGCAGCTGCACATCGTAATCGCCGAGCTGGGCATTCATCCACGCCAGATCCTGATCGCGGGTGGAGGCGTTGAACACCAGCCGGTACGCGTCGTCGAGGCGGTAGACGATCATGTCATCGACGATGCCGCCGCGCTCGTTGAGCATGGTGCTGTAGAGCGCCCGGCCGGGACGGTGCAGGCGGTCGACGTCGTTGGCCAGCAAATGCTGAAGCCAGGCTTTGGCCTGGGGGCCGCTGACATCGATCACGGTCATGTGGGAAACATCGAACACCCCGCAATCGCGGCGCACTTCGTGGTGCTCCTCGACCTGCGAGCCGTAATGCAGTGGCATGTCCCAACCGCCAAAATCGACCATCTTCGCGCCGAGCGCGAGGTGCAGGTCATACAGAGGCGTACGCTGTCCCATGGGTTTCTCCTTCCGGGCGTGGCGAGGGTGCGGACCGCCGCTATACGGCTGGAAACCTTGATAAATAAGGCTTTCAGCCGATTCCAGCGCACGGGTCTGTCAGACGAACCGCACCGAATGCCGCGCATTGTAGCCGCATGATGTAGGACTGACGACTAAGTGTTTCGGTGCGCGGAGCGCCTGATCAATCCGATAACCGGCAACAGACCGACCAACACCAGCGTCAGTGCCGGCAACGATGCCCGCGCCCACTCGCCTTCGCTGGTCATTTCAAAGATGCGCACCGCCAGCGTGTCCCAGCCAAACGGGCGCATCAGCAGGGTCGCGGGCATTTCCTTGAGCACATCGACGAACACCAGCAGCGCCGCGCTCAACGTGCCGGGCAGCAACAACGGCAGATACACTTTGAAAAACAGTCGCGGCCCACTGACACCCAGGCTACGCGCCGCTTCAGGCAAAGATGGCCGTATACGCGCCAGGCTGCTTTCCAGCGGCCCGTAAGCGACAGCAATGAATCGCACCAGATAGGCCATCAGCAACGCCGCGAGACTGCCAAGCAGCAACGGTTTGCCGGCACCGCCGAGCCATGATGAAAGCGGAATCACCAGCTCGCGATCCAGATAACTGAAAGCAAGCATGATCGACACCGCCAGCACCGAACCGGGCAAGGCGTAGCCGAGATTGGCCAGACCGACGCCGGAGCTGATCGTCTGGGTCGGCGCCAGACGCCGGGCAAAGGCCAACAACAACGCAACGCTGACGGTGATCAGTGCCGCCATCGCTCCCAGATACAGCGTGTGCAGGATGAGCCCGGCGTAGCGTTCATCCAGATCGAAACGCCCGCGCTGCCAGAACCACACCATCAGTTGCAGCAGCGGAATGACGAAGGCGCAGGCGAACACCAATCCACACCAGACCGTCGCCGCGAATGCCTTGATTCCGCGCAGGTGATACAGCGCTTTCACCCTTGGCCGCTCATTGCTGGCCCGATTCGCCCCGCGTGCCCGGCGTTCGCCGTACAGCACCAGCATCACCACCAACAGCAACAGACTGGCCAGTTGCGCCGCGCTGGGCAGGCTGAAGAAGCCGTACCAGGTTTTGTAGATCGCCGTGGTGAAGGTATCGAAGTTGAACACCGACACCGCACCAAAATCGGCCAGGGTTTCCATCAGCGCCAGCGCCACACCCGCGCCAATCGCCGGGCGCGCCATCGGCAACGCAACCCGCCAGAACGCCTGCCACGGCGACTGCCCGAGCACCCGCGCCGCTTCCATCAGGCCTTTGCCCTGAGCCAGAAACGCGGTGCGCGCCAGCAGATAAACGTAGGGATAAAACACCAGCACCAGCACCACAATCACCCCGCCAGTGGAACGCACTCTCGGCAGGCGCAGGCCGCTGCCGAACCATTCGCGCAGCAGGGTTTGCACGGGGCCGGCGAAATCGAGCAGGCCGACGAAGACGAACGCCAGTACATACGCCGGAATGGCGAAAGGCAGCATCAGCGCCCAGTCGAGCCAGCGCCGACCGGGGAATTCGCAGAGACTGGTCAGCCATGCGAGGCTGACACCCAGCAGGGTCACGCCGACACCGACGCCAAGTATCAACGTCAAGGTATTGCCGAGCAGGCGCGGCATCTGGGTTTGCCACAGGTGCGACCAGATCTGCTGATCGATGGTCTGCCAAGACAACAGCAGCACACTCAGCGGCAACAACACCAGCGCGGCGATGGCGAAGACGATGGGGTACCAGCGGCGTTGGGCGGGGTGGGCCAAGGAAACAATCTCGTTCAAATGATTGTGCCCACGCTCTGCGTGGGCACACATCCTGTGACGCTCCGCGTCACGCTTTCAGCGGCACGACGCAGAGCGTCGAGGGTTGCGTTCCCACGCGGAGCGTGGGAACGATCAACAGTTACACGAAACGCCTCAATTCCACCCCGCCCGATCCATCATCCGGATCGCTTCGGCCTGGCGTTTGCCCGCCACCTCAACCGGCAAGGTATCGGCAACAAACTTGCCCCACGCCGCCACTTCTTCCGATGGCGCCACTGCCGGGTTGGCCGGGAATTCCTGGTTCACGTCGGCGAAAATTTTCTGCGCCTCTGGCGTGGTCATCCATTCAACCAATGCCTTGGCCGCTTCCGGGTGCGGTGCGTGTTTGGTCAGGCCGATGCCCGACAGATTCACATGCACGCCGCGATCGGCCTGATTCGGCCAGAACAGTTTCACCGGCAGTTCAGGCTTCTGCTTGTGCAGGCGGCCGTAATAGTAGGTGTTGACGATGCCGACATCACACTGCCCGGCACTGATCGCTTCCAGCACCGCAACGTCATCGGAGAACACGTCGGTGGACAGATTGTTGACCCAGCCCTTGAGAATTTTCTCGGTCTTCTCGGCGCCGTGGACTTCGATCATGGTCGCGGTCAGCGACTGGTTGTAGACCTTCTTCGCCGTGCGCAGGCACAGGCGGCCTTCCCAGTTCTTGTCGGCCAGCGCTTCATAGGTGGTCAGCTCGCCCGGCTTCACCCGCTCGGTGGAATAGGCGATGGTCCGTGCGCGCAGGCTCAGGCCGGTCCACGCGTGGGTGGACGAGCGATATTGCTGGGGAATGTTGGTGTCGATGGTTTTCGAGGTGAATGGCTGGAGGATGCCCATTTGCTCGGCCTGCCACAGGTTGCCGGCATCGACCGTGAGCAGCAGGTCGGCGGTAGCGTTCTCGCCTTCGGCCTTGATGCGCTGCATCAATGGCGCTTCCTTGTCGGTGATGAACTTGATCCTCACCCCGGTCTTGGCGGTGTAGGCATCGAACACCGGTTTGATCAGCTCGTCGATGCGCGACGAATAAACCACCACCTCATCGGCAGCCTGGGCAGTAGTGCTGCCGATCAGGGTCAAGGCCAGTGCGGTCAGAAGACGCTTGGGTGCCAACATGGGAGTGGTCTCTCGGTCGGGAAATGTGGGCCAAATGATAAGGACTCACATTTACCACCACAATCGAACACTGTGGGAAGGCGTTACCAGATGTTGCACAGAAGGGATGTTACAGTGACTGAACTGATGCCTTCGCGAGCAAGCCCGCTCCCACAGTTGGAATGTATTTGAACTGTGAGAGCGGGCTTGCTCGCGAAGAGGCCCTAAGCCTCGATAGACAACTAAGGCTTTGCCAGGGCTGGGAGGTCACCCGTCAACCCCAACGCCTCACGCACAAACAACGCCTTCGCCTCCGGCATCCGCTCTACCACGTTCAACCCGGTATTACGCAACCAGCGCAGCGGCAGCGGATCAGCCTGGAACAACCGCTCAAAGCCCTCCATCGCGGCCATCAGCGCCAGATTGTGCGGCATGCGCCGACGCTCATAACGGCTCAGGACCTTGACGTCTGCCAGTGACTCGCCACGCTCATGCGCCTGCAGCAACACTTGCGCCAGCACCGCCGCATCGAGGAAACCAAGGTTCACACCCTGCCCCGCCAACGGGTGAATGGTGTGCGCCGCATCACCGATCAACGCCAGGCCTTGCGCGACATAACGTTTGGCGTGACGCTGACGCAGCGGCACGCACAGACGCGGATCGGCGCTGATGACTTCACCGAGGCGCCCTTCGAACGCTCGCTCCAGCTCAGCGCAAAACGCAACGTCGTCCAGTGCCATCAAGCGTTCGGCTTCACTTGGCGTGGTCGACCAGACGATCGAGCACCAGTCCTGCTGACCATCACGCTCCAGCGGCAGAAACGCCAACGGCCCGTGATCGGTAAAACGCTGCCACGCGGTTTTGCGGTGCGCCTGAGTGCAGCGCACGCTGGTGACGATCGCATGGTGCAAATAATCCCACTCGCGAGTCGCCACGCCAGTGAGACGGCGCACAGCGGAATTGGCGCCATCGGCCGCGATCACCAGCGGCGCGCGCAAGTAGCGGCCATCGGCCAGCGTCAACAGCCAGTCATCGCCGGAGCGACGCATCTGCTCCAGCCGCGCATTGGCGAGAAGGCCCAGATCGCAATCGTGCAAACGCTCGAGCAAAGCATCCTGCACCACGCGGTTTTCGACAATGTGACCGAGCACATCGGCATGCACACTGCTCGCCGAGAAATGAATCTGCCCGGTGCCGCTGCCGTCCCACACGTGCATGTCGGTGTACGGGCTGCTGCGCCGCTGGGCGATGCCGTCCCAGACGCCAAGGCGTTCGAGAATGCGCTGGCTTGCCGCCGACAATGCACTGACGCGCGGTTCGAACGCCGCTTCGGCATCGAACGGTTTCACGCTCAGGGCGCTGCCGTCGAGCAGCAATACTTCCAGGCCGCTGTCCTGTAGCGCCAGCGCCAGGGCGCTGCCGACCATTCCGGCTCCGACAATCAGCAGATCTGCGCGCATTTCCATGCTTTAGGCCTGTCTCGCTTGCGGCTTGCGCCGCACGTAAAGGTTTTTACCGAGCGCACCCGTTGGCGGCGCGATCCTGAAATTGAAAGTGCCGCTCCGCCACTCAAGCATCCGGGCGTGTTCCCAGGCCCATTGCCTGCCGGGCGAACCAGCGTTTGGCCGGCGGCAGCAGGTCGAGGCCGAGCAGGCCGAGGTTGCGCCCCAGCGACACCAGCGGCTGGGTGCTGCCGAACAGGCGTGTGACCTGATCGGAAAAACCCACGGTGAGGTCCTGATCGAGGCGCTGCCGTTCGCGATAGGCCTGCAACGTGGCGAAGTCGCCGAGCGGTTTATCGCTGGCCAGCAGCGCGGCCGCCAAGGCGTCGGCGTCACGCAGCGACAGGTTGAAACCCTGGCCGGCGATCGGGTGCAGGCTGTGCGCGGCGTTGCCGAGCACGGCCAGATGCGAACGCACCTGTTCTTCAGCCTCAACCAGCGTCAGCGGATACAGATGCCGTGCGCCGACCTGTTTCAGCGTGCCGAGGCGGTAACCGAACACACCCTGCAATTCGCTGAGAAATTCCCGCTCACTCAACTCGGCCAGACGCTGCGCGTCCATGCCCAGACGCGTCCAGACCAGTGCGCAACGGTTGTCCGGCAACGGTAGCAAGGCCATCGGCCCTTCGTCGGTGAAGCGCTCGAACGCCATGCCGTTGTGCGCTTCGCTCGGGGTGATGTTGGCGATCAGCGCGCTCTGGTTGTATGGACGCGTGCGCACGTTGATGCCCAACTGCTCGCGCAGCCCGGAGCGCCCGCCATCGGCGAGCACGGCGAGGTCGCATTCAAGGGTGGTTTCATCGTTGAGAGTCAGGCGATAGCCATCGGCCAACGGCTCCATGCGCGTGACTTCCGCCGGGCAGCGCCAAGTGATGACGTCTTTGTCCAGGTGTTGCCACAGGCACTGGCCGAGCCAGGCGTTTTCCACCACGTAACCGAGCGCGGGCACGCCTTCTTCCATCGCCGACAAGCGCGCGGTGGAAAAGCGGCCACGGTCGGAAACGTGAATCTGTTTGATCGGCTCGGCGCGGCGGGAAATTTCCTGCCACACGCCCAGACGCTGATAAATCTGCCGCGAGCCGAACGACAGCGCCGAGGAGCGTGCGTCGTAGCTCGGCTGCCAGCTATCGCCGGGAGCGAAAGGTTCGATCAGGACGATTTTCCAGCCACGGGCCTTGGCCCCGGCCTGCAAGGCCAACGCCAGACTGGCGCCGACCAGACCGCCACCGATGATTGCCAGATTGACTCGACTCATGCTGCGTGTGTCCTTGCTTGTGCCATCAGCGCTTCGATCTCGGCGACGGTTTTTGGCACGCCGCTGGTGAGAATTTCACAACCGGATCGGGTCACGATCACGTCATCCTCGATGCGCACGCCAATGCCACGCCATTTCTTCGCGACGTTCTGATTGTCCGCCGCGATGTAGATGCCCGGCTCTACGGTCAGCGCCATGCCGACTTCCAGCACGCGCCATTCGCCGCCGACCTTGTATTCGCCAACATCATGCACATCCATGCCCAGCCAGTGGCCGGCGCGGTGCATGTAAAAAGCCTTGTAGGCTTCGCTGGCGATCAGTTCGTCAACGTTGCCCTGCAGCAAACCGAGCTTGACCAGACCCGTGGTGATCACCCGCACCGTGGCTTCGTGCGCCTGATTCCAGTGCCTGTTCGGCGCGATCTCGGCGAATGCCGCTTCCTGCGAAGCCAGCACCAACTCGTAGATCGCCTTCTGCTCCGGCGAAAACCTGCCGTTGACCGGCCAGGTGCGGGTGATGTCGCTGGCGTAGCAGTCGATCTCGCAACCGGCGTCGATCAACACCAGATCGCCGTCCTTGAGCAACGCGTCATTCTGCTGGTAATGCAGGATGCAACTGTTGCGCCCGGCGGCGACGATCGAACCGTAGGCCGGCATCTTCGCCCCGCCCTTGCGGAATTCATAATCCAGTTCGGCTTCGAGGCTGTATTCATACAGCCCCGGACGACTGGCCTGCATCGCGCGGATATGCGCTTGCGCCGAGATCCGCGCGGCTTCGCGCATCACCTTCACTTCTGCCGCCGATTTATACAGGCGCATGTCGTGCAGCAG
>Ga0308159_1002335_pt1 | contig 22216 bp, 22 predicted proteins | sample PhyCR1_FD_201040 | JGI IMG/M metagenome (GOLD analysis project Ga0308159, IMG submission 201040) | Phyllosphere microbial communities from UC Gill Tract Community Farm, Albany, California, United States - DLSLC.R1 | ecosystem: Host-associated > Plants > Phyllosphere > Unclassified | place: USA... | reverse complement strand
GCACCACGGTTGCCGACCCCGGCCTCCCCGCCGGTCGGGTGACCATCTCCGACCGCGTGCTGCAGAAGACGGCCGAGCGGGCCACCGCCGACATCGTCGGAGTGGATGCCAAGAGCGTCCGCGTCGAGATCGTCTCGGCCCGTGACACCGCCGCCGTCCGCGTGACGACTCCGTTCCCCGTCCCGCGCCTCGATGACACCGACGCGGTGCGCGCCGCGACTCCCGTGCTGGAAGCCGCGCGCGTCGCCCAGACCGAGCTGCGCTCGCGTCTGACCCGTCTGTTCGGCCGCGAGATCTCGCGCGTCGACCTCACCATCTCGGGCGCCACCGCCCCCCAGCGAAAGCGAGTGCTGTGATGACCGACACCGTGCTCCGCACCGTCGTGCGCCGCGAGACCCACTCGCCCCGCACCGTCGCCATGCTCGTCGTGGTCGTGCTGCTCCTGCTCGCCCTCGCGTACGCCGCGGTCGAGATCATCCTCGACCTCGCCGGTGCCCAGCCACTGCTGGTCGCTCCGGGAGAGGCGCTGAACGCCGTGGTCGCAGCCCCCACGGCTCTCATGCCGGTCGCCTTCATCGTCGGGGGCGTCGTGGTCGCAATCCTCGGTCTGATCGTGCTCGTCCTGGCCCTCAAGCCGGGTCGCCTCGCGCGTCACGAGATGTCGTGGGGGGAGCGTGCCGTCGTCGTCGACAACGGTGTGGTGGCATCCGCCGTCGCCCAGCACCTCAGCAACGAGTCGGGGATCGCCCGCGACGACATCGTCGTCGGTGTGGCCCATCGCTCCGTCGACGTGACGGTGCGTCCCCCGGTCGGCATCCCGGTCGACGAGGCGCAATTGCGCCGCATCGTCGACGAGGAAGTGACCTCGTACAAGCTCTCGCCCGCCGTGCGCACCCACCTGCGCGTGCAGCGTCCCGATACCAAGGAGTCCTGATGAACGCGACGCGACGCGGCCTGAACCGCTTCCTTCTTTTCGTGGTCGCCATGGTGCTGCTGGCCCTGGGCGCTCTCGCGCTCGCTGTGGGCCTGCTCCCGGGCGGCACCGATACCTGGACCACCGTCATGGGCGGCTTCCAGGGCTGGCTCGAATCGCTCGGCCGTGAGTCTGCCGGCTGGGGTGCCGTCGCCGCCATCGTGGTGCTGGCGATCACCCTCGTCCTGGTCGCCTCCGCTGCCGTCCGCGGTCGCCGGCAGGCACCGCTGCAGTCCACCGGGAGCGCGAGCGCCGAGGGACGCATCACCGTCAGCGACGGCTTCGCGTCCGAGGCGCTCAAGAACGCCCTCGGTGAGCGCGACGAGATCCTCTCGTCCCGCATCAGCGCGGGCGAGGTCGGTAAGGAGTCGGTGCTGCACGTGGCCGTCACCCCGCGCCAGAACACCTCGCCTCGCGAGGTCGTCGCGCACGTCGACACGCTGGTCACGAACCTTGCCGCTCTCACGGGCCAGAACCTGCGCGCCTACATCTCCATCCACTCGGGCCTGCGCGCCAAACTCGCGCGCGACAACACCCGCGTCCACTGATACCCCACGAGGAGACGTGATGACCACCACCGATGCGACCATCGACTCGCCCGACCTCGATGCCGCGGCAACCCTCGCGGCGACCGCCGCTGAATCGGTCCCGGGCGTCCACGCGCTCGGCAGCCTGCTCGGACGTGCGTCGGACGCCGTTCGCGAGCGCGTCGGCCTCGCCCGGACCGCCCCGGGCGTCAAGATCGACACCGACCGTGCCGACTCGGTCACCGCGACCATCTCGCTGGTCGTCGACTACCCGCACAAGCTGCACGAGGTCTCCGACGCCGTGCGCACCGCGGTCAAGGCCGCTCTCGAGCCGCTCGGCCGCGGGACGATCGATGTCGACGTCGTCGTGACCGGCGTGTTCGGCCCGTTCGACCGAGACGTCGTGAATGAGGCGGAGGAGAAAGCGGATGCCGTCGCCGCCCGCGCGTCGGATGTGGCCGATGACGCGAAAGCTAAGGCGAAGGACGTGGCGGATCGCACGTCGGCGGCCGTCGACGCCGCGCGCGAGAAGTCGGAGGATCTCGCGGGCCGTGCGTCGGAGACCGTCGACGCCGCCGTCGCCAAGACGAAAGACGTCGCCGCCGGGGCCGCGGCCGCCGTGGACGAGACGATCCGCCAGGCGCGTGAGCGCGTGACCGCTGCCGACGCGGAGTCGGACATCGATGCCGCGGATCACCTGTCCGACGGCCTCGAGCCTGAGCGTCCGCACGCCTCCGTCGGGGATCTCGCCGAGGATCGTGACGACGTGAGCGACGTCGTCGCCGAGGCGCTCGAGGATGCCGCGATCGACATCGCGATCGCCGCGGATGAGGTGCGCGCCGAAGACAAGACGAAGGCCGTCGACGATGTGCAGTCAGTCGTGGAGGACGAGCGTCCCCGCCGCTGATCACATCTGGCGAAGGGCGACTCGGCTTCGGACGAGTCGCCCTTCGTCGCACACCCATCGATCGGTGGGTCCTCGAAACGATCTCTGTCGGGTCCACCTTCTCGTGGGCGTGGCCTGAGCACTTCTCGCGCGCCACGCGATCGCCGGGACTCAGCGGGTATCGAGCGCCCGCAGATAGCGCTGCGTCATCCACGACTGCACCCGTCGACCGACGGGAGTTCCCAGACGCGTGAACCATCGTCCGGGGGACGAGAACGCGGCGATATCGAACACCACGTCACCCGACGGCGCGAGCGTCAGGGTGAACCGTTCCTCGCCCCGTTCGGGGTGACCGGGCAGCGTCCCATAGGCGAACCCCGCGAGGGTTTCGGTTCGCTCGGCCCAGACCACCAGGCACGGGATGCGGAAGCTGAGGATGCCGAAACCCAGGCGCATCGTCACGCGCGAGCCCTGGCGCATGGGGGGATGATGTGAGAACTCGACCCGCGCGCCCGCCCTCCTTTGCGCTTCTCCCGCGAGAAGGGCGTCGGCGGCTCGGGCGAAGTCCTCCCGGCCGTGGCCGACCACGCGTCGCGCGCGCACGTGGTGGTAGCCCGGCGGCATCCTGCCCGCGGTCGCGCCGACCTCGTCGTAGGTCAGCTCGTCCATGACATCACGGTACCGGGGCGGGGGTAGGCACCCTTCGCGGTTGCGGACGCAGCCGATGTCGGAGGGGGCTGCGAGGATGGCCGCATGATCGACGTCGCCGAGCACCTCGCCGCGGTTCTCGAGCAGGTGGTACCACTCGCCCCCGAGTCGCGCGCCGTTGCTGCCGCCCGCGGCCGAGTGCTGCGGCATCCGGTGTTCGCCAACGTGGACGTGCCGGGCTTCGACAGCTCAGCGATGGACGGGTTCGCGGTGCGAGACCTCGCCGCGCCCGCCACTCTTCGCGTGATCGCCGATCTTCCCGCGGGTACCGAACTCGATCCGCGGATGGATGCCGGCGAAGCCGCGCGCATCATGACGGGGGCGCCCGTGCCGACCGACGCGACGGCGGTCGTTCCGTTCGAAGATACCGAGCTCGGGCTCGCCGGGGGACTCGACGCGGTGACGGTGTTCGCCGCTCCGCAGGGGCCCGGAGCGCACATCCGCCGTCGCGGCTCGGACGTGCGGGAGGGTGAGCTCGTCGTCTCCGAGGGCGTGCGCCTGACCGCCGCCCGGCTCGGTGCGATCGCGGCCGCCGGGGTGCCAACGGTCTGGGTCTCGCGACCGCCGCGGATCGCGGTGGTGTCGACGGGCTCGGAGCTGCAGCCCGCGGGTGAGCCGCTCCGCCGCGGGCAGATTCCCGAATCGAACAGCGTGCTGCTGGCGGGTCTTGCGGAGGAGTCGGGGGCCGAGATCGTGTTGCGCACGAGCGTCGGCGACGACGGCGACGGACCGCGCCAGGCCATCGCCGCCGCCGAAGCGGCGGGAGCAGACATCGTGGTGTTCTCGGGAGGAGTGAGCGCGGGCGCGTACGAGGTCGTGAAGAACACCCTCGGCGACCTCATGCGCTTCGACCGGGTGCGCATGCAGCCGGGCAAGCCGCAGGGCTTCGGCCGCACCCTCGCGGGCACGCTGCTGTTCGGATTGCCTGGTAATCCCGTGAGCGCGGCGGTGTCGTTCGAACTGTTCGTGCGCCCGACCATCCGAGCTCTCGAGGGTGACACCGATCTGGGGCGCGAGACGCTACGTGTCGCGCTCGCCGAGGGACGCCGGGCCCGACCGGGCCGCGTGCAGTACGTGCCCGTGCGCTTGGGTCGCTCCGACCCGGCCCGATGGATCGCGATCCCCACCGCCCATGGAACGCGCGGACTCGGTGATGCCGACGCTCTCGCCGTCATCCCGGCGAGCGATCGCGATCTCGAAGCCGGCGAGCTGGTCACGGTCACGCGATGGTGAGGGTCGACGCGATCCTCCTGGCCGGGGGGAGGGCCTCACGACTGGGCGGGGCGACGAAGCCGCTGCTGCGCGTGGGCGGGCGGACCTTGCTGCGCGCGGGGGTGGACGCGGTTCGAGCGGCCGGTGCCCGCCGGGTCATCGTCGTCGCGCCCGTGCTCGACGACGCGATCGAGGTGATGTGGGTGAGAGAAGACCCGCCCTTCGGTGGTCCCGTCGCGGCGATCCTCGCCGCCCTCGGCCACGTGGATGCCGAGGAGGTCTTCGTTCTCGCCTGCGACCTACCGACCGCGGGAGAGGCGGTGGCGCTTCTCTCCGACCCGGTCCCTGACGGTGCGGACGGTGCGTGTCTCGATGACGGTCGACGCCAGTGGCTGATCGGGAGGTACCGGACCGCGGCACTGCGGGCCTCGGCATCCGGCGTTCCCGATGGTGGGAGCGATGTGTCCATGCGGGCGCTGGTGAGAGGGCTGACGGTGGTGCCGGTGGCATCTGATCCCGCGCTGACCCGCGATATCGACACGTGGGACGATCTGCGAGCGGTCGCGCCCGACGCGGCTCCGCACCCCTGACGGGACGAGGGGCGTCAGCTCGCTCCGCGTGCGAACGCGGCGTCGATGAGCGTCGACGCGGCCGCGCGCGCCGAGGCGGCGGCATCCGGCGTTCCCGCGATCGCGGCGGTGGTCTGGGCGCCTTCGGCGAGGATGGCGAGTTGCGGGGCGAGGAAGGCCGGTGCTCCCGCCGCCTCGACCAGTTCCGCGACGTACCGCTGAAAATCCGCCTTGTGCGCGCGCACGGTGCGAGCGACGCCGGGGTTCGCGGCCCCCAGTTCGCCGAAGGCGTTGATGAAGCCGCATCCGCGAAAATCCGCCTCGTCGAACCACTGTGCGAGGTAGTCGTATACCGCCAACAGACGCTCGCGCGGGTCGTCGATGCGCTCCACGGCGGTACTCACCCCGTCGGTCCACATGCGGTGACGCCTGTCGAGAACCGCGATGATCAGGTCGTTTTTGGCGGGGAACTCCTTATAGAGGGCACGGAGTGAGACGCCGGCGGCATCGCGCACGGCATCTATGCCCACCTGCCCGATGCCGCGGCCGTAGTACTGGGCGTCGGCGGCGTCGACGATGCGGTCGCGGATCTCGGTCATGCGCTGAGTCTACTTGACGTGAGAACGATCGTTCTCTATGGTCGACATCGGCACTGAGAACGCTCGTTCTCACCGATTCCGCCTTGCGGAAGCCGCCGTCGAAAAGGAGACCCCTCATGTCTGGAAACCCGCACGGAATCGCTCTCGAGCCCGCCGCCCAGCAGTTCGTGGATGCCACCAGCGAACCGCCCTTCCTTTACCAGCTGCCCCCGGCCGAAGGGCGTGCCGCCGTGGACAGTGTCCAGGACGACCCCATCTTCACGCCCGAGATCGACGAGGAGTGGATCGAGGCGCCGGGCGGACCGAGCGGGTCGGTCAGGGTGCGTGTCGTCCGCCCGCGCGGCTCGACCGGCGTGCTGCCCGTCGTGATCTACGTGCACGGCGCGGGGTGGGTCTTCGGCGACGCGCACACGCACGACCGTCTCGTGCGCGACCTCGCCGTGGGCGCCGGCGCGGCAGTCGTCTTCCCCGAGTACGACCGATCGCCCGAGGTACGCTACCCCCACGCCATCGAGCAGGTGTGGGCGACCGCGCAGTGGGTCGTGGCCGAGGGGGCCTCGAAGAACCTCGATGCGTCGCGCGTCGCGGTCGCAGGCGACTCGGTGGGCGGCAACATGTCCGCGGCGCTCACCCTGCTCGCGAAGGAACGAGGTGGCCTCGAACTGGCGGCTCAGGTGCTGTTCTACCCCGTCACCGACGCGGCCTTCGACACCGAGTCGTACCACCGCTTCGCGGAGGGGTACTTCCTCTCGCGCGACGGCATGAAGTGGTTCTGGGATCAGTACACGACGAGCGACCACGACCGCGCTCAGATCACGGCGTCGCCGTTGCGCGCCACGCTCGATCAGCTCCGCGGTCTTCCTCGGGCGCTCGTCATCACGGCGGAGGCCGACGTGCTGCGCGACGAGGGCGAGGCGTACGCGGCGAAGCTCCGTGAGGCGGGCGTGCCCACCACCGCCGTTCGCTACCAGGGCATCGTCCACGACTTCGTGATGGTGAATGCGCTGCACGACACTCAGGCCGCGCAGGCGGCCGTGGCGCAGGCTGTCGCCTTCCTCTCGAAGGCGTTCGCGGCGTAACGCCGACCGGCCCGGGCAGCGCCGTCGAGCTCGGCCCGACGACCGGCCGCCGCGCACTGCCCGCGGCGGCCGTGCGGCCCGGGCGGGTCACCGTTCTCGTGATCTACGTCCGCATCCCTAGACGTCGCATGCTGTGACGCGTTCGACGGCATCGATGGCTCGGCGGCTGGATGCCGTCCTGTTCGAGCCGGCTCGTGGGACGATCTCTCCACGGCCCGAGGAGGAACCATGACCGAGTCCCGCACGCTGCCCCCCGAAGCGTTGAACGACTGGAGCGCCGCTCTCACGGAGCGTTTCGGCCTGGCCGAGGGTGACATCCCCATCTCGCTGATCCTCGACCTCGCCCGCGACGTCGCGAACGGCGTCGCTCGGCCCGCGGCCCCGCTCAGCGCTTTCGTCGCGGGTCTCGTCGCGGGTCGAGCGGGCGGCTCGCCCGCCGACACCGAGGCCGCCGTGGCGGAGGTGGTGCAGATGGCGCGCGAGTGGGAGAGCCGCTGAGGTCGGATACCCAGCCGAGTGACCCCGGCGAGCGTCGCCGGCCGGTGTCACTCGAAGAGGCCCGACAGCACGATCGTGCGCGCGCGGGGATCCAAAGCGACGGTTGCGCTGTGGCCCGAGGCCGAGAACAGGTCGTCGAGCGCGGGGCTGCCCTCGAAGGGCCCGCCCGGCATTTCCGCGCGCATCCCCGACACGAGCTCGGGCGGCTGCACGGAGTCGAGGTCTCCCGCCGCGTGAAGAGCATCGACCTTGGACTGTGGGATGACCGCCACTGCGAGGATGCACGTGTCGAAATCGATGTCTTGTCCGCTGCTCGGAGCTTCCCGCTACGCTGCACCGATTTCCTCGGTTGCGTGTGCCCGTTCGGGCGTCGCGGGGTACGTTTCCCGTCACCGCGTAAAGCCAGTAAGGGAGCCTGTGCCGGCTCGTAGGCGACAGACACGGTTCTCGCGACCGGAATTCCGCGGCTCGCGATCGTCACTTCGATACCCCACTCGACGTCGGCGATGAGATCGCTCTCGCCGTTCCGCTCCTCCGACATGTTGCCCGACATGGCTTGAGAGTGAGCCAGATGAAACGATCACGGCCCCACATACTCCCCGCGAGGACGCAGCCGCATGGCCGGCTCGTCGTACTCCGCGGCGATGTGCGCGATCCATCCGGCCACCCGTCCCAGCACGAAGATCGTGCTCGCCGCGTCCTCGGGGAGGCGGGCTCCGGATGCCAGCGCCGCCAGCGCCAGGTCCACGTTGGGCCGCAACCCCGCGCGGTCGGCGACGGCGTCGGACAGTCGCCGCACGGCATCCATCGTCTGCTCCCCGTCGGGCAATCCGGCGAGGAGCGGGAAGAGGGCCTCGGCCCGGTCGTCGCCCCCGGAGTAGAGGGGGTGCCCGAAGCCCGGGATGCCGTTGCCTTCTTGCAGTGAGTCGGTCAGCGCCCGCTCGGGTTCCTGGCCGCGCCCCACGCGCGTGAGCAGACGAGCCGTGCGGGTGGCCGCGGAGATGTGCAGCGGCGAATCGGCCGCGCCGAGGGCGGCGCTGACGGCGGCGTACCCGTCGGCGCGGGCCGAGGCCGCGACCCGCGCGGCGAAGGTCGACACGGCGAGGTCGTGGTCGATCAGCAGGACGAGCGCGGCGTTGACGGCGGTGACGGTCGCCGGGTCGGTCGTGGGGCCCCAGGCGCTCACCAACGACCGCGCGATGTCGGCATCGGGGTGGCCGCCGAGCGCGACGGGAAGACCCGTGAGGAGCGTCCACCCGATGCGGTGGGTCGACGCGGTCGACGCGTCGTAGCGCAGCGGGTCGTCGGCGGCGAAGCCGGTCACCGCGGCGCGCAGGCGATCCATCGACCTGGCCGGGAGCGGGAGCGCCTCGACCATCGCGCGAGCGCTGCCGATCGCGGGGTCGGGGGCGTCGACGCGTGGCGCATCCCACAGCCAGGCGACGATCGCGGCGAAGGGGTCGTTCATCAGGTCGCGGGCGCGGCGGCCCCGGTAGAGCAGCTCGTCGTCCTCGATGTCGGCGATATCGGTCTGCACGACGCCGAGGGGCATGCCGGTCGTGGGGTGGGCCGGTGCTCGGGTCGTCGTGCGACGGCGGCCGGCGGCGAAGGCCTCGACCTCGAGCGCATCGAACGTCGAGCCACGGGCGTCGCGCTCGCGGCGGAGCAGTCCACGCGAGACATACGCGTACACGGTCTCGGCTTTCACGCCGAGGCGCGCGGCGACCTGCGCGGCGGAAAGACGGGGAAGGGGTGCGGTCATCTTGATCCGATCAACGTTGACGCTGCGATCGTCATGTTCGCACACTGAGCGCATGAGCGACCTGATCGATGTGCCCCGCGGACTGAACGGCGTCGTGGCGGCCGAGACGACCATCAGCGACGTCGACGGCGAAGCCGGCGTCTACAGCTACCGCGGCTTCTCGGCGGTGGAGCTGGCCCGCACGCGTTCCTTCGAAGACGTCTGGCACCTGCTGGTGGCAGGAGAGCTTCCGGATGCCACGACCCGAGCCACCTTTGCCGCGCGCGTCTCGGCCGCACAGGCCGACCACGCCCTGCCCGGGCTGATCGCCGCGGTGACGGCCCGCACCGATCAGCCCCTCGCGGCACTCCGCGCGGTGTGGACGCTCGCGGCATCCGCCCGCTCCTCGGCCGCGCTGTACGATCTCGATCAAGCCGCGCGGCTCGACCAGGCGATCGCCTTCGCCGCCATGGCCCCGCTCGTCCTCGCGCCCGGGGCCTCGGGCGGTCGGGGCGTCGTCGCCGACTATCTCGAGCGCGTGACCGGCACTGTTCCCGACGACGCCCCCGTCCGCGCGCTGTCGGCCTATCTGGTCGCGGCGATGGACCACGGCTTCAACGCCTCGACCTTCACGGCCCGGGTCATCGCGTCGACGGGGGCGGACATGGCATCCTGTCTCACCGGCGCTCTCGGTGCTCTCTCGGGGCCGCTGCACGGGGGAGCGCCGGCCCGCGCCCTCGACAGCCTCGACCGCGCGGGCGACGACCCCGCCGCCTGGATCGCGGCGGAGCTCGACGCGGGGCGCCGGCTCATGGGGTTCGGGCACGCGGTGTACCGCACGGCCGACCCGCGCTCCGAACTACTTCGCGAGGTCGCGCGCGGCCTCGGCGGCGACCGCGTGACCCAGGCGCTGGCGTTCCAGGAAGAGGCCGAGCGTCAGCTCGCGCAGCGCCGGCCCGAGCGCCCGCTGTACGCCAACGTCGAGTTCTACGCGGCCGTGGTGATGGAGCAGTGCCGCATCCCGCGCGCGATGTTCACCCCCACGTTCGCCCTCGCCCGCACGATCGGCTGGACCGCGCACGTTCTCGAGCAGGCGCGGGATCCCAAGATCATCCGGCCGGCGGCGCGGTACGTGGGGCGGGAGTACAGGGGCTGACGACCCACCGGGAAGGCCCGGACGAATGGTCGGATGCCGCGGACGATCGGTCGGGCGCGGGTGGCGGCACCGGACGAGCATCGAAACATGACCACGACCGCTCCCGTTCCGACCTCCCTCTCCGCCCCGCCCTCGATGCGGTACGGAGGCCTCATCGTCGTGATGCTGCTCAGCTTCCTGCTCGTCACGGCGGAGTTCCTCCCCAACGGCGTGCTCACCGAGATGGCCGCCTCGTTGGGGATCACCCCGGGCCAAGCCGGTCAGACCGTCACGGTCACGGCCCTGGCCGGTCTGCTCGTCGCCCCGACGGTGGGCCTGCTGCTGCCCCGGCTCGACCGTCGCACCCTGCTCGTCGTGGCGGCGGCCGCGGCCGCGCTCTCGAGCCTCGTCGTCGCGATCGTCCCGAGCCTCGTGGCCATCCTCATCGCCCGGTTCCTGCTGGGGGCCGCGATCAGCTCGTTCTGGTCGATGTCGATCACCGTGGCGGCGCGACTGTCGAGCCCCGAGCGCATCGGGCGCGCCGTCATGTTCGGTTCCGCGGGACTGTCGCTGGCCACCGTGGCGGGCGTTCCCCTGGGCGTCGCACTGAGCGAAGCGCTCGACTGGCGGCTCGCGTTCCTCCTCGTGGCCGTGTCGACCGCGGTGGTCGGCATCGCGGTGCGCGTCGTGCTGCCGCCCGTCCCGGCGGCAGCGGCGTCGAGCCTCGGCATCCTGGTCGACACCCTCCGTCGCCGGGGAGTGGCGGGCGGCATGGTCGGCCACGTGCTCGTCGTTCTCGGCCACTTCCTCGCCTATACGTACGTGCGCTTGTCACTCGAGCGCATCCCCGACGTCGACGCGGGCACCATCGTGCTGCTCCTAGCCCTGTTCGGGGTCGGCGGATTCGTGGGGAACATCCTCGTCGGGATCATCGTCGACCGCGCTTTCGCGCGTCTGGCCGTGGTCGGTCCGCTCGTCATCGCGCTGGCCGTGGCCACCGTCGTCCTGCTCCCGTCGGCGGTGGGGGTGGTCGCAGCCGCCGTGCTCGTCTGGGGCTTCTTCTTCTCTTCGTGGCTCATCATCGTGAACACCTGGGTCGGGCACCGCATGCCCGATCGTCTCGAGGCGGGCGGGAGCCTCATCGTCACCGGCTTTCAGCTCGCGATCACCATCGCGGCCGGGCTCGGCGGCCTGCTCGTGGACGCCGCAGGGGTCGTGACGGTGGATGCCATCGGCATCCTGCTGCTCGTGATCGGCGCCGTGCTGTTCGGTCTCTCGCTGCGCCGACGCTCCCCCGCGGCGTGACGGTGTAGCCCGACGCGGTCGAAGGTGCGACGGGGGCTCAGGCGGTGAGCGAGCGTCGGCCGTTCCGCCAGGCCGACGGGGCGACGCCGGCGTGGCGCCGGAACGCGCGACGAAACCCCTCATCGGAGGCGTAACCCAGGGCGCGAGAGGTCTCGGACACGGATCTTCCGGCATCGAGGAGGTCCTCGGCGCGGCGCATCCTCACCGCCGTCACATAGGACGCCGGTGAGGTGCCGAACACCTCTCGGAACCGGGCGGCGAACACGGAGCGCGACATCGCGCCGAGGGCCGCGAGCTGATCGATCGTCCAGTCCCTGCCAGGGTCGTCGTCGACGGCAGCCACGACCCGCGCGAGGAACGGGTCGCCGGCGCGTGGCGGCCACGACGCGTCTTGCTCAGAGGCGGCCCACGCGCGCAACGCCGACAACAGCACCGTGGTCACCATGAGCTTGCAGATGGTCTCGTCGCCGTGCCGGTCGAGGGCGGCACCGGGGGCGGGAACGCCCAGGTGGGCGGCGAGAGCGGCCGCCGCAGGTTCTGCACGAGCGAACCCGCTGACGAAGACGACCGGCGGCAGGGCGCGGGTATGCACCGTCGCGACGACCTCGAGGGGGACGACGGTCACCTCGGCGCCGGACTGCGACGCCAGCTCGAGCGGGTGGCATCCGAGCGAGATGAAGGCGTCGCCCGTGAGCAGGGTGCGCCCACCCTCGACGGTCGTCGCGGCCCCGGAGGGTGCGTCGACCGAGCATCCCGCCCGCGCGGTGCTGACGCCGGTCAGTTCGCCCGCGCGGACGTACACGATCGCCGCTTCGGCTCGTGACAGCGTCACCCGTTCACCCGTCGACAGTGACTGCCGCCACGCGCGCCCGGGATGGACGTCGATGTTCGATAGAGCGCTTTCGAGCGCAGCACGGGACGCCATGAGGACGGCAACCCCGCTCGTTCTCGCGCTATTCCGAGCGCCGTCAGCCCAGCAGCTCGAGGCCGCTGAAGAGCCCGATCGATACCGAGAGCAGGCCGGCCGCGACCCCCGCGATGAACCCCGCTGCAGCGAGTTCGCGTGCCATGCGCGCATTGAGGCTCACGATGCCGCAGACGAACGAGATCACGGCCAGCCCCCACATGCCGATCTGGATCCACAGCAGGTTGTCGATTGCGGCGATTGCGCTCGCCGTGGCGATGAACAGATACCAGGCGATGACGATCACACCGGTGACGATCGCGATGATCGACACGACGCGCAGATCGCCCTTCGGAGCCGGCGGTGCGGGCGGTTCGTCACGCGGCGGGATGTCGACGGCCGGTTCGAGGGAATCGGGGAGGTCGTCGTCTGCCATGACTCGATCTTCCCAGGTTGCAGGGGCATTCGGGGAGGTATTGACGGGCCGCGACGAGGTTCGCAGCGCCTAGGCTCGAACGGTGAGAACCGTCGGAGTCGACCTCGCGGCCGGAGCGCCCGGCACGGCCCTCGCCGAGATCGAGTGGACCGACGGCGCAGCCCGGTTGACTCGACTGGGGATCGGCATCGACGATGCCGACATCGTGGCCTCCGTCTCGGACGGCGACGCCTGGCTCGGGGTGGACTGCCCCCTCGGCTGGCCCGACGCGTTCGTCGACTTCGTGCAGGCGCACCACGCCGATGTCGACCCCCAGCTCGGGCCGGTCGACGGGGGAGCCGACTGGCGCCGCACGCTCGTCTACCGACACACCGACCACGTCGTGCGCGAGCGGATCGGCCGCTGGCCGCTCAGCGTCTCGACCGACCGGCTCGGGGTCACGGCTCTGCGCGGTGCGGGATTGTTGCGTCGCCTGAGCGAGGCGGGGTTTCCGGTCAGCCGTGCCGCTGAGGGGCCGTTGTTCGAGGTCTACCCCGGCGGCTCCCTCCGCCTCTGGGGCTTCGACACGAGCGGATACCGAGTGGATGCCGCCCGCCGGGCGCTCCTGCTCGACGCGGTGACCCTGCGTGCACCGTGGCTCGACCTGGCCGGTTTCCGTGCGCTCGCCGTCTCGAAGGCCGATGCGTTCGACGCCGTCATTGCCGCCCTGGCCGCGCGCGCCGGAGCTCTCGGGTCGTTCGAGCGTCCGGCATCCGCAATGCTGTCCGTCGCTCGCCGCGAGGGGTGGGTCGTGCTGCCGGACGGGCCGCTGGATGCGCTGGGCGGTTCTCCGCGGGTCGCTGAACTGTCGGATGGGGGCTGCGCTGGTTCGCAGGCGAGCGTTGACGGAGGGTGACCCTCGTCTGCAGAACCGAAGGTCAATCCGCTCTCGTCGACCTCGTAGGTAGGCGCGACGTGCGACGGCGCTGCGCCGGGAACCTGTCGCAGGCCTTCGAGGGCTCGAACCTGATCGGTCGCGCACTATCGGGTGCCCTCATCTCGTGTGTGGATCACCGCGATAACTGTCGCCGCTCTAGCGTCGATAAAAGTCGGGTCGGTGGGTTCGCATCTACTCGTCGTGGCCTCTTCTGGGAACCGAGGAGTGCTCCAGCTTCAGCGCGGCCACGCTCGGAGGCTGCGTTGAGCTCACGCACAGGGTGAGGGCGACGGACATGAGACAAGAGACTGCGGTGGCCCAGCCTGCGGCGAGATACATGCCGTTCGGGCTGGCGACCGATTGACCTGCTGCCGCCCGGAGCAGTCAGAAGCACGACCGCTGCGGCGTCGGTGAAGCTCAGGACCGCCACCAATCTGAGCTGGGTTCTGGGTGGTGACAGACGAGGGAACCGGCGTGCAGCAGCGTTCAGGCCAATGGCTGCGAGAGGGATTGTTTGACGGTGCCGAGCGTATGCGTCCGGCGTCGCCATCGCGGTAGGTGGGCGATCAGCCAGGCCCAGGTCACCGCGTAGAGGCAGATCGAGAGGGAGAATTCCAGCGGCTTGGCCCATGCCGGCATGCCGAGGATGACGCGAGGGTCCACCATCATGCCGACGACGCTGATCGCCGCGCACAAGAGCATGAGCCCGGCGACGATCAGCAATGGCCGGTGCCATCGATGGGCGCGGCGCTGCGCGTCGATCATGACGTCGCGCGTAGGTGGGCAAGTGCCGCAGCGACGCCGTGTTCTGAGGGTGTCGGTGCAGTGTTGAAGGTCGCTTCGAACGCGGTCGAGTCGAAGAGGCAGGGCCGGAGGTACTGGTAGTCCCTTTCCAGGGTCTCGCGAGCTGCGGAGTTGACGAGCGCATCGACACGCATAGTGGTTGTTCCCATGACCGCGGTGCGGGCGCCGGGGCCTGCGGCGATCTGCAAGTACTGGCGGCCGGTGAGGGCGGGGGCGGTGGGCAGGTGCCATGTGCGTCCTCGAGCGGCGGGTTCCCGGCCGAGAATGGCGAGGGCGTCACCGATGTCGGGCGTGTAGGTGAGAGAGTGCGGGACCAGTGGGGGGGACGCGCGAAGACCTCTGAGCCGGGCGCCGACCGGACCCCGCGCCGGCGCGTGGGTTGCCGAGTCCCTCTGAGTGCAGTACGGTCGTTATGACCCGTTACGACCCGTTTTATTCCGAAAGTAGACCTGGTGGACTGTCTCGTGCCCGTCACCCCCGGTGTGACAGTTCCTTCGATTTCGCCCGCCGCTGGTGCGACAGCTCCCGCATCCGAGGGTGTGTCTGGTCTCGCTTCGACGGGGTTCCACGCCGATGTGGTTCTCCTTTGTGCCATATCGGCCGTCTTGTGCCTTCTGGGCCTTATTGCCGTCGTTCGATCCCGACGGGCTCGTCGACAGCGCGGTGAGAGCGGATCCCGTCCGTCCGGCCGGGGCAAAGCGACCGCGGCGACATTGGGACTCCTTCTGCTGTTGGCATTCTCGGCACCCGCACCGCAGGCCAACGCGGCCGAGAGCACGGAATGCGACGCGCTGCAGGTCTCTGCCGTGTCGGTCGACCCCGCACCATCGGCGGGCGGGGCGATTGTGATGCTTCCCGGCGCTGCACCCGTGGTGGTGACAGCACGCGTCACGAATGTGACGAACGTCCCCGTCTCGTTGTGGGCCCTGTCGAGCGCCAACCCCTCCGCTGCGCTCGCGAGTCAGGTGGTATGGACTGCGCAGCGCTCCGGATCGTCTGTCTCGAGCGATCTGACCGATTCAGATGCGCACCCGCTCGGAACCCTCGCGGCCGGCGAAAGCACCGAAGTGGTTTTCACTCTGGTCCTTTCCGCGTCGGCCGGGAACGAGTACCAGGGGCAGAGTGTTTCCGCGTCCTTCTTCGTGCGGGTCATCCAGCAGGACTCGTAAGCCGGCTGGCGATGCCTCCGAGGGTAACGGGTGGGGTCGCCGCGCGGTGTCGTCTCGATTCGTGGTCGAGGCGACACCGCGGTCTTCGTCCCGTCGTGTCGCTCGCCGCCTCGAGCGCCCTCAACCCCTCCCTCTTGAGCCGCCTCGCCGACAAGAAAGTGCAGGAGCACGCATGAACCGATCATCGAGGTCGAGCGTTCGGTCGACGTCATCTCTCATACGCGGGCGCACGAAGATCGCGGCTGTGGCCGCGGCGTTGGGAATTGTCGTCGGCTTCGCCGCTACCCCCTCGAGTGCAACCGGGGCGTGGTTCACCGCGAAACAGACTCGCGCGGGGAACGCGATCAGCTCAGCCACACTCGGCCCGGTGCAAAGCTTCACCGCCACCGAGCGCAGTGATGGCATGAGCCTCCGGTGGGGCGCTGCCGAGCAACAGACCTGGGCGACCGCGAACGGCGTCACATCCGGGCTCATCTACACCGTCACACGTTCCGTGAACGGGCAGAGCCCGACCACCGTCTACACGGGATCTTCGAATTCCTTCCGAGACGCGTACCCGACATCGCGAGTCGGCCTGCCCAGGACGACTGTCAGCGCCGGGATGCTCGTGACCGGGGCCGTCCAATCCGACGGCTCAGTGTGGACGTGGGGAACCGGTGAGCGCGGATCACTCGGAACGAATAGCAGCTATACCCAATACCCCACCAAGGTGCCGATCCCCGCCGGTCACCCGATCGTCGACCTGAAGTACGCCAGCCTGACCGCCGCGGCGACGAGCTCCGACGGGACGGTGTGGTCGTGGGGGCCACTCAGCCCCAACAACTGCGGTGGCGGGTATCAGAACAATGCGACGCCGATACAGATCCCCACACCGCCCGGAAAGACCATCGTTTCCGCGTCCCCCGGGGTCGCGTGCCAGATTATCGAACTTGCTTCGGATGGTACCCTCTGGGGCGCTTCCCCGGCGGGTAGTCCGGTCGCGATTTCGCTACCGAATGATAGGCGCGTAGCGCAACTGACGAAGTCGACCATGGTGCTCGCAAACGACGGAACCGTATGGGGCTGGGGCGACAATAGTTACGGACAGCTCGCCGATGGTTCTACCGGCGGATTCGTTGCTTCAGACTCGCCCGTTCGAGCCGTTCTTCCCTCCGGAACATACGCGAAGAAAGTGGCATCGTCGACGTCGAATTCGGTTTTCCTTCTCAACGACAACACGATCTGGACCGTCGGTGCCAACGATCACGGCCAGCTCGGGGCGGGAATCGCAGCGAGTTCGCGTGTTTATGGATCCGTGCGACGGTTTCAAGCCCCGACGAGTAAAACATGGGTAGACGTAAGCGCCAGTTCGACGAACATAGCCGCACTCGCGTCTGACGGCACTGTTTACATTGCAGGGCGGTCTGCGGATGGGCAGACCGGAACGGGAGATACCGTCGGTAGCGAAACGACCCCGGTGCCGGTCCGCATGCCGGCCAATGTCCAGTTCAAAACCCTGGAAACCAGAGACCTGCCCAGCAGCGTCTACTCGCTAGACCAGAACAACACGCTGTGGGGTTGGGGCGCAAATAAGGCGGGGACAGCTGCCGTGCTGTTCGGTAACAACGACAGCGCGAGTCAATACAATGCCCCGACCGTCGTGGCGTCGAACCGCAAGTTCGCTTTCCCTTCGACCATGTCATTTTGTTATAGTGGTGGAGCGCCCACCGAGAGCGGCTATTGCGAATTCGGGAGTAACGTGGAGTATTCGGTGTTCTACGCTTACCGATCGTGGAAGTCCCCTCTCGTGTCGACGGCGGCCGGCTAAACGGCCGCGGTTGCTGCGAGGTGGCCCAGCAGGGAGCGTTGGATTCTCGGTGCGCGTCGACGCACGCAGTGAGCGCCCCTCACAGAGCAGATTCTTCACGGATTGCAGGCGTCGCACGTGGCGGGATCGGCCCTTCGCTGGGGGCGCGGCCGCTCCCGCTGTTCCTGGCACGCCGGGCAGCCGTCGACGTCGAGACGCACCTGCGAGGTTGCGTTGCCGCAGGCTTCGCACGGGAGTCCTCGCACCACGGCCACCGTTCCGAACCCCGGACACCCGCACCCCGGACACAGCTGGGTGAGGCGGGCGGCGAGGAGCCACGACAGGCGGCGCAGGACCCGCTGCCGAGTGGGGTTCATATGCGCGCGAAGGTCGGGCTCGAGCTCCACGGGGCCGCGGCGCAGCAGGGCGTCGATGACCGCGGCATCCTGGATTCCCTTCTGCAGCCCCTCGGCGGTGCGGGCGACGACCGCGTGATGGGGAAAGCCTGCGCGCGCGAGGTACCGTCGCGCCTCGCTCTCGGTGTGGACGGTCCGAGCGGGGGCGACGTGCGTGTACTGGCGGATGCCCTGGCGCACGCGGATACCGCGTTCGAGGTCGACGAAGACGGCGAGCTCCTCGTGCACCATGGGGCCGAAGCCCCCGAGCGCCGGTGCGTACGACGCCTCGGTCGCGAGCCCCGTGGAGGTGCCGAGCTCCCGGGCGGCGCCCTCGGCCTTGGCCGTGGCCGCGTGCTCGGCGGTGCCCTTCCTCGGCGCCTCGCGGGTGAACGTGCCGAGTGCATCGGTGTCGAGCTGCACCGTGGGGATGACGTTCGCGCCGAGCCACCGCGAGAAGGCCGGGGCGAACGCGTCCGCCTTGCCGTGCAGGGTACCCACGGCGATCGTGTCGCCGGCGAAAGGCCGACGGGCCGAGGCGCGCATCAGGCGAAGTAGTCCGCGCGGCTGACCGAGGTCGGCGAGACGAACATCACGCCGGACGCGTGATCGAGGACGGGACGGATGCCGGCGACGATCGCGTCCGCCTTCTCGGGCGCCACGACCGTGACGAGGAGGGTCAGGGTGTCGTGGTCGTTGAAGAGCAAGCGGCCACCGCGCGGGCCGTGGTGGCCCACACCGGCCACGCCCGTGATCGCGGTGTAGCCGCGGGCCCCCAGTGACTGCATGAGGGCGGATACCTCGGCGACATCGTCGCTTGCGACGACCACCTCGATCTTGGTCATCGGGGTCAGTTCGGTCAGGCTCATCGGGGGATCTCCTTCGTGGTGGATTGTTCGGGGGCGAGGGCGCCGGGGTGGTCATGGGTATCGAGGTCGTCGGCCTGCCAGCCGTAGCGGCCCCACCGCATCCAGCGGGCGCTGTCGTGCTCGCGGACGCGCAGGGTGATCCAGCGGTTGATCACCAGGGTGCGGACGGCCTCGGAGGCGTCGATGATGTCGTTCACCCGCGCGAGCGGGGCCTCGACGAACACCTGGAGCCGGATCGGTTCGTGCCGTGCCGAGCGTCCGACGCCCACCGACTGCCAGGGCAGTCCGAGGCGGAGGTCGCCGCCGTAACCCGAGAGCACGCCGACGGTGCCGATGGCGTTGTGCAGGGGCTTGGGCCCGGCGCCGAAGCGGTCGGGGGCGACGGTCGAGGCTGAATACTGGGCGTTGATCCACTGCGCCACGATCATGGGCGCGGTGAGGATCGTCTCGAGCCCGGAGCCGTCGGGGTCGGCGGCGGCGTCGTAACTGTGCAGGAACGCGCGGCGACCGAGGTCGGCGCCCGCGGTGATCGAACGCTGTCCGACGATGAACGCGGCGTTACCCACCAAGCCCCACTCGGGGTAGGCCTCGGCCCAGTCTGCGGACCGGCGCTCGGTGTCGCGGATCGCCCCGTGTCGGCCTCCGGCTCCGGGCAGGCTCGAGCCGCGATCGGCGGTGTCCGCAGCGCGTGCGGCCTCGAGCCGCCGGGTCAGCTCGAGCACGGCGGTCTCGTGCGTGGCCGGAATGGCCCAGGGCTCGAGCAGGGTGACCTCGTCGGTGACGGTGTCCATCTGCGCGGCGACGAAGAGCGTGTCGGCGGGGATGACGATGCCGCGACCGGCGAGGGCGTCGCGGGTCTCGGGGTCGTTGAAGATCATCGCCGCGGCCCGCGCGTTCGGCTCGCCCTCGTGACCACCGCATGCCCCGCATTGCAGCGACGAGGCGAAGGGGTTGTTGGTCACCGATGCGCCGTGCCCGGTGAGCAGCACGATCGGCGCGAAGTTGTCGACCAGGCCCATCATCCGCAGCGCGGTCTCGGCGTACAGCACGCGCTCCTCGAGCGTGAAGACGACGTTCGCGTCGACGTGGGTGGAGGGCTTCGAGGGTCGCATCCGCGATACCAGGGCGCGCCAGCCTTCCGGAGCGAGGGTCCGCACCGCGCTCGCGGCCCCGAGGACCCACCCGGCGGTCTCGGCGAAGGCGTAGGGCGCGACGGTGGACTCTTTGAGCGCGTCGATCGTGGCATCCCGTTCCACGCGCGCTGCACGCTGCCGCTTCCAGCGCGCGATCGCGTCGCGCTCCACAGACGACTCGGTGATCGCGACGCGGGGCGTCAGCAGCACCGGGCAGGAGGCGACCTCAGCAGAGCCGTCAGCGGGCCGGAACGAGATGGGAGCGGCGAAGAAGCCCGCGAAGCCGAGCGTTTCGACGGCACCGAGGGCCTCGAGATGCCGCCGGTAGCTCTCGGAACGCGTATCGATGCAGAAGACCGCCTGAGCGAGTGGCCGGCTCTTCGGTTCGCTCGGCCGGAGGACCGGGGCAGTCGCGGGGGCGAGCTCGCGCGCGACCTTCCGTTCGTAGGCCTCCTGCCAGACGGCGAGTCGTGCCGCTGGATCGATGAGTGAGAGGACGGGCCGCAGGGCGGTGCGCACCTCGCTGGCCGTCGCGTCGACGCCGAGGGCGCGAGCGACGGCGCTGATGCGCGTGGCGTCGTCGACCGTGGCCGTCTGGCTCCAGCCCGGCTCCGGGAGCGCGGCGCCGGAGGGCAGGAGCAACCGCTCGAGCGTCGCGCGGATGGCGACGAGCGCGGTCAGGTCGACACCGGTCGTGGCGGTGTGCCGGACCAGGGCGGCCCACCCCGGCAGCGCGAGTATGTGCGCACGCAGGAAGGACTCTGCGGCGATCCCGTCGAGGTCCCACCGGGCGAGCGCTTCGCCGATGGCCGCGGCCGGGTCGTCGGAGGAGTTCCGGATGCCGCTGCGCACACGCCGCGACAGGGTCGGGTCGAGCGCGGCCAGGCGTCGCCACGCCGCCCACATGCTCTCGCCCGACCCCATCCGGGACCACGGCGCAGTCCCGAGGGCCATGGCGATCCAGCGGGAGGTGAGGTCGTCGACGCGCGCGTGGATCCGAGGCGACAGACGTGCCGCCGGTGTCGGCTGCGGGGAGGCCGCCGTCATCGGGGGCGCGACGAGCAGGTCGTGGCCGAGCACCTCGCCCACGGTGGTCGACAGGCCGCCGACCCGCAGGACGCGGGACGAGCCCGCCTCGGGCACGGCGAACCGCAGAGCCGCCCGCAGGTCGGCGGGTGAGATGCGTCCTCGCGCGTGAAGGTCGCGGAGCCGCTGTTCCGGAAGCGACATCAGGATGCCGTGATCCCGGGCGATCCGTGCGATCGCTTCCTCCCAGTCGAGGGTCTCGTAGTCGGCGACGGGGTTGCGGGCGATGAAGGTCTCGAGGGGGAAGTGCGGTGAGATGCTGCGGCCCGCCGCGGCGATCCAGCCCCGGATGACGGCGGGCGAGGGAGGGGAGGTGAGAGCAGTCATCAGAATCTCCGGTACTCCAGGGGGCCGTCGGCGGGTGCCGGGGTCCACGTCGTGTCGATTCGGGGCGCGGTCGGGGGCAGGGGTGGTCGGGCCCATGAGAAGGCGAAGGCGAAAACGCGGTCGGAACGGCGCGCGGCCAGGCCCGAGGCGACGGCGATCGCGAAGACAGCGATGGCGAACGCTGCGGGCACGGGGGCGGCGGCGGTGACCGGGGCGAGCGATTCGGCGGTGGGGAAGACCACGGCGAGGTAGACGGCGGTCAGCGCAGAGAGAGCGCCGACCGGAGCCGCCCGGGTGGCTATCGGCGACGAGCTCGCGCCGACTCGCGCGCCGGCGATCGTTGCGGTGGCCCACGCGAAGAGCAGAAGCGCCGCCGCGGTGTGGGTCATCGCGCCGGATGCCGCCAACGCTGTCGCCCCGGTCAGGAGCACGACCGCGCCGCCGGTGATCGCGCCGCCTCGCGATGGGGCGGGGTGTGCGATGGACCGGGCCTTCAGCGCGTGCTCGATCGCGGAACCGGCGCCCAGGAACAGGCTCGCCTTGTATAGGGCGTGCCCGATCGCATGGACCAGCGCGACTCCGAAGGCCCCGAGTCCGCAGGCCAGCAGAAGAAAGCCCATCTGCGCGGCGGTGGACTGCACGAGGCGCCCCTTCACATCGGGGCGCGTGAGCATGGCGAGAGTTGCGATGATCATCGTGATCGCACCCGCGACGGCCACCACCCAGGGTCCGACGGCGGAGGGCACCGCGGCGTAGCGGAGCAGGAGCAGGGCACCGGCGTTCACGAACCCTGCGTGCAGGAGCGCTGAGACCGGTGTGGTCGCCGCCGCGGTGGCGGGAAGCCAGCCGTGGAGGGGGAAGGAGCCCCCGCGCGCTATCGCGGCGACGGCGACCAGTCCGCTCACGATTGCTGCCGAAGTGGTGTCGAGGTTCCCGAGCGTGGCCAGCGACGCGGACCCGGTCGAGGCCACCGCGATGACGACAGCTGCCCAGAGGGACGCGTCTGCGAGCAAGAGGGTCACCGCGCTGCGCGATACCGCGATCCGGGTCTGCGGGCCGCCGCCGCCGGTGGAGATGAGGGCGATCATGCTGATCGTGCCCAGGGTCCACCCGGCGGCGAGCATCACGACGTCGCTCGCCGCGATGGCGGTGGTCGACC
>Ga0308159_1002334_pt1 | contig 22236 bp, 20 predicted proteins | sample PhyCR1_FD_201040 | JGI IMG/M metagenome (GOLD analysis project Ga0308159, IMG submission 201040) | Phyllosphere microbial communities from UC Gill Tract Community Farm, Albany, California, United States - DLSLC.R1 | ecosystem: Host-associated > Plants > Phyllosphere > Unclassified | place: USA... | reverse complement strand
CCGACCAGACGCCCGAGGACCCGACCCCCCGGGAGCAGAACCCGGCCCAGACCCGTTGCGGCATCATCGCCGTGGTGGGTGCCCCGAATGCCGGCAAGTCCACGCTGGTCAACCGGCTGGCGGGCAGCAAGGTCTCCATCGTCTCCCCCAAGCCGCAGACCACGCGTTTCCGCATCCGTGCGGTGGTGATGCATGGCGCGGCGCAGCTGGTGCTGGCGGATACGCCGGGCATCTTCGCCCCGCGCCGGCGGCTGGACCGCGCCATGGTGGCCGCCGCCTGGGAAAGCACCCAGGATGCCGACCTGGCGCTGCTGGTGGTCGATGCCCGCGCCGGGCTGACCGAGGCGCTGCAATCCATCCTCTCCGTGCTCAAGCGCTCCCGCGCCCCGGTCTGGCTGGTGCTGAACAAGACCGACCTGATCGATACCAAGAAGCTGCTGCCGCTGACCGCCGCGCTGAACGAGCAGATCCAGTTCGCCGAGACGCTGATGGTCAGCGCCGAGAGCGGCGATGGCGTGGACCGGATGCTGGACATGATGGCCGCCCACGTCCCCTACGGCCCTTACCTGTTCCCGGAGGACGACCTCTCCGACCTGCCGGACCGCATGCTGGCGGCGGAGATCGTGCGCGAGCAGATCCTGCGCCAGACCCACCAGGAAGTGCCCCACCACACCACGGTGGAGACCGAGCAGTGGGAGGAGCGGCGCGACGGCTCCGTCCGCATCGACTGCACCATCTATGTCGGCCGGGCGACGCAGAAGGCCATCCTGATCGGCGATGGCGGCGCCAAGGTGAAGGATATCGGCCGCCGTGCCCGCACGGAGCTGGAGAAGCTGCTGGAGCGCCGCGTCCACCTGTTCCTGAACGTCAAGGAACGCCAGGGCTGGGACGAGGAACGCGCCCGCATCCGCGCCATCGGCCTGGAAGACATCGGCTAGAAGGTGCCGCCGAAGCCGATGCGCGCAGCCGGGCCTGACCGCCCCGCCGAGAGCTGACCCGGCACCGCGATGGAATGGGAAGCCCCCGCCATCGTGCTGGAGGCCCGCCCTTACGGCGAGGGCGGTGCCATCGTCTCCGTCCTCACCGAGCAGCACGGGCGCTATGCCGGGCTGGTCCGCGGTGGCGCCTCCCGCGCGCAATCCGGGCTGTGGCAGTCGGGCAACCTAGTCGAGGTCCGCTGGGTCAGCCGGCTGGCCGACCAGCTGGGCCACATGACGGGCGAGATGGTGCACCCCACCGCCGCCCTGGTGATGGATGAGCCGCTCTCCCTCGCCCTGCTGCAATCCGCCTGCGCCCTGGCCGCCGATGCGTTGCCGGAGCGGGAGGCACAGCCCCGCGTCTTCTCCGCCCTGCTGCCATTGCTGGCGCATCTGCAACAGGGCGGCGCGGAGCTGATGGCGGATTACGTCCGCTGGGAACTCGTGCTGCTGGAGGCGCTGGGCTACGGCCTCGGCCTCAGCCGTTGCGCGGCCACCGGCACGACGGAGGCGCTGGACTGGGTGTCTCCACGCACCGGCCGCGCCGTCAGTGCCGAGGCCGCCCTGCCCTATGCCGGCCGGTTGCTGCCGCTGCCCAGCTTCCTGCACGGTGCCCAGGCGGAGCGCGACCCGGCGGCCTGGCTGCAGGGTCTGCGCCTGACCGGCCACTTTCTCACCCGCGATGCCTTCGGCGCCCGGCACCGCGCGGTTCCACCGGCGCGGGAACGGCTGGAACACCGCGTCGCGGACCTCGCCGCCGGTCCGGACACGAACGTCGCGGGCTGAGGCGGCCGAACCTTTCGCACGGAATGACGTTGGATCGTGATGCCCGATACCGCCCCCACGCTGCCCGTGACACCGTTGGAGCCGGTCCTGCCGGATGTGTTGCGCCCTGGCCTGCGGCTGGTCTTCTGCGGCAGCGCGCCCGGCGCCGTCTCCGCCGCGCGGGGCGCCTATTACGCCCATCCCGGCAACCGCTTCTGGCGCGTGCTGCACGAGGCCGGGCTGACGCCGCGCCGCTTGGCCCCGGCCGAGTATCCGCTGCTGCTCAACTGGGGCATCGGGCTGACCGACATGGCCAAGCACGCCAGCGGCAATGACGACCAATTGCCGCCGGATGCCTACGACCCGGCCGGCTTCGCCGCCCGCATCCTGGCAGTGCGGCCGGATGCGGTGGCCTTCACCGCCAAGGCGCCTGCCGCCGCCTTCCTGGGGCGGCGGACCAGCGCCATCGGCTACGGCCGCGTGGAAGGAACGCCGGACTTCCCGCCAGTCTGGGTGATGCCCTCCACCTCCGGCCAGGCCAGCCGCTTCTGGGACGACCGGCCGTGGCACGCACTCGGTGCGTGGTTCCGCGGGGAGCCGCCGGGCGGCGGCGGCACGTGATACGGGCGCGGCCAGGGGTTGAGTGCCCCTGGGCCGCGCGCCGCGTCAGATGAGCTTGAAGGCGCTTAGCCCGGTGTAGATGCCCAGCAGGATGATGGCGATGCTGCTGACCACCAGCAGGGCGTTGAAGGCCTTGCTGCCGTAAAGGCGCGGGTCCGTCTCATGCTTCCGCAGGTGCCAGACGGCCACCACCACCGCCAGCAGGAAGATGCCGGTGGCCACGCCGCCGATCTGCACCATCACCACTGGCGAGCGGACGAACATGTAGGCCAGCCCCCACACCACCGGCAGGCCGATGGTGAAGTAGCGAATCCAGCGCAGCCGGTCCGCCGTGTCGTGCCAGTTCAGCACGCCCATCTCGGCCAGCAGGTTGACATACATGCGGGACCAGCTGGGGATGGCCGCCCATAGGGTGGAGCCCAGCACCACCACGGCGCCCACCAGGAAGACCAGGCCGGCCCACTCGCCCAGCGTGTCCGTGTACATGCGGGACAGGGCGGTGATCATCTCATTGCCCTGCGGAACAACCCCCTGCGGGTGCAGTACCGCGGCGCCCATGATGAAGAAGGCAATGGTGCCGAAGGTGTAGATGACCCAGGAGAGGAAGGCGTCCTTGTACATGACGCTGATCCAGCCCTTGGCCCGGCGCTCCCAGGCCTCGCTGCCGTCATTCGGGCCGACATGGCGGGCGTAGCCCTTCTCGATGCACCAGTAGGTGTAGAAGGTCAGCTCGTCCGCACCGACGCCGGTGATGCCGAACATGGCGATGGCGGCACCGATAGCACCTGCCGGGATGGCGAAGGCCAGGCCACCGGCGATATCGTCCATCGAATAGGCAAAGGGGGTGAAGGGCAGGCCAAGGGCAATGCCGATGGTGATGAAGGAGAAGATCACCACCAGCACGCCGGCGCCACGCTCGATCCGGCTGTAGTTGTTACTGTAGAGCAGTGCGATGCTGCCGCAGACGGTGATGGCGGTCCAGATACCGAGGGAGATGCCGCTGAGCGGCGCACCGCCGATGGGTAGCAGAATGCTCATGGCCAGGGCCACGCCGCCGACCACGCCACCCATCTGAAGCACTTTGGACAGCGCCATGAGTGCCCAGAGCAGGTTGATCCAACTCAGCCGCCCGATATGCGGCCCGACCTTATTGTAACCCGTCAGGGCCGGCTGGCCGGTGGAGATGCACCACCGCGCCAGTTCCACCTGCACGGCGACCTTCACGAAAGTGCTGAAGATCACCATCCACAGCAGCGCGAAGCCCACCGTAGCACCGAGCGTGGTAGTGACGATCAGCTCGCCCGAGCCGACGATGGAGGCGCTGAGGATCAGCCCCGGGCCGAGATGCTTGATGGAATGCCGCCACCCGACAGGCGGTTCCATGATCCCTTCTTTGGTGAGGCGGTAGGGGTCGTCCGGCTGCGCGGCATCGCGACGCGCGAGGACCTCGGCATTGGCACTCATTCTTGTTCACTCTCCCGGGTGCCGCTGTTTTTGTTGGTCTTGGCGGCGGTTTATCCGGGAATTATGAAGGCGGCGTCATGAAGCGTCACCCCGGCGGCGGCCCTGCTTGCGGGTTTGTGAGCGGAATGGTGGTGCAGCACGGGCTTGGTTGAAGGGTGAGCCGATCAAACTCCCCTTCCCCCGCCCGGGGATTTCACCCCAGGCAACGTAGCGAATATCGGCTCGCACGACGGCGTGGCGCCCTTAGTGGCGCAGGTCCGGCGCCATCTGCGCACGTCTCTGCGCCAAGCGCGCCATCACCTCCCGGTGCAGCCAGATGTTCATGTGCAGCATGTCGTTGGGGTCGCCGCTGTAGCGGAGTTCCAGCGCCAGGGCGCGCCTGGCATCGGGGCCGCTGTCCAGGTTCAGCAGCTTCAACAGGTCCACCATGGACTGGCCCCAGTTCAGCTTCTCGATGACGGGCCGTTCCATCGCGGCGCGGTGGAGAAGCGCGATGACATCGGCGCCCGGCGGCAGGGGCTGATGGAAAACTTTGGACACGATGGCGCTGAAAATGCTCATCGCGGCGTGCTCCCATTCCGGAGGCACTTTCGCCTCCTGGTGGAATAACACCGCGGCCCGCTCAAGGTTCGCGCGCACTGCCAGGACTTGGCTGCCGATGGCACAGGCCGGCCGGGGGTTCCGGCCGGCCTGGGTCGGTCAGCCGCGCAGTTCGGGCGGCACCTGGCCGCCGTTCTCCGCCAGCTTGGTCATGACCTGCTTGTGCAGCCAGATATTCATGCTGGCGGAATCGTTGGCGTCGCCGGAGTAGTTCAGCTCCCGCGCCAGCTCCTTCCGGGCCTCCAGGCTGCTGTCCAGGCCCAGCAGCTTCATCAGGTCGACGATGGACTGCTTCCAGTTCAGCGACTGGCCGTTGGCGGAGGCCATCTGCGTCAGCACGGCATTCACGTCCACCGTGGGCTTCGGCGTGGCGGCGGCAGCGGGCGTGCCGGCGGCGGCCGGGGTGCCCGTGCCCGCTGGCGCACCACCCAGTACCGGCGGCGGTGCCATCGGTGCCGGTGCTGTCGTGCCGGCAATGCTGGCCCCCGGCGTCGTCTCCCCGTTAGCGGCGGGCGAGGCGGCGGCAGCCGTGGCCGCCGCAGGGGCATCCTGCGCCTTTGCCGACGGGTGGCCGAAAATCTTGCTCATGATCGAACCGAAGATGCTCATAGCTCTCGCTCCCTGACATGGGGCAGATCTGACCATGGGCGGCCATGGTCGTGCCCGACGCCTTTGTTTGGCGCCATGAATCACGCCCTGGGCCAATGGCCCAGGACGTTCATGCTCTGGGTCCCAATTGACCCGCGGGACTGTAACGTGGCCGGATGGCGGGAGTTGACGTCGCCGGGCATGACCCCGCCCTGCGTTTCTGTTATGTTCTCCTGCTCTGGCGCAAAGGACGGCAATGCGCTAGCCCCGCCAGGACAAACGCCGCCTGCCGGCGAACCCGACCCGCCTGCCGCATAGCGACCTACCAGGGAGCCCACCATGCCCGCCGATGACATGACAATCCTGCCGCAGGACGGTGAGGTCCCGACCCATTTCTCCGCCGCACTGTCGGAGCGTTACCTGGCCTATGCCATGTCCACCATCACCGCGCGCTCCCTGCCCGATGTGCGGGATGGGCTGAAGCCGGTGCATCGGCGGCTGCTCTGGGCCATGCACCAGTTGCGGCTGGACCCGAGCGGCGGCTTCAAGAAATGCGCCCGCATCGTCGGCGACGTGATGGGTAAGTACCATCCGCATGGCGATGCCTCGATCTACGAGGCCATGGTCCGCCTCGCCCAGGAATTCGCCGCCCGCTATACGCTGGTCGAGGGCCAGGGCAATTTCGGCAATATCGACGGCGATAACGCCGCGGCCATGCGGTACACCGAGGCCAGGCTGACCGCCATCGCCCAAGCGATGCTGGAAGGGATCGAGGAGAACTCCGTCGATTTCCGCGCCACCTATGATGGGGAGGAGCAGGAGCCGATCGTCCTGCCCGCCGCCTTCCCCAACCTTCTGGCCAACGGCGCCGCCGGCATCGCCGTCGGCATGGCCACCTCCATCCCGCCCCACAATGCGGGCGAGTTGTGCGCGGCGGCGCTGGAGCTGATCCGCAACCCCAATGCCGGGCTGGACGACCTGCTGCTGCATGTGCCGGGCCCGGACTTCCCCACCGGCGGCATCCTGGTGGAGCCGCCGGACGCGGTGCGGGAGGCCTATGCCACCGGCCGCGGCGGCTTCCGCATCCGCGCGCGGTGGGAGAAGGAGCAGCTGAAGAACGGCACCTGGCAGGTCGTCGTTACCGAGATCCCGTACCAGGTGCAGAAATCCGGCCTGATCGAGAAGATCGCGGCGCTGCTGGAAGAAAAGAAGCTCCCCCTGCTGGCCGATGTGCGGGATGAGAGCACGGACGTCGTCCGCATCGTGCTGGAGCCGAAGAACCGCACCATCGACCCTGCCATGCTGATGGAGACGCTGTTCCGCGCCACGCCGCTGGAAAACCGCTTCTCGCTCAACATGAACGTGCTGGATGCCAGCCGCACGCCGTCGGTGATGGGGCTGAAGCAGGTGCTGCGGTCCTGGCTGGACCACCGGCACGTGGTGCTGGTGCGCCGCAGCCAGCACCGGCTGGACGCCATTGCCCGCCGGCTGGAAATCCTCGAAGGCTACCTGATCGTCTACCTCAACCTCGATGAGGTCATCCGCATCGTGCGGGAGGAAGACCACCCGAAGCCGGCCCTGGTCGCTGCCTTCGACCTGACCGAGACCCAGGCGGAAGCCATCCTCAACATGCGCCTGCGCGCCCTGCGCAAGCTGGAGGAGATGGAGATCCGCAAGGAGCACAAGAAGCTCTCGACCGAGCAGAAGTCGCTGCAGGGCCTGCTGGCCAGCGAGACGAAGCGCTGGAACAAGATTGCCGACGAGATCGAGCTCACCCGCCAGAAATTCGGCGAGGAGACGGAGATCGGCCGCCGTCGTACCACGCTGGATGCCGCCCCGGCCGCTGTCATCATCGATGAGCGCGCCTTCCTGGAGAAGGAGCCGATCACCGTCATCCTATCCGAGAAAGGCTGGATCAGGGCGCTGAAGGGCCACATCTCGCCGGAGAACGAGCAGAAGTTCAAGGAAGGCGACAAGCTGCGCTTCTTCCTGCACGCGCAGACGACGGACCGGCTCTGCCTGTTCGCCACCAACGGCAAGTGCTTCACCCTGAAGGCGGATACCCTGCCGCGTGGCCGTGGCGACGGCCAGCCGGTGCGCCTGCTGGTGGACATGACCAATGAAGATGACGTCGTCACCCTGTTCGTGTGGGCGGAGGGCGTGAAGCACCTCGTCGCCTCCACCGACGGGCGCGGCTTCGTGGTCAAGAGCGAGGACCTGGTGGCCGAGAAGCGCACCGGCAAGCAAGTGCTGGTGGTGGATGGCCCGAACGAGGCCGCCTGTTGCATTCCCGCCGTTGGCGACACCGTCGCCATCATCGGCGAGAACCGCAAGCTGCTGGTGTTCCCGCTGGAACAGCTACCGGAGATGACGCGCGGCCGCGGCGTCGCGCTGCAAGGCTACCGCGATGGTGGCATGGCCGATGTGCGGGTCTTTACCGGCACGGCCGGGCTGAGCTGGCGCGTGGGCGAGCGGGTGCGGCTTGAGACCGACCTGACAACCTGGCGCGGCAACCGCGCCGGCGCCGGCAAGCCACCGCCGCATGGCTTTCCGCGCAATAACCGTTTCGGGGACTAAGACTGGCGGCGAAGGGCGAGGGCCAGGGGAATTCCTTTCCCGCCCTTACCCTTCGACGAACAGAGGTTGGGGCGCTTACGCCACTTCCTCATCCAGCCGCTGCAGGTTCCGCAACTGCGGGAACAGGCGCATCCACAGCCCGGCGACGATGACCGTGCCCACGCCGCCCAACACCACGGCCGCGACCGGGCCGATGCCGGCGGCCAGGGTGCCGCTGCGGAACTCGCCGAGTTGGTTGGAGGTGCCGATGAACAGCATGTTCACCGCCGCCACCCGCCCCCGCATCTCATCCGGCGTCCGCAACTGCACCAGGGTGGAGCGGACGACAACGCTGACGACGTCCGCCCCGCCCAGCACCGCCAGCGCCACGACGGAAAGCGGCAACCAGGTGGACAGACCGAAGACCATGGTGGCTAGCCCGAACACCGCCACCGAGGCGAACATCAGCAGCCCCGCATGCCGCTTGATCGGCCGCCGCGCCAGCCAGATGGAGACGCCCAGCGCGCCCACCGCCGGGGCGCCGCGCAGCAGGCCCAGGCCCCATGGCCCGGCATGCAGAATGTCCCGCGCATAGAGCGGCATCATCGCCGTGGCGCCGCCCAGCAGCACCGCGAACATGTCCAGCGAGATGGCGCCCATGATCTCGGGGCGGGAGCGGATGAAGCGCAGGCCACCGAACACCGCCTCCAGCGTCACCTTGTCCCGTGCGCGCGGCGGCTGGCGCAGCCGGATCAGCAGGGCGGAGCAGGAGGCCAGGGCGAAGATGGCGGCGACGATGGAATAGACCACCCCCGCCCCCAACCCATACAGCAGCCCGCCAGCCGAAGGCCCGATGATGGTGACGGTCTGGAACACCGAGGAGGACAGCGCCGCGGCGCGGGAGAACAGCGCCGCCGGCACCAGCCCGGGCAGCAGAGCCTGCAGGCTCGGCCCCTCGAACGCCTTGGCGGTGCCGAACAGGGCGATGAGCACATAGATCATCGCCGGCGTGATGGCGTGGGTGAAGGATGCCACGGCGAAGGCCAGGGCGCAGAGCGCGGACAGGCCCTGGCAGATGGCTGCAATCAGCCGGCGGTCGAACCGGTCCACCACCTGGCCGGAGACGAAGACCAGCAGCACCATCGGCAGGAACTGCGCCAGCCCGACCAGGCCCAGCGCCAGCGGGCTGCTGGTCAGGTCGTAGATCTGCCAGCCGACGGCGACCGTCTGCATCTGGTAGGCCAGGGCCGAGAGGCTGCGGCTGCCAAGGAAGGCCGGAAGGTTGGGATGGCGGAGGAGGCGCTGCTGCTCCTCAGGGATCAGGGCCGCCGTGGTGGGGGCGGCGCCGGTACTCTGTTGCATCGGTGGTGGAAGCCCATTGTCGTCGGGCCCGGGACGGCCCGCTGGCTTCCACCATAAGCACGGGGCGCGCCGATTCACGCCATTACGAAACTTCCATCAGGCCAGACTTCCATCAGGCCAGACCTCAATCAGACCAGGGCGGCCTCGATCGGCTGGAGCAGCGCCGGGGCGTTGGGCTCCACCTGGCTGGGGAAGGTGTTCAGCAGCCGGCCATCGGCACCGACGAGGTACTTGAAGAAGTTCCAGCGCGGCGCCCCCGCCCAGGCGAAGAAAGGGTGCGCCTGCGGGCCCCGCACATGGGTGATGGCGGCCATGGGGAAGTCCACGCCGAACTCGGCCTCGCAGAACTCCTTCACGGCGGCGTTGTCGGCGGCCTCCTGGTTGAAGTCGTTGGACGGTACGCCGACCACCAGCAGGCCGCGCGGCGCGTAGGTCTCGTGCAGCTTCTGCAGGGCGGCGAATTGCGGCGCGAAGCCGCAGAAGCTGGCGGTGTTCACCACCAGGATCGGCTTGCCGCGATGCTGGGCGAGGTCGATCTCCCCGCCCTCGATAGCGGGGAAGCGGAATTCATAGGCGGTGCCGGCGGGCGTCGCGGCACGCGGCCTGGCGGCCGGCAGCAGCAACAGCGGCGCGGCAGCCAGCAGAAGCCGGCGGGGCAGCTCAACCATAGCGTTCCTCCAACCATGGGTCGCCACGGTCATGATAGCCCCTCACCTCCCAGAAGCCCGGTTGATTCTTGGCCATGAAGGTGATGCGGCGCACCCACTTGGTGCTCTTCCACAGATACAGGTGGGGCACCACCACGCGCAGCGGGCCGCCATGCTGGCGGGTCAGCGGCTGGCCTTCCCAGGAATGCGCCAGCAGGTTCTCCGGCCGGGCGAAATCCTCCAGCGTCAGGTTGGTGGTGTAGCCGTCATGCGCCTCGAAGCTGACGAAGCGGGCACCGGGCTTCAGCCGGGCCAGCTCCAGCAGCGCCGTCACCGGCACGCCGCTCCATCGGTTATCGTAGCGCGACCATTGGGTGACGCAGTGGATGTCGTTCACGCGCTGCTCCTGCGGCAGCTCGTTCAGCCAGGCCCAATCCAGCGTCACAGGGTTCTCGACCAACCCATCGACCGCCAGGCGGAAGGTACTCGTGCTGACCTCGGGCTGGATGCCGAGGTCCAGGACGGGGAAATCCTTCACCAGGCGCTGCCCGGGCGGCAGCCGCTGTTCGTGGCCAGCGGTCTGGCCGGTCAGCAGCCGCCCTTCCCGCGCCCAGGCCTGCTTCGTCTCCACCAGCTTCCGCCGAATGCCTTCCGGCTCGCCCTCTGCCATCGCACGCGATCTCCTGATCCCGCGCAGTAGGTGACATCGCGCGGCGCGGATGCAAGCTTGCTGGCGATCCAAGGGAGACTGCCACCCCCATGCGCTACCTTTCGCGCCACCCCGGGCCGCGCCGGGCCACCCTGGCCGGGCTGCTGATGCTGGGCACCGCCATCCTGCCCGCACCCCTGCTGGCGCAGCCCGCACCGGTGGCCGCCACCACGGACCAGCGGGCACCGGCGCGCACCACGCGGCAGATGGTGGCCGCTGCCCACCCCCTGGCCGCCGAGGCCGGGCTGGCCATGCTGCGCCAGGGCGGCACCGCCGTGGACGCCGCCATCGCCGCGCAAGCGGTGTTGACGCTGGTGGAGCCGCAATCCTCCGGCATCGGCGGCGGCGCATTGCTGATGCACTGGAATGCCGCGCGCCGGAACGTCTCCGCCTGGGATGGGCGGGAAACTGCACCGGCCGCCGCCACCCCCAGCCTGTTCCTGAAGCCGGACGGCTCTCCCCTCTCGTTCTACGAGGCCGTGCTGTCCGGCCGCAGCGTCGGCGTGCCTGGGGTTATGCCCATGCTGGCGGCCGCCCATGCCGCCGAGGGCCGCCTGCCATGGTCGGACCTGTTCGCCCCGGCGACCAAGCTGGCCGAGGAAGGCTTCCCCATCTCCGCCCGGCTGGCCATGCAGGTGGCGGCGGATGCCGAGCGGTTGAAGCGCAACCCCGCCGCCGCCGCCTATTTCTTCGACGCCGATGGCAAGCCCTGGCCCGCCGGGCACGTGCTGAAGAACCCGGCCCTGGCCGCCACGCTGCGCGCCCTGGCCGAACGCGGCGCCGCCGCCCTGCAGACCGGGCCGATCGCCGCGCAAATCGTCGCCGCCGTCGGCAGCCATGGGGACCAGGGCAACGGCATGACGGCGGGGGACCTCGCCGGCTACTCGCCCAAGCAGCGGGAACCGCTCTGCGGTCCCTACCGTGCCTTCGTCGTCTGCGGCTTCCCGCCGCCCAGTTCCGGCGGCGTCGCGGTGGCCGAGATCCTGGGCGTGCTGGAACACTTCCCGCTGGCGCTGCTGGACCCGCATGGGCTGGACGCAGCGCACCTGATCGGCGAGGCCGGGCGCCTGGCCTTCGCCGACCGCAACCTCTACCTGGCGGATGCCGATTTCGTGCCGGTGCCGCTGCGCGGGCTGGTGGACCCCGCTTACCTGACCGGCCGGGCCCAACTGGTGGAAATGGACCGCGCGATTGCCACGCCCCGTGCCGGCAACCCTCGCTGGCGGGATACCGCGCTGGCGCCGCAGCCATTGCAACCGGAATACGGCACTAGCCACCTCTCCATCGTCGATGCCGCCGGCAACGCCGTCTCGATGACCACGACGGTGGAGGATGCCTTCGGCGCCCGGCTGATGGTGGGCGGCTTCTTCCTGAACAACGAGTTGACCGACTTCTCCTTCCGGCCGGAGGTGGATGGTCGCCCGGTGGCCAACCGCGTTCAGGGGGGCAAGCGGCCGCGTTCCTCCATGTCCCCCACCCTGGTGTTCAACCGGGACGGCACCTTGTTCGCGGCGGTCGGATCGCCGGGCGGGGCGCGCATCATCGGCTACGTGACGCAGGCGCTGGTCGGGTTGTTGGACTGGCGGCTGGACCCGCAGGCGGCGGTTTCCCTGCCGCATATCGGCACCGTCGGCGCCGGGCTGGAGCTGGAGGCCGGGACGGCCGCCGCCGCGCTGGTACCGGGCCTGCAGGCGCGCGGACACCGGGCCGAGGCGCGGGAGATGAATTCCGGCCTGCAAGCCATCGTCATTACCCCGACCGGCCTGCTGGGCGGCGCCGACCCGCGGCGGGAAGGCGTGGCGGTCGGGGACTGACAGGAGGTTGGTGGGGGAGTGCTTCCCCCACCAGCGCGCTCACTCCACTTCAGCGCGGCTGACCTGGCGCGTCGCGTCCCAGAACAGGGAGACGCGGGAGATCTTGCAGAGGTCCAGGTTGCCCCACTCGGCCGTGTCGTCGTCGCTGTAGACGACCTTGATGTCGTAGGCGCAGTCCCTGGTACCGGAGGAGAAGCGGATGTCACGGCGCTGGTTCGCCGGCAGCACGCCCTCGCCCAGGATGTCCCGGCCCCAGTTGCTGGTGCGCGAGGGGCCGACATACAGCTCCCGAATCTCGTAGCCGGTGCGGTTGACCAGGGTGAAATCCTGCTGGCCCTGGGCCATGGCAGGCGTAACCGCGGCGGCGCAGAGCGGCAGGAGCAGCATCATGCGGCGCGCCAGGGCGGCGGAGAGACCATTCATTGCGGAAGCGTCCTCGTGACGGCCGCCTGCATGGCCGGCCCGGGCGCAATCTGGACGCGCAGGCCTTAAGGAACCGCTTCGGACTCGGGGGAATCACGGTGCCGCCCCTGGCCCCGCCCGGCGGATCGGGCGATGGTGGCGCGCCCCCGCCAGTTCCGGGGCGAATGTCAGCCAAGGGCAGAGATGCGATGCGTGCGATTTTCGTGATGATCAAGTGCGACATGGGCCGCGCCTACGAAGTGGCGCGCGAAATGGCGGATACCATCGAGGAGTTGTCCGAGATGCATTCGGTGTCCGGCCAGTACGACCTTCTGGGCAAGTTCTACCTGGGTACGGAGCAGGATATCGGCCTGTTCGTGGTGGAGCGGGTGCAGAGCATTCCTGGCGTGAAGGACACCTATACTTTGCAGACCTTCAACGCCTTCTCACCCAATCGCGATTAACCTGCCCGCCATCTTTGCCGCAATTCACCACCGAATCGCCCTGATTACGTCCATGCAACGCCTTGCGGGGCCGTCATGTTCTTCCTCATAGGAGGAATGAACCATGATCCGCCGTCACGCTCTTCCGATCCTCGCCCTGGCCGGCAGCCTCTTCCTGGGCGCCTGCCAGAACCCCGATGGCTCGACTGATTGGGGTAGCACCCTGGCGCTCGGCGCCGGTGCGGGTCTTGCCACCGCGCTGGTGGTTGGTGCCGCTAGCGACAACGGCCCGCGTTACAGCCGTGGCCGTCACTACGACCGTGGCTATTACGGCCCTCCGCCGCGCCGCCATCACAGCGGCTACTACGCCCCCCGCCGCGGCTATTATCGCTGACAGCGGGGTTAGGCCCCAGGTGACCGATGGCGCGGCAGGACGATCTCGGGCCAGCCGCGAGACAGGAATGTGCCCAAGGGTTCGGAACGCAGCGATGAAGGCCGGTTCACCTTCGGCAGATCATTAGGAGAAGCGCATGCGACTGGCACGGATTGCCATGGTGTCCACATCCCTTGTGCTCCTGCCGACCATGGCGGGCACCGCGCAGGCGCGCATGCCGGTTCCGTCCATGACCTCGGCAGAGCCGGGCCACCACGCCCCGGATGATCGCTATCTACAGCAGGAACAGCCGCCCCGCGTGCACGAGGTGCAGCAGCGCCAGGGTGGCGATGCCGCCTCGCCACTGGACGAAGCGGCCAAGGCCCGCGTCCGGGAACGCGTGAGGGGCCTGACTCCTGAATATCACCGCCGTGCCGCCCGGGACGGGCAGGCCGCCGCCGATGCCTGGATCCGCCAGCGCGGCTACGAGATCGGCCAGGATGAAGGCCGCAGGGCTCGCCAGCGTCAGTCCGGCCGCTAGGAGGCCTGCTGGATGCCCGCCTGCGCCTCGTGCAGGCGGCGATAGATGCCACCCGCCGCCACCAGGTCCTGGTGACGGCCTTGCTCGGCAATGCCGGTGGTGTCGACGACGACGATCCGGTCCGCATTGCGGATGGTGGCCAGCCGGTGCGCGATGGTCAGCGTCGTCCGCCCGACCGAGAGTTCGGCCAGCGATTGCTGGATGGCGCGCTCTGTCTCGGTATCCAGGGCGCTGGTGGCTTCGTCCAGGATCAGGATGGGCGGATTCTTCAGGAAAATCCGCGCGATGGCCAGGCGCTGCTTTTGCCCGCCGGAGAGCTTCACGCCACGCTCCCCCACCACCGTATCCAGTCCCGCCGGCAGCCCGGCGATCACCGCATCCAGCTTGGCGCGGCGGGCGGCTTCCAGGATGTCTGCCTCGCTGGCGCCCAGGCGGCCATAGGCGATGTTCTCCCGCAACGTGCCGGCGAACAGGAACACGTCCTGCTGCACGATGCCGATCTGCCCGCGCAGGGAGGCCAGCGTCATCTGCCGGATATCGATGCCGTCGATGGTGATGCGCCCGCCATCAGCCTCGTAGAAGCGGGGCAGCAGGGAGCAGATGGTGGTCTTGCCGGCGCCCGAGGGGCCGACGAAGGCCACCGTCTCCCCCGCCTTGATCTCCAGTGAGATGTCGCTGAGCACGGTTCTGCCACCGCCATAGCCAAAGCTGACATGCTCGTAGCGGATGTCGCCCTTCAGGCTGGTGACGGCGATGGCGTCCGGCGCATCGGTGATGTCCGGCTCGGTATCCAGCAGCTCGGTGTAGTGGCGGAAGCCGGCGATGCCCTTGGGGTAGGTTTCCAGCACCGCGTTGATCTTCTCGACCGGGCGGAAGAACACGCCGACCAGCAGCAGGAAGCCGACGAAGCCGCCCGCGCTCAGCTCGCCCCGGATGACGAAGTAGCTGCCGGCGATCATCACCACCATCTGCGTCAGCCGCATGCCGAGGTAGCTGATGGTCGTGCTGGCAGCCATGATCTTGTAGGCCTCCAGCTTCGTGGTGCGGTACTTGGCGTTGTCCTCGGCGAACAGCGCCTTCTCATGCGCTTCGTTGGCGAAGGCCTGGACGACGCGCATGCCGCCCACATTCTCCTCGATCCGCGCGTTGAAGGCGCCGACGCGGCCGTAGATGGCGCGCCAGGTGGCCGTCATCCGGCTGCCGTAGTGGCTGGAGAGCCAGCCGGTCAGCGGCACGATGATGGCGGTCATGAAGGCCAGTTGCGGGTGCACCATGAACATCAGCGCGAAGGCGCCGATGAAGGTCATGATGGCGATGAACAGGTCTTCCGGCCCGTGGTGGGCGACCTCCCCCACCTCCTCCAGGTCCTTGGTGACGCGGGCGACGAGGTGGCCGGTCTTCTGGTTGTCGTAGAAGCGGAAGGAGAGCTTCTGCAGGTGGTCGAACGCCTTGCGGCGCATCTCCGTCTCGATGTTGATGCCCAGCGCGTGGCCCCAATAGGTCACGATCATCATCAGGCCGGTATTCGTGACATACACCGCCAGCAGCGCCGCCGAGGCCAGCAGGATCAATGTCCAGTCCTGGCCAGGTAACAGGTGGTCGATGAAGCCGCGCACCGCCAGGGGGAAGCCTAGCTCCAGCAGGCCGGAGAGCACCGCGCAGCCGAAATCGAGCAGGAACAGGCCCCGGTGCGGCCGGTAGTAGGCGAAGAAGCGCTTCAGCATGTCAGGGGCACCCAGCGGCGAGCATTCCGCCGCTGATAGAACCTTTTTGCGCGCGCGAGAACCGCTGGTGTCACCCCCCACCCTTGCCGTTCCCGCGCCCCGGTGCGATGTTCCGCGCCATTCAGACCATCGGGGGCTGGCCTCGGCCACCCGCCGGCGGGGCGGATACGAAAACTGTCCAGACGAGGATCAGCATGGCCAAGATCAAGGTAAAGACCCCGGTCGTCGAGCTCGACGGCGATGAGATGACCCGCATCATCTGGGGGTTCATCAAGGACAAGCTGATCACCCCCTACCTCGACGTCGATCTGAAGTATTACGATCTCGGCATCGAGTATCGTGACCAGACGGACGACCAGGTGACGGTCGATGCCGCCAACGCCATCAAGCAGTACGGCGTGGGCGTGAAGTGCGCCACCATCACCCCGGACGAGGCGCGGGTGAAGGAATTCGGCCTCAAGAAGATGTGGCGCTCCCCGAACGGGACGATCCGCAACATCCTCGACGGCACCATCTTCCGCGAGCCGATCATCTGCCAGAACGTGCCCCGGCTGGTGCCGCACTGGTCCAAGCCGATCGTCGTCGGCCGCCATGCCTATGGCGACATCTACCGCGCGGTCGAGATGAAGATCCCCGGCGCCGGCAAGGTCACGATGACCTACACGCCCGAGGGCGGCGGCGCCCCGGTCGAGATCGGCGACTTCCCGTTCAAGGCCCCCGGCGTGTTCATGGGCCAGCACAACCTGAACGCCTCGATCGAGGGTTTTGCGCGCGCCAGCTTCAATTACGGCCTCGCCCGCAATTACTCCGTCTACTTCAGCCACAAGAACACGATCCTCAAGGCCTATGACGGCCAGTTCAAGGACATCTTCCGCGCCATCTTCGACGCGGAGTTCAAGGCCGAGTTCGACAAGCGCGGCATCGTCTACGAGGACCGCCTGATCGACGACATGGTCGCCTCCGCCCTGAAGTGGGAAGGCGGCTACATCTGGGCCTGCAAGAACTACGATGGCGACGTGCAGTCCGACATCGTGGCGCAGGGCTTCGGATCCCTCGGCCTGATGACCTCGGTGCTGCTGGCGCCGGATGGCAACACGGTCGAGTCCGAGGCCGCCCACGGCACGGTGACGCGCCACTACCGCGAGCACCAGAAGGGCCGTGAGACCAGCACGAACCCGATCGCGTCGATCTTCGCCTGGACCCGTGGCCTGGCCTATCGCGGCAAGTTCGACGGCACCCAGGACGTGGTGGATTTCGCCACCGCGCTGGAGCAGGTCTGCATCGAGACGGTCGAGTCCGGCTACATGACCAAGGATCTGGCCGTGCTGATCGGCAAGGACCAGCCCTGGCTGAACACGCAGAACTTCCTGGCGAAGCTGGACGAGAACCTGCAGAAGAAGATGGGCTGAAACGAGGCTTCAGCAGCGTTTCGTTCCGGGCGGGGGCCGCGAGGCCCCCGCCCTTTTTCGTGCCGCCCGCAAGCTGGCATCCCCCTTGCTTCCGGTTTCCCATGGACATTCCGCTGACGACTCTGGACTGGCTCGCCCTGGCCGTCTTCGTACTCTGCTGGGCCGGCTATGCGAGTGTGGTGGACCGGGTGCCGGCCATCCGCGCCCGCAGCGTCATCGCCGCCATGGACGAGCATCGCGGCCGCTGGATGCGCATGCTGCTCTCCCGCGAGAACCGCATCGCCGACATCAGCATCATCGGCAACCTGATGACCAGCACCTCCTTCCTGGCCAATACCAGCATCTTCATCTTGGGTGGCCTGGTGGCGCTGCTGGGTGCGCCGGAGATTGGGCGGCGGGTATTCGGCGCGGTGCCCTTCGCGGCGGTGCCGGAGAACCCGGCGGCGTGGGAGCTACGCCTGTTCCTGCTGATCTTCATCTTCGTCCGCGCCTTCTTCGAGCTGACCTGGGCGCTGCGCCAGTTCAACTATTGCAGCACCTGCATCGGTGGGCTGGGCCGCGGGCCGGAATGGACGCCGCAGGCCGACGTGGCCGCCCAGGTGGCCAACCGGGGCGCCCGCCACTTCAACACCGGCCTGCGCGCCTATTATTTCGGGCTGGCTGCGCTGGCCTGGATCGTCCACCCGGTGGCGCTGATCCTCAGCAGCATCCTGGTCCTGTCCGAGCTGCACCGGCGGGAGTTCCGCTCCGTTGTGCGGGACGCCCTGCTGATCCGCCCGCCAGCCGAGACGCCCTGACGGTCTCCCTGGACGAAACCGAGGCAGGCTTTGCCCAAAGCGGTGGCAAACACCGTCTAAGTGGCTGATTTTGCGCGACCACTCCGGTTGACGGCACTGCCCTCGTTCCGGTTTCCTGCATGGAAACGGGAGCACCACCTCATGCAGCGTCGCCACCTTCTCACCGCCGCCGCCGGCGCGGCCCTCGCCATGCCGGCGATCCGCCCGGCCTCGGCCCAGGTCACGCAGATCCGCTTCACGCTGGACTGGGCGCTGCAAGGCAACCACGGCATGTGGGCGCTGGCGGAGGACAAAGGCATCTTCCGCGAGAATGGCCTCTCCGTCCGCATGGATCGCGGCTTCGGCTCGGGCGACACGGCGGTGAAGGTGGCTGCCGGCGCCTACGATATCGGCTTCACCGACATCAGTACCGCCGTGAAGCTGAATGCCGAGAACCCGGACAAGCGCCTGGTTTCCATCTACCAGGTGTTCGACCGGACGGCGGCGGCGGTGATCACCACCAAGCGCAGCGGCATCACCTCCCTGCAGGGGCTGGCGGGCAAGAAGCTCGGCGCGCCGGAAGGCGAGGCCAGCCGGATGATCTTCCCGGCCTTCGCCCGCGCCGCCAACATACCCGCCGGCAACATCCAGTGGACCAGCATGGCTTCCAACCTGCGGGACACGATGCTGGCCCAGGGGCAGGTGGATGCGGTGACGGGCTTCCTGTTCACCACCTACTTCAACCTCGTCGGCGTCGGCATCAAGGAAGAGGACATCGTCGCCTGGCCGTATGCCGAGAACGGGCTGGACCTGTATGGCAGCGCCGTCGTCGCCCGCGCCGACTGGCTGGAAAAGAACCCGCAGGCGGCCGCCGCCTTCGTGAAGTCCTCCATCCTGGGCCTGCGCGCACTGCTGGCGGACGTGCCCGCCGGCATGGCCGCGCTGAAGAAGCGGGAGCCGCTGTTCGACGACCAGTTGGAAGCCCGCCGCTTCGCCATGACGCGGGACCGCTGCATCCTGACGCCCAACGTCAAGCAGAACGGCTTCGGCTATCTCAGCATGGCGCGGGCCGAGACGCTGGTGAAGGTGAACGCCGAGGCCTACGGCATCCAGAACCCCCCGCCCGCCGCCAGCATGTTCACCGACAAGTTCCTGCCGCCGGCCGCCGAACGGCAGGTCTGACGCGCAATCTCCGCCAGGGCGGCCTGTCGGCGGGGGACAGGCTGCCCTATCTCATCCCCCATGGATGACGGAGATGTTGCCTGATGCTGCGCCCCGCGAGCTTCCTGGCCTTCAGCCTGCTGGCAGGCACCGCCCTGCTGGTGGCCCCTGCCCTGGCTGCCCCGCTGCGGGATGCGGCCAGCGGCCTGGCGGTGAACCCGCCGCCCGGCTACGTCGCGAAGGCCGAGGACCCCGGCCAGCGCAACGCCGCCCGCTTCTCCATCCAGCGCCCGGGTGAGCAGGAGACGGGTTGCCAGGTGGCCTTCACCCCCGCCGCCCAGAACGCCAACCTGACCCAGGCGCAGATCAATGCGGCGATGAGCCAGCCGCATTGGCAGGAGGCTGCCCGGTCCGCCCTGGGCCCGGTCTATGACATCACCTCCGCCGGCACGGCGGATTACGGCTCCCTGCGTGCCCTGGTGATGGTCGGGGACATCAAGCCACGTCCGCAATTGCCGGCCCGTGCGGCGCAGATCCGCACCTACTTCACCATCCTGGAAACGCCGCGCGGCCGGACCTCCATGGTCTGCGTGGCGGACAAGGCGGATTTCAATACGCGACTACCGGAATTCGAGATGACCGCCCGGGGCATCACCGCCCCCTGACGCGAAACTGAACGCGGCGTTCAGTTTCAGAGTAGGTTGGGGTCGCCGGGTGCGGTTTCCCAGCCGAGCTCCACCAGGGCGACAATGCGGCGCCCGGCGGCATCCGGCCGGCAGACGATGGCGCCCTGCTCCTCCATGTAGGACAGCAGCCGCCGTGCCCGCCCAGCGGAGCGGGTGCCATAGGCCTGGGCGATCACCGCATCCGAAGGGCACGGCGCCTTTTCCAGCGCCGCACGGGCCAACAGCAGGAACACCCCCTGCACATCCTCCGGCAGCAGCGCGGCGCGGGCCTGGACCCGCTGCCATTCCTCACCTTCCGCCGCTTCGGCCGAGACGCCGGCGCGGGCAACCGCCAGCATGCGGCGGAAAGCGGGGATCTCCGGCGGCTTGCCCGGTACGGCATGGATGCGCAGCCGCACCAGGAAGTCCTGGTACAGGACGGAGACATTGCGGAACGCCGCCTCCGGCTCCGCCAGGATCTGCCGCAGGATGTCCTCCAGCCGGCGCTTGCGGGCGGCGGCCTCCTCCGGCGTCGTCGCCGGCTCGGCACGCGGCTGGGCGATGGTGGGGCGGGCCTGCGCCAGCTGCGCCAGGATATCCGGCGGCGGCGCGGCTGGCGGGCGGCGGGGCGGCAGCCGCACCGGGTCCGGCTGCGCGGCGGCGCTCATCACCAGCTCCCGCGCATCTTCCGGCGCGGTCTGCGGCAACGGGATCAGCGACGGATTGGTGCCGCGCGACTCCGTCTCCACAGCGCCGATCTTTACTGGCAGCGGACGGCGGGACAGCGCGGGGCCAAGGGCAACGAAGCTGCCGCGCGGCAGGTCCCGGAACATCTCCGCCTGCCGCCGTTCCATGCCCAGCAGGTCGGCGGCGCGGGCCATGTCGATATCGAGGAACGTGCGGCCCATCAGGAAGTTGGACGCCTCGGCCGCCACGTTCTTCGCCAGCTTGGCTAGGCGCTGGGTGGCGATGATTCCGGCCAGGCCACGCTTGCGGCCACGCGACATCAGGTTGGCCATGGCACCGAGGGACGCACGCCGGGCTTCATCGGACACCTCCCCGGCGGCGGCGGGGGCGAAGAGCTGCGCCTCGTCCACCACCACCAGCATGGGCGCCCAGTAGTCGCGGTCGGCATCGAACAGGCCGCCCAGGAAGGCGGCGGCGTGGCGCATCTGCCCATCCGCGTCCAACCCCTCCAGGTTCAGCACGACGGAGACGCGGTGGGTCCGTACCCGGTCCGCCGCGCGCTGCAAGGCGGCCTCGGTATGCTCGGCCGCGTCGATCACCAAGTGGCCGAAGCGATCGGCCAGGGTGACGAAATCGCCCTCCGGGTCGATGATGGCCTGCTGCACCCAGGGCGCCGACTGCTCCAGCAGCCGCCGCAGCAGGTGTGACTTGCCGGAACCGGAATTGCCCTGCACCAGCAAGCGCGTCGCCAGCAATTCCTCCAGGTCGAGGATGGCTGGCGCCCCGGTGTTGGTGCTGCCCATATCGATGCCGACTGTCATTCTGGTCTCCGCTGCGCAGCGGCGCATATAGCCGGGCATCGCGGGGCTTGCCATTCGCCCCGGGCTCTGGACCGATGGCAGCATGACACGCATGCTCATCACCGGTGCCCGGGTCCTGACCCCGGAGGCCGATTCCGCCCCCCTCGTCTCCCTGTTGATCGAAGGCGACCGCATCGCCGCCATCCTGCCGCCCGACGCGGTGGTGGACGATGCGCAGCAGCACGACGCCGCCGGCCGGCTGATCATCCCCGGGCTGGTCAATGCGCATAGCCATGGGCATGGCGCGCTGGCCAAGGGCGTTGGCGACAAATGGGACCTGGCGCTGTTGCTGGCGCACGCCCCCTGGGTCGGCGGTGGCCGCGGGCTGGCGGAGAAGCGGCTTTCCACCACGCTGAACGCCGTTGAGATGCTGAAGAAGGGCTGCACCGCCGCCTTCGACCTGCATGCCGAGTTCCCTGGCCCGACCGCCGACGGCCTGGACGCGATTGCCGAGGCCTACAGCGCCGCCGGGCTGCGCGCGGTGCTGGCACCGATGATCGCCGACCGCACCTTCTTCCAGGCGACGCCCGGGCTGGTCGAGGCCCTGCCGGAAGAGCACCGGGAACGCGCCGCCGGCATGCGCATGATGGAGACCGACACCATCCTGGCGACGCTGGACGGCGTGGCCCGCCAGTGGCGCCACAGCGCCGCCGGCATTGCCCTGGGCATCGCCCCCACCATCCCGCTGCATTGCTCCGACGCTTTCATGCAGGGCTGCCAGCGCCTGGCCGACGAGTACGGCCTGCGGATGCAGAGCCATGTCTCCGAGGCCCGCTACCAAGCCGCCGGTGGCGAAGTCACCTACGGCTCCACCCTGCTGGCGCACATGGACAGGCTGGGCCTGGTGACGGAGCGCTTCAGCGTTGCCCACGGCGTGTGGTTGACGCCGGAGGACCTCGCTCTGCTCGCCCAGCGCGGCGCCGGGCTGGCGCATAACCCCGGTGCCAACATGCGGCTGGCTTCCGGCGTCGCGCCGGTGCGGGCAGCGTTGCAGGCGGGGGTGACGGTGGGGATCGGGACGGATGGCTCTTCCTCCTCCGACAACCAGAACATGTTTGAATCCATGCGGTTGGCGGCCTTCGCTTCCCGCCT
>Ga0308159_1002332_pt1 | contig 22252 bp, 18 predicted proteins | sample PhyCR1_FD_201040 | JGI IMG/M metagenome (GOLD analysis project Ga0308159, IMG submission 201040) | Phyllosphere microbial communities from UC Gill Tract Community Farm, Albany, California, United States - DLSLC.R1 | ecosystem: Host-associated > Plants > Phyllosphere > Unclassified | place: USA... | reverse complement strand
CCTGTGTGATTATCCCCTGGGAAGGCTTGGACGAGGTATGACCCGCGTCCAGGCCTCAAATGTGTAAACGATGTCCCCGGTTTCAGATGTAAACGATGTCTACGGTTCTACACCCCGATGAGGGTGTGTCAGTTTATAAACCTCTATCTGACCCGCCGCTATCGGGGGCAAGCCCCCTCCCACATTTGAACTGCATTTTAGCCGATGGACCTTACTGTTCCTTGCTGCAATCGCGCGGGGTGATGCCTTTCTCCTTCGCATACTGCGCCGCCGACGCTTCGATGATCGGCCGCAGCAACGCGCGGTCGGCCTGGACCCAATCGCTGATCAGGTTCCAGCGCTGGCCATCCCACTGCTGGAAGCGCACCGCGCCGCCGCCTTCGTGGTCGGCGCAGGAGAGTTTCAGCGGTTGTACCAGGCCTTTGGCGCCCAGTGCTTGCAGGCGTGCATCGTCCAGGTTCAGGTGCTCGAAGCCCCAGCGTACCTGTTCGCCGGTCAGCGGTCTGTGGCCGTATTTTTCCTGGGCCAGGCGTACGGCTTCGACGTTGAGAATGCCGTTGACCACGCCCAGGTTGTAATACACCGTGCCGAAGCGTTCAGGGTCGGCCAGGTTGCCCTTGCCGGCGTCGACCACGCTTTGCTTGATGCCTTGCAGCACCGGAAAGTCGGTGCCTGACGGGTGCGTGGTGATCGCGATAAAGCCCTTGGCCGCGCTGCCCGCCGGCACCACATCTTCTTCCGAGTTGCTCCAGATATTGCCGATGATGTGGTCCGCCGGGTAGCCGACTTTTTGCGCGGATTTGAGCGCCACCGGGTTCATCACACCCCAACCACGCAGGATCACCCAGTCGGGCTTGAGGCGCCGGATGTTGAGCCATTGGGATTGCTGCTCGTTGCCGGGGTGCGGCACTTCCAGCAGGGTCAGTTCGAAACCGGCGTTTTTCGCCAGGGTTTGCAGCACGCCGTTGGTTTCCTTGCCATAGGGCGAGCCGTGGTAGAGCACGGCGATTTTCTTGCCTTTGAGTTTGTCGGCGCCGCCTTCGCGTTGGCCGATGTAGTTGATGATCGCCGAGACTTCCGAGTACGGGTTCAGTTGCAGCGGGAACACATAGGGGAACACGCTGCCGTCGGTGGAATCGGTGCGCCCGTGGTTGATGGTAATCAGCGGCAATTTGTCGGCGGTCGAACGGTCCAGCGTGGCGTAGGCGATGCCCACCGACAGCGGGTTGGTGGCGGCGGCCGGTGCGCCGTTGAGCCCGCCCTTGAGACGCTCGTAGCACTCCACGCCTTTTTCCACCACGTATTCGGTTTCGCACTCGCTCCAGGTCAACTTGACCCCATTCACGCCGCCCTTGGCGTTGATGTATTGCAGGTAGTCGATAAAGCCACCAAAGAACCCGGTGCCGCCGGCGGCGTAAGGCCCGACCCGGTAGCTCTGCAACGGGAAGTACTGCTCGTTGGCGGCCTGGGCCGTGCCCGTGAGCCCGGCGGTGATCAACGCCAGGCCCAAGGCCAGGCGGCGCAGCGATAAGCGGTGTGTCATAGCGGGTATTCCTGGGGGGTGATGAAAGTCAGTAACGCAACGGCCAGACCCTGGCCCGTTGGCGAAAGCGCTGCCACAGCCGGGCCAGCCCCTCCGGTTCTTTGATCAGGAAGGTGATGATCAGCGCGCCGAACAGCATCTTCTGGATATTTTCCAGCTGGCCCGCGTCCATCAGCCCGCTGGGCAACAGGCCGAACAGGTTGCCCAACAGGATCGGAAACAACACGATGAACGCCGCGCCCAGTACATTGCCGAGCACGCTGCCGAGGCCGCCGATAATGATGATGAACAGCACCTGGAACGAGCGGCTCAGGTCAAAGCCGTGGGGCTCCACCGTGCCGAGGTAGGCGAATGCCCACAGCGAACCGGCGACGCCCAGGTAGAAGCCGCTGATGGCAAACGCCAGCAGCTTGGCCTTGAGCAGGCGGATACCGATCACGGCGGCGGCGGTGTCCATGTCGCGCACCGCCATCCAGTTGCGGCCCAGCTCGCTGCGCACCAGGTTTTTACCCAGCCAGAACAGCGCGACCACCACCGCCAGGGTCAGCAGGTAGCGGCCCCGGGGCGAGCTGAAATCCAGCCCGGCGATCAGCAGCGGCGGCGAGGTGATCACCCCGGAGGCGTTGTCGTTGGTAAACCAGCTGAAGCGGGTGAGCACCCACTCGACCACGAACTGCGCGGCCAGGGTGGCCACCAACAGGTAGAAGCCCTTGATACGCAGGCTCGGCAACCCAAAAAACACCGCCACCAGCGCGGCGATCACACCGCCGAGGGCAAAGCTCACCAGCAACGGCAAGCCAGGCACGCGCAGTTGCAGGTTGTAGGCCGCAAAGGCGCCCACCGCCATGAACGCCGCCGAGCCCAAAGACAGTTGCCCCGCGTAGCCGGTGAGCAGGTTCAGCCCCAACCCGGCGAGGGACAGCACCAGCAGCGGCACCAGGATCGCGCTGAACCAGTAGTCATTGCCCAGCCACGGCACGGCGACAAACGCAAAACCCAGCAACAGCCAGAGTGCGATGCGGTCTTGGCGCAGGCGGAAGGTGCGGCGCTCGGCCGCGTAGGAGGTGCTGATTTGACCGACTTCTTGATACAGCATGCAGGCATTTCCTTAAAAACGATCAGACCCGTTCGATGGCACGCTCGCCGAACAACCCGGCAGGCCGCACCAGCAAAAACAGCAACGCCAGCACGTAGGGCACCCAGTTTTCGATACCGCTGCCGATGATTGGGCCGAGGTAGATCTCGGCGATTTTCTCCGCCGCGCCGATGATCAAGCCGCCGACAATCGCGCCGCCAATCGACGAGAAGCCGCCGATTATCAGCACCGGCAGCGCCTTGAGCACCACCAGCGACAGCGAGAACTGCACCCCCAGGCGTGCGCCCCAGAGCAAGCCGGCCACCAGCCCGACAAACCCCGCCACCGCCCATACCAGCGCCCAAATGCGCGGCAGGCGAATGCCCACCGCCATGGCCGCCAACGGGTCATCGGCCACCGCACGCAATGACAGACCGACACGGGTTTTGTTGAAAAGGAGTGACAGCGCCAGCACCAGCGCAGCGGCCGTGCCGGCGGCAAACAGGTCGAATTGCGAGAGCAGCATGCCGCGGATTTCCAGGGGCTCGTCGGCGATGCCCAGGTCGAGCCCGTGCACCTGCGCGCCCCACAGGAACTGGGCAAACCCCTCGATCATGTAGGACAGCCCGAGGGTGGCCATGAACAGGATGATCGGCGGGCGATTGACCAGCGGGCGCAGTACCACTTTTTCGATCAGCAGCGCCAGCACCACCATGCTCGCCAGGGTGGCGAGGAATGCCCAGGCAAAGGGCACGCCGCGTTCGAGCAGGCTGACAAAGGTCAGCGCGGCAAACAGCACCATGGCGCCCTGGGCAAAGTTGAAGACGCCGGAGGCCTTGTAGATCAGCACAAAACCAATCGCCACCAGGGCGTACATCACGCCGGCCAGCAGGCCGCCGATAAGGACCTCGAAGAAAAATTCCATGTTCAGCTCCCCAGGTAGGCGGCGATAACCTCGGGGTTGGCGCGCACCTGTTGCGGGGTGCCATCGCCAATCTTGCGGCCGTAGTCGAGCACCACCACGTGGTCGCACAAGCCCATGACCACGCCGATATCGTGTTCGATCAACACCACGGTGGTGCCGTATTCGCGGTTGATGTCGCGGATAAACTGGCTCATCTGCGCCTTCTCCTCGGCGTTCATGCCGGCCATGGGTTCATCCAGCAGCAACAGGGTCGGCTCGGACGCCAGGGCGCGGGCCAGTTCCACGCGTTTTTGCAGGCCGTAGGGCAGGGTGCCCACCAGCACGTGGCGCCAGGGGTGAATTTGCAAAAACGCGATCACCTGTTCGGCATGCAGGCGGTGCGCGTCTTCCTCACGCGGGGCGCGGCCCAGGCGCAGGATTTGCTCGAGCCAACTGCTGCGGCGTTTGAGGTTGCGGCCGGTGAGCACGTTGTCGAGCACGCTCATGCCCTTGAACAGCGCGATGTTCTGGAAGGTGCGCGCGATACCGCCCTCGGCGGCCTGGTGCGCGCGCATGCGCCGGCGGGTCTGGCCGGCGTAGCGGATGCTGCCGCTCTGCGGTTGGTAGACGCCGTTGATCACATTGAGCAACGAGCTTTTGCCGGCGCCGTTGGGGCCGATCAGCCCGCAGATATCGCCGGCCTTGACCTCGAAGCTGATGGAGGTGATGGCCTTGATGCCCTTGAACGACAGCGATATGTCATCGAGCCGCAGTAATACCGTTTCAGTGGGTGCGTGCATGGCGGGCTCGTCAGACGGTTTGAGACAGCAGGGGGGCGACGGGTTCGTGGCGCGTGGAGGGTTCCTGCCAGTTGCCGGGGCGAATCCCCAGCGCGGCAAAAAACGCTGCGCTGTGCGGGCTCAACGCCGGCCCCACCAGCAAGGGCGCACGCAGCCGGCTCATGCCGAGTACGTCACGCAGCGGCCGGCGCACCAGCCAGTGGCCCAGCCAGCGGCGCACGGGCGACGGGGTTGGCTGCATGGCCCAGGTGTACACGCGATGGCTGAACGTGCCGGGCAGCGGCAGGCGTTCGCGCACCCATTCTTCAAGGCGCCCGTAGGACTCGCGAGTGCCCAGCACCAAGGTGGGGCCCAGCTCGCGGCGGTCGGTGTCGCGGGTGCTCAGGGCTTCGGGGAAGTTCAGGCAGAACCCGGCGAGCAGCCAGGGTGTGAGCAAGTAGCGCGCCTGCCCGCTGGCGGCAAATACCCGTGCGGCCAGGGCTTCTTCGTCGCTGCCCAGGTGCTCGCGGGCGATCAGTGTGCGCGCGCCTGCCAGCAACTGCGCATGGGTCAACTGCACGCGGGTGTCGGTATGGAAGACGATGGCCAGATCGTTTGAATGAGCAGCGCACGCCGGCGTGGACGCGCCGACACACAGGTCGGCATAGGCAATCAGGCGGGCGTGTTGGGGCTGATTCAGGCCGCGCCCGTCGAGGTACACCACCGCCTCGCATTCACCGACCTGCTGCACGGCCTCCAGGTCTTGTGCCAATACCCAGCGCGGGCGCAGTTGGGTCAGCAGCGCGCGGTTGTCGCGGTCGGGGTCCAGCAGGGTGACGCTGGCGCCCAGCCATTGCGCGGCCAGCGCCAGCAGCAACGCCTCGGGGCGCGCCTGGCTGAGGATCAACAGGTCATCGTCGCGCCCGACACCGCGTTGTTGCAGGGCGCCAGCAAGTTGGCCGATGTCGTCGGCCAGTTCGCTCCAGCGCCGCTCATGCCAGATGCCCAGCCGCTTGTAACGCAACGCAGTCGCCGCGCCGCGAGTGTGGGCCTGGTGCAACAGTGCCTGGGGCAGAGTGTGGGGCATGGGTGCATCCTTCGGGGTTGATACGAAGGCGATTGCACGGCCCATGCCAGAGAAATAAAGGCTTTTACTTCAATGGGATACAGCGGTTGTGCAGGGAAGTGGCATGTGTTGATTCAGCACAAGCTGTCCAGGCACTGTTGGTGCGGCAACAGTCGCGGTTAGTAGATGTCTTGGGTGGCACGGACCGAATCGTCCTTCAGCTCGTCGGCAAACTTGCGCATCAGCCGTACCAGGTTGTCAAAGTCACCCTCGTCCCAGGTGGAAAAGATCGATACGCCAATCTTCTCCCGTGTTTCATCGACACGGTCGGTCATGGCCTTGCCTTTTTCGGTGATCACCGACTCACGCACGCGGCGGTCGACGGCGCTTGCCTGGCGCAGGATCAAGCCGAGGCTTTCCAGCTTCGCCACCTGGCGGCTGACGGTGGTGTAGTCGCGGCCGACGCGGTCGGCCAGTTCGACCACGCCGATCGGGCCCAGCCGCTCCACCAGCACCAGCAGCGGAAACAGCGCGCGATCCAGGGCAATCCCGGCTTCGCGCACCATGGCTTCGTCGCGTTGCGGGCGGTTCATCACACCCACGATCTCCACCAGCGAGCCATGCAGCTCGCGCAGCTGAGTGGACATATGTGCGTTTTGCACATTTTTAATTGACACTGAATTTCTCCCTCTTAATATGTGCGTATTGCACATATAGGTGATCCGTATGAACAAGCAAGCCGCTGTCGATGTCCTGATTTGTGGTGCCGGTGCCGCCGGCCTGACCTTGGCGATTGACCTGGCCAGAAGGGGCGTCACCTTGCGCCTGATCGAAAAAAGCCAGCTACCTTTCCACGGTTCGCGCGGCAAAGGCATTCAGCCACGCTCGCAGGAAGTCTTCGAAGACCTGGGGATTCTCGACCGTTTGGTGGCACTGGGGGGAGTCTATCCGACTGAGCGGCGCTACCGCGACGATGGCAGCTACAGCGATGCGGATTTCATCGAAGCCCAGGCCCCGACGCCGGCCGAACCGTATCAACAACCGTTGATGCTGGCGCAGTTTCTGACCGAGCGGGTGCTGCGCGAGCGCCTGCTGGAGTTGGGCCATCAGCCTGAGTTCGGCTGTGAGCTGGTGGGCTTTGTGCAGGCCCAGGAGGGCGTCACTGCCCAGCTAGTGGGCCCGGCGGGTGAAGAGCGCGTTCGCGCACGCTGGTTGATCGGCGCCGATGGCGGTCGCAGTTTCGTGCGGCATGCGCTTGATATCGGCTTTCCAGGCAAGACCCTGGGCGTCAGCGCGCTGGTCGCCGATGTGGTGTTGAGCGGTTTATCACGCGACCACTGGCACCGCTTTGGCGAAGGCGACATCCAGCGCCAGATTGCCCTCTGCCCGCTGGCCGGAACCGAGTTGTTCCAGATCCAGGGGCCGATTGCGCCGGATGCCGATATCGATTTCAGCGCCGAGGGCCTGACCGCAATCGTTGCCCAGCGCACCGGCCGCGCTGACATACAGGTGCATGCCGTGGCTTGGGCGTCGGCCTACAGTATGAATGCGCGCCTGGCCGACCAGTACCGGGTTGGTCGGGTATTGCTGGTGGGCGACGCGGCGCATATCCACCCGCCCACTGGCGGCCAGGGGCTCAATACCAGCGTGCAGGACGCCTATAACCTGGGGTGGAAGCTGGCCGCCGTAATCAACGGTGCGCCGGATGAACTGCTCGACAGCTATGAGGAAGAGCGCCGCCCTATCGCCGAGAGTGTGCTCGGGCTGTCGACTCAGTTGCTGGGCGAGATGAAAAAGGGCGAGATGCGCCGGGGCAGGGAAGTGCACCAGTTGGATATCGGCTACCCGCAGTCCTCGCTGGCCCTGGCACATCCAACGCGTGCGGCCACACTCCTTGCCGGCGACCGCGCGCCGGATGCACCGATCCGCGGCGCCGCCGGGCAAACAGTGCGCCTGTTCAACCTTATGCAGGGCCCGCACTGGACGCTGCTGGGCTACGGCGTAAACCGCGGTCTGGTAGCGCCACGGCCCGGGCTGCATGTCCATGCATTCGGCGCGCAAGGTGAACTGGTCGACGACCAGGGCCATTTTCAACGCGCCTATGGGCTGGCGATCGGTGACTGGGTGCTGGTACGTCCCGATGGGTATGTCGGGGCGATTGTGTCGTCAGCCCAGGTCGACCTTCTGGAGGCCTACCTTGAGCGGGTTCTCAACTGAGCGCACGGCGGCTTCAATACCGGCCAGCGCACTGGTGAGCGGGCGTGGGCCTGCGCTGACATAAGCGGCCGCGCCGCTCATCGATGCTTGAGCCAACGCAACTCTTGACGCTCCCGCTGTGTAGGCGGCATCGGCGGCCTTGGCGACAGCCGCCAGGTAGCCGTCGATGTCACCCGCTTTGAACAATCCCCACGCCCCTGGAACCAGCTGCACCTCGACGGTCGCATTCGAGTGCAACGCCGCCGCGCGGAACAGTCGCGAGGTGGGTTCAAGGGTCGTCTCCACCGCACACAACACCACGACCTTGCCGCCAGCCTGGACGGCTGAAGCGGCCAGTGCTGCGTCGGTGCGCAGGATCGGCGTGCTGGTGGCGATCCCTTCAACCACCGGCCCCAGCGTCGAGCAGGTGAGGACAACCACCTCCGCGTGCCGCGCCAGCGCGAGCAGCGCCGATGCGGTTGACGCGGCGATCTCGGCCGTCAGTTGGCCAACCTGTTCGGCGGCGGCCAAGAGGTCGGCACGCACTTCATGGCGCAGCACTTGCGGGTCGATCCCCAAGGCTTGGGCGGCCGCGTCAAACACGGCGATGTTGCTGGCGGCGGTGTGCAGGCAGGCGATGCGCATGGTCAGGTTCCAGTGCTGGAAATCGAGTTGCAGCGCGTTAAGATGCCGCTCCCACTCTGCTTAATCAAGGACACGCCGTGGCGCTGATCATGGAACGCGTAGCACTGGCCCGCAACGGCGCCAACGACAAAGTCATCTGCCGCATGGCGTCCGGCTGGGCGGTAATGGGGGATGTGCAGTTTCTACCAGGCTACTGCCTGTTGCTGCCCGACCCGGTAGTGGCGAGTCTGAACGACCTGGACACCGAGGCCCGTGCTACCTACCTGCTGGACATGGCGCGCCTCGGCGACGCCGTGTTGCAGGCCACCGGCGCGTTGCGCATGAACTACGAAATCCTGGGTAATTCCGAGCCCGAGTTGCATTGCCATCTGTTCCCGCGCTACGCCTCGGAGCCGGACGACAAACGCCGGATGCCGGCCTGGTTTTATGACTGGAACAATGCGCAGCCGTATGCAGAAGACGTGCATGGGCAACTGCGCAAGGCTATTGCGCAGTTGCTGGGCTGAGACCTCAACCGGCGATGGCGTTCAACTGCGCCACCACGTCATCCGACAAATCCAGTTCCCCCACCGCCAGGTTTTCATGTAAATGAGCGACCGACGAAGTGCCGGGAATCAGCAGGATATTGGGTGAACGGTGCAGCAACCACGCCAGCGCCAGTTGTTTTGGCGTCACCTCCAGCTGCTGCGCAATACTGGACAAGGTAGAAGACTGCACCGGGTTGAAACCACCCAATGGGAAGAACGGCACATAGGCAATGCCGTCCTCGGCCAGGTCGTCGATCAAGGCGTTATCGTGCTGATGGGCGATGTTGTACAGGTTCTGTACGCAGACGAACTTGACCAGGGCACGCGCTTCGGCGACTTGCGTCGGCGTGACGTTGCTGATGCCGATATGGCGTACCAGCCCCTGGTGTTGCAGCTCGGCAAGCGCGGTCAATGAGGCTTCGATTGAGCCTTCGCCCGGCCCCATCAGGTTATATGCGCAGCGGAAATTAACCACATCCAGCACGTCCAACCCAAGGTTGCGCAAGTTGTCGTGTACGGCCTGGGTCAGTTCCTCTTTTGACGCGGCGGCATGCCATCCGCCCTCATTGTCGCGACGGGCACCGATCTTGGTGACGAGGGTGAGATCATCCCGATAAGGGTGCAGCGCCTCACGGATAATCTGGTTGGTGACGTGGGGCCCGTAGAAGTCGCTGGTGTCGATATGGTTCACACCGGCTGCGACGGCCTCGCGCAGCACGGCTAGTGCCGCGTCACGATCATTGGGCGGGCCGAACACATGGGGGCCTGCCAGCTGCATGGCGCCGTAGCCGATGCGGTTGACCTGGCGGTCGCCGAGGGTGAATGTGCCGCTAGTTGTCAAACGTGTCATGTGCGTCGCCCTTGCTTCAACTGAGTAAGGCTCTAATATGAAGGATCCTTCAGATATTGGAATTCGCATTCCATGAGCTTTCCCAAACCCTCATTGAAGCCAAGAAAATCGGCGGTTCAGGCGCGCTCAGCGGTGACTGTCGAGGCGCTGCACCAGGCAACTATTCAGGTTTTGATCCAGCAGGGGTTGGTGCGCTGCACCACCACCCGCGTGGCTGAGCGGGCGGGCATTTCGGTGGGCAGTGTCTACCAGTACTACCCCAACCGCGACGCCTTGCTCGCCGCCGTATTGGAGAAACACCTGGAACGGTTCGCCCAGACTGTGGAGCAGACTTGTGCCCGCCATCAAGGCATGCCGGTGGTTGAAATGGCGGCCGGGTTGGTGTCGGCGATGGTCGCCGCCAAACTGCGCGACCAGGGCATTTCCAAAGCTCTGTATGCCATCGCGGGCGAGCGGGGTGGCGCTGAGTTAGTCGCTCGGGTCAATACGCGCGTGGTGGCGGTGATCGCAGAAATGCTCGCGACCGCCGCCGATGCGCATTTTGACGACCCTCACCTGACCGCGGCCATTTCCTTCAGCGCGATCGCCGGCCCGGTGCGCACGCTGCTCGAAGGCAATGCGTCGCCTGCCTTCGAGGCCGGTCTGGAACAACAGACCACCTTGTTGTTGACCGCCTACCTGCAGACCCATCAACACGTTTTATCAAGCAAGGAATAGAGTTCATGCGTCAACGAAAGGCCTCACGCCTGCTGGTCATCAGCCCCTGCCATGAGGTGCTGCTATTCAGGTTCGTGCATAAAGACGGTGCATTAGCCGGGCGCAACTACTGGGCGACGCCAGGTGGGGGCGTGGAGGCGGGGGAAACCTTCGAGGCGGCGGCCATCCGTGAGCTGCGCGAGGAAACCGGTATGCAGGTGAATGCTGTGGCAGCGCCCATTGCAGAGCGCAGTTTTGCCTTGATGCTGCCCAGCGGTGAGACGGTGCTCGCGGTTGAGCACTACTTCTTGGTTCACACCGTCAGCACTGAGCTTTCCAGAGCTGAGTGGACGCTGGCAGAGACTCAGGTGATGGCGGATCATCATTGGTGGTCTGCCGAGCAGTTGCGTTCGACGCAGGAAATCGTCTGGCCAGAAGCGCTGGTGGAGATGTTGGAGCAAGCCGGTGCGTTCAAACCCTTGGTGTAACGCAACCAGTGAGTATCTGGGCAGTTTCCACCACCTTGGCATAGTCCATCGCCAGGTTACTCAGCGACAGCGCATGCACATCCTCCGCCGGCCAAAGGCGCCCGGACAGATCGGTCTGGTCGAACGTGTAGCAGGCGTCCGCCGCCACGATCACCTCAAAGCCCAGGTTGCCACCCGAGCGCGCCGTGGCCTCGACGGAGTTGTTGGTGATCACCCCAACGATCACCACCTGCCGGATCGCGCGCGCATGCAGCCAGCGCTCCAGCCCGGTGTGGGTGAAGGCATCCGGGACGTTTTTTTCCACTACGTGTTCATGGGGCAGCGGCTGCAGCGCGGCCTGGAACTCGCAGCCCGGCTGGCCCGGCCAGAACACTGAGCCGGGCGTGCGCGAGATGTGCCGCACATGCACGATGGGCCGCGCCGATTGGCGCCAGGCCTCGAGCAGTTGGCGCATCTGCACTTCGGCGTCGGGGTTGTTGCGTCGCCCAAGTGCTGGTTGGGCCATGCCTTGTTGCATATCGATGATCATCAACGCAGCGTTTGTGGCTAACGGTTCCATGGCAGGTCCCTGGGCTTTTTGAGGCACGAAACATATCAGTCAACGCGTGCCGCCAAACAGCGATTTGTTCGGAAACACAGGCTACACTGCCGCCCCCGAATTTCAGCAAGGATGCTTTGAATGCGTTCGCTTGTCGGCGCTGCGTTGCTCTCCACGGCGCTTGCCGCCCCGGCCATGGCCGAACCCCGCTCGTTCTCGGTCGAAGATCCCGGCGGCCACTACCTGGTCGAAGTGCTGTTCCCGCAAGTGCCCGAGGACCTGCGTGAACTCACCCGCGCGCTGATCACCGTGCGCGACAAAACCACGCTGGCGATCCTCCAGCAACTGGAAACCCCGGCGGGCAACGTACCGCTGGACCGCCACGGCAAAACCGACGAGGGGCACTTGGTGGGGCAGTACGGCCTGTTGTACTTCGCCGACATCAACGGCGATGGCCGCCAGGACCTGGCGATCCGTAACGGCGACGGTGCCGACAAGGACTTCCAGTTCAACTACGACGTGTACCTGCAAGACTCGCAGAAAACCCAATGGCTGCTCAACCGCCCCCTGACCGACCTGGCCAACGAAAACTTCGGCGGGATGTTCCTGGTCAATCCCAAGGACGGCACGCTCCAAACGCAAGTTGACCGGGGTTGCTGCTGGACGCGTTCGGGCATCTGGCAGATGCGCGACGGCGACCTGGTGCAGCTCAGTTCATACACCCAGGAACAGGTGCCGGCGACCGATGGCGACGCCAACGACAGCATGCCCGCCGGTTACATGCTGCGCACCACCGGTGAGTGGAAAGACGGTCAATGGCTGGAAACGCCCAGGCTCGAAGGCCCGGTCAATGAAGACCCGCAGCGGCTGGTCGGCACGCTTAACGGCAAGATCCCGGTGGAACTCTGGTACCAGCAACAGGGCACCGTGATGATCGGCGAGCTGCGCTACACCAGGAACGGCAATGGCAAGCCGATCAAGCTGGTGGGCAATCGCGGCGAGTATGGCGACGAATCCTTCCTGTACCTGCACGAATACAGCGACGACGGGCATCAGACCGGCGTCTGGCACATCAAGCAGGACTACACCGGCACCTGGCTCAGCGCCGTCAAGGGGCCGACCCGTGAAATGGCGATCCAGCTGCGCGATGAATACCGCGAACCCGACTACGGAAAAATCGACAACGTCGCCCGCGACCAGCGCGACGGCCACTACCAGATGCGTGACGACTTCCTCGACCGCGACGGCGACCTGGACCTGAAAATCCTCCCTGAACGCGACGCCCAGGGCAGGGAGCTGGCGGAGTTCACCATAACGCTCAAAGACACCGGCACCGACAAGGTCATCGTCACCACCCACCTGACTGTGCCGATGGAAACCGAAAACCTCATCATCGTGCGCGAACCCGAGGCGGGCGGACGTGCAGGGCCTTATCACATTCAGTTGGTGAAGAATTTTGCGGTGATCGAGCATAACTCGGCGCCGGACTTTCCGGATTATTTGACGGGGATGTATCGCAAGCAGCCTTGAGGCATGCGCCAGTGCGCCGAATAGTGGCGCTATGATATCAATTGAGTGATAAAGTGCCGCCGCTCGCGCCGCTGAATCGGCGGCGGCACAACACTCAATGGGTCCGGATTCAATGAACCGCCCTTGTACGACTTGAAAGAAACGGAGCGGTAGAGATGAACAAGGGCGTTTTTCGGCTGGTATGGAACCGTAGCCAGGGTGCATTGCAGGTGGTGTCCGAAGTGGCGACGTCGAAAACGTGCGCCCGCGCTTCTACCGGGCCGCGTAAAGCCGTGGTCTGGCCGCTGGCGTTGCTGTCGCTGAGCATGGCGACCGGCGCGATGGCGGCGCCGCGTTATCTCGTCATCACCGACGCCGATTCGGGCGCGGGATCGTTGCGTGAAGGGTTGGACCAGGCGGGGTATCTGGAGATCAACCCAGGTATCCAAAGCATTGCCCTCAACTCGGATGTCCCGGTACTCCACAACTCGACGTTGAATGTGACGGCGCCATTGACCATTTCGGGCGCGGGCCTGGCCGGTAGCGGCAGTGCCCTGGTATTGAACGGGACCAACGTCGGCACGCTGGCCACCGCGATTTCAGGCCGGTTCAATGGCCGGGCCGCAGACGCAGGTTCTGCGACCGATGGCAGTGCCGGTGGCACAGGTGGCGCCGGGCAAAACGGCACCTACCTGGCTGGCGCAACCGCTGCTTCGAATGGCGTCAGCGGGAGTTTCTTTGCGCTCACCAACAATGGCGGCGTACTCGGCGGACAGGGCTCATCCGTGCTTTCGGCCGGGAATGGCGGAGCGGGTGGGGTGGGTGGTCTTGCTGCTGCCGGAGGCGCTGGTGGCACCGGTGCCAGCGGCGGTACAGGCGCTGCCGGTGGTGCTGGTGTTTCTGGCAGTTCTTTTACGCTGACCAACAATGACTATATCTATGGGGGCGGTGGCGCCAGTGGCGTCAACGGAGGCAAGGGCGGGAACGGCGGCGCCGGCGGCAACTCCAGCGGTTTTGACTTCGAGGCAGGGGGGGCAGGGGGCCGTGGCGGGGACGGCGGCAACGGTGGCAGCGGGGGGGCTGGCGGTGCCGGCGTTTCCGGGTCCGGAATGCAGGTGTTCAACACGGACATCGGGATGATCGTCGGCGGCAATGGTGGTACGGCCGGCAATGGAGGCGCGGCTGGCCAAGGCGGTGGCGTCGGTTCCTCGGACCCTGCCGTCATTGGCACTTCCAATCTGCCTGGCGCCAGCGGCAGCAGCGGTTCTGCCGGCAGTGCCGGGGCGGGCGGTGTCGGTATCGTCTCGACCGGCAACTCCACCATTCGCAATGCCGGCGCCATCGCAGGCGGCTTCTCCAACCAAGGCTTCAGCGCCGGAGTGCGTGCCAATGCCATCGAATTTTCCGGCAGCGGCAACACCCTGATCCTCGAAGCCGGCTCGGAGATTCTCGGCAACGTGGTGAGCCAGCCCGGCAGCACCGATACGCTGGCGCTGGGGGGTGATGTCAACTCCTTGCGCAATGGCTTCAATCTCGGACAACTGGGTAACCAGTACCAGGGCTTCGACAACTTTGAAAAGGTCGGCACCAGCACCTGGACGCTCACCGGCACCGACACCACGCGCGCGTCCTGGCTGGTAAAGGCCGGCACGCTGGTGCTGGAGAACAATACACAGTTGGCGGGGGCGCTGGGCATTCAGAACGCCGGCACGGTCAGTTCCGGCACAGCCTCTGTTGCGCTTGGCGCGATCAACGCCGGCCACCTGAGCATCGGCGACACCGCCACATTGTCCCTGGGCAGCGATTACACCCAAGGCAGCCACGGCACCTTGAGTATCGGCGCGTTCAGCCCATCGCAGTACGGCAAGCTCGCCATCACCGGCAACGCGTTCCTGGCCGGTGCCCTCAATGTGGATGTGAAAAGCGGCAACACCCTCGCCATCGGCAATCAATTACTCGATGTGGTGACCACCACCGGCCACATCAGTGGCACCTTCGACAGCGTGAGCGACAATAGCTTGCTGTTCGATTTCACCCCGACCTACACCGGCAACAGTGTCAGCCTGAATCTGAGCGGCGCGGCTGTTGGCGGCGGCAACGGCGGCAGCACTGGCGCTGGCAACACGGTCTCGGGCAGCATCCAGGCCCTCGGCAACTCGCCCGCGCGCGGCGCAGCGCGGGTGCTGGACGGTGTGGTCGCCGGCAACCCCGGCGGGCGTCTGGCCGGCTATTTTGTGCCATTAAGCACCCAGGGCGAGGTGTCCAACGCCGTTTCCCAAGCCTTGCCGCTACTGGCGGGCGCCTCCACTGAAGCGGCGCGCACTGCGTTGAGCGGCATCAACGGCGTGGTCCAGGCCCGCAGCGAGGCGGTGCGCGGGTTGTCGTCCGGCGACGTGGCGTTTACCGACCAGCACCTGTGGATCAAACCCTTCGGCAGTTGGGCCGACCTGGAAAGCCGTGGCGGTGCCGCCGGGGTCAATTCCACGGTGGGCGGCCTGGCGTTCGGCCTGGATGCCAGCCTCAACGACCGCTGGCTGCTCGGCACGGCATTCATCTATGCCAATGTCGACACGCGCAACAGCGGTGACACCGCGCGCCAGACATTGAAGACCAACGTCTATCAATTGGTCGGCTACGCTACCTATCACCTGGACGACACCACGGACCTGAACTTCCAGATCGATGGTGGCCAGAACCACAACGAAGGCAAGCGCGATATCGACTTCGCCGGGTTGCAGGCCAAGTCCAACTACGACGCCTGGACCGCCCACGCCGGCGTGTCCCTGGACCGCACCTTCAGCCTGAGTACCGCCACGCGTTTCACGCCGTCGGTACGTGCCGACTACACCTGGATCAAGGACGAGGCCTACCGCGAGAAGGGCGCCGAAGACCTGAACCTGAGCGCCAAAAGCCGCACCACCGACCAGTTCATCCTCGGCGTGGACGGCAAGCTCAGCCATGACCTGACCCAGCAGCTCAACGTGAGCGCCAACCTGGGCGTGGGCTATGACTTCCTCGCCGAGCGCGACTCGATCAGCACCACGTTCGCCGGCGCGCCGGGCGCCGGCTTCACCACCGATTCGGGTGAGCCGCAGCGCTGGCTGGTGCGTGGCGGCACGGGGTTGAACTATCAGGTCAACGGCCAGTTGCAACTGGGCGTGCGGTATGACGTGGAGAAACGCACCGATTACCTCAACCAGACCGCTTCGGTTGAAGCTCGCTGGGCATTCTGACCGTGCCTCGGCGCAGCCTGTTGGCGGCCCTGTTCAGCGTGTTGCTGGGCGGGTGCGCCGTTGTGCCGAACCAGGCTGAACTGAACCAGCATGCGCAGTCGCTTGCCCATGCTGGGGGATTGGACAAGGCGCAGGTTCAAACCGACAGTTTTGTACTCATCAGCTTTTACCGCATCACTCGCCCGGACCAACCGTTGAGGGTGTATATCGAAGGCGATGGCTTTGCCTGGCGCACGCGCAGCCAGCCGTCACTGAACCCCACGCCGATCAAGGCGCTGGGGCTGTCGCTGGCCGCAGCTGACCCGGCGCCGAACGTGGTCTATCTCGCTCGGCCTTGCCAATTCACGCCTCTGGCGGCCAACCCGCACTGTGACGTGAGCTACTGGACCGGCAAGCGCTTCGCCGAAGAGGTGATTGTGGCGATGAACCAGGCACTCGATCAGTACGCCGCCCGCGTGCCCGGCCAACCGTTGCAATTGGTCGGCTACTCGGGGGGCGCCAATATTGCTGCATTACTTGCAGCACGGCGCGGCGATGTCATCAGCCTGCGCAGTGTGGCGGGCAATCTGGATGTGGATGAAGTCAACCGCCTGCACCGGGTCACGCCGATGCCGGATTCCTTGAATGCTATCGATATCGCTCCGCGCCTGGCCAATATGGCGCAAGTGCACTTCAGCGGCAGTGACGACGCCGTCGTGCCACCGGCCATTGCCCAGCGGTTTGCACGTGCAACGGCTGGGCATTGCACGCAAATTCGGCTGGTGCCAGGGATGCGCCATGACAGTGACTGGGCGCAGCGATGGTCGCAGTTATTGAGTGTGGTGCCGCGCTGTTCGGCTAAGGCTGATTGAGCGCGGTGAGGCAGGCGCGAAACAAAGATCACGCCTGTGGTGCGGTCCATCCACTGGATACCGCCCGGCAAACGGGCGGTCCTGCTTGGCATTCCTGAATGGGATTGTTCAGCGGTTGAAACGCTCCACCAGCGCGTATTGGGTGGACGCGGTGTTGGTCAGTTCCTTGCTCAGGTCGGTGGATTGATGGGCTTGCACCGAGGTCTGGTCGGCCAGCTCGGCGATGGTGGTGATGTTGCGGCTGATCTCCTCGGCGACCGCGCTTTGCTCCTCGGTGGCGGCGGCGATCTGGGTGGTCATGTCGGTGATGTGTGACACCGCCTCGCTTATGCCCACCAGTGCCTTGTCGGCTTCCAGCACCCAGGCCACGCCTTCCTGGGCCTGGCGTTGGCCATGCTCCATGCTGCTCACGGCGTTGTTGGACGAGGTTTGCAGTTGGGTGATCAGGGCGTGGATCTGGGTGGTGGATTGCGAGGTGCGTTGGGCCAGTTGACGCACCTCGTCGGCCACCACGGCAAAGCCGCGACCCATGTCGCCAGCACGCGCGGCTTCAATCGCGGCGTTAAGGGCCAGCAGGTTGGTCTGATCGGCGATGCCTTTGATCACATCCACCACGCTGCCGATTTCATCGCTGTCGCGGGCCAACTGCGCCACGGTGGCGCCGGTTTCGCCGACCACCGCCGACAGGCGCTCGATGGCTTCACGGGTGTCCCGCGCGACCTCGCGCCCACGCCCGGTGAGGGCATTGGCTTGCTGGGTGGCATCGGCGGTGCGCTGCACGTGGCTGGCGACTTCCTGGGTGGTGGCGGCCATCTGGTTGACGGCCGCCGAGACTTGTTCGGTTTCCACGCGCTGGCGGTCCAGGCCTTTGGCGCTGGCGGTGGCCAACTGGTCGGATTGGCCGGCGAGGGCACTGAGTTGTTCGGCGCTGTCCTGCAGGCGCGTGAGGCAGGTTTTCAGGCGCGCGGTCTGGCTGAGAAAGGCAGTTTCCAAACGTGCCTGGGGGCCGCGGGCGTCGCTGTACATCTGCGCGATCAAGGCGTCAGAGGTCGACGGCTCGACACCCGCCAGCAGGCGCAAGGTGCCGCCCTGGCGCACGCGTGAGCACAGCACACCCACCGGCAGTGCAACGGCCACGGCGACGGCGATGGCAATCGGCGCGTCGAGGAACAACCCGGCGACGCTGCCGGCAACCGCAGTGGCTACGTAGGGCACGCAACTCAAGGCGGCAGGCAGCCAGGCGTCCTGGCTTGGCACGGCCGATTTGCCCTGGCTGATGCGCTGGTACAGCGCTTGGGCGCGGCGGATTTCATCGGCCGTCGGCTTGACCCGCACCGACTCGAAGCCCACCACGTTGCTGCCTTCGAATATCGGCGTGACGTAGGCATTGACCCAATAATGGTCGCCGTTTTTCGAGCGGTTCTTGACGATTCCCATCCAGGGCAAGCCCTGCTTGAGTGCGCCCCACATATGCGCAAATACCGCGGGGGGCACATCGGGGTGGCGCACGATGTTCTGCGGCGCGCCGATCAGGTCGGCGCGTTCAAAGCCGCTGATGTCGACGAAGGCGTCGTTGCAGTAAGTGATCACACCTCGAACATCCGTCGCCGAGATGAGTTTCTGTTGCGGCGCGAGGGAAATCTCGCGTTGTGTTACAGGCTGGTTGTTGCGCATTCCGACTACTCCCTGGTTGCACTCAGTCCATCGGCGCCAACTCGCAGAAGATTAATCCACATTGGCTATTTCGCCAGCCGCTGGTCAAAAGCCTGAAACTTGTCGATGAAAAACCCCATAATGGCGGCCATTTTTGTTTAGCCCGTTATTCTGGTGTGCCCGTATGGAAATTAAGGTCAACTTTCTCGACAACCTCCGGCTTGAAGCCAAGTTCGATGACTTCACGGTGATTGCCGACCAACCCATCCGCTATAAAGGCGATGGTTCGGCGCCGGGCCCATTCGATTACTTCCTGGCGTCGTCGGCGTTGTGCGCGGCGTACTTCGTGAAGTTGTATTGCCAGACCCGCAATATCCCCACCGACAATATTCGCTTGTCGCAGAACAATATCGTCGACCCGGAAAACCGCTATAACCAGATCTTCAAGATCCAGGTGGAGTTGCCGGCGGATATCTCAGACAAGGATCGCCAGGGCATCCTGCGTTCCATCGATCGTTGCACCGTAAAGAAAGTGGTGCAGGCCGGTCCCGAGTTTGTGATCGAGGAAGTCGAAAACCTCGACGCCGATGCCCAGGCCTTGTTGATGCCGAGCAGCACGTCGCAGGCGGGTACCTACATCGCCGGCAAAGACCTGCCGCTGGAGCAGACCATCGCCAACATGTCCGGGATCCTGGCCGGGCTGGGCATGAAGATCGAAATCGCCTCGTGGCGCAATATCGTGCCCAACGTGTGGTCGCTGCATATCCGCGATGCGCACTCGCCGATGTGCTTCACCAACGGCAAGGGCGCGACCAAGGAAGGCGCACTGGCGTCGGCGTTGGGCGAGTTTATCGAGCGGCTCAACTGCAACTTCTTCTATAACGACCAGTTCTGGGGCGAAGACCTCGCCAACGCAGCGTTCGTGCATTACCCCGACGAGCGCTGGTTCCAGCCGGGGCCTGACGATGCGCTGCCCGGCGAAATCCTCGATGCCTACTGCCTCAAGGTCTACAACCGCGAGGGCGAGCTGCGCGGTTCGCACCTGTTCGACACCAACTCCGGCAATGAAGAACGCGGCATTGTCTCGCTGCCGTTTGTGCGCCAGTCGGATGGCGAGGTGGTGTATTTTCCGTCCAACCTGATCGAAAACCTCTACCTCAGCAATGGCATGAGCGCCGGCAACACCCTGGCCGAAGCCCAGGTGCAGTGCCTGTCGGAGATTTTCGAGCGGGCGGTGAAGCGCGAAATCATCGAAGGCGAATTCGCCTTGCCAGATGTACCCGCCGAGGTGCTGGCCAAATATCCAGGCATCCTGGCGGGCATCCAGGGCCTCGAAGCCCAAGGCTTCCCGGTGCTGGTCAAGGACGCGTCCCTGGGCGGTGAATTCCCGGTGATGTGCGTGACCCTGATGAACCCGCGCACCGGCGGCGTGTTCGCCTCGTTCGGTGCGCACCCAAGCCTGGAAGTGGCGCTGGAGCGCAGCCTGACCGAACTGCTGCAAGGGCGCAGTTTCGAAGGCTTGAACGACCTGCCTCAGCCTACGTTTGAAGCGCAGGCGGTGACCGAGCCGAACAACTTCGTCGAGCACTTCATCGACTCCAGCGGCGTGGTGTCGTGGCGCTTCTTCAGCGCGCAGTCGGACTATGAGTTTGTCGAGTGGGACTTCTCGGGCGAAGGCGAAGACTCCAACGTCCAGGAAGCGGCGACCCTGTTCGGCATCCTCGACGGCATGGGTAAAGAGTCCTACATGGCAGTGTACGAGCACCTCGGCGCCACCGCGTGCCGCATCCTGGTGCCGGACTACTCGGAAATCTACCCGATGGACGACCTGATCTGGGACAACACCAACAAGGCGCTGTTTTTCCGCGAAGACATCCTCAACCTGCATCGCCTCGACGAGGCCGAACTGACCGCACTGGTCGAACGCCTGATCGAAAGCGAGCTGGACGACTACACCGACATCACCACCTTGATCGGCATCGAATTCGACGACAACACCGCCTGGGGCCAACTGACCATCCTCGAGTTGAAGCTGCTGATCTTCCTGGCCTTGAAGCAGTACGAAGAGGCCAAGGAATGCGTGGAGATGTTCCTGCAGTACAACGACAACACCGCCGAGCGCGGCCTGTTCTACCAGGCGATGAATGCAGTGCTGGAAATGGAACTGGACGACGACCTGGAGCTGGCGGATTACGAAGCCAACTTCCGCCGCATGTTCGGCAAGGAGCGCATGGACGCGGTGATTGGCTCGGTGGACGGCAGCGTGCGCTTCTACGGCCTGACGCCGACCAGCATGAAGCTGGAAGGGCTGGACCGGCATTTGCGTTTGATTGATAGCTACAAGAAGCTGCACAGCGCGCGGGCGAAGATCACTTCAGCCTGACGCAGGGGGAAATGTGGGAGGGGGCTTACCCCCGATGGCAGTCTGTCAGTCACTGGATCAGGTGACTGGTCCACCGCTATCGGGGGCAAGCCCCCTCCCACATTTGATTTGTGCCAAGTTTTGATCAGGAAGCGCCTGTCTCGTAAAGGCGACTTTTCCGACATCGTTCACCGATAGCAAAACTTTACTCTTTGGGCTTTCGCGTCCAGGAGTAAAGGGAATGACTTCCAGCGTACTGCCCAGCGTCTTTTTCGACCACAGCCGCCACACCCTGAGTGTGCGCAAAGTCGAAGCCCGGCTCGATGTCTTGGCCTTCACGGGCCACGAACACCTCAGCCAGCCCTACAGCTACACCGTGGAATTCACCAGCACCGAGCGTGACCTGGCGGCAAACACCTTGCTCGGCCAGGACGCCCGTTTCAGCCTGCACGCCGCAGCGCAAAAACCGTCGCTGCTCAGCTTGACCCCGCCCGAGATCAAACCGCTGCGCACCTTGTATGGCGTGGTCACCGGCTTCACACGCAACTCCGGCTCCAACGACCAGGCCAGTTATGCCGTCACTTTGCAGCCGCGCCTGGCGCTACTGGCGCGCGGTCGGCAGTACCGCATCTACCAGCACCAATCCGTGCCGGAAATCGTCGAAAGCATCCTGCGTAACCGCCACGGCTTCCTTGGCCAGGACTTCCTGTTCAGCCTGAAACGCGACTACCCCCGGCGCGAACAGGTGATGCAATACGGCGAAAGCGACCTGGACTTTATCGCCCGCCTGCTGGCCGAAGTCGGCATCTGGTACCGCTTCACCGCCGACGACCGCCTGGGTATCGACGTGGTCGAATTCTGCGACGATCAACGCCTCTATCAGTTCGGCCTTGAGCTGCCATTGCGCCCGCAGTCCGGGCTCGGCAGCAGCGGGCAGGACGGTGTGTGGCAACTGCAATCGAGCCACGCGGTGGTCGAGAAGCAGGTGCACATCCGCGCCTACCAGCACCGCGACGCCCGCGCCGACCTCAGCGGCGAAATCGACCAGACACGCGGCGCCACCACCACCTACGGCGAGGCTTACCACTACGCCGAACCCTATAGCGCCTTGGGTGATCGCCTCGATCAAGACGAACGCCTGCTAAGCGAAAGCGGCTACTTTTATGCGCGCCTGCGTCACGAGCGCTATCTCAACGAGCAAACCCAACTCAGCGGCATCAGCAGCAGTGCCGTTCTGGTACCGGGGCAGGTGCTCAAAGTGTCCGGCGGTGCGCCTGAGGCCTTCACGCTCGGCGCGGTGATCACCGGGCTGACCACCACGGCCGCGCGCGACAGCA
>Ga0308159_1002331_pt1 | contig 22256 bp, 27 predicted proteins | sample PhyCR1_FD_201040 | JGI IMG/M metagenome (GOLD analysis project Ga0308159, IMG submission 201040) | Phyllosphere microbial communities from UC Gill Tract Community Farm, Albany, California, United States - DLSLC.R1 | ecosystem: Host-associated > Plants > Phyllosphere > Unclassified | place: USA... | reverse complement strand
GAAGGAGTACCTCTCGTGAGCCGCCGCACCCCTGACGGCCCCGCCTACCGCGTCGCCCTGACGCTGCGCTGGGCCGAGACGAAGGACCGCCCGGCGTCGACTGCGACGCACTTCCTCGGTCCGTACGCGACGGCACCCATCGCCCGCGGCGCGGCGACCCGGGAGCGGGCGTCGTACACCCGGCGCGACGTCACGGTCGAGACCCGAGTCGAGGAGTCGGCCGGCCCCTGGAAGCCCGTCTAACGCCCGATCACCCCCCACCACTGAGGCCCTCACCCATCGCGGGCGGGGGCCTCAGAACTTTGTCTAGCAATTCTGAGCACCCCTTCCGGCCCTGGCCCTCTCCTCCTTCGACACCAAACACGGAAGGAGCCCTCGTGCTTCACACCCTCACCGAACGCCCCTCGACGGTCGACGACTTCCTCGCCAAGGCCTCGCACCCGCTCGCCGGCCCGACCGTCTTCGCGGGCGAGCGCTACGCGGCCCTCCAGGCCGAGGCCTACGCCCAGTACATCGCCGGGCTCCGCACCCTCGTCCTCGCGATGAGCCGCAACCACTCCGGCGGCTACCCCGCGGCCCGCGACCTCGTCGTCGGCATCGCCGCGATGCTGCCCGAGCCGCTGACCGTGACGATCCCCGTCGTCGGCCGGTTCGTCACGACGGCGGACGGCGAGACGACGTCGACGCTCGTCGAGGACCTGCCGGAGGCGCTCCGATGACCCCGCCCGACTCCCTCCCGCTCGAGGCTGCCCTCGTGATCGCGACCGTCATCCTCTCCTGCCTCATCGCCGACGCCCTCGTCGCCCTCTTCCGAAAGGACCACCCGTGAGCACCCTCGAGCCCAAGCCCGAACCGCAGCCGATCGTCCCGACCGCCCCGGTCGACGTCTACCTGACCGCCCTCCGCGCCGGCACCGCGCCGGCCCCGCTCGTGCTCCAGGACAACCCCGACTCGCTCGAGGCCTGGCGAGCGTTAGGCCCGCACCTGGCGACGTTCCTGGACACGATCCGGGTCGAGCAGAGCTACCGCGACGCCGTCGACGCCATCGCCGACGCGGTGCCCGGGATCCCCGACCCGTCGTCCGAGCAGGAGGACGAGGAGGCCGCGAGCGACTTCGCGGGCCAGCTTGCGCTCTGGCCCTCGTCCGACCACGACGACCGGATGCCGGAGGCGGTGTGATGGGCGACCCGCTGACCCTCGTCGTGGCGCTCCTCTGGGTCGTTCTGATCCTCGGCGCCGCCTACCTCGCCGTCCGGCTCGTCTGGGCCGTCCTCGTCACCCTCTACCTCGTCGCGGCGTACCGCGTGCGCTTCGCCCTCGCCGAGCGCAGGAAGGCCCACCGATGAGCCAGCGCCCCCTCCGCGGCGGAGTCGCGCAGCGCGAGCACATCGCCGCGGTCCTCGCCCTTCACGCCCACGTCTACGACTCCGATTGCGGCGTCGACTACGGGTGCATGTGCGGCGCCCGTCTCGCGGCTGAGCCCTTCGGCCGGCCCGACCGCGACGCCTTCGCTGCCCACCTCTCCGAGGCCCTCCGCGGGCCGACCCCGACCAAGGAGGCCTCCTCGTGACCGTCACTGTCCGCCCCTTCGCCCACGCCCACCGCTGGGCCTTCGACCCCGAGGCGTCCGCCCGGCTGAGTGTCAGCCTCGCGCGGTGCTCGTGCGGCGACTTCCGGTGCTTCTCGTGAGCGGCCGTACCGCGTACTGCGCCCGCCTCGGGTGCTGCCGGGGGCTGGCGCCTTACGAGCCGCCCCGCGGCCTCTCGTCGTCCCTCCCTCGCTACCGCGAGGTCCTCGGCTACGGCCTCGAGCCCGTCACCCCGTACCAGCACATCACCGTCACCCCCGCCTCGCTCGCCGCGCGTCGCGACGCCTACTTCACCGGCCCCGAAAGGACCCCCGCGATGACCACGACCACCCGCACCGAGTACGGCGTCCGCTTTGTCGGCGGGACCCGCGAGAGGCGCTGGCCCGGGCACTCCTCGGCCGAGCCCGGCAAGATCTACGTCGGCGCGACCGGCTACATCGACGCTTCCGACGTCGACGCCCTGCACGCCGCCGTGGCGGAGACGAACGCGGACCCCTGGCTGCGCAACGTCGCGCTCGTCTCGCGCACGATCACGACGACCGAGCCCGTCGTCGTGAAGCCCCCGGTCAAGCTGCCGACGAAGTTCGGCTCGGCGATCGTCGCCACCGTGGCGGGCGAGCGCCGGGTGCTCGTCCTCGCGGACGACGACAGCCTCCCGTGGGCGGCCGACAACAACTGGCACGCCGAGGCCGACCTCTCCGACGTCGAGGTCCTCTTCGACGCGGCGACAGTGACTCTCTGAGCGCCGCTTCCTGACAGTACCCTGACAGCCGCAGCAGCCGCCTCGTCAAGATCCGCAGAACGACGCGGGTCTCGGCGGGGCGGCTCTCAGGTTCGTGGGCAGCGTGGCCCTCTCCTCTAGTAGAGGGGGAAGCCCTGACCACTTCGCGCGCTTGTCGGCGAGCGGCGGGGCCCTCCTCGCCTTGGCATGTAGCTCAACAGGCAGAGCGCCCGGCCGTTAACCGGGAGGCTCCAGGTTCGATCCCTGGCGCGCCAGCGTGGGCACCGCTCCGACACGTCGGGTCAGCGGTCACAGCCTCAGCCTCCCGGCCGGACGACCGGGACTGGGGACGGCCCACACCTATGCCCTTAGCTCAGCGGCAGAGCAGCGGTCTCCAAAACCGCGTGCCCGAGGTTCGACTCCTCGAGGGTATGCAACGGGCTGTCGCCCTCACACAGCGACGCCCGCGCTGCGCACGGTTCGCCCTCGGGTCGTGCTGTCGTAACCCCGCCCCCGAGCGGTACGAGGGCCCCCTACTCACCCCCTACCGACCTAGCTCGGCCGTGGCGTCGCCCACCCCCTAGGTCCCTAGCCCCTGGCCCCTCGTCGTCGAGGTGAGGCCGGGGGTTTTGTCGTTCCCGGAAGAGGTCGCATGCCCTGGCAGACGAGCGACCGGAAGGCCCGGCTCCCCTCCGACTGGAGCACCCGCCGCATCCGCGTCCTCCGCCGCGACGGGTACAAGTGCCAGGCCCGCGACTCGACCGGCGCGAAGTGCGAGGCACCGGCCAACCAGTGCGACCACATCGAGCCCGGCGATGACCACTCGCTCGACAACCTGCAAGCGCTGTGCGTCTGGCATCACGGACGCAAGAGCAGCGCCGAGGGGGCAGCTGCTCGACGGCCTGCGGTGTCCCGCTACCGGCGCCCCGAGGCCCACCCCGGCGCCCTCTAGCTGGGCGAAACCTGGGAGTTGCTTGACTTCAAGTCGAGTGACCCCCTGGGGGAGGACCCCCTCCCCACACCCGTATTCCTCCCCGAAGCGGCATAGCGCCTCTCTGTGCGCGCGGGTTCCGGGGTTTCAACAAATAGACCGTCCCGCCTCGACCGCCCTCCGAGGCCGTGTAAACGCCCCAGGAGGCGCCCCTTGCCGACCGCTCCGTCCGACCTGACCTACGGCTACGTTCGAGGCCGCTACGTTCTCGCCGCCGGCGACACCATTTCAGACGCCAACCGGGTGCCCGACGTGCGCGCCGCGAGTGGGACCGTCCGCTTCCGTTGGCTGGGCGGCGCCTTTGTCGCCTCTGAGCCCGTCTCGACCGCCGTCGTCCCCCTTCTTGTCGACGCGACCATCGACCCGAACACCGGCGACCTCCTCGACGAGGCCGGAGCCTCCGGCGTCTGGCTCGTTGCCGGCCGCTACGAGGTGACCTTCCGCTTCGTCGGCGTCAGCGTTCCGACCTTCGAAGTCCTCGTCACCGCTGCCCACACCTTCGAGTCCCCTCTTGAGCTTCCCGCCCACGCCCCTCTACTGCCGGCGCCCGGCGAGCGCTTCATCGTCAACGAGCAGGTTTACCGCGACACCCTCGCCGCTGCTGAGCGTGCCGAACGCGCCGCCGAGCAAGGCGGAGGGGTACCGCCCGAGAAGCTCGAAGCCGACCTCGCGACGAAGGCCGACCAATCGGCCGACCTCCGGGGTGGCTTCCTCACCGTGGTCACGGACGGTGGCACCTACCACCACAACTCCGATTTGCTCGCCACTGCGGAGACCTCGGCGACGTACAAGACGAAGCATCAGGTCTTCACGGACGCAACTCGACCAACGCTGGTCTTCACGAACAGTAGCGACCTGCCGCTTGCCCCTGGCGCCGGCGCTGGATCACCACTGCCGTACACCATGTCGGCATCCTTGATCGGCGCCGACGGCGTGATCTATCGAGCTCGCGTCGGCGGATCCCTGACGTGGACCCTCGCGGCAGGGCAGGCCGTTGAGACTGATCCGATCGAGAACCTTACGCTTGTGAGGGGCACGAGCATCTACGCCCTCACGTACGTCTCGACGCCGGTCCCGAACGGGTGGCGGTCGGGGTACCTGATCACGAATGCGGCGGTAGTCGCGGATGGCATCGGCCGCGTCTACGGGTCGAACGCGACTGCGACCGGCGCCGGGATCACCGGAACGCCGAGCACGGGAGCGTTCTACGCCTACTCGCCGACCGCGATCAGGGCACGCGCCACCGTTCCTGCACGGGCAGTCGCGATCGTGGCCGACAGCATCGGATTCGGAGCGGGAGCAGGACAGGCGGCCTACCAGCGGTCATTCGTCCTTGACGCGCTTCGGAACGGCCGAGTTCCGTACGTGCAGTTCTCGCGCAGTGGCAGCACCCTCTACCAGGCGAACAACAGCCCTACCCCCCTCGAACTGTCGCTCGCCGGGTCGCTCACCACTGACGCGATCCTGGAGCTCGCGACGAATGACTTCTCGAACTCTAGGACGGCGGCTCAGGTTCAGGCCGACTCGCTCGCCCAGGCCCGGGCACTCCGCGCCAACGGCGTCAAGCGGGTGTGGCGCACCACCACGACTCCTCGGTCGTCGGGCACAGTCGGGGCGCAGGTTCCATCCGGCCTCGCCGCGCGGCAGACGTTCAACGCTTGGTGTCGGGCTGGGGCGCCCGTCGACGCGATCACGCTACAGGCCGTCGCGGTCGGGACCGCGGGCGCGCTCCTTGCGGGGCAGGGTGCCCACCCGTTCGCGGGCATCCTCGACCTTGCCGCTCTTGTCGAGGACGGGGTCACGGGAACATGGAAGGCGCCCTTTTATGGGGACGGCATCCACCCTACTGACAGCGGTCACATCGCCATGGAAGCCGGAGTACGCCCGGACCTCTTCGGTGGCAGCACCAACTCGCCGAAGAATTATTTGTCGTCGTACTTCCCAAAGAAAATATACTCGGCGGCGGCGGGGGCGGCGCTCACGACGTCACGGCTGTACTTCGTCCCGTTCCACGTCTCGGATGCGCCCGTCCGCGTCGATCGACTCGCCGTGAACTGCACCAACGCCGGTTCGGCGGAAGGCATCGTGCGCACCGCGATCTACATCGCCGACGCCACGGGGAGGCCCGCGACATTGGTCACGGAGATTGGGGCCAAGGCTCCATCCTACGGAATCACTTACAACGACCTGCCGTCCCCGCTGACGCTGCAGCCCGGCCGGTACTTCATGTCCATCGTCAGCCAAGGCGCTCCAGCCACTCCGCCGCTGTTCATATCAGGCACCGGCGCGGACCCGCTCGTCACAGGTGACCTCTGGTTCGCGGTGCCCGCATCGAACGCATACATCCTCAACGCTGTACCCGACGGGCCTTTGCCCGTAACCATTTCGAGCAGCATCTACAGCACGACGGCGCCGATGATGCAGCTACGGGCTGTGTAGCGGACCGCCGCGGACCGCGCTCTCTGCGACAGCAGCCAGCACGCCGGCCGCGGCCTCTGAGGGGTGGATCCCGTCGATTGACTGCCCTTCCCGGTAGGTGCCGTCCGCGTCCGCGAGCGGGCTGTGGAAGTCGAGGAGCGGCACGTCCTCCGCGGCGGCCCACGCCGCGATGGCGTCATTCAGCGCGTCCGTCTCGGCGGGGAACTCGTCAGAGGGCGGCACGAGCGCGAACATGGCGGCGATGCCTTCGGCGTCGAGACGCTGACGGATCGCCGCGAGGTTCTCGACGGTGCGGTCGCCCTGTCCAAGGCGGATGTCGTTCGTCCCGCCGAGCACGAGGACAAGCTCGGGTGAGCGCGAGACAACGTCGCTGTCGAGGCGCTCGAGCATCTGCGCGGTCGTGTTCTGCCAGACGCCCGCGTTTGCCGCGAATCCGATCGGGCTGTCGCGGTCGCACGTTGCGACGTCGAAGTAGGACGTGGACGAATTTGCTAACAGCATGTCCCGGTGCTCGCCCGCGGTGATCGAGTCACCGAGTGCGACAGTTCGCACCTGATCTGGCTTTGCGCTCGGCTCCCAGCAGACGAACGAGGTCCGGTAGGCGTGAGCCGCCTCCCGCACGGGGCCATTCGGCCATGCGCAGAAGACCAGCGCCGCGGCAATCAGAGACCCGATGGCGACGCGGACAGTCGAGCGCCTCGCGATCTTCCCTTGCACGCCGTCGAGCATACCAATTCCCCCACACGTAGACCCGAAGGGAGGCCGCCGTGCCCGGACCCCTGCCGCAGCAGCAGCACCAGCGCGAGCGCGACACGAAGCGCCGCCAGGCTGACGCCGTCACCGTCCAGGACGACGGCCTCCTCCGCGGCCCGGAGCTCTCCGGCGGCCCCTGGAGCGACGACACCGTCGCATGGTTCACCGGCTGGCGTCGCGCCCCTCAGGCGGCCCTCTTCGAGTCGACCGACTGGGCGCGGCTCGTCCTCATGGCGCCCCTCGTCGAGGCCTACTACCGCAAGCCGGGAGCCGCAGCGCTCTCGGAGATCCGCCTCAACGAGGAGAGGCTCGGCGCCCTCTACGGCGACCGGCTCCGCGCGCGGATCTACGTCGAGCGCCCGTCCACCGACGGGCCCGACGCCACGATCACGCCGCTTCACGCGGTCTCCCGCGCTGACGCGAAGGCGAGGCTCCGCGGCGACACCTAGGAGGCCGCATGGCGAAGAAGTCCGCCGTCGTCTCCGTCCCCGACTTCCCCGAAGACGACTCCATCCGCACGCTCGGATGGGACGTCATCGCCTGGAGCGAGAGCTACCTCCTCCAGCCTGACGGCGACGAGGCCGGCGAGCCGTTCCGCTTCACACGCGAGCAGCTGAATTTCGTCCTCTGGTGGTACGCCATCGACGCCGGCGGACGCTTCCGCTACCGCCGAGGCGTCCTCCGCCGTGCGAAGGGCTGGGGCAAGTCCACGTTCCTCGGCGCCCTCGCCCTCGCCGAGCTCTGCGGCCCCGTCCGCTTCGGGGGCTGGCGCGAGGACGGCGAGCCGATCGCCATCCCCCACCCGATGCCCTGGGTCGTCATCGCCGGCGTCTCCGAGACGCAGACGCAAAACACCTTCGCCGCCATCCGCGCGATGTCCGAGGCCTCGCTCCTCGTCGACGACTACGGCCTCGACGTCGGCATGACCCGCATCCTGCTCCCCGGCGGCGGGAAGATCGTTCCCGTGACGGCCAACGCCGCCACCCAGGAGGGCGCTCGCCCCTCGTTTGCGATCATGGACGAGACGCACCACTGGTCGAAAACCAACGGCGGCTCGAAGCTCGCCCGCGTCGTCCGGCGCAACCTGGCGAAGTCTCGCGACGGCTCGGCCCGCGTGGTCGAGACCACGAACGCGCACGAGCCCGGCCAGGAGTCAGTCGCCGAGGCGTCCTACCTCGCCTGGCGCGCGATCGTCGAAGGCCGCACCCGCGCCGACGGCATCCTCTACGACTCCCGCGAGGCCCCCGCCGACCTCGACCTCTCCGACCCCGACGCGGTCCTCGAGGGCCTGCGCCTCGCGTACGGCGATGCGACCTGGGTCGACCTCGAGCGGATCCGCTCCGAGGTCTACGACCCCGACACCCCGCCCGAAGAGGCCCGCCGCTTCTACCTGAATCAGATCGTCGCCGCCGCCGACTCCTGGGTCGCCCCCGCCGAATGGGCGAAGAACGAGGTCGACGGCCTCGCGCCGCTCCTCCTCGGCAAGCCCGGCGACCGCCGCCACAAGGGCGACGTCGTGACCCTCGGCTTCGACGGCTCGCTCACCGACGACTCGACCGCTCTCGTGGCGGTCCGCGTCGACGACGGCGCCTCCTTCCTCCTGGGCATCTGGGAGAAGCCCGAAGGCCCGAAGGGGCAGGGCTGGGAAGTCCCGAAGGAGCAGGTCCGCAGCGCCGTCGAGTACGCCTTCTCGGTCCTCGACGTCGTCGCCTTCTTCTCGGACGTCGCCTACTGGGAGACGGACGTCGACGCCTGGCGCGACGCCTACGCCGAGCAGCTGCTCGTCAAGGCCACGGCTCGCCACGCGGTCGGCTTCGACATGCGCGGCCACTCGCTCGACATCACTCGAGCGGTCGAGGCCACGCACCGCGCGATCACCGATGGCGAGCTCCCCTGGGCCGCTCACGAGCTCCTCGCGGGCCCGTTCACCGGCGCCGCCGCACACGAGTTCCTTACCCGCCACGTCCTCAACGCCCGTCGCCGCCCGAACCGCTGGGGCGTCGGCTTCGGCAAGGAGACGCGCGAGTCGCCGAAGAAGGTTGACGCGCTCGCCTCCCTCGTCCTCGCCCGCATGGCCCGCACCCGCGTCCTCGCGGAAGGCGGCCTCAAGAAGCGCCGCAAGCCCACGGGGCGAGTCGCCGGCTTCTGATCCACCCCTGACCCCTGGAGGCCTCATTGGCGACCCCTGACGCCGCGCTCCTCGAGCGCCTCGACGGCGAATTCGAGGCCGACCTCCTCCCCACGGGTCGCCTCGGCCGTGTCCGCCGCTATCTCCGCGGTGACCACGACATGCCCTACATGCCGAAGGGTGCCAAGAAGGAGTACAAGCACCTCGCCGAGCGAGCGATCACCAACTGGCTGCCGCTGCTCTCCGACACGTACTCCAAGGGCCTCTTCTGCGACGGCTACCGTCCGGCTAAGGCCAGCGACAACTCCTCTGCATGGGCCTCCTGGCAGGCGAACGGCCTCGACGCCCGGCAGACCACCGCACACCGCGGCGCGCTCGAGTACGGCGCCAGCTACGCCCTCGTCCTCCCCGGCTCCGTCCAGGAGAAGCGCGTCCCCTACTTCCGCCCGCTGTCGCCGCTGCGCTCCACGGCGTGGTACCGCGACGAGGACGACGACTACCCCGAGCTCGCCTACCGGCGCCTCGGCACCACGCCGGACGGGACGCGCCTCGTCGAGCTCTTCGACAAGGCGGCGCGCTACACCTTCGCGCAGCCCAAGGACGGCGGCGGTTGGCGCCTCTCTTCCACAGACGAGCACCCGCTCGGCGTGACGCCGTTCGTGCGCTTCCGCGACCGCCTGGACGACGAGGCGGTCGGGATCATCACGCCGGTCATCACGCTCCAGGACCGCGTTAACGAGGTGGTCTTCGCGACCCTGATCGCGATGCAGTACGCCTCCTTCCGCCAGCGCTGGGCAACCGGGCTGGCGATCCCGGAGGACGAGGACGGGAACCCGCTCGAGCCCTTCCAAGCGGCGATCGACCGCCTCTGGGTCGCCGAGGACTCCGACGCCAAGTTCGGCGACTTCGCTCAGACCGAAATGTCCGGCCACGCCGCCCTCTACGACTCAACCGTCCGCACCCTGGCGGCCGTCGCGCAGGTCTCCCCCAACATCCTCACCGGCGAGCTCGTCAACGTCTCCGCCGACGCTCTCGCGCAGATGGAGGCGGCGACTCAGCGCAAGATCGCCGAGTACGAGACCATCTTCGGCGAGTCGTGGGAGTCCGGCTTCCGCCTCGCGGCCCTCGCCGCCGGCGACCGCGCCGGCGCCGCTGATATGTCCGCCGAGGTCCGCTGGCGCGACACCGAGGCCCGCTCGCTCGCGCAGACCGTCGACGCCCTCGGCAAGATGGCGCAGATGCTCTCCGTGCCCGTCGAGGCGCTCTGGGAGCGCGTGCCCGGCGTCACCGACCAGGACGTCGAGCGCTGGAAGGCTCTCAAGCCGGCCGACCCGCTCGCGATCCTCGCCGCCGACTCCGTCCGCCAGGCCGAGACCGCCTCGGCGACGCTGGCCGCTGCAACCGCCGAGCCCCTGGTCGCCGCCTAGTGGCGCGTGACCTGGGCCTCGAGCTCATGGCGCGCGACCACATGGCCCGCCAGGTGCGCGACGTCGAGCAACTCCAGGTCCTCCTCGACGCGCTCTGGCGCCGCACGATGGACCCGGCCGACATCGAAGGCTCGTTCCAGCGCTTCGCCGCCGGAGCGGACGCGCTCATCAAGGCGTCCCGCTCCCGCGGCGAGCTCTCGGCCCAGCAGTACTACGAGGCCGTCCGCGCCTACTCCGGCTACCTCGACGACCTCCCCACCGTCGCCGAGCAGCCCGGCCAGTCGCGCGCCAACCGCGCCGCGCTGCACGCGACGAGCGTCGCCAAGGCGAAGACGGCGATCGCGAACGGCACGCCGCCGGTTGAGGCCCTCGACCTCGCCCGAGCAGCCATGCTCGCCGCCGCCAAGCGCCGCGTCCTAGATGCTCCCCGCAAGCGCCTGATCGCCCTCACCGACAGCGACCCCGCGTCCCGGCGATGGGCCCGCGTCAGCGACGGGAAGCCCTGCTCCTTCTGCGCGATGCTCGTCAGCCGCGGCCCGGTCTACTCCAGCCTCTCCGGCAAGTTCGACGCGCACGACGGCTGCGGCTGCTCTGCGCGACCCGTCTTCCGCAACGACCCGAGCGACGGGTGGAGCGACGACGCCCGCGCCATGGAGCGCCTTTTCCAAGCCCCCTACGACGGCCTCTCCTGGCGCCAGCGGTACGACCGCGCGGTCGCCGACCCAGAGTCGTCCGTAGCCAAAGCCCTCGCGAATCGCTGGTCGCTCGCCGCATAGCCGCGGCGCCCCGCCTTCGCGAGCCCTCTCAGGCCGTCCTCCCCGGGCGGCCTTTGTCGTATCCGCTGGAGCAGGTCTCCGGCGCTTCCCGTCCCAGGAGGACGAACACACATGCCCGAGAACCCCGAGCCCGCTCAGACCCCCGCCGGCACTCCCCCGTGGGGCGCCGACTTCGACGCGGAGCGCGCATGGGCGCTCGTCGAGGGCCTCCGCAGCGATAAGACGACCCTCCAGGCGCGGGTCACGTCGCTCAGCGAAGAGCTCACGACTGCGACCACCGAACGCGACTCCGCCCTCGCTGAGCGCGACACCGTCACGGCCGAGCGAGACACGCTCCAGACCAACGCGGCGAAAGTCCAGCGCGACCTCCTCGTCGAGCGCGTCGTCCGGAAGCACGGCCTCGACGAGAGCCTCGCCGACTTCCTCTCCGGCGACACGGAAGAGGAGCTCGAGGCGAAGGCCGCCCGCCTCGCCGCCCTCGGGAAGTCTCAGGCACCCGCACCGACCGAGGACGAGCCCCAGGAGCCGACGGATCCCGTCGTCCCCGGCCGGCCGACCCCCTCACTGACCCCCGGACACGGCGGAGCCCCCGCTGAGCCGTTCGACCCCGCGGCCATCGCTGCGGCCGTTCGCACCGTCCGCTAACTCGTCCTCCCGGACCCACACCCGAAAGGCCACAGATGCCGAACACCTTCACCTACACGGCGCCCCAGGTCGCCTCGGTCGCCGCGAACCTCGTTTCGCAGGACGCCGTCCTCTCCGCGCTCGTCTCGCGGAACTACGTCGCCGAGTTCCTCGGAGAGGGCACCGGCGGGCGCCCGATCCAGGTCAAGAACCCGACGACCCTCATCGCGCGCACGCGCGACGTGGCCGACGTGGTCAACCCGATCATCCTCGACACGATCACCGAGACGTCGACCACGATCAACCTCTCGAAGTCGCACGACTACAGCGCCGTCGGCCTCTCGGAGGCGGACCTGACGCTGAACCTGACCGACTTCGCCGCGCAGGTCCTCCGACCGCAGACCGAGGCGATCGTCGACGCGCTCGAGCACAAGATCGCGACCGCCCTCCTCGCGGTGCCCGAGACCAACCTCGGCACCTTCGACAAGGCCAACCCGGTGCCGTACTTCACGGCGATCCGGAAGTACCTGCGCGACAACGGTGTGCCCCAGGCGGGCCTCCAGGTCGTAGTCGGCACCGAGGTCTACGCCGCGCTGCTCGACGCGAAGGCGATCACCGACGTCAGCGAGTCCGGCTCTACCGACGCCCTCCGCGAGGCCGGCGTCGGCAAGATCCGCGGCTTCCAGATCATCGAGTCGACGCGCGTCCCCGAGGACGAGATCCTCGCCTTCCACCGCGACGCCGTGACCCTCGTCACCCGCGCGCCCGTCATCCCCGCGGGCGCGAGCTTCGGCGCCACCGTCTCGGAGGCCGGCTACTCGCTGCGCTACCTCCGCGACTACGACGCGATGTACACCCAGGACCGGTCGATCGTCTCGACCTTCTCGGGCGTCGGCTTCCTGCCGACCTACAAGGTCGAGCGCGACTACGCGACCCGCACCGCGACCATCACCGCGGTTCCCGCCGGCGGCGTGATCCACCTGGACACCGCCGCAGCCTGACCCGATGAGCGGGGCGTCTCCGCCCGAGGCGTCCCGCTCCCGGTCCCGCAGGAGGTGACCGAATGGGCAGCCCTCTACCCCCGCCCGTGAGCGAGCTCGAGAAGCGTCTCGGCCTTCCCGTCTCCTCCCTCGCCGACGAAGACCTCGACCGCGCGGAGGCCGCTCTCCTCGACGCGACCACGCTCGCGCTCGCCGAGATCTCCGAGCCGCGCGCCGCCACCTGGGCGCTGAACGCGCCGAGCGTCGTCGTCCTCGTCGTGCTCAAGGCCGCTCGCCGCGAGTACGAGAACCCCCGGGGCCTGTCTCAGGAGTCGCTCGGCGACCACTCCGCCACGCTCTCCGACTCGTCCGGCGCCTACCTCACCGGCCGCGAGCTCGCGCAGATCCACCGCGCCGCGACCGGCCGCTCCGGCGGCTTCGTCGGCACGATCCGGACGCCGAGCGCCTTCGAGAACAGCTAGGAGCCCCATGGACCCCGTCGTCATCGACGGCGTCGTCTTCGTCCCGAGCATCCGAGCCGACGGCCCACCGTCCGGCGACTGGATCCCGTTCGTGAGCTACGCCGATCTCTTCCTCGAGGAGGCCCCGTGATCCTCAGCGCCGTCACCCCGCGCGCCGTGATCTACCGCCTCCGCCCCACCGTGACCCCCGACTCCCTCGGCGACCCCGTCGAGTCGTGGGCCCAACCTCAGCGCGACCGACTCCGTGGCGCTGCGGTGCAGGCGGCGTCGAGCGAGGAGAGCGGGCAGCTGCTCGAGGACGAGCGTCGCCTCTTCGTCGCCGGCCGAGCCGACGTCAAGAGCGATGACCGCATCGAGGTCGACGGCGAGACCTGGCGCGTCGACGGCAACCCCGTCGTCTCGCAGGGCCTCGCCGTCGGCACCGTGACCGCCGCGAAGCTGACCCGCCTCGCCGGCAGGAAGGAGTCGTAGTGGCCTTCGCGAATATCAAGCTCGACTCCGGCGGCATGCGCGCCATGCTCTCGAGCGGCCCGGTCGCTGCCGCGATCAACTCGCTCGCGCAGTCGGTCGCCTCCTCGATCGACGTCGAGGCGCACGACGGCCCCGTCCCCGTGCGCGTCGGGCAGTACACGACCGACCGCGCCGCTGCGAGCGTCTCGCTCGCCCATCCCGCGGGTCTCCCGCTCGAGGCGAAGTACGGCGTCCTCGCGAAGGCCGCCGGTGCCGCGGGTCTCGAGGTGCGCTCCAGGTGACCGTCCTCTTCTCTGACCCGCGCCCCTCCATCCGCGACTTCCTCCGCGCCGCACTCGCCGCGCGCGAGGAGGCCTTCCTCGTCGGCGTCATCGTCTCGACGAAGGACCTCCCCGTCGCCGACGGCAGCCCCCGCCCCTACGTCCGCGTCTCCACCGACACGCGCGGCCGAGACGCTCGCCTCAACGGCACCGCCTCCGTCCGCGTCCAGGTCTGGCACCCCGACGAGGGCTACTGCGAGCGCATCGCCGACCTCTGCGAGGCGCTCCTCCTGACGGCCTCGACCGCGACGGTCCGCGCCGTTTCCCCCGGCTACCGCCTCGGGCCCGTCTCGGACCCCGACACCGGCGAGCCGCTCTCCTCCCTCACCATCACCGCCCGGCTTCGGCCGGTCACCCTGACCTGAAAGGCCGCACATGTCCGGTGACGCCAAAAACACCTCCCTCTGGGCCGAGGCCGACGTCTGGATCGCCGACGTCGGAACCGCCTTCCCCACCTTCGACTCCGCTCCCGGCGCCGGCTGGTCCCTCGTGGGCCTCCTGGACGGCGAGGAAGGCCTGACCGAGGCTCGCGAGGAGGAGACCGGAGAGCACTACGCCTGGGGCGGCGGGCTCTACAAGCGGACGAAGTCCAAGCACAAGCGGACGTTCCGCTTCGTCGCCCTCGAGGACAACGCCGCGACCTTCCGCCTCGTGAACCCCGGTTCCGAGCGCGTCGCCGCGAACGGCGTCATCACGTCGACGATCGCGATCCCGACGACCGACCCGGTCGCGATCATCTTCGAGGTCCGCGAGGGCAGCCGGAAGAAGCGCCGCCAGATCAAGACGGTCGAGATCACCGAGGTCGCCGAGATCAAGGACTCCGAGACGGAGCCCACGGTCTACGACCTGACCGCGCTCATCTTCCCCGAGGCCGACGGAACCCTCTACGAGACCGTCGAGAACGACCCCGCCGACACCGTCACGCCCTGACGCTGACGGCCCTCTGACCGGCGAGAGGGCGTCCGCGCGGGGCGTCCTCTCGTCTCCCCCTCACCCGCGCACCACTTTCCCCGACCCGCGCTAGGAGAAACCCCATGACCGCACGCAAGCCCGCCAACGCCGCAGCCGCCGAGGCCACCGCCACCCCGATCCCCTTCGAGTTCGACGGCCAGTCCTACTCGATCCTCCCCTCCTCGGAGTGGTCGTTCGACGCCCTCGACTCGCTCGAGCAGAACCGCATCGCGACCTTCCTCCGCGAGGTCCTCGGCGACGACAGCCTGGCGACCTTCAAGGCGACGAAGCCGAAGATCGCTGACGCCGCTCGTCTCGCCCAGACGGCCCTCGAGGCGGCGGGCATCCGGGGAAACTGACCGCGCTCGTCGCGCTGCTCCGCGGTGACACCGACTCCCTCGAAGCGGATCTCCTCCGCTTCTACGGCGTCGACCTCGCGGACTACTGGCGCGGCGAGCTCAGCCTCCGTCGTCTGTCGGTCCTCGCCGGCAACCTCCCGCCCGAGTCAGCCACCGCTCGCCAGGCGGTCCCCGAGCGCGCCGGATGGAGCGTCGCCGAGTACCTCCTGACCGACCTCTTCCAGGCCTTCACCGGCAAGCCCCACCCCGCCCGGCCCACGGAGAGCAAGGCCGCCCGCTACCGCAGCCTCCGCCAGCGCCTCGAAGCGCAGCGAGCGCGGACGGGCTCCTAGCCGCGCCCGGGCGCCTGAACCGCCCCAGGAGGCGCCTTGTCCAGTGTCGGCCACGCGACCCTACAGATCATCCCCTCGGCAAAGGGCTTCGCGAAGCTCCTCGGCGGCGAGACCTCCGGCCCGATGGACTCCGTCGGGCAGTCCGCCGGCGCGCGCTTCGGCGCTACCTGGAAGGGTGCCGCCCTCCCGATCCTCGCCGCTGGAGCGGTCGCTGCCGGCGTCGGCTTCGGCGTCAACTTCGCCGCCGGAGCCGTCCAGGCAGCGGGCGCCCTCGAGCAGTCCGTCGGTGCGATCGACGCGGTCTTCAAGGACTCCGCCGGGCAGATGCACGACTGGGCGGGCGACGCCGCGACCGCCGTAGGCCTGACAAAGAACGAGTTCAACGAGCTCGGGACGCTCATCGGATCCCAGCTTAAAAACGGCGGCACGGCGATGGACGAGCTCGCGCCGAAGACCAACGAGCTGATCGGGCTCGGCGCCGACCTCTCCTCCATGTTCGGCGGCACGACGAAGGACGCGGTCGCCGCGCTCTCGTCCGCCCTCAAGGGCGAGCGCGACCCGATCGAGGCCTACGGCGTCTCGCTGAACGAGGCGAAGGTCCAGGCCAAGGCCGCCGAGCTCGGCTTCGCGGCCGTCGGCGGCACGCTCTCCGACGAGGCGAAGCAAGCGGCGACCCTCGCGCTCATCATGGAGCAGACGGCCGACGCGCACGGCAACTTCGGCCGTGAGTCAGACACGCTCGCGCACAAGCAGCAGGTCCTAAATGCCCTCTGGGCGGACGGCAAGGCGCGCATTGGCGCCGAGCTCCTGCCGGCGGTCTCCGCGGGTGCGAGCGTCCTCCTCGGCGTCATGGGGCCAGCGATCGACGGCACCGTCGCAGGGCTGCACACGCTCGTGACCGGCATTGGCGGCGTCTACTCGATCCTCGCGAACGGCGACTTTAAGGGCGCTGCCAAGACCTTCGGCCTCCAGGAGGACTCGGGCCTCGTCGACTTCCTCTTCCGCCTCCGCGAAGGTGCTCAAGCCGCGCTCCCGATCCTCTCGAGCGTCGTCGCGGGCGTCGCCGGCGTCTGGTCGATCCTCTCGCAAGGCGACTTCGCCGGTGCCGCGGCGACATTCGGCTTCGCGGAGGACTCCTCGGCCGTCGACTTCCTCTTCCGACTCCGTGACGCGCTCGTCGCTACCGGTGCCTGGCTCGCGGGCTTCGGCGCGCAGATCGGCGCCACCTTCGGACAGATCGGCGCTGTAGTCGCTCCGGCCCTCGGTCCGATCGCCTCGAGCTTCGGTGCCCTGATCCCTCAGGTCTTCGAGCTCGTGACGTCGCTCTCGCCGCTCGGTCTCGTCTTCCAGGCGCTCCTCCCGGTCCTCCCGCTGATCGCCGGCCTCGTCGCGCAGCTTGCCGCGCAGCTTGGCCCGCTCCTCGGGACGGCGCTCTCCGTCGTGACGCCCCTCGTCGGCACCCTGGCGACGCTCCTCTCGAGCGTCCTCGCCGCGGTGCTGCCGATCGTCGGAATGGCGCTGACCGCCGTGACGACCGCGCTCGGGACGATCATCCCCGTGATCGGCTCGGTCATCGCGGCCGTGCTGCCGCTCGTGACGACGCTCGTCTCGGCTCTCGTGCCGATCCTGACCGAGCTCGTCTCGGCGGTGCTGCCCGTCGTCGTGTCGGCCTTCTCGCTCGTCGTCGCGGCCGTCGTGCCCGTCGTCGAGATCCTCCTCGGCGTCCTCGTGCCGGTGATCCAAGCCCTGATCCCCGTCGTGACGACGGTCTTCGGCGTGATCGTCGACGTGATCTCCGCGGCGATGCAGATCGTCCAGGGAATCATCGACGTCGTCACCGGCATCATCACCGGCAATTGGTCCCAGGTCTGGGCCGGCATGCTCTCGATCCTCTCCGGGGTCTGGAACGTGATCGTCTCGCTCGTCACGGGTGCGATCAACATCGTGGTGTCGATCATCGCCGCGGTCCTCGCCGCGATCTCCGGGATTTGGGCGAACGCCTGGAACGCGATCGGCTCCTTCGTCTCCTCGGCGTGGAACAACATCACGTCGTCGATCACCGCCGGCATCGGAAACGCCCTGTCCGTCATCGGCAGCCTCCCCGGCCGTGCGATGTCCGCCCTCGGCGACCTCGGCAGCCTCTTCCTGTCCTCGGGTAAGGCGCTGATCCAGGGCTTCATCAACGGAATTACCAGCATGATCGGCGCCGTCGGCGATGCGGTCGGCGGAGTGATGGACTTCGCGGCCGGCTTCTTCCCCAACTCCCCCGCGAAGCGCGGTCCTCTGTCCGGCTCCGGCTGGACGAAGATCCTCAACTCCGGCGGGGCGATTGGCGACGCCTTCGTCGGCGGCCTGACCGGCTCCCTCGGCGGAGTCGTGGACGCCGTCGGGGCACTGACGAACGCCGCCTCCCCGACCGTGCGCCCGCTCGTCGAGCCGACCGCGGGCTTCTCCTCCCCGCCCGTCGACGCCGCTGGCTACGGCCGCGGCTCGAGCGGCCCTTCTGCCGTCTACGTGACGCACCCGCTGACCGGCGAGGACTTCCTCGTCTGGGCCGCGGATGTCGCCGACGAGCGCGTCGCTGAGTACGACTCGCGCTCCTCCTTGGCTGCCGCTACTGGCGCGTGGCCCACCTCCTAGTCCCCTCCTTAGAACGGACACCATTTGGCTACTGTCATCGTCCCCATTGCGGACCTCCGCGGTCCCACCGGCCCGAAGGGTGCGGACGGCGAGCGCGGCCCCGCCGGCCCCACCGGCCCACGCGGCGCCGACGGCCCTACCGGCCCGAAGGGCGCCACCGGTGACCGCGGGCTGACCGGCCCCGCGGGTCCCGCCGGTCCCGTCGGCCCCCAAGGTCCTGCCGGATCCGGCGGCGGCGGCTCGACCACCGTCGCGGTCGGCACCGTCACGACCGGCGCAGCGGGCTCGCTCGCGAAGGTGACCAACTCCGGCACCGAGACCGCCGTCGTCCTCGACTTCACGATCCCCCGCGGTGCGAACGGCACCGGCGGCGGAGGCGGCACGACCGGCGCACTCGTCTTCCCCGAGACCTACGGCGCCGTCGGTAACGGCATCACCGACGACTCCGCGGCGCTGCAGCAAGCGCACGAGGCGGCGCAGTCCTCGCGCGCGACGGTCTGGTACACGGGCCGTTACCGGGTCGACTCCTCGGTCGACACGTCGAACATGCACACGAACGCGGCCGGGCCGGGGATCCTCCTCAAGCCCGCCGGTATCAGTTCCGGTCACCGCGCCGTGCATGACCTCCTCGACGACTTCACCGTCGGGACCGTCGACTCGCTCGTCCTCGGCTACCCCGACGAGAGCTCGCGCCCGTCCGGGTTCATCCCGAACGGCCTCAAGGTCTCCCGGATCTACCCGACAGACCAGGCCTCCCTCTCGAAGGTCAAGGCGGAGTCCGTCTGGGCACTCGAGCACCGGAATCAGTACTACGGGTGGGAGACCGCCGTCGTCCCGTCTGCTTCCCAGGGCTCCTCGCACGTCTGGCTCAAGTCGACCGTCCCCGTCCTCGGCGTCGGCTTCGTCGTCACGCGCGCCGCTGACGGTTCCTTCCCCTCCGAGGGCGACGAAATTGTCGGTTCCACATCGGGGGCGAAGGGCATCGTCCGTGGAGCGCTCGGCGCCTCCACCACGCAAGCCCACGTTGTTCTCGAGAGCCTGACCGGCACCTTCGACACCGCCGAGGCGATCAAGGTTGGCGGCGTGGCGGCGGGGACGATCGCCGGTAACGGCTTCGTCCTCATGCACGGGAACCTCCTCGACAAGTACTCGTCGACCGGCGTCCGGAACATGGCCCGGTACCCCCTGTGGGACTACAACTGGCGCGTCCGTATCGGCGTAATCGGCGACCCCGAGGACAACACGCAGCAGCCGCTCCGTCAGCCGACGCTCATCATAGCGAATCAGGTCCGAGCGACGACCGACATCGTCTCGGACACCGCGTGGCAGACCGCCGTAAAGCTGTCCTCCTGCCCGATGGGCAACCACCGCGGCGTCTTCAACGACGGGCCGAACGACGCCCGCCAGGGCAGCGGCGCGCAGGACCTCGGCGCGTTCGGCTACGGCTACGAGCTCGAGGGTACGTGTTGCTGGAGCTTCTTCGACATTCGCGCCCGCCGGCTCCGGCACGCGATCACGAACAACACGCCGTACCGCTCGGCCTACCCGACGACCGCTGGGTCGCGCGCGACGACCGGCACCACCCGAGAGTCCGTGACGGAGCTCCACGCGACGGACTGTGGGGCGAACGCCTACGACATGCACGAGGGCGGCTACTACAACGTCCTGCAGAACTTCACGATCCGGAATTCACTCAACCCGGGCACGAAGGACAACGGCGGGCAGGCTCTCCAGTCCCGTAGCTTCGGCCAGCGCTTCCGAAACGGCGTTATCTCGGGATGCATCGACGGGATCAAGTTCTCTTCGGCCCACATTCCCGGAAGCCCTTTCAAGGACATCAGTGTCGCTGAGAACGTCGATATTTACGACTTCCAGGGAATCGCCGTCAACCTCGGCGACACGAACGCGGAGTCGGCGAACCACAAGATCATTCTTAAGAACGTCCGCACCCGGGACGCCGGCAACCCCGCCGGCGCGCCCTACCACACGATGAGCGTCCAGCTGTCCAACTGCGACACGGACATCATCGACTGCGACTTCGGCCGCATCACGTTCGCGCAGATCTACTCGCCGCGGACGCCGAAGTCGGGCGTCAACCCGACGCTGACGATCCTCCGGACCGTCTTCGACTACAGCGAGGCGCTCGACCCCAACGAGGGTCTGACGACGAACACCGCGCGAGTCGGGCCTCCGGTCCGCCTCCTCGGAGCGTCGGGCTGGCGAGTCGTCGAGGACCAGAACAGCGTCCGCCCTCTCAAGGCGCAGGGGGTCCAGCACCCGGCGCACTTCCTCCGCCAGGACGGCGGGAGCGGCGTCTACGAGTGGGGCTCGGAGCCGAACGTCATCAGCGGCGACCCTATGGCGACCTTCTCGAGCGGCGGCGGCAGCCCCCAGCACTCGCGCATGGTCGGCTCGCTGCCCTGGTACCGCGAGGCGCCGAGCGCCCCGGGCTTCGCCCTCCGCGGCAACCTCTGGGCGAACACGACCGGCGGCGACTACCAGCTCAACCGCTGGGACGGCTCCAAGTGGGTCGCCGCGTAGTGCCGCCAGCTCCCGACGAAAGGAGGCCCCGTGCCTGAGAAGTTTGTAGTCACGGGGCCTTCCTCGGAGCTCCTCGCCCTGCCGGCCGGCGAGCTCGTCCTCCCGACCGGGTCGGGGATGCTGAGCTACGTCCTCGTGAACGGCAGCCCGACCCGGCCGCCGATCGGCAAGGCGGACTCCCGCATCGACATTCCCGCCGATGCGGGCTCCGGGAGCTACTACCTCATCGGGACCGAGCTCGTGCGGGTGGACTCCACGGGTCCGCAGGTCGTCGTGACGCCGGCCGGTGACGGGCTACCGTCGCCCTACGCGGAGGTGACCGTCGAGGTCGACGTCGCGGGGGCGCGGACCGTGACCCTCTTCCGGCGCGAGGGACGGCGGACTCATCGGGTCCGCGGCTTCGTCCAGCGGAGCACGACGAGTGTCCTCACCGTCCGCGATTACGAGGCGCCGCTCGGCCGCCCCTTGGACTACTTCGCGGAGGTCGCCGACCGGACCGGTACGGTGCTGCACCGGACCGAGCCGGTCACCGTCGAGCTCCCGTCGCCGCTTCGCCGGAGCGCGATCGTCCACGACGTGCTCAACCCCGCGGGCGCCGTGACGGTCACGCTCGCGGCGTCAGCGCTCGAGTCCCTCGCCCGCGCGCTCAGCGTCTCGACCATCGCCACGCCCGGGCGCTCGGCGCCGGCCGTGCTCGGCGGGACGCGCGGCGCGCTCGCGGGCCTGGCTCTCGATTGCTACACCGACACCGCCGAGGCGGCGGACAAGCTCTGGAGTGCCCTCGGTGGCTACGACTCGGACACCGCCGCGACGCTCTGCATCCGGCTCAGCCCGGACGCTCCGCTCCCCGGGACGCTCTACGTCACGGTCCCCGCCCCCGAGGCGCGACCGATCGACGCGGCCGGGGGCGGCGAGACGGTCGCGTGGAAGCTGACGGCCGACGAGGTCACCCCTCCGACCCCCGCGCTCTCGACGCCGGTCTTCACCTACGCCGACCTGACGACCGCCCTCGGTGCGTACCGCGAGAGCTACGCGGACTTCGCGTCCGCCTACCGCCGCTACCGCGACGCGACCCTCGACGTGAAAGTAGGCCCCTGGGCATGAGAAGCACCTCCTCTCTCCTCGGCGACGTCCTCGCCGGCTCCTTCGCTCGACGCTTCGTCGCCCGCCTCTTCGTAGGCGGGCGCGAGGTCGCCGGCGACGGAGTCGACCTCGAGCTCGTCGACGTGTCCCTGACCTGGGACGCCTCGGCGAAGGTCCTCGGCTCCGGCAAGGCGTCGATCCTCTACCGGGACGACTGGGGCCGCTCGATCGCCCCCCGCGACTTCTCGTCGTGGCTGGCGCCCTTCAACTCCTGGCTACACGTTGCGCTGATCGTCACCGCGGGCCGTTACGAGGAGCGCGTCGAGCTCGGCCGGTTCGCCGTCGAGGCGCCGAAGGAGTCGGCTCTCGGCCGCGCCACCTTCGGCCGCCGTTCGGTCGCGACCGGGCAGCGCATCGACGTCACCCTCCGCGACGCCTTCTCAATCACCGACCGCGAGAAGCTCGTCCGCCTGACTCAGATACCCGCCGGCATCTCTGCTACCTGGGCGCTGTCCGACGTCCTCGGCCTCCCTGTCCGAGGCGTCGAGCGGGACGCGCGCACGCCGGCGGCGATCACGCTGCAGGACAACCGCCTGGACGCGGCTTACGACCTCGCCCAGTACCTCGGCGGCACGCCCTACGTCAGGACG
>Ga0308159_1002330_pt1 | contig 22270 bp, 16 predicted proteins | sample PhyCR1_FD_201040 | JGI IMG/M metagenome (GOLD analysis project Ga0308159, IMG submission 201040) | Phyllosphere microbial communities from UC Gill Tract Community Farm, Albany, California, United States - DLSLC.R1 | ecosystem: Host-associated > Plants > Phyllosphere > Unclassified | place: USA... | reverse complement strand
GTGCCTTCCACGCCCTTGACGTAGAAGTTCACGCCCGAGAGGAACTTGTCGTCGGCGACCACGTCCTTGGCGAGCAGTTCCTTGCCGTCCTGGCCGAGGATCGGGCCCTTCCAGATGGAGAACGAACCGTCCTTCAGGCCGGCCTTGACCTGATCGACCTTGGCCTTGGTTTCGGCGGGCACGTCATCGGCGATGGAGACGAGATCGATCGCGCCTTCCTTCACGCCCCACCAGCTCTGGCCGGTGGTCCACTTGCCTTCCAGCACGTCGCGCGTGGCCTTCACGTAGTACGGGCCCCAGTTGATCACGGCCGAGCCCAGGTGGGCCTTGGGGCCGTAGGCGGTCATGTCGGAATCCCAGCCGAAGGCGCGCTTGCCCTTTTCCTGCGCGGTCTTGAGCACGGCGGGCGAATCGGTGTTCTGGAACAGCACGTCGGCGCCGCCGTTGATCAGCGAGGTGGCGGCTTCGGTTTCCTTGGGCGGGCTGAACCATTCGTTCACCCACACCACCTTGGTCTTGACGTTCGGGTTGACCGACTGCGCGCCCAGCGTGAAGCTGTTGATGTTGCGGATCACCTCGGGGATCGGCACCGAGCCGACCACGCCCAGCGTGTTCGACTTGGTCATCGCGCCCGCGATCACGCCGGCCATGTAGGCGCCTTCGTAGGTGCGGCTGTCGTAGGTGCGCACGTTGGGCGCGGTCTTGTAGCCGGTGGCGTGCTCGAACTTCACGTCGGGGAAGTCGGGGGCGATCTTCTGGATCGTCTCCATGTAGCCGAAGGTGGTGCCGAAGATCAGCTTGTTGCCCTGGCCGGCCATGTCGCGCAGCACGCGCTCGGCATCGGCCGACTCGGGCACGCTCTCGACGAAGCTGGTGACGACCTTGTCGCCGAATTCCTTCTCGATGGCCTTGCGGCCGTTGTCGTGCGCGAACGACCAGCCGCCGTCGCCCACCGGGCCGACGTAGGCGAACGCGATCTTCAGCGGCTCGGCCTTGGCCGCGGGGGCCGAGGCGGCGGGCGCGGATGCGGGCGTCTGCGCCGGTGCCGGCTCGTCCTTCTTGCCACAGCCCGCGAGCGCGGCGGCGGCCAGGGCGGAGAGCGCGGCGGCCTTCATCAGCGAGCGCTTGTGCAGATCGGTCATGTCGAGTGTCCTTCCAGGGAAACAGGTGAGAGAGATGAATCGGAAACGTTTGGAAACGGCGATGATGGCACGGCGCGGCGCCCCGGTCAGCCCCCGGGATGGAACGGCTTGCCCAGCGAGGCCGGCATGTTCGCGCGGATCCAGGCCGGATTGCGCGAGATCAGCGCCAGCACCACGATGGTGGCGACGTAGGGCAGCATGCTCAGGAGCTGGCTGGCCACCTGCACGCCGGTGGCCTGCAGGTGGAACTGCAGCATCGTCACGCCGCCGAACAGATAGGCCCCAAGCAACACCCGTGCCGGGCGCCAGGTGGCGAAGGTGGTGAGCGCCAGCGCGATCCAGCCGCGGCCGGCCACCATGCCCTCGACCCAGAGCGGCGTGTAGACGGTGGAGATGTAGGCGCCCGCAAGGCCGCACAGCGCGCCGCCCGCCACCACCGCCGCGAGGCGGATGCGCCGCACCGGGTAGCCGAGCGCGTGCGCGGATTCGGGCGATTCGCCCACCGAGCGCAGCACCAGTCCCGCCCGCGAGCGATAGAGGAACCAGGCGAGGCCCGCGGTGAGCGCCATCGCGCCATACACCAGCGGATGCTGGCGGAACAGCGCCGGCCCCACCAGCGGCAGGTCGCCCAGCACCGGCAGCGCGTACTGCGGCAGCGTGGGCAGCTTGGCCTGCACGTACTGGATGCCCGCGAAGGCCGAGAAGCCCGCGCCGAACAGGCTGAGCGCCAGGCCCGTGGCGTACTGGTTGGTGTTGAGCCAGATCACCAGCACGCCGAACACGGCCGCGAGCAGCGCCCCGGCGCCCATGCCGGCCGCGAAGCCCGCCCAGGTGCTGCCGGTGTGCACGGCGGTGGCGAAGCCTGCGATCGCCGCGCAGAGCATGATGCCCTCCGCGCCGAGATTGACGATGCCCGCCTTCTCGTTGATGAGCAACCCGAGCGCGGCGAGCGCCAGCACGGTGCCGGCGCTGAGCGTGGAGCCCAGGAGCAGTGCATAGGCTTCCATCACGCGGCTCCTTTCCGGGCCGGCGCGCCGACCCAGCGCACGCGGTAGGCGATCAGCGTGTCGCAGGCCAGCAGCGTGAACAGCAGCAGGCCCTGGAACACGCCCGTGAGCGATTTCGGCAGCCCCAGGCGCGACTGCGCGAGTTCGCCGCCGATGTAGAACATGCTCATGAGGAGCGCGGAGAACACCATGCCCACCGGGTGCAGCCGGCCGACGAAGGCCACGATGATGGCGGCGAAGCCGTAGCCCGCAGGCACGTAGGGCGTGAGCTGGCCGAGGGGGCCGGCCACTTCCAGCGCGCCCGCCAGGCCGGCCGCGCCGCCGGAGATGAGCAGCGCCGTCCAGAGCGCGCGGCGCGACGAGAAGCCGGCGTAGCGCGCGGCGGCCGGGGCGAGCCCGCCCACCTGCTGGGCGAAGCCGGCCCGCGTGCGGAACAGGAACACCCAGAGCGCGGCGGCAGCGGCCAGCGCGATCGGCAGGCCGATGGTCAGGCGCGAGCCCTGCATCAGGCGCGGGATCTGCGTCACCCGCTCGAAGGTGCGGGTCTGCGGGAAGTTGTAGCCCATCGGGTCCTTCCAGGGGCCGTAGACGAGGTAGCCCAGCACCAGCGTGGCGACGTAGACCAGCATCAGGCTCACCAGGATCTCGTTGGCGTTGAAGCGGTCGCGCAGCAGCGCGGTGATGCCGGCCCAGCACATGCCGCCCAGCACGCCGGCCACGAGGATGGCCGGCACGATCCACGGCCCGGTGGTCTTGTCCGCCAGCAGCGCGATGCCGCCCGCGGCCACGGCGCCGATCACGAACTGGCCCTCGGCGCCGATGTTCCACACGTTGGAGCGGAAGCACACGGCCAGCCCCAGCGCGATCAGCAAGAGCGGCGTGGCCTTGACCATCAGTTCGCCGATCGCATATTGCGTCTTGATCGGCTCCCAGAAGAACACCTGCAGGCCGCGCACCGGGTCCTTGCCCAGGGCGGCGAACAGCAGGACGCCGATCAGCACGGTGAAGGCCAGCGCGAGCAGCGGCGAGCCATAGGTCCACAGGCGCGAGGCCTGCGGACGCGGTTCAAGCTTGAGCATGCACGCCCTCCGGATGGTCCTGGCTTTCCCGGCGGCCCAGGTGCGCCTGCACGTCGGCGTTCCACAGTCCGCTCATCCATTCGCCGATGCGCTCCACCGTGGCGTCGGCCCGGTCGATCGAGGGCGACAGATGGCCCTTGGCGATCACGTGCAGGCGGTCGGAGATCTCGAACAGCTCGTCGAGCTCCTCGCTCAGCACCAGCACCGCGCAGCCCGCGTCGCGCAGCGCCAGGATCTCGCCGCGGATCTGCGCGGCCGCGCCCACGTCCACGCCCCAGGTGGGCTGCGAGACGATCAGCAGTTTGGGGCCGGCGTCGATCTCGCGCCCGACGATGAATTTCTGCAGGTTGCCGCCCGAGAGCGACTTCGCCGCCGCCTGCGGACCGCCCGCCTTCACCTGGAAGCGCTCGATGATGAGGCGCGCCTGCGCGGCCAGCGCGCCGGTGCGAACCCAGCCGCCCGCGCCCACGCAGTCCGAGCGCGTGAGCAGCAGGTTGTCCGCCAGGCCCATGGTGGGCACGGCGCCGCGGCCCAGGCGCTCCTCGGGCACGAAATGCAGGCCCAATGCGCGTCGCGCGCGCGGGCCCATCCGGCCGGCCGGGCGCCCCGCCACCCGCACCATGGCGGGCGCGGCGCGCGTGTCCTCGCCCGAGAGCGCGTAGAGCAGTTCCTTCTGGCCGTTGCCCGACACGCCCGCGATGCCGACGACCTCGCCGGCCCGCACGGAAAACCCGACGTCGATCAGCTCCACGCCGAACGGATCGCCGCGCTGCAGGCTGAGGCCCTCGACCTCCAGCACGGCATCGCCCGTGCGCGCGGGCCGGTGCTGCAGGGCCGGCGGCTCCGCGCCGATCATGAGCCGCGACAGCGAGGCGTTCGATTCCTCCGACGGATTGCACACGCCCGTCACCTTGCCGCCGCGCAGCACCGTGCACGCCGTGCACAGCGCACGGATCTCGTGCAGCTTGTGGCTGATGTAGAGGATGCTGCAGCCCTCGGCGCTCAGCTGGCGCAGCACCACGAAGAGCTTTTCCACCGCCTGGGGCGTGAGCACCGACGTGGGCTCGTCCAGGATCAGCAGGCGCGGCGAGGTGAGCAGCGCGCGGATGATCTCCACCCGCTGCATCTCGCCCACCGACAGCGTGTGCACCGGCCGCAGCGGATCGATGTCCAGCCCGTACTGCGCGGCGGTGTCACGGATGCGACGCGTCACCTCGGCCAGCGCCAGGTGCTTGTCCAGCCCCAGCCAGACGTTCTCGGCCACCGTGAGCGTGTCGAACAGGCTGAAATGCTGGAACACCATGGCGATGCCCAGCTGCCGCGCCTCCTGCGGATTGCGCACCGCCACCGGCCGGCCGTCGAACCACACGGCGCCCTCGTCGGGCTTGACCGAGCCGTAGATGATCTTCATCAGCGTGGACTTGCCGGCGCCGTTCTCGCCGAGCACCGCGTGCACCTCGCCGGGCTGCACGGTGAGCGACACACCGCTGTTGGCCACCACGGCCGGATAGCGCTTGGTGATGCCCGCCAGCTGCAGGCGCGGCGGCGCGCCAGCGGCAGCTTGCGGGGAGGGGGGAGCATTCATGCGGGGGATTGTCTCTTGGATTGAATTGGCCGGCGCGGAAACGGCGCGACCACAACAGTATGCAAGCGCCGTGCCGCCGCACTGCCGCTGCGGCAAGCGCCCGCCGCGGCGGTGTCCGAGGCGCCGCCGCTGGCATCGAATTTGCGGTGGCAGGAGCCCCCTGGACAGGTTACGCTGTGCGTTCCTGGCCGCACACGGCCTGCACCCGGTCCCTTCCTGACGGACACCGGGCGCCGATCCCACGAAAGCCTCCGCGAATGACCGCTGTTTCCCGACCGATCCGCTTCCTCCGCCGCGGCCAGCCCGTGACGCTGGACCACGTTCCGCCCGACCGCACGCTGCTGGAGGTGCTGCGGGAAGATCTCGGCGACTGCGGGACGAAGGAAGGCTGCGGCGAAGGCGATTGCGGCGCCTGCACAGTGGTGCTGGGCTCGGCCGAGGACGGCCGCGTGCGCTTCCGGGCCGTGAACAGCTGCATCCGCCTCGCGCATGCGGTCGACGGCATGGCGCTCTGGACGGTGGAAGACCTGGCGCGCGACCCGCTCATCCAGCGCGGAGCGCCATCGCAGGCCGGCGGCGCCCCCGCGCCGCTGCATCCCGCGCAGGAATCCATGGTGCAGTGCCACGGCTCCCAATGCGGCTTCTGCACGCCGGGCTTCGTGATGAGCCTCTTCGGCATGTACCAGAACCACGTGTGCCGCGGCCGCGAAGTCACGCGCGAACTCGCGGTGGCGGAGCTGTCGGGCAACCTCTGCCGCTGCACGGGCTACCGCCCGATCCTGGATGCAGCACAGTCCATGGCCGGGCTGCCGCTGCAGCCGGTGGACGAAAGCGCGCTGCTGGAGCGGCTGCAGGCGCTGCAGGCCGGCCCGGCGCGGCCGGACGGCGATGCCCTCGCGGATGGCAGCTACCTGGCCCCCGGCACGCTCGCCGGACTGCTGGCCGCGCGCGCCGCGCATCCCGATGCGCAGGTGGTCGCCGGCACCACCGACGTGGGGCTGTGGATCACCAAGCAGCACCGCCGCTTCGAGCGCGTGCTGGACGTCACCCGGGCCGCGGAACTGCGGCGCATCGATACCGAGGGCGGCCGGCTGTCCATCGGCGCGGCCGTCACGCTGGACGATGCCTTCGCGGCGCTGGCCTCGCATTGGCCAGCGCTGCGGCGCTTCGGCGAACGCTTCGCGGGGCTGCCGGTGCGCAATGCCGGCACGCTGGGCGGCAACGTCGCCAACGGCTCGCCGATTGGAGACTCGATGCCGGTGCTGATCGCGCTCGGCGCGCGCATCGTGCTGGCCAGCGTGCGTGGCGAGCGCGGCCTGCCGCTGGAGGACTTCTACACCGGCTACCGCAAGAACCTGCTGGCGCCCGACGAGATCGTCGCGCGCATCGACGTGCCCCTGCCCGCGCCGGGCGACCGGCTGGCCGCGTACAAGGTCTCCAAACGCTTCGACGACGACATCTCCGCCGTCTGCCTGGCGGTGCTTCTCACGATGAAGGACGGCACGGTGCAGTCGGCCCGCATCGGCGCGGGCGGCGTGGCGGCGGTGCCGGCACGCGCACGGGGTGCCGAGGCCGCGCTCACCGGCCAGCCCTGGAGCGAAGCCGCCGCGCTGCGGGCGGGCGCGGCGCTGCAGGCGGAGTTCACCCCCATTTCCGACATGCGCGCGAGCGGCGCCTACCGGCGCGCCGTGCTGGCCTCGCTGATGCGGCGCTGCTGGCTGGAGAGCCCGGAGCATCCCGCCGGTGCAGATGCCCTGCCCGTGTCGCTCGAACGGCTCCTGCCGGTGGCGCAACCGCCCTCGCAGGTACAGGCCCAGGCGGAGGAACAGGCATGAACCGCCGCGACGACACCCTGCCCGCCAGCACCGCGCCCGAAGGCCCGCTGAGCCGGGACGCGGATGCGGACCCGGTGGCGGCACGCGCCGATGCGGAAGGTGCCGCCGGCCCGATGGCCGGCGAGGCCCCGCCGCCCGGGCTGGACGGCACGCCCCGCAGCGCGCGCCGCGCCGTGGGCGTCTCCCAGATCCATGAAAGCGCCCGCGCCCAGGTGGCGGGCACGGCGCAATACATCGACGACCTGCCGGAATGGAAGGGCACGCTGCACGCGGCGCCCATCCTCTCGCCCGTGGCGCACGGCCGCCTGCGCGGCGTGGATGCCGCGGCGGCCCGCGCCCTGCCCGGCGTGCGCGACATCGTGCTCGCGGCCGACGTGCCGGGCGACCGGGTGCTCGCCGCCTTCGCGCACGACGAGCCGGTGTTCGCGCAGGACACGGTGCAGTTCGCCGGCCAGGTGATCGGCCTCGTGCTGGCCGATACCGTGGCGCAGGCGCGGCGCGGCGCGCGGCTGGTGCGGCTGGACATCGAGGAACTGCCGCCGGTGCTCTCTGTGCGCGAGGCGCTGGCGCAGGAGAGCTACGTGCTGCCGCCCGTCACCGTGCGCCGCGGCGATGCGGCCGCGGCCCTGGCGGCGGCGCCCCACCGCCTGCAGGGCACGCTCGAAGTGGGCGGTCAGGAGCATTTCTACCTGGAAGGCCAGATCGCCTACGTTTTGCCGCAGGAGCAGGGCCAGTGGCAGGTGCATTCGAGCACCCAGCACCCGGGCGAAGTGCAGCACTGGGTGGCGCATGCCTTGGGCCTCGACAGCCACCGCGTCACGGTGACCTGCCGCCGCATGGGCGGCGGCTTCGGCGGCAAGGAGACGCAGGCCGGTCACATGGCGGTGTGGGCCGCGGTGGCCGCGCACAAGACGGGCCGACCCGTGAAGCTGCGGCTGGACCGCGACGACGATTTCATGGTCACCGGCAAGCGCCATCCCTTCGCCTACGACTGGGAGGTGGGCTTCGACGATAGCGGCCGCCTCCACGGCCTGCGGCTGCGCATGGCGGTGAACTGCGGCTTCTCGGCCGACCTCTCCGGCCCGGTGGCCGACCGCGCGGTGTTCCATTGCGACAACGCGTACTTCCTCGAGCACGTGGAGATCGCGTCCTACCGCTGCAAGACGAACCTGCAGAGCCACACGGCCTTCCGCGGCTTCGGCGGGCCGCAGGGCGTGATCGCGATCGAGACCATCCTCGGCGACGTGGCGCGTGCGCTCAGGCTGGATCCGCTCGACGTGCGCATGGCCAACCTCTACGGGCTGGAAGACCGCAACGTCACGCACTACCAGATGGCCGTGGAAGACAACGTGCTGCACGACCTGCTGCCCCGGCTGGAGCAGACCGCGCGGTACCGCGAGCGGCGCGCGGCGGTGGCGTCCTGGAACGCGCGCCACCCCACCCTGAAGCGGGGCCTCGCCGTCACGCCGGTGAAGTTCGGCATCAGCTTCACCGCCACGCTGTTCAACCAGGCCGGCGCGCTGGTGCATGTCTACACCGACGGCAGCGTGCAGGTGAACCACGGCGGCACCGAAATGGGCCAGGGCCTGCACACCAAGGTGGCGCAGATCGTGGCCGACGAACTGGGCGTGCCGCTCGACCGCGTGCTGGTCACCGCGAGCGACACCAGCAAGGTGCCCAACGCGAGCGCCACCGCGGCATCCAGCGGCACCGATCTCAACGGCCGCGCCGCGCAATTCGCCGCGCGCCACGTGCGCGACAACCTCGCGGCCTTCGTGGCGGGCCTGGACCACTGCGGCGCGGGCGCGGTGCAGTTCGAGAACGGCCGGATCACTTCGCCGAAGCGTTCGCACGCCTGGCGCGACGTGGTGCAGGCCGCCTATGCCAACCGCATCCAGCTCTGGAGCGACGGCTTCTACCGCACGCCCAAGATCCATTACGACAAGGCCACGCTCACCGGGCGGCCGTTCTACTACTTCGCCTATGGCGCGGCCTGCACCGAGGTGGCGATCGACACGCTCACCGGCGAGAGCCGCGTGCTCGCCGTGGACATCCTCCACGACGCGGGCCGCAGCATCAACCCCGCCATCGATATCGGCCAGATCGAGGGCGGTTTCGTGCAGGGCATGGGCTGGCTCACCACCGAACAGCTCGTCTGGGACGGCCGGGGCCGGCTCGCCACGCATGCACCCAGCACCTACAAGATCCCGGCCACGGGCGACATCCCGGCCCACTTCCGGGTGGAGCTGTGGCACGAGGCCAACCGCGAGGACAACGTGGGCGGCAGCAAGGCCGTGGGCGAGCCGCCCTTCATGCTGGCCGTGAGCGTCTACGAGGCGCTGCGCGATGCCGTGGCGGCGGCACGTACAGAGGGCGCGGAGGGCGCAGAGGGCATGGCGGACGCGCCGGTCCATCTGCTGGCGCCGGCCACGGCCGAGAACGTGCTGCGCGCGCTCGGCGGCGTACGGGACGATTGAAGGCGCGCGCTACCGGCGATCGGCCTGAGCGCTGTCCGGCCCGCGTTCCCCGTGGGCTTCGAGGTAGCGCTCATAGGCCTGCTGCGCCGCGGCATCGCCCTGCCCGGCCCGCTCGCGCACCTGCATCAGGCAGAAGCCGTGCAGCGCGGCCGGCGCCTGCCGGTCGCAGGTGCGGGCGCTGTCGATCCACCACCAGCCCGTCCATGCGCCGAACACAGACAGGAAGGTGAGCAGGAACTTCCATCCGCAGCTGCACCGGTGCCACCACGACAGCCTTGCCATCAGGCCACCTCAGCGGTCCAGCGCTTCCAGCTGGCGTGACAGCGCATCCAGGTCGCTCTGGCGTACGGGCATGAATTCCTGGACGGTATTGGCGATGGGCGGCGGATCGGCCACCTCTCGGGCGCACAGCGCAAGATTCGCCCGGATGGCCTGCCGCGTGGCGGGATCGACAGGGCGGCCGGCTTCCTGCGCCACCCGAAGGTATTGCTCCAGGGAAAGATGCGCGCACTGCGTGAGCAGCGGAATCTGCGCTGCGGCCTTGTCCAGGTCGAAAGCACTACAGCGCTGGTATGTGTAGAGCTGCAGCAGCCGCAGATGGGCATCGGGGCTGTCCGCCGCCACGCGCTGCACGATGGCTTCGACCGTGCGCGCCTCGAAGCCGGGGATGCGGTCGCAGTAGCCGATCATGTTGTCGTGTAGTTCAACCCCTTTCCTGGCGCCGTGCATGGCGCGAAGCTGCCAGCCGTTCCCCTCCTGCTTCCGGTCTTCCCCTTCGAGGTAATTGCCGTAGATCCACTGGGCGGGCACCTGGCCCTGCTCGGCACTGTTACGGATCTGGATCAGGCAAATGCCACGCAAGGTAAATTCATCCTGGCGATCACAATGCGCGCTGTCGGCCCACCACCAGGCCGTCCAGGCGCCTGCCAGCAGGAACAAGGCCAGGAGCAGTTTGGTAGCCAGGGAGGACTTTCTCCACCAGCGGAATATCTTCATGGTTTTTTCATCAACACATCTGCCAGCGGACCTTTGACGAGTTCGCCCCCGTCACGCGGAGAGGTCCGAGTGCTGGCAATCGGCTTCCCATCCGGCCCCCAGGTACGCCAGCGCCCGGGACGGAACAGATCCGGGAAAGGCAGTCCAGCGAGTACGCCCGGCAGTTTCTCGAAAGCACCCTGACCAATCGCCGAGCCGCCCATGGCATAGTTCCAAGTGGTGGTGGTCGGGGCGGTGACGAATGTACGCAGGGCCAATGCAAGGGAACTCGCAATACCCTCAGGCTCAGCACCAGCATTGCATGCATCGATCATGATGGGCTGCCCATGCCATATTCCGCTGCGGCGGATGAGATCCACGATGATGTCCTGCCGCGTTACCCCTTGGAGGCTGTTCGACCGTGCGTGGGCAAAAATGTAAACGTACCCCGGAACGCCTCTTTCTCGCAGGCCGGACAGATACAGAGCCTTGTCCGAAGGCTGTATCAGGATGATTTTTCTTCGCACCCGGTCCACGGTCGCGATTTTTTTCACGACGGCCCTGGAAGCATCCAGACTCTGAAAAATCAGTTTGGGCAACCCTTCCCCCGGTCCATGCCGGATACATCCTTCCTCGACGGGCTCTGCAGGCTGCTCCTGAAACCAGTACGCAAGCGACATTCTTTTGATTCCTCCCTGTGATGCACGCCGCGGCAGCGCTGCTGCCGGCTCCCTGCAAGCACTGGGACAGGCACCCTGCGTACGGCACGCACTATGGCCGACGTAAGCGCCATTGCCTATGCCGGGACCGCCCGTGTTCCGAGGAACAGAATGTTTCCACGATGGCTATGGACATGCCATCCAGACCACGCTAGGCAGGAAGTTCTCGCCTGCATTTCGCCCCTTTGCCACGCTTGCGTACGGCAGCGCGTTCAATACGCCTCGGCACTCCCGGAGGCGGCAGCCCCCTGGGGCTCCGGTCGCAGCCGGCGCACCTCCACCCGGTTGCGGCCCGCACGCTTGGCCTCGTAACAGGCCATGTCGGCCGCATGGAGCACGGCCGAGACGTCGTAGGCGCTGCCGTCCAGCGGCACCAGGCCGATGCTCACGCCGAGCGTGTAGGTGCGGCCGGCATAGGCCGGCTCCCACGCATGCACGGCCGCGCAGAGCTGCGCCGCGATCGACATGCCGCGTGCCAGCGCACAGCCGGGCAGCACCACCGCGAACTCGTCGCCGCCCAGGCGCGCGGCCCAGCCCACGTGCCGCACCTGGTTCTCGATGAGGCGGCCGACATGGCGCAGCACGTCGTCGCCGGCATCGTGGCCGGCGATGGCGTTCACCACCGTGAAGTGGTCGAGATCGAGGAACAGCACCACGCCGGCACCGCCCTCCTCCGAAGCGTCGGCCGCCTGCGCGGCGCGGGAGGCGCCACCGGCAGCGGATTCCTCCTGCGCCCCGGCCAGCCCGCTGGCATGCCCCCCTGCGCCAGCACCATCCTGGTGCGGCGCACGCACCAGAACGGGCCGCTGCGCGTGGTCGGTGAGCAGCGCGTAGAGCCGCTGCCGGAAGGCCTCGCGGTTGGCCAGCTGGGTGAGCGGGTCGTGCCCCGCCGGCCAGTCCCGCTGGCGCCGGGCCTCGCGCGCGGCGGTCAGGTCTTCCAGCATCCAGACGGTGCCGCTCGCCTCCGCCGTCGCGCCGTCGCGCACCGCGCGGCCCAGCACGCGCGCCCACACGACACTGCCGTCCTTGCGCAGGAAGCACACGTCGCCGTCGAAGGCGCCATGGGCGGCGAATTCGGCACGCACGCGCCGGCCGAGTTCCGCATACGCCGCATCGCTCACGTAGAGCCGCCGCGCGGGCTGGCCCTGCAGTTCGTGCGGCTCGTAGCCCAGGAGACGGCAGGCCTCCATGCCCACCACTTCCAGCGTGCCGGCGCGGGTGATGACGATGCCTGCGGGCGCATGGTCGAGCACGGCCTGGAACCGGTCCTGCAGCACGCCGGCCTCCTGCCGCGCCGTGCGGCAGTCCTGCAGCAGCGCGCGGCAGGCCTGGCCGATCGCATCCACCTCGCCGGCGCCGCGCGGCCAGGGCGCGTCGCCGGAGAGATCGGCGCCGCCCGCGTGGGACGCGCGGCGGCAGACGCGGGCCAGCGGCTGCGCGAACCAGGCGATGGCCAGCGCGGCCAGCAGCGCCGCGCAGGCCGTGACCAGGGCCGCGCGCCCCAGCCCCCACTGGCGCCATCCCGCCACCGGATCCAGCCCGGAGGCCGCGCCGTCGCTCACGCGCGCCACCAGCCACTGCGGCAGCGGCATGCCGGCCACGCTCACTACGTGGCCGCCCACGGCCTCAGAAAACCCCCGGCCCGCCACTGCCGCCTGGCCGGCCTGCAGCGCCTTCTCGTAGACCGGGGCCAGGCCGTCCTCGTCGCCCACCCGGCCGAACACGCGCGAGGCGTCCGGGTGCGCGAGGATGGTGCCGTCGCGCGTGAAGACGACCAGTTTCGAATCGGCGCGCGCCGGCAGCGCAGCCGACGGCGGCAGCAAACCCTGCGACTGCAGCCGCAGCGTGCCCGCGAGAGCTCCCTGCACCACGGCCCCCTCCTCCGCGGTGCGCAGCGGCAGGCTGAACATGATGCGGCCGTCCGCCGGCGTGCTGCCGATCACGCCGGACACGAGCGGTTTGCCTTCCAGCAGCGTGCGCCGCAGTTGGTCGCGCTCGGCCGGGTCCAGCTGCGCGCCTTCATGCAGGCGGCCGTTCTGCCACTGCAGGCTCAGGCTGCCGTCGCGCCGGGCGATCTGCAGCGCGTCGAAAAAGCGCGCGGCGGGCAGGCCCTGCCGCAGTACCACGTCGAGCGCGCCGGGCGACTCCAGCAGCGCGGCCGGAATGCTTTCCGCCAGCGTGGCCAGCACGCGCTGGTTCTGCTCGATCTTGCTGGACAGCAGCAGCGCCACGGCCTCGACCTCATCGGCCTGGCGCTCCATGAGCCGCTCCAGCGCCGCGTGCTGCGCGGAGCGGGCCACCAGCCAGGCACCGAGCCCCCCGGCCAGCAGCACGGCCACCACCGCCGCCGCGATGATGCGCAGCACCAGCGGCCCGGGCATGTGCCAGCCGCCTTCCCGCCCATCGTGCACCGTCGCGAAAGGGCGCAGGCGCATGCGCGCGGCCACCGGTGCGGCCGTCGGGCGGGTCATGCGCGCTCCCGGGAGAGTGCGCATGCGGGGCGGGAGGTCGGGGTGTCGCGGGGCATGCTGCAGGGCGGGTCGTCCCGCGGCAGTTGCCAGGGGGCGTCCCGGTCCACTATACGCAGCCACCCTGCGCCGGGAGTTGGGTAGAACCCGGGGAGCGCGCTGGGGGTGAATCCGGATTGCAACGCCGACGGCAAACGCTTCCCGGCCCGGCAGTCACGTGACCCGCGCCCACGGCGGGCCGCAGGCCGCGGCCGGGGCGTCAGCCCCCGGCGACCATCCGCAGTTCGCCGGGCTGCGGCAGCACCAGCACGTTGCCCGTGCCGGCGATGAGGCCGTGCTCGCGCAGGTGCCGCAGCACGCGCGAGAAGGTCTCCGGCGCGATGCCGAGCTGCGCCGCGATGAGGCGTTTGCGCTGGCTCAGGGTCACGCGCAGCGCGCCGCCGTCGCCGGGCTCGGCATGGCGCAGCAGCCACTGGGCGCACCGGGATTCCGCATCCTGCGCGAGCCGGCTCACGGCGAGCTCGGTCTGCTGCAGGTAGCCGGCCGCCATGTCGCGCACCAGCCGCCGCACGGTGTCCGGCAGCAGCGCCACCTCTTGCTGGAAAGCCGCCAGCGGCACGCGGCGCAGCTGCACGCGCGAATCCGCCACCATGTCGACCGGGCAGGGCTGGCCGAGCAGGGCCGATGCGGCATCGAGCCAGAAGGGCCCCTCCACCGCACCGAGCTGGTGCCGCAGCTGTCCTTCCTCGCGCACGCCGAACACCACGCGGCCGCTGTCGAGGTGCAGCACCGAGGCGGACTGCTGGCGGCGCTGGCGCAGCAGCTGGCCGGCGGCGACGACTTCGCACGGCACGGAGGGATCGGTGGAAGGGATCGGGAACATGGTGCGCACTGTGGCGCGCCCGCGCTTGCGGCGTGTTGAGCGAAGTCAAACGGGTGCCGCCTGCGCAGCGCTGCGCGCCCCTGCACGGCCGTGTCGCATTCTTGCCGCACCGCGCAGCGCATTCCACACGCGGTTGAACCGGCACGGTAATTGCTGGTTACATTTTCTCCCCGAGGGCGGAATTCCAGGCCGCGCCGGGGTCCTCCCCCTTCTTTTGTATGTGTTTGTCGTTGTGGACGGGAATCCTATGAAAAAAAACCTGATCGCGCTGAGCGCCGCACTGCTGTGCGCCGCCGGTGCACACGCCCAGAGCTCGGTCCAGCTGACGGGCCTGTCGGACGCCTACGTGGGCTCCATGAAGATGGCCGGTGACGCGGACCGCCGCTCGGTGGTCAACAGCGGCGGCCTGACCACCTCGTGGTTCGGTTTCAAGGGCACGGAAGACCTGGGCGGCGGCCTGAAGGCCAGCTTCCAGCTGACCTCGTTCCTGCAGGTCGACACCGGCACGCAGGGCCGCTTCACGGGCGACACCTTCTTCTCGCGCGATGCCAACGTGAGCCTGTCGGGCGACTTCGGCTCCGTGCTGCTGGGCCGCTGGATGTCGCCCAACTTCCTCCCGTCGGTGGTGGGCAATCCGCTGGGCGACTCGTTCACGTTCTCGCCGCTGATCCTGCACATGAACGTGCCCCTCTTCAACGGCACGGGCTGGGCCGCGACGACGCCCGCCGACACGGGCTGGAGCAACCAGATCGTCTACAGCACGCCGAAGTTCGGCGGCTTCTCCGCCAACATCCAGTACCAGTTCGGCGAGCAGGCGGGCAACAACGGCCGCAAGAACGTGGGCGCGAACTTCTTCTACTTCGGCGGACCGCTGACGCTGACCGGCTTCTACGAGCGCGACCAGATCGCCAACCCGGGCCAGGGCGCATACCTCGGCACCACCAAGAAGGACTGGATGCTGCTGGGCGCCTACGACTTCGGCGTGGTCAAGCCCTTCCTGAGCTACGGCGAGGCCAAGGCGGACAACACCGACAACAAGGCCAAGACGATGCAGATCGGCGCCTCCGTGCCGGTCGGCCCGTCCGGCAAGGTGCTGGTCGAGTGGGTGAAGACCGAGATGACCCAGACCGACATCGACCGCAAGACCTTCACGCTGGGCTACGACCACTTCCTCTCCAAGCGCACGGACGTCTACGCGATGCTGATGAACGACCGCATCACTTCGCGCAGCACGGGCAACAGCATCGGCCTGGGCATCCGCCACCGGTTCTGATCCCTGCGGCAGTCTCCAAGGTGAAAGAGCGCGGGAAGCGATTCCCGCGCTCTTTTTTTCATGGCCCGGCCGCCGCAGGCACGGGCGGCGCCCGCATCAGATCTTGCGCGACAGCTCCCACATCGCATCGACCAGCAGATCGATGTCGCGCGCGTCGTGCCAGAGGTGGGTGGAGACGCGGATGCCGTAGTGGTTGGAAGGCGCGCCGATGACGGGGAAGTCCGCGTTGCGGACCACGAAGCCCTGCGGATAGTCGCTCAGCATGCGCGCGACGAAGGCGGTGGACTTCTGCGCGTTCATCACGTCGGCCTTGTTGGGGAACGGATTGAAGGACGTGAGCGCGGACAGCAGCTTCGGATCGTCCTTGGGCGAGTACAGCGCATCGACGCCCCAGCGCTCGGCGATCTTCTCCTTGAGGTAGGACGAGAGCGTGAGGTCGTAGGTCTCGATCTTCTTGCGCCCGATGCCGTCCCACTGCGCGCAGGCCTGCGCGAGCGCCATGAACATGGGCGTGTGCAGGCTGCCGCAGCTCGTGATGGTGGCGGCGATGTCGTAGGTCTCGGTGCCGTTGGTGGTGCGGTCCTTCGCGGCGTAGGAGCTGGTGTGGACCGGATACCACTTGGGCAGCGGCAGCGGGTTGGAGGCACGCATCTTGTTGCGCACGATCAGGATGCCGGTGGAGCCCGGGCCGCACTGCCACTTGTGGCCGGCGCCGGACATGAAATCCATGCCCAGCTCGGCGTAGTTGTAGGCCATCATGCCCGGCAGGTGCGCACCGTCCACGATGCTGATGAGCTCGTGCGCCTTCACCACGCCCATCAGGTCGGCGATCGGTAGCATGGTGCCGGTCTTGTAGGTGGGCGACGACCACATCATCGCGCGCACCCGCTTGCCCTGGGCCTTGAGCGCGCGGATGCGCTCGTCGAACAGGTTCACGTAGGTGGCCGCGGTCTGGTTGTTGCCCACGGGCATCTCGATGCGCGAGACCTCGATGCCGTAGCGGTCGGTGGCGATCTTGAGCGGCGTGTCGCCGCCGCCGTGCTCGTGGTTGGTGGTGACGACCACGTCGCCGCGCTGCCAGTCGATGCCGAGGATGGCATGGCACATGCCCGAGGACGTGTTGGCGGAAAACGCCAGTTCGTCCGCATCCACGCCGAAGCCCGGGGCCACCTGCTTGCGCAGGTCGAGCAGGTTGCCGTAGCCGCTGCCCGAGTCGGCGGCCTTCTTGCGGTTCTCGCCGTCGAAGACGTCGAGCACCAGCTTGGGCATGGAGCCGCCGGTGCCGATGTTCATGTAGGTCTTCTCGGGCTTGAGGACGAACATGTCCTGCACGCCGCTCCAGAACGCCTCGTCGCGCACGAGCTGCGCGCGCAGCGCCTCGGCGGCGGTCTGCGCGCCGCTGCTGCCGCAGGCGGCGACCAGCGGCCCCAGCGTGGCGGCGCCCGCGCCGTAGCCCATCATGCGCAGAAAATCGCGGCGCTTGGCGCTCCAGCGCGCCAGGCCGGCGGCCTCGGGCTGCACGAGGACATCGCGGGCAGCGCCAGCGGCCGCCAGGGGAGAGGTTTCGATCATGGGAATGCTCCTGGGAAGGGGGAACGGGCCGGGCGCTTTCAGCGGCGCCCGACGATGGCGGCGATCTCGATCTTCACGTCGCGCGGCAGCCGCGCGACTTCCACCGTGGCGCGCGCGGGCGCCGCGCTGCGGAAATACTCGCCGTACACCTTGTTCATGGCGGCGAACTCGCCCAGGTCCTTCATGTAGACCGTGGTGGAGAGCACGTCGTCGTACGACAGCCCCTGGGAGCGCAGCTTGGCGCCGATGAAGTCGAGCACGGCGCGGGTCTGCTCCTCGATGGTGGTGCCCTGCACCGCGTTGCCGGCGGCGTTCAGGGGCAGCACGCCGGAGAAGTAGATCGTGTTGCCGTGCGCCACCATCTGCGAGTACGGGCCGATCGCGGGATAGATCTGCGTGGTGGACAGCACCTGCCGCTGGGCGGGCGCGGCGCAGCCCGCCAGCAGTGCCGCCGCCGCCAGGGCGGTGCATGCCGCCAGGCCCCTGGCGAGGGGATACCGAATATCCATGACGTTCCTTCGATTGAATGACGCGAACCATGGCATGGAATATCCGGCCGCCCTGCCCTGCAGGCCGCCCCGGCGCTACGCCATACCGCCTCGGCCTTCCTTCCGATAATCGCCGCCGCGCGATCGAATATCACCGGAAAAATGGAAGGCGCGAACGCATTCTGTGCCCGCCTTACGCCAGGCGACAGCACATTTTTCCCTTACGCAGCACTACGCAGACCGGCCTGCGCAGTACTACGCAGACGGGGTTCCGGCATGCATCCTGCAGAGGGGTTGCGGGCCGCACAGCGAGACCACACGCGCCCTGCCGGGCTTCGGAAGATGCACCGGCGGCGGGCACGAACTCCGGCTGCAGGCCCCCATCCGCACCGATGCAGGTACGAATATCACCAGGGCGGTGCGGTTAACCCCATTATTGCTCCCCCAACGGTCTTCGTAACCATTCGTTCGCATGGACAGCACCGGAAAGGATATTCATCAGCTCGACCGCATTAACACCTTGTCACCGCCCTACGGAATACCTCGCCCGCCCTGGACATAACCCGATTGACTTCCAGCATGCGCGGCGGATAGTCGCCCCACTCCGAGAGAAAATCCCCATGCAATTGCGGCTGAAGCTCCTGCTGCTGTCCACCCTGCCGATCCTCCTGGCGCTCGGCTCCGTGGCCGTCACCGCCCGCCACCAGACCCTGAAGCTCGCGCAGCAGGAGCGCGAACTGGTGGAGGCCGCGTACCTGCACAGCAAGGAGACCGAGCTGCGCCAGTACGTGCAGCTCGCGCAGAGCGCCCTCGCGCGCATCGCCGCCGAAGAAGCCGATGCCGCGGAACGCCAGCGGCAGGCCCTGGCCCTGCTCGCGCGCATGCAGTTCGGCAAGGACGGCTACTTCTTCGTCTACGACCGCGAAGGCAACGTGCTGCTGGACGCGCGGCATATGGGCCTGTCGGGCGTGGACCTCTGCGATCCGGGCGATCCGCGCAGCGAGGCGCCCGCCAACCTCATCCTCGCGCGGGCGCGCGAGGGCGGCGGCATGGTGCGCTACGCGTGGCAGAAGCCGTCGTCGCGGCTCACCGTGCCCAAGCTCACCTACGTCACGACGATGCCCGGATGGGAATGGGTGATCGGCACCGGGCTCTACCTCGACGACGTGCAGGAAACGCTGCGCCACATCGACCGCGCCGCGCAGGAGAACATCGGCGGCACGCAGCGGCGCATCTGCGCGATCGCCGCGCTGTGCATCGTGCTCATCGGCCTGGCAGGCCTCGCGCTCAACCTGAGCGACCACCGCGTGGCCAGCGCCAAGCTGCGCCGGCTGGCGCAGCGCGTGGTGCGCTCGCAGGAGGAAGAGCGGGTGCGCGTGGCCCGGGAGCTGCACGACGGCGTGGTGCAGGTGCTCGTGTCCTCCAAGTTCCTGCTGGAGACGGCGCAGGTGCAGTGGACGGGCCGCGCGGCCCCGGTTCCGCGCGAGATGCTGGACCAGGGCCTGGCGCGGCTGAACGATGCGCTCCTGGAGATCCGCCGCGTCTCGCACGGGTTGCGGCCGGCGCTGCTCGACGACCTCGGCCTGGCGCCCGCGCTCGCGCTGATGGTGCAGGAAGTGAAGGAACAGGGCGCGTTCGACGTGCGCTTCGTGCTGCGCGGCCCCTCCGGCCCGCTGCCCACCAGCCACGGCACGGCGCTCTTCCGCATCGCGCAGGAGGCGCTCACCAACGCGCGCATGCATGCCGGCGCCTCGCAGGTGGAGGTGGCGCTGCGGTTCACGCGCTGGCGCGTGAGCCTGTCGGTGCGCGACGACGGGCGGGGTTTCGACATGCAGCGCGTGCAGCGCGACGGCCAGGGCGGCATCGGCCTGCGCAACATGCGCGAGCGCATCGAGGGGCTCGGCGGCCGCTTCGCCATCACCTCCGGCCGCGGGGGCACGCGCATCCTGGCGGTGCTCGACCGGCGCGGTGATGCAACGATCGAAGGCCACCCGGGCTTGGACCCATCGCAGGTGCCCGCATGAGCGCCGCCGAGAGCCCGGCCACCATCCGCGTCCTGCTGGTGGACGACCACCCGCTCGTGCGCGACGGCGTGCGCATGCGGCTGGAGGCCACGCCGCACATCCGCGTCGCCGCCGAGGCGGGCAGCATGCAGGAGGCCGTGGCGCTCGCCGACAGCGTGGCGCCGGACCTCGTGCTCACCGACATCCGCATGCCCGACGGCAGCGGCATCCAGCTGGCGGCCGTGTTCCGCGAGCGCTTCCCGCTGGTGCGCGTGGTGGTGCTGTCGATGCACCAGGATGCCGAATACGTGCAGCGCGCCGTCGGCCTGGGCGTGCGCGGCTACGTGCTCAAGGACGCGCCCGCGGGGCAGCTCGTGCAGGCGATCGAGGCCGTGCACGCCGGCGGCAGCCATTTCAGCGATGCGGTGCGCGCCCTGCTGGACGCAGGGCCGCCCGTCCAGCCCTCCGCCCGCTCGCTCACGCCGCGCGAGGCCGCCGTGCTGCGCCTGCTGGCGGAAGGCCGCTCCAACCGCGACATCGCCGAACGCATGGGCACCTCGGTGCGGACGGTGGAGACGCACCGCCTGCACCTGCGCCGCAAGTTACGCATCGACGGGCAGGCCGCGCTGGTGAAATACGCCGTGGCCTACGCGGACATCCGCTGCGATCCGCCGCCCGGGCACTGACTTCCAGGCCGGGGCCGCGCAACGCACGGCCGTGTCACGGCCCCGTCATCGGGGATGGTTAATCTCCCCGTGACTGCGTATGACTGTAACAACGCCCGCCGCCACTCCCGGTACCGTGCAGGAAGCGGTGCTGGCCGCGCTGTCGCCTGCCGCGCGCGGCGGTACGGGGCCGCTCGCCCGGCTGATGCGCGAGGGTGGCCTGCACTGCGTCTTCCAGCCGCTCGCCGACCTGGGCGAAGGCCATGTCTATGCGCACGAGGCACTGATCCGCGGCCCGAAGGGCACGCCGCTGCACACGCCCGACCGGCTGCTGCAGACCGCGCTGCAGGAGGGCCTGCTGCAGGATTTCGAGCTGCTGTGCGTCGCCGTGGCGCTGCAGCAGTGGGGCGACCTGGGTGCGCACGGCCGGCTGTTCGTCAACATCAGCGCGGACGCGCTGGTGCGCGGCGTGGCGCTGTGCGCCAGCGCATCCGTGTGGGCCGCCGTGCGCGCCACCGGCGTCAGCACCGAACACGTCGTGCTCGAGATCACCGAGCACGAGCGCGTGACCGACATGGCCCTGCTGCGCGAGGCCCTCAAGCAGGTGCATGCCTGCGGCGCCCGCATCGCGCTCGACGACTTCGGCGACGGCCGCTCCAGCCTGCGGCTGTGGTCCGAGGCGCGGCCCGACTTCGTCAAGATCGACAAGTACTTCGTGCGCGACATCAGCGCCCATCCCGAGAACCTGCAGATGCTGCAGGCCATCAAGGGCATCGCCGACGTGTTCGGCACCACGCTGATCGCCGAGGGCATCGAGACGCGGGACGACCTGCGCGCACTGCGCGACCTCGACATTCCCTACGGCCAGGGCTACCTGCTCGGGCGGCCGGCCCCGGCACCGCGCGACCACATCGAAACGGCGGCGCAGGAGGTGCTGCGCGACCGCCGCGTGGCGGTGCTGCCCCACCGCGGCCAGCACGCCCGCCCCGGCATCCTGCGCAACCTCCTGGTGGTGCATGCGCCCACGGCCACGGCAGACACCAGCAACGACACCGTGGCCGCCTTCTTCAAGGCCCACCCCGAACTGCATGCGCTGCCGGTGCTCGACGGCGCGCGGCCCGTGGCGCTCATCAACCGCCAGCAGTTCATGAACCACTACGCGACGCTCTACTTCCGCGAGGTGCACGGCCGCAAGCCCTGCGCGGCCTTCGCCAACCATGCGCCGCGCGTGGTCGAGCTCGACTGCGACGTGGACCAGCTCGTCGGCATCCTGACTTCGCAGGACCAGCGCTACCTGAACGACGGCTTCATCGCCACCGACAACGGCCGCTACGTGGGCCTGGGCACCGGCGAGCAGCTGGTGCGCAGCGTGACCGAGGCGCGCATCGAGGCGGCGCGCCACGCGAACCCCCTCACCTTCCTGCCGGGCAATATCCCGATCAGCCTGCACATGCAGCGGCTCATCGACAGCGGCACCGAGTTCGTCGCCTGCTACGCCGACCTGAACCACTTCAAGCCCTTCAACGACTACTACGGCTACTGGCGCGGCGACCAGATGATCCGGCTCGTGGCGCGCCTGGCCGTGTCGCACTGCGACGCGCAGCGCGATTTCGTCGGCCACGTGGGCGGCGACGATTTCATGCTGCTGTTCCAGAGCGGCGACTGGCTGCAGCGCTGCGAGCGCATCGTGCAGGAATTCGCGGGCGAGGCGCGCGCCCTGTTCGACGACGCGGCGCGGGAGGCCGGCGGCATCTGGGCGGAAGACCGGCACGGAGTGAAGCGCTTCTTCCCCTGCACGACGCTGTCGATCGGCGCCGCGCGCGTGGTGCCCGGCAGCATGCGCCATGCCGAGGAGGTCGCCAACGCCGCGGCCCTGGCCAAGCACGACGCCAAGGGCTGCACCAGCGGCCTGGCCTGGCGCACCGCGGAGCCCGCGCCCCGGGCGTCCGCCGCTCCGCCCACGCATGCGCCGGCGCCCACCCCGCCGCAGGACAGCCTCCGGCCCTGGCTGCCGGCACGGTCTCCCGCCGATCCGCAGGCCGCCGCACAACCGCACTGACGGCACGCGGCCCGTGCGCCGCGTCACCGCGTCACCGCGT
>Ga0308159_1002328_pt1 | contig 22292 bp, 21 predicted proteins | sample PhyCR1_FD_201040 | JGI IMG/M metagenome (GOLD analysis project Ga0308159, IMG submission 201040) | Phyllosphere microbial communities from UC Gill Tract Community Farm, Albany, California, United States - DLSLC.R1 | ecosystem: Host-associated > Plants > Phyllosphere > Unclassified | place: USA... | reverse complement strand
CGGCGATCTCGGCGCGCACGACGGTCTGGATCGCCTCGGCGAGCACTTCCCAGTTCACGTCGAGGTCGGCCAGCAGCACGTCTTCGGCGAGCGAGATCTCGGTCAGGCCCCGCTGCAGGTTGTCGAGTGCGAGCAGCGAGTGCCCGAAGGCGACGCCGATGTTGCGCTGGGTCGTGGAGTCGGTGAGGTCGCGCTGCATGCGGCTGGTGACGAGGGTGGATGCCAGGGTGGCGAACAACCCGCCGGCGATCTCGAGGTTCGCCTCGGCGTTCTCGAAGCGGATCGGGTTGATCTTGTGCGGCATGGTCGACGAACCGGTGGCTCCCGCGACGGGGATCTGGGTGAAGTAGCCCAGCGAGATGTAGGTCCAGATGTCGGTGGCGAGGTTGTGCAGGATGCCGCCGGCGTGACGCGCGCGGTCGTACAGCTCGACCTGCCAGTCGTGCGACTCGATCTGCGTGGTGACCGCGTTGAAGCCCAGGCCCAGCGACTCGATGAAGGCGCGCGTCAGCTCGGGCCAGTCGACGTCGGGCTCGGCCGCGACGTGCGCCGACCAGGTGCCGGTGGCACCCGAGAACTTGGCGAGGTACTCCCCGGCGTCGAGCTGACGGATGACGCGCTCGAGGCGCCACGCGAACACGCCGATCTCTTTGCCCATGGTCGTGGGCGTGGCCGGCTGGCCGTGCGTGCGCGAGAGCATCGCGGCGTCGCGGTGCTGCTTCGCGAGCTCGGCGAGGGCGGCGGTGACCGCGCGGAGCTTCGGCAGCCACACGCGCTCGACCGCGCGCTGCACGGTGAGGGCGTAGGCGGTGGAGTTGATGTCTTCGCTGGTGCACGCGAAGTGGGTCAGCTCGGCGAGGGCGGTGAGGCCCAGGGTGTCGAGGCGGTCGCGCACGAGGTACTCGACGGCCTTGACGTCGTGGCGGGTGACCGCCTCTTTCTCCTTCAGCCACGCGATCTCGTCGGCGCCGAACTCCTCGTAGAGGGCGCGCAGGCGCGCGCGGTCGGCGTCGGAGACGGGCGACGTGCCGAACAGCGAGCGGTCGGTCAGGGCGAGCAGCCATTCGACCTCGACCTCGACGCGGGCGCGGTTGAGCCCGGCCTCCGACAGGTAGTCGCCGAGTTCAGCGACGGTGGCGAAGTACCGGCCGTCGAGCGGGCTGAGGGGCTGCGGGGGCAGAGAGGACACGGGTCTCCCGGGGGTTGCGCGAACGGGTCAGCCCGCGGAACGGATGGCGGGCTCGAGCTGTCGGAACAGGGCCCTGCTGGCGCGTTCGATCATACCGAGCACCTCGTCGAACATCGGGGCCCCGGCGTAGTACGGGTCGGGGACGTCGAGGGTTTCGGCATCCGGAAGGAAGGACTGCAGCAGGGCGATCTTGTCGGCGTCGTCTTCGTCGCGCGCCCACCCGCGCAGCACGCGCTCGTGACTGCGGTCGAGGGCGACGACGAGGTCGTTGCGCTCGAAGTCGGCGTACTGGAACTGCCGGGCGCGGTGCGAGGAGCCGTCGTAGCCCAGGCGGTCGAGAGCCGCGAGGGTGCGGTGGTCGGCGCGCTCGCCGACGTGCCAGTCGCCGGTGCCGGCCGAACTCGACGCGATGTGCGCCCCGAGGCCCGAGGTGTCGGCGATACGGCGGAACACGACGTCGGCCATCGGCGAGCGGCAGATGTTGCCACTGCATACGAACACGACGCGAAACGGCGCGTCGGGGTTCGCGGTCATCCCCCCATCATGGCGGTGATGGGCCTCGAACGCATCAGCGGCGTTCGCGCTCCTCGCGCCGCGGACGCAGGATGCCGCCCAGGACGGCGTTGATGATGCCGATGAGCAGCGCGGCCACGACCGTCAACAAGAACTCGCCGGTGCGCAGGCCCCAGTCCCAGTTCTCGGTGATGATGCCCGTGAGCCACAGCAGGAAACCGTTGATGATCAGCGAGATGAGTCCGAGCGTGAGGATGTAGAGCGGGATCGCGACGACCTTGACCACGGTGCCGATGATCATGTTGACCAGCGCGAAGATGAGCCCGACCACGAGCAGCGTGAGCAGAACCTGGAACCACTCGCCCGGGGCGAAGGGGATGAGCCGCACCTGCAGGGCGGGCAGCAGAGTGACGATCCAGATGGCGAAGGCGTTGACGGCGACGCGGACGACGAAGCGCATGCCCCCATCGTGGCACGCACCCCTGACATCGGCAGCCCCTTCGCGGTTAGGCTCGCGGGGTGAGTGAAGAGCCGGTCCTGCCCCGTATCCGCCCCGAGATCGCCGCGCTGCCCGCGTACCGGCAGGGACGACAGGCCAGCCCCGACGCCTTCAAGCTCTCGAGCAACGAGAACCCCTTCGAGCCGCTCCCCGGCGTCCTCGATGCGGTCGTCGCCGCGGGAGCCTTCAACAGATACCCGGATGCCACGGCCGCCCGCCTGCGCGAACGCCTGGCCGCGCGGTACGGCGTCTCGCCCGACGAGGTGCACGTCGGCGCCGGCAGCGTCTCGGTGCTGGCGCAGCTCCTCCTGGCGACCTCGGGCCCCGGCGACGAGGTCGTCTACGCGTGGCGCTCGTTCGAGGCCTACCCCTCGCTCGTCGCGGTCGCTGGCGCGAAGAGCGTGCAGGTGCCGTTGACCGCCGACTCGCGTCACGACCTCTCCGCGATGGCCGCCGCGGTCACCGAGCGCACGCGCCTGGTGATCGTGTGCAGCCCTAACAACCCCACGGGGCCGACCGTCGGTTACGACGAGTTCGCCGCCTTCGTCGACGCCGTGCCGCGCGACGTGCTCATCGTCCTCGACGAGGCCTACGCCGAGTTCGTGACCGACCCCGCGTCGGTCGAGGGCAGCCGGGTGCGCGCGGTGCTCGGTCGCCCGAACGTCGTCGTCCTGCGCACCTTCTCCAAGGCCTACGGGCTCGCGGGTCTGCGCATCGGCTACGCGATCGGTCACACCGGGGTGCTCGACGCCGCTCGCAGTACCGCAATACCGCTGTCGGTCACGGCGGCCGGGGAGGCCGCGGCGATCGCGAGCCTCGATGCCGAGAGCGAGCTGCTGCACCGCGTGAAGGTCATCGCCGAGCGGCGCGACCGCCTCGTCCACCGCCTCCGCGAGGCCGGATGGGACGTCCCCGACGCCCAGGGCAACTTCGTGTGGCTGGCCGCCGGCGACCGCACGGTCGAGGTCGCCACCGCTTTCGAAGAGGCCGGGCTCATCGTGCGTCCGTTCCCGGGCGACGGCATCCGCATCTCGATCGGCGAAGAGGAGTCGCTCGACCGCGTGGTCGAGGTCGCCGCGGCCACGGCCCCGCGCTGACCCGCGGCGGCGCCTTTGTCGACAACGAACGCCGAATCACGGCATCCGTTGTACACCTCATGCGGTCTCGCGCATGGGTCGCGCGTTAGCGTGGGTTCATGACCCCGCTCGACGACCCCGCTCTCGTGCGCGTTCTGGCAGCCGACGGCACGCTGGCACCCACGCCCGCCGCCGAGCGCTACCTGCCGCTCATCGACGCCCTGACCGACGCCGAACTCGAGACCTTCTACCGCGACATGGTCTCGATCCGCGCGTTCGACGTGCAGGCCACCAACCTTCAGCGCCAGGGCCAGCTGGCCCTGTGGCCGCCGTCCTTCGGGCAGGAGGCAGCGCAGGTCGGCTCCGCCCGCGCCGCGCGCGCGCAGGACCACGTCTTCCCCTCGTACCGCGAGCACGTGGTCACCCGCATCCGCGGCGTCGACCCGCTCGACATCATCCGCCTCATGCGCGGACTCACCCACGGCGGGTGGGACCCGACCGACCCCAAGAACGGCAACACGCACATCTACACGCTCGTGCTCGGGGCGCAGACGCTGCACGCCACGGGCCTGGCGATGGGTCTGGTGTTCGACGGCAAGAGCGGCAGCGGAGACCCCGAGCGCGACGAAGCGGTGATCGTCTACTACGGCGACGGCGCCTCGAGCCAGGGCGACGTTCACGAGGCGATGGTCTTCGCCGCGAGCTTCCAGACCCCCGAGGTGTTCTTCCTGCAGAACAACCAGTGGGCCATCTCGGTGCCGGTCGCGACGCAGTCGCGCTCGCCGCTGTACAAGCGCGGTGAGGGCTACGGCATCCCGAGCCTCCAGGTCGACGGCAACGACGTGCTCGCGAGCTACGCCGTGTCGAAGGTCGCCCTCGACGAGGCGCGCGCAGGCGGCGGCCCCCGCGCGATCGAGGCGATGACGTACCGCATGGGCGCGCACACCACGAGCGACGACCCCACCAAGTACCGCACCTCCGACGAAGAGAAGGCCTGGGCCGGGCGCGACCCGATCGCCCGCATGCGCGCCTACCTCGAAGGACGCGGCGCCTCGCAGCAGTTCTTCGACGACGCGGATGCCGAAGGTGCGGCCCTCGCCGACGACGTGCGCGTGCGCACGAACGAGCTCGGCGGCCTCCCGCGCGTGCACATGTTCGAGAGCGTCTACTCCGAAGCCCACGCCCTGATCGCCGAGGAGCAGCGCTGGCTCGACGACTACGAGGCCTCGATGGAAGGGAGCGCGCAGTGACCGACAACATGCCGATCAGCCGCGCGCTGAATGCCGGACTCCGTCGTGCGCTCGAGACCGACGACCGCGTGCTGCTCATGGGCGAGGACATCGGCCCGCTCGGCGGTGTCTTCCGCGTGACCGAGGGTCTGCAGAAGGACTTCGGCCCGCGCCGGGTCATCGACTCGCCGCTCGCGGAGTCGGGCATCGTCGGCACCGCGATCGGTCTCGCCATGGGCGGTTTCAAACCGGTGCTCGAGATCCAGTTCGACGGGTTCGTCTTCCCCGCCTTCGACCAGATCACCTCGCAGCTGGCGAAGATCACGAATCGCCACGAGGGCGCGGTGCACATGCCCGTCGTCATCCGCATCCCCTACGGCGGACACATCGGCGCGGTCGAGCACCACCAGGAGAGCCCCGAGGCGTACTTCACGCACACGGCGGGGCTCCGGGTGGTCAGCCCCTCGAACGCGAATGACGCCTATTGGATGATCCAACAGGCGATCGCCTCGCCCGACCCGGTTGTGTTCTTCGAGCCGAAGGCGAAGTACTGGCAGAAGGGCGAGGTCGACCTCGATGCCCCCGCTCTGCCGCTGCACGCCAGCCGGATCGTCCGCCGCGGCACCGACGTCACGCTCGTCGGTCACGGCGCGATGGTGACGACGCTGCTGCAGGCCGCGGCGCTCGCCGAGAGCGAGGGCACGAGCTGCGAGGTCATCGACCTGCGTTCGCTCTCGCCCGTCGACTACGGCCCCCTGCTCGACTCGGTGCGCCGCACCGGCCGCATGGTCTACGCGCAGGAGGCGCCGGGCTTCACCTCGCTCGGCTCCGAGATCGCCGCGACCGTCATGGAGAAGGCCTTCTTCGCGCTCGAGGCGCCCGTGCTGCGGGTGTCGGGATTCGACGTGCCCTTCCCGCCCGCGAAGCTCGAGGGCACCTATCTGCCCGACGCCGACCGCATCCTCGAGGCCGTCGACCGGTCTCTGGCGTACTGACCCTTTCCGCCCCGCGCCCGCCGACACCCGCCGACCGCGTCAGCATTCCGTTGCGGCGCCGCCGGTGACAAGCTGGCTTTCGAGCAAAGGACACACCGTGACCGAGCAGACCTTCGTTCTCCCCGACGTCGGAGAAGGCCTCACCGAGGCCGAGATCGTGCAGTGGCGCGTCGCGCCCGGTGACGCCGTCGCCGTCAACGACGTGATCGTCGAGATCGAGACGGCCAAGTCGCTCGTCGAGCTGCCGTCGCCCTACGCGGGCACGGTCGGAGAGTTGCTGGCATCCGAGGGTTCGACCGTCGAGGTCGGCGCGCCGATCATCACGATCGGATCGACGGATGCCGCCGCCCCGGCGCCCGCGGCCCCGGTCAGCGTTCCCGAGCCCAGCGACCCCGGCGGAGCGGTCCTCGTCGGATACGGCACGGGTGGCGCGGTGTCGTCGCGTCGCCGCAAGCCCGCCGAGCGCCCCGTGAAGGCCTCGGTCGGCGTGGTCGCCAAGCCCCCGATCCGCAAGCTCGCGCGCGACCTCGGCGTCGACCTCTCGGCGGTCACGCCCAGCGGCCCCGCCGGAGAGGTGACCCGCGACGACGTCGTCAAGCACGCCGAGCAGGCGAGCGTCTTCCGCAACATCGAGACGCCTGCGTGGGGCGCCGTGCGCGAGGAGACGATCCCGGTGGCTGCTCCCGCGGCGCCCGCGCCCACGGCATCCGTCCCCGCCTCCGACGCCCGTGAGGAGTCGATCCCCGTCCGCGGCGTGCGCAAGGCGACCGCCAACGCCATGACCTCGAGCGCGTACTCGGCGCCGCACGTGTCGGTGTGGGTCGATGTCGACGCCTCGCGCACGATGGAACTCGTCAAGCGCCTCAAGGCCTCGCCCGACTTCGCCGACGTGAAGATCTCGCCGCTGCTGATCATGGCGCGCGCCGTGATCTGGGCCCTGCGCCGCACGCCGATGATCAACGCCGCGTGGGTCGACACCGAGGACGGCGCGCAGATCTCGGTGCGCCACTACGTGAACCTCGGCATCGCCGCGGCGACCCCGCGCGGCCTGCTGGTGCCGAACATCAAGGACGCCCAGTCGATGAACACGCGCGAACTGGCCAAGGCGCTCGAGACCCTCACCCTCACCGCGCGCGAGGGCAAGACGAGCCCGGCCGACCAGACCGGCGGCACGTTCACGATCACCAACATCGGTGTCTTCGGAGTGGATGCCGGGACCCCGATCATCAACCCCGGTGAGGCGGGCATCATCGCGCTCGGCGCGATCCGCCAGAAGCCGTGGGTCGTCGACGGCGAGGTGCGCCCCCGCTGGGTGACCACGGTGTCGGGCTCGTTCGATCACCGCGTGGTTGACGGCGACGGGATCTCGAGGTTCATCGCCGACGTGGCATCCGTGCTGGAAGAGCCGGCGCTGCTGCTGGATTGAGTTTCGACCTCAGGACGCGGGCGACCGCCAACTCACTCCGGCAGCGACGCCCGCTCGATCGATGGGTCGCTCCGCGTCGGGATCAGCAGCGCCAGCACCAGGGCGATCGCGGCCGCCCCGATGCCCATCAGGAACGACACCTGGAACGCCTGCGAGGTCGGCACGCGGGTGTCTCCGCTGCCGGTCGACAGGGTCGCGAGCACGACGCCGACGATCGCGGCGGCCGTGCTCGTGCCGAGCGAGCGCGCGAGGGCGTTCAGGCCGTTCGAGGCGCCGGTCTCGCTCGGCGGCACCGCGCGCATGATGAGCATGGGCATGGCTGCGTAGCCGAACCCGATGCCGAAGCCGATCAGGATGTTCGCGACGACGAAGTGCCACACCTCGGTCGAGAAGACCAGGCTGAAGCCGTACGCGAGGATCAGCGAGATCGAGCCGGCGACGAGCAGGACGCGCGGACCGATCGTGCGCGCCAGGGTGCCCGAGATCGGCGAGAGCACCATCATCACCAGACCCGACGGCATGACCACGAGGCTCGCGGCGAGCAGAGACAGGCCGAGACCGACGCCGGTCGCGAGCGGCAGTTCGAGCATCTGCGGGTAGGTGACGTTCGAGGTGAAGAGGGCGAAGCCCATGGCCACGGACGCGAGGTTGGTGAGCAGCACCGGCCGGCGCGCGGCGACCCGGAGGTCGAGCAGGGGATTGTCGACCCGCAGCTCGTACCAGCCCCACAGGAGCAGGATCAGGATGCCGCCGACGGCCAGACCGAGCGTGAGCGGCGACGTCCAGCCCCACGAGTTGCCGCGCGAGACGGCGAGCAGCACGCCGATGAGGCCGATCGCGAGGCCGACGGCGCCGAGGTAGTCGAAGCGACCGGCGGTACGCAGCACGCTGACGGGGACGATCCACAGGATCAGCGCGAACACGACCGCGCCGAGGCCCCCGGCGATCCAGAACAGCCAGTGCCAGTCCGTGTTCTCGGCCACGAGCGCGCTGATCGGCAGGCCCAGGGCGCCGCCGACGCCGAGTGTCGCGCTCATGAGGGCGATCGCGCTGTCGACGCGGTTCTCGTGCAGCACGTCGCGCATGATCGAGATGCCGAGCGGGACCACGCCGACCACCGCACCCTGCAGCGCGCGGCCGATGATCATGCCGATGATGCCCGTCGACAGCGCGGCGACCACCGAACCGAGGATCATCACGACCAGCAGCACGAGCACGATGCGGCGCTTGCCGTACATGTCGCCCAGGCGTCCGGCGATGGGGGTGATCACGGCCGCCGCGAGCAGCGTCGAGGTCACGACCCACGCCGTGTCGTCGCGCGAGGCGTTCAGCAGCTGGGGGAGTTGCGACTGGATGGGCACCACGAGGGTGAACATGAACGACGAGCACAGGCCCGCCAGGGCCAGGATCGCGACGACCAGCCCCTGGGGGCTGTTCCGGGACAATCTCCTACGCGCGTTTTCATCCCGTGACATCGCTCTCCAGGCTACGCCTCCGCTGTGAGCCCCCGGGTCGCGGTGGCCCCCTCCGGGCTAGGGTCGTCGCGTGCACATGCGCCTCGAACTGATCCCGCTGCCGGTCGCCGACGTCGACCGGAGCATCGCTTTCTACCGCGACCAGGTCGGCTTCACACTCGACCACGACGTCTCCCCCGGCAACGGCATGCGGGTCGTGCAACTGACGCCGCCCGGTTCGTCCTGCTCCATCGCGTTCGGCACCGGGATGGTCGGCGGAGCGCCCGTGTCGAACATCCACCTGGTGGTCGACGACGTCGAGCAGGCGCGCGCGACCCTCCTCGAACGCGGCGTGGACGTGGGTCCCGTCCGGGATATGGGGGGCGGCGTCCGCTACGCCTTCTTCGCCGATCCCGACGGCACCTCGTGGGCGTTGCAGGAGATCCGCCCGGGGGCGTCCCTGCCCCAGTAGCGGCGAACCGCGGCGATCTTGCCGGGCGGGGCGTGCGGTGTCGAATCGGTTACCCCGCATGACAGCCCGTTACCGGCCGTAACGCCTCGAATTCCGATCCCGGATGCCGCGTGCTGATGTGGTCTCATGACTTCTCGCCGCACCGCACGCCTGGCCACGATCCTCAGTGCTTCCGCCGCCGCCCTGATGCTGACCCTCACCGGTTGCGCCGGGGGCGCGGCATCGGGAGACGACTCCTCGCGCATCGTCCTCGGCGCGGACGACGGCAACGAGGCGCACTGGACGGTGCTGAAGCAGAAGCTCGCCGACGAGGGCATCGACCTCGAGGTGCGCACCATCAACGACGGCGTGCAGCTCAACCAGGGCGTCCAGGACGGCGAGCTCGACGTGAACCTCTTCCAGCACCTGATCTACCTGTCGCAGTTCAACGTCGAGAACAACGGCTCGCTCGTGCCGGTCGGCGCGACGGCGGTGTACCCGCTCGCGCTGTACTCCGAGAAGTACCAGGACGTGAAGGACCTGCCCGAGGGCGCGAAGGTGGCGATCCCCAACAACCCGACCAACCTCGCCCGCGGTCTGCTCAACCTGCAGACGGCGGGGCTGCTGACGCTCAAGGACGGCGGCACCGCCTTCTCGACGCCGGCCGACATCGTCTCGACCAAGGTCGAGCTGCTGCCCGTCGACACGAACCAGACCGTCACCGCGCTCAAGGACGGCAGCGCGCAGGCGGCGATCGTCAACAACACGCAGGCGCAGAAGGGCGGGCTCGGCGACGAGCTCATCATCTTCAAGGAAGACCTGAACAACCCGCAGCTCGCGCCGTACATCAACGCGTTCGTCACGCGCGATGACAAGAAGGACGACCCGCGCTGGGCCAAGCTCGTCGAGGCGTACCACTCGACCGAGGTCGAGGCCGCCGTCACCGAGTTGAACCAGGGCAACCTGCAGTTCAAGACCGAGTGGACCGGCGCGCAGCTGCAGGACGAGCTGACGAGTCTCGAAGACGCCCTCAAGGCCCAGAAGGGATGACCGCGGTCATCGAGCTGCGGGGCGTCACGAAGAGCTTCCGCACCGATCGCCGTACCTCCACCACCGCCGTCGACGACGTGTCGCTGTCGGTCGAGGAACGGTCGATCGTCGGGGTGATCGGATACTCCGGCGCCGGCAAGTCCACCCTCGTCCGGTTGCTCAACGGGCTCGAGCAGCCGACGTCCGGCACCGTCGAGGTGCTGGGAGTGGACGTGGGGGATGCCACGGAGGCGACGCTGCGCGACCTTCGACGCCGCGTGGGCATGATCTTCCAGCAGTTCAACCTCTTCACCTCGCGCACGGTGGCGGCCAACGTCGCCTACCCGCTCAAGGTGGCGGGCTGGAAGAAGGCCGACCGCGACAAGCGCGTCGCCGAGCTGCTCGACTTCGTCGGCATCGGCGACAAGGCGAAGCAGTACCCGCGGCGCCTGTCGGGCGGGCAGAAGCAGCGCGTCGGCATCGCCCGCGCGATCGCCACCGACCCGCGGATCCTGCTCGCCGACGAGGCCACCAGCGCCCTCGACCCGCAGACCACGGCCGAGGTGCTCGACCTGCTGCGCGAGATCAATCGCCGCCTGGGCATCACGATCGTCGTCATCACGCACCAGATCTCGATCGTGCACGAACTGTGCGATCAGGTGATCGTGATGGACGGCGGACGGGTCGTGGACAGCGGGGACACGTACCGCGTGTTCGCCCACCCCCGCGCCGACCTCACGAAGCGCTTCGTGGCCGCCGTGACGCAGGGCGTGCCCTCGGGCGAGGCGCTGGCAGCGCTCGCCGCGGGCGGGGGAGAGCTCGTGAGCGTCGAGGTGAACGAGTTCTCGAGCGAGGATGTCTCGGCGGTGTTCCACCGCCACGGCGTGCGCCATTCCGTCGTCTACGGCGGGGTGACCGACGTCCTCGGTCGACAGCTCGGCACCCTGACCTACCGCGTGCACGCCGACGACCTCGATGCGGTGGTCGCGGAACTGCGCGCGCACACCGATGTCGTCCTGCCGGCGAGGGAGGCGCGCTCGTGAACAAGTGGGACACCCTGACCCCGGTGTTGATCCAGTCGATCGGCGAGACCGTCTACATGGTCGCCGTCTCGCTGCTCATCTCGGGCGTCGCGGGGCTCGTCATCGGGGCGTTGCTGTACGCGACGCGCCCCGGGAATCTCTTCGCGAACCGAGCGGTCTTCGCGGTCGCGAACCTCGTGATCAACCTCATCCGGCCGATCCCGTTCATCATCTTCCTCACCGCCGTGGCTCCGGTCACGCGTGCGGTGACGGGAACGACCCTGGGGACGGATGCCGCGATCGTGCCCATCACGATCATGGCCACGGTCGTGATCGCCCGCGTCGTCGAACAGAACCTCGTGGCCGTCGACCCGGGAACCGTCGAGGCCGCCCGGGCGGTCGGCGCGCGCCGCATCGGCGTGCTGTTCGGCGTCGTCATCCCCGAGGCCCTCGCCCCGCTGATCCTCGGCTACACGTTCATGTTCATCGCGGTCGTCGACATGTCGGCGATGGCCGGGTACATCGGCGGCGGCGGACTCGGAAACTTCGCGATCATCTACGGCTACCAGCAGTTCAACCAGCAGGCGACGTGGGTGACGGTGGCGATCATCGTCGTCATCGTGCAGGCGGGCCAGCTGATCGGCAACGCGCTGGCGCACCGCATCCTGCGCCGCTGACGGGAGCTGCGGCCCGCGCGGGCGCCCGTCTGCCCTCGAGCGTCCAGAACACCCGGACGATTTCCGAAACCGTCCGCGTGTTCTGGACGCTCACGCGTCAGAGGCGGTGCGTAGGCGAACCGGGCCGCCACGCATACTCTCGGAAGATGAGCCTCCCCCGCACGCTCGCCCGCTGGCTCCTCGGTGCCGCGCTGCTCTTCACCGGCACGGCGCACCTCACGTTCGCACGCGACGATTTCGTCGCTCAGGTGCCGTCATGGCTTCCCGTGCCGGTCGACGTCGTCGTCGTGGCGTCCGGAGTCGTCGAGATCGCGCTCGGGCTCGCGCTCGTCGTGCTCAGCCGCTGGCGCGTGGCCGTCGGGTGGATCGTCGCGGCCTTCTTCGTCGCGATCTTCCCCGGCAACATCGAGCAGTTCGTGCGGGGCACCGATGCCTTCGGTCTCGACACCGATCTCGCCCGCGCCATCCGGCTGCTCTTCCAGCCCCTGCTGGTGGTCTGGGCTCTGTGGTCGACCGGAGCCTGGAGGGACTGGCGAACACGGCGGCAGGCCCCGACGACGGGGTGAGCTCCGACCCCGCCGTCCGGCCGGGTCAGCCTCGCGCGTGCTCCCCGTGCAGCACCTCGACGAGAACGTCGAGGCCGTGGTGGGCGTCGGCGTCGCCGATCACGGCGGGCGGCACCACGTGCACGCGGTTGTCGGCGGTGAAGCCGAGTACGCCCTTCTCGAGCATCGCCGCCTTGATCGCGCCGATGCGCGCCGCGGGCAGGGGCTCGCGCGTGGCCTGGTCGGCGACGAGCTCGACGGCCCAGAAGACGCCGCGGCCGCGCACCTCTCCTACCAGCGCCGACTCCTCCGCGAGCTGCCGCAGGCGCGGGCCGATGACCTCTTCGCCGATGCGGCGGGCGTTCTCGATCACGCCTTCGTCGGCCATCGCCTGCTGGGCGGCGACGATGGATGCCGCAGCGAGCGGATGACCCGAGTACGTCAAGCCACCGGGGAAGACGCGGTCGTCGAACACCGAGGCCACGGCATCCGAGATCGCCACTCCTCCCACGGGGACGTATCCCGAGTTCACGCCCTTCGCGAAGGTGATGAGGTCGGGCCGCACGTCGAACGCGTCGAACGCGAACCACTCGCCCGTGCGAGCGAAGCCGGCCATGACCTCGTCGAGGATCAGCAGGATGCCGTAGCGGTCGGCGATCACGCGGACGCCCTCGAGGTATCCGGGCGGCGGAACCAGCACGCCCGCGGTGCCGGGGATCGTCTCGAACAGGAAGGCCGCGATCGTGTCGGGCCCCTCGGCCTGCACGGTGCGCTCGAGGTGGCGGAGGGCGCGCTCGCACTCCTGCTCGGGGGTCTCCGCCCAGAACTCCGACCGGTAGAGGTAGGGGCCGAACACGTGCACGTGACCGCGCGAGTACTCGTTCGGCATGCGGCGCCAGTCGCCGGTCGCCACGATCGCCGCCCCGGTGTTGCCGTGGTACGAGCGGTAGTGCGACACGACCTTGTCGCGGCCCGTGGTCAGGCGGGCCATGCGGATGGCGTTCTCGTTGGCATCCGCCCCGCCGTTGGTGAAGAAGACCTTCGAGAACCCCTCGGGGGTCCGCTCGAGGATGAGTTCGGCCGCGTGCGCGCGCGTCTCGTTGGCGTGCGCGGGGGCGACGGTGGTCAGCTGCGCCGCCTGCTCCTGGATCGCGGCGACGACCCGTGGATGCTGGTGGCCGATGTTGACGTTGACGAGCATGCTCGAGAAGTCGAGGTAGCGGCGGCCGTCGGCGTCCCACACCTCCACTCCCGAGCCCCCGGCGAGGGGGAGCGGCGCGAGCGTGCCCTGCGCCGACCACGAGTGGAAGACGCTCGTGCGGTCACGGTCGCTGATCGCGGCGTTGCGGGGAGTCGAGAGGGGTGTCGGCATGCCTCCAGTGTGAAAGCGTCGCGCCGTGCCGGGGAGCGCCGATCTGTCGGTAATCTCGACGGACGATCGACAGTTTGGCCCGCCATGCCCGCGACCCTGCGCACCCTCCTCGACGACCCGTCTTTCCCCCTGCGCGTGTTGACCCGGCCCGACGACGGGGCCCTCGACCGCCCGCTGTCGTGGGTGCACAGTTCCGACCTGCTCGATCCGACCCCGTATCTCGAGGCGGGCAACCTGCTGTTGACCAACGGGGCGCAGTTCTCTCGGGATCCGGATGCCGATGAGGCACTGGCCTACTGCCGGCGCCTGCGCGAGTACGGGGTGGCGGGCCTCGGGTTCGCGACCGACATCATCCACGACCGCGTGCCCGAGGCCGTGGTGCGCGCGGGCGAGGCCGCCGACCTGCCGATCGTCGAGATCGCCGATCGCGCGCCGTTCATTCGGATCATCCGCTTCGTCGCCGACATCATCGCCGCGGACGGGGCGGCGCGCCTGTCGTGGCTGCTCGACGCCCAGCGCGCGGTCGCCCGTGCCGCGGTGCGCGACGACGGCCTGCGCGAGATCCTCTCCACGCTCTCGCGCCTGCTCGACGCGTGGGTCGAGCTGTACGATCCGGTCGGTGGTCGGCTCTCGTCTCCGGGCCTGCGCGCGGCGCCGCCCGAGGTCGAGGCGGAGGTCGGTCGCGATGTGCGGCGCCTGCTCGAGCGGCGCACCGCGGCGAGCCTCGTCGTGCCGTCGGCTGGTCACGCGCTGGTGCAGACGCTCGGGCAGAGCGGGCGGTTGCGCGGCGTGCTCGCGGTGGGCGGGCCCGAGCCGCTCGACCCCGCGGGCCGGGATCTCGTGGCCTCGGTGGTGGCGCTCGCGAGCATCGCGCTCGAGCAGCAGCGCGGGCTGCAGTCCGCGCTCCGCGGCGTACGCGCGGGGGTCATCGACCTGCTCGGGGACGGACACGGCGACACGGCGCGGCGGGTGGCCGAGTCGGCGCTCGGGGGTCTTCCCGTCGAGCCGTACCTGGTCGGTGTCGTGCGCGGAGCGGGAGCGCTCCCGGGGCTGCTCGACGAGCTCGACCTCGTCTCGAGCGACCCCGCCCGCATGTTCTCGGTCGAGCGCGACGACGACATCATCGTTCTCGTGGCGGACGACGCGGCACCCGCGCTTGCGGCGCTCGCCGAGCGACGGTCGCTGCGCGTCGGCACCGTGCGTCACGCCGTCGACGACGACTTCGCCGAGAATCTGCGACGAGCGGCGCACGCGGCGCGCGACGCCGAGGCCGGTACCCTCCGCGCCTACGACGAGCTCGCGGGTCGCGGTCTGGTGGGGGCGCTCCGCGAACGCGGCGGCGCGGTGCTCGCCCGCTCCCTGCTGCAGCCGCTCGAGGTGGTCCCCGCCGTCGAGCGGGGCCGGTTGCTCGCGTCGGCGCGGGCCTGGCTCGACGCCAACGGCGCCTGGGATCCCGCGGCGCGGAGTCTCGGCATCCATCGCCATACCCTGAGGGCGCGCATGGCGCAGCTGGAACAGGTGCTCGAGATCGACCTGTCGAGCTTCGCCGCGCGGGCCGAGCTCTGGGCCGCGCTGGAGTTGGCCGGGACCCCCGCCCGCGCGTGAGGGGTCACTTTCTGTCGCTTCGGCGCGCTTCAGGCGACATTTTCTGACCCCTCACGCGCAGCGCGGGACCGCGGCATCCGGTGCCGATCGCTCAGCTGTTCTGGGGGAAGCCGAGGTTGAGGCCGCCGTGGGTGGCGGGGTCGAGCCAGCGGCTCGTGACGGCCTTCTCGCGGGTGAAGAAGTCGAAGCCGTGCACGCCGTAGGCCTTCGCGTCGCCGAAGAGGCTCTTCTTCCACCCGCCGAACGAGTGGTACGCCACGGGAACCGGGATGGGCACGTTGATGCCGATCATGCCGACCTGCACCTCGTGCTGGAAGCGGCGGGCGGCTCCGCCGTCGTTGGTGAAGATCGCCGTGCCGTTGCCGAACTCCCCGCTGTTGATGAGGGCGAGCCCCTCTTCGTACGTCTTCACGCGCACGACCGAGAGCACGGGGCCGAAGATCTCCTCGGTGTAGGCGCGCGAGCTGGTCGGCACCTCGTCGAGCAGGGTGGGGCCGAAGAAGAAGCCCTCCTCGTGCCCGTCGACCGAGAAGCCGCGGCCGTCGACGACGATGGTCGCGCCGTCCGCCTCGGCGATGTCGACGTAGGAGGAGACCTTGTCGCGATGCGCGCTCGAGATGAGCGGGCCCATGTCGGGCTCGTCGGCGTCCGCGCCGTTTCCGATGCGCAGCGTGGCGATGCGCTCGGTGACCTTGGCGATCAGTTCGTCGGCGACGGGCTCGACGGCCAGCACGACCGAGACGGCCATGCAGCGCTCGCCCGCGGCGCCGAAGCCGGCGTTGACGGCGGAGTCGGCCACGAGGTCGAGGTCGGCGTCGGGCAGCACCAGCATGTGGTTCTTCGCGCCGCCCAGGGCCTGCACGCGCTTGCCGTTCTTCGACGCGGTCTCGTAGATGTACTGCGCGATGGGCGTGGAGCCGACGAACGAGATCGACTGCACCTCGGGAGCCTCGAGCAGACCGTCGACGGCGACCTTGTCGCCCTGCAGCACGGTGAAGGCGCCGGCGGGAAGCCCCGCCTCTTTCCACAGGCGCGCGAGCCAGAGCGAGGCGGAGGGGTCCTTCTCGCTCGGCTTCAGCACGACGGCGTTGCCGGCCGCGAGGGCGATGGGGAAGAACCACATCGGCACCATGGCGGGGAAGTTGAAGGGGCTGATGATGCCGACGACACCGAGCGGCTGCTTGAGCGAGTACACGTCGACGCCGCTGGAGGCGTTCTCGCTGTAAGCGCCCTTGAGGAGGTGCGGGAAGCCGGTCGCGAGCTCGACGACCTCCTGACCGCGGGCGATCTCGCCCATCGCGTCGGAGAACACCTTGCCGTGTTCGGCGGTGAGGATCTCGGCCAGCTCGCCCTTGCGCGCGTTCAGCAGCTCGCGGAAGGCGAACAGCACGCTCTGGCGCTTGGCGATCGAGTAGTCGCTCCACTCGGCGAAGCCGCGGGTGGCCGAGGCGATCGCCGCGTCGATGTCGGCCTCGTCGGCCAGGGCGACCCGCGCCTGCACCGCGCCGGTGGCGGGGTTGTACACGGGGGCGGTGCGTCCGCCCGTCGGGGCGCTCTCGGCTCCGTCGATCCAGTGCGCGATGACGGGGAGGTCGTGGTCGGTCATGAATCCCAGTAAAGAGATCCCCGCCCAGGTCCGCCGTCGACAATCGGGCGACCACTCACGCGGGGAGAGGACAAAACGGCAGGATGCCGGATCCTGAGAACCTCGTATGCGATACGCACTGAATTTGAGAACGATTATCAACGGCGATACGGTTTCTCCATGACCCGCCGCATTCTCGCCCCCGTCGTCCTCGGGGCCGTCTCCGTTCTCGCGCTCGCCGGCTGCGCCGGAGGCACCGCCTCTCCCGCTTCGTCGGACTCCTCCGGAAAGGTCAAGGTCGTGGCATCCACCGATGTCTACGGCTCGATCGCCCAGGCGGTCGGCGGCGATTACGTCGACGTGGCCTCGATCATCACCTCTCCCAGCCAGGACCCGCACGAGTACGAGGCGAGTGCGCAAGACCAGCTGACGTTGAAGAACGCCGGTCTCGTGATCGAGAACGGCGCCGGTTACGACGCGTTCATGGAGTCCCTCATCCAGGCCAGCGGTACGGCGGCTCCCGTGCTCACGGCCGTGGAGTACAACCACGACTACCCCGGTTCGAAGGAGCACTCCGACGACGCGAGCCCCGCCCCGAGCGAGAGCGCCGACGACCACGCGCACGCCGAGGGTGACGGCCACGAGCACATCGAGGGCTTCAACGAGCACGTCTGGTACGACCCGCACACCATCGAAGACCTCACCGGGGCCATCGCCGACGAACTCGGCAAGATCGCGCCCGATCACGTCGCCGACTTCAACGCCAACGCAGAGGCGTTCACCCAGCAGATCGCCGGTCTCGAGGGCTCCCTCGACGCGATCAAGGCGAAGGATGCCGGCAAGAAGATCTTCGTGACCGAGCCGGTGCCGGTGTACCTCACCACCGCCGCGGGCCTCGACAACGCGACGCCGAACCAGTTCAGCGAGTCGGTGGAAGAGGGCCAGGACGTTCCGCCCGCGACGCTGCTCGAGTCGCTCCAGCTGTTGGATTCGGGTCAGATCACCGTCATGATCGTCAACCCGCAGACCGGCGGCGCCGAGGTCACTCAGGTGCAGAACGAAGCGAAGTCCAAGAACATCCCCGTGATCGAGTTCACGGAAACGCTCCCCGAGGGACAGACTTACATCTCGTGGATGCAGAGCAACATCACGGCGCTGTCCGACGCGCTGGCGGCGTGAGCGCGACCGCACCGCTGCGCATCCGCGGAGCCGCCCTCGAAAGAGGGGGCCGGGAGCTCTGGGCCGGGCTCGACCTCGAGGTCGAGCCCGGCGAGCTCGTCGCCGTGCTCGGACCCAGCGGCTCGGGCAAGACCACGCTGCTGCGCGCGATCCTCGGGCTCGAGCGCCTCAGCGGGGGATCGATCGAGGCGCTCGGAGCCCCGGTGCGCCGCGCCGGCAACCGGCGCATCGGCTACATCCCCCAGCAGCGCCCCCTGCCGCGCGAGACGCCCCTGCGCGGCCGCGACATCATCGGTCTCGGGGTCGACGGGCACCGCCTCGGCCTGCCCCTGTCGCGCAAGAAGGATCGCGCGCGCATCGACGAACTGCTCGAGGCCGTGGGAGCCACCGCGTTCGGTGACCGCCCCGTGGGGCTCCTCTCCGGCGGAGAGCAGCAGCGCCTGCGCGTGGGCCAAGCCCTCGCCGACGACCCCGCCCTCCTGCTCTGCGACGAGCCGCTGACGAGCCTCGACCTCGCCAATCAGCAGGCCGTCGTGCGGCTCATCGACCGTCATCGCCGCGAGCGCGACGCCGCCGTGCTGCTGGTCACCCATGACATCAATCCCGTGCTGTCGCGCGTCGACCGCATTCTCTACATCGCCAACGGCCGCTTCACCCTCGGCACTCCCGACGAGGTGCTCACGACCGAGACCCTCTCGGCCCTGTACGGCGCCCCCGTGTTCGTCGTCCGCGCCGGCGACCAGCTCATCGTCGTCGGAGCCCCGGATGCTGAGGACGCCCACCACCATCACCACGACGAGGACGACGCATGAATTGGTCCGACGTCGGCACCGCTCTCTTCGGCGGGGTGAGCCAGTACGGCGCGATCCTCGAGCTGGTGCAGAACTCCGTCTACGCGGGTGCCGTCCTGGGCCTGGTGGGCGGTCTTATCGGCGTCTTCGTCATGCAGCGCGACATGGCCTTCGCCGTGCACGGGATCAGCGAGCTGTCGTTCGCCGGCGCCGCGGTGGCCTTGCTCATCGGCGTCGACGTCGTGTCGGGCTCGATCGTGGGCTCCCTCATCGCGGCCGCGCTGATCGGTGTGCTGGGAGCTCGCGCGCGTGATCGCAACTCGATCATCGGCGTGCTCATGCCGTTCGGCCTGGGTGTCGGCATCCTGTGCCTTTCGCTCTACAACGGGCGCAGCGCGACGCGGTTCAGTCTGCTGACCGGGCAGATCGTGTCGGTGCAGAGTGAGCAGCTCGGGTGGCTCGTGGTGATCGGTGTCGCGGTGCTGGTCGCCCTGCTGCTCATCTGGCGCCCGCTGCGCTTCGACTCCCTCGACCCGCAGTCGGCGGCGGCGCGCGGAGTTCCCACCACCGCCGTGTCTCTCGCGTTCATGCTGCTGCTCGGGCTCATCGTCGCGGTCGCGGTGCACATCATCGGCGCGCTGCTGGTGATGGCGCTGCTGGTGACGCCCGCCGCGGCGGCGATGCGCGTGGCATCCGGTCCCCTCTCGGTGCCGCTGCTCGCGGCCCTGTTCGGCTTCGTCTCGGCCGTCGGCGGAGTGCTGCTCGCGGTGGCCGGAACGTTGCCGGTAAGCCCCTACATCACGACCATCTCGTTCGCGATCTACCTCGTGTGCCGCCTGGTCGGCGCCCGCCGCGATCGCACGACCCGGGCGGTCTGAGGCCGCCGACCATCTCCCGGCCGCGTGTGCCCGGGGGACATCGCCCGCGCCCAGCCGATTCACCGATCCCCTCGCTAGACTCGCGGCCATGGTCCAGCGCAACACGTGGCAGCGCGAACGCGTGCGGGAGGCTCTGTCCGGGGCTCCCGGCTTCGTCAGCGCCCAGTCGCTGCACGCGACCCTGCGCGATGAGAACACCGGCATCGGCCTCGCGACCGTCTACCGCACCCTCGCGGGTCTCGCGGCCCGCGGTGACGCCGACTCGCTGCAGAGCCCCGACGGTGAGAACCTCTTCCGCGCCTGCGAGACGCGCGGTCACCACCACCACCTGATCTGCCGTTCGTGCGGCAAGGCGGTCGAGATCGCGGCGACGGACGTCGAAGAGTGGGCGCAGCGCACCGCCGCGCAGCACGGCTTCAGCGAGGCCGAGCACGTGGTCGACATCTTCGGCATCTGCACCGATTGCGCCCACGCCCGGGCTCGTGAGCGTGGCGACGAGTAGTCGCACCACGGCACCCCCGCCGCAACGCTCGGGCGCCTCCCGCACCCTCGTCGCGCTCGGCCTGGGTGTCGTCGTGGTCACGGCGCTGTTCCTCGTGGACGCCTTCGCCCCCACCTTCTTCGCTCAACCGCTCCCCACCCGCGCGCAGGATGGGCTCACGCTCGCGCTCAGCGTGCTGATCGAGTCGCTGCCGTTCGTGGTCCTCGGCGTCGTGCTGTCGATCATCGTGCAGGTCTGGGTGCCCCCGGGGGCGATCGAGAGATGGATGCCACGCGCGCCGTGGGCGCGCCGGGCCGTCCTGTCGCTGCTGGGCATGTTCATCCCGGTCTGCGAGTGCGGAAACGTGCCCTTCGCCCGCGGCCTGCTGATGCGCGGTTTCGGGGTGAGCGACACACTGACCTTTCTGGTAGCCGCTCCCATCGTCAACCCGATCGTCATCATCAGCACGCACGCCGCCTTCGGCTTCAGCGACGGCATCCTGGTGGCTCGTCTGATCGGTGGCTATCTCGTCGCCAACCTCATCGGCTGGCTGTACAGCCGGCATCCCGATCCCGACAAGCTGCTCACCGAGCGCTTCCTCGAGACGTGCGAGATCGTGGTCCAGGAGCGCGGCGACCGCGGCCGGCGCACCCTTGCTCAGTTCGTCGTCGAGCTGCGCTCGGTCATGCCGGCGCTCATCATCGGTTCGCTCCTCGCGGGGGCTGTGCAGGTGCTCGTGCCGCGCAGCGCCCTGCTGGCGATCGGATCCGACCCCGCACTGTCGATCGCCGCGATGATGGCGCTCGCGATCGTGGTGTCGCTGTGCTCGAACGTCGACGCGTTCTTCGCCCTGTCGTTCGCCTCGACCTTCACGCCCGGCTCGATCGTGGCCTTCCTCGTCGTGGGGCCGATCATCGACCTCAAGATGATGGCGCTGCTGCGCACGACCTTCTCGTCACGGGTCCTCGTGGGCATGACGGTGGTCGTCGTGCTCTTCGCCTTCACGCTCGGAACGGTGGTGAACCTCCTTGTCTAGAACGGGTGCTCTCGCCACGCGCTGGCTCGGGGTGGGCCTGACCGCGTGCCTGTCGATCACGACGATCACGCTGTGGGCGACCGGGCGCATGGCGCTGTACATCAACCCCGATTCGGCGTGGTTCGCCGTCGGCATGGCCTTCGTCGCGCTGATCGGCGCGATCGCCTCGTTCGCGCTGCCGCTCGGAGCCGAGGCCGATCACGGCCACGACCACGAGCACGGGCATTCGCCCGCCGCCGCCTCCGCCCGCCGCGAGGCGTTCGCGCACGCCGACCACGCGCACGCCGACCCGCTCGACGAGCACGATCACGCCGCGCACGACCACCTGGCGGCCCGCCCGCGCCTGACACCCGGCGGGATCGCCGCCTTCACCGGAGGCGTGTTGGCCTCGGGGGCGGTGATCGCCGTGCTGCTGACGCCCGCGGCTTCGCTGTCGACCGAGCTGGCGGTGTCGCGCGACGTGGGAGCGCCTCCGTTGTTCGCCGGCTCCGACGCGGTGACCCTGGCCGCCTCGGGCGACACGTCGAAATTCGGCATCGGCGACTGGTCGGCGGTCTTCGCGCACGCCACCAACCCCGAGACCTTCGATGGCAAGCCCGTCACCCTCACCGGGTTCATCACCCCGGCGAACGACGGCTCGACCTTCGACCTCACCCGGCTCGTGATCACGCACTGCGTGATCGATGCGCAGACCGCGCGTCTGCCCATCGCCGCGACGACCGGTGCCCCCTCGACCGGCCAGTGGGTGACCGTCACCGGGACGGTGCGCTCGAGCGGAGACGGCAAGCTCGCGGTGCACGCCGATCAGGTCGCCGCGATCGACGAGCCCTCGGACCCGTATGAGTACTGACTCCCGTCGCGGCGGCGACTCCCGCCGTTCGCGCGCCCGCCGCCGGCGCGGGCGTGGATTCGCGATCGCGTTCGCGGCCGTCCTCGTCGGTCTCGTGGTCGTCGGCGGCCTCGGCGGAGTGGTCGCGGTGGCGCAGGGACCACGCGTCACGGACGTGCAGGTCGATCCCGCCGCGGCCGTCGCGGCATCCGGGTCGCGCGTGATCCTCACCACGACGCAGTCGCTGCAGAAGGTCGACCCCTCGCAGGTCGAGGTCGACCCGGCGACGCCTTTCACGGTCGACACCTCGGGGCGCAGCGTCGGCGTGCGCTTCACGCTTCCGTTGCGCGACGACACCGACTACCGCATCACCGTCAACGGGGTGAACGGCCTGGGCGCGGGTCCGGCCTCGACGCTCACCGAGACGTTCC
>Ga0308159_1002324_pt1 | contig 22320 bp, 15 predicted proteins | sample PhyCR1_FD_201040 | JGI IMG/M metagenome (GOLD analysis project Ga0308159, IMG submission 201040) | Phyllosphere microbial communities from UC Gill Tract Community Farm, Albany, California, United States - DLSLC.R1 | ecosystem: Host-associated > Plants > Phyllosphere > Unclassified | place: USA... | reverse complement strand
AACGCTGGAAGGCAAACTCCTCGCCGGTCGTACCGGATATGACGTGGTGGTGCCGTCCAACCACTTTCTCGCCCGTCAGGTGACGGCCGGGGCGTTTATGAAGCTCGATCGTTCGCAGTTGCCAAACTGGCAGAACTTAGACCCCAAACTGCTTGAATTACTTGAGAAAAATGATCCAGGCAATGAGCACTCGGTGCCCTATCTGTGGGGTACCAACGGCATCGGTTACAACGTCGACAAAGTCAAGCAAGTGCTCGGCATCGACCACATCGATTCCTGGGCCGTGCTGTTCGAACCCGAGAATCTGAAGAAGCTCAGCCAGTGCGGCGTGTCGATGATGGATTCGGCCGACGAGGTGTTTCCGGCCATTCTCAATTACATGGGCATGGATCCGCGCAGCGAAAACCCTGAGGACTATAAAAAGGCTGAAGCCAAGCTGCTGAGCATCCGTCCTTACATCACCTATTTCCATTCTTCCAAGTACGTGTCGGACCTGGCCAATGGCGACATTTGCGTCGCGTTCGGTTACTCCGGCGATGTTTTCCAGGCCGCCAACCGCGCCCGGGAAGCCAAAAACGGTGTGAATATCGCTTATGCGATTCCCAAGGAGGGCGCCAACCTGTGGTTCGATCTGCTGGCGATTCCCGCCGACGCCAGCAACGCCAAAGAGGCCCATGCCTTCATCAATTACCTGCTCGACCCGCAAGTGATCGCCAAGGTCAGCGCCACCGTCGGCTACGCCAACCCGAACCCTGCGGCCAAGCCATTTATGGACCAGGCACTGGTCAACAATCCTGAGGTTTATCCGCCGCAATCGGTGCTCGATAAACTCTACATTTCCTCGACTCCGCCCCAGACGATCATGCGCCTGATGACCCGGTCGTGGAGCAAAGTGAAGTCAAACAAATGAATCAGCACAGCGCACAACACGCCCGCTCCTGGTACGCCGCCTCCGCGAGGGCGAGCACGCCCTACCCTGTGCTGGACGACGATCTGATTGTCGATGTCTGCGTGATCGGCGGCGGCTTCACTGGCGTCAACACCGCCATTGAACTGGCGCAGCGCGGTTTGTCGGTGGTGCTGCTTGAGGCGCGGCGTATTGGCTGGGGCGCCAGCGGGCGTAATGGCGGTCAGCTGATTCGCGGCATTGGCCATGACGTCGAGGGTTTCGCCCGCTACGTTGGGCGCGACGGCGTGCGGTATCTGCAGCGCGCCGGCATCGATTCGGTGGACCTGGTGCGCCAGCGCATTACGGACAACGCCATCGACTGTGATCTGCGTTGGGGCTTTTGCGAACTGGCCAACACCGCCGCGCAATTCGCCGCGTTCAAGCAGGAACAGGACAGCCTCGGCGAACTCGGCTACGCCCACGCCACGTCGCTGGTAGGCCCTGAGCACATCCGTCAGCAAGTGGTCGATGCCGGTGGATACGCCGGTGGGTTGATCGACATGGGGTCGGGTCACCTCCATCCGCTGGATCTGGTGCAAGGTGAAGCGCGGCTTGCGGCTTCGCTGGGCGTGCGCGTTTTCGAGCAGAGTCCGGTGCTGGAAATTCTCCATGGCGCTACCGTCAAGGTGCGCTGCGCCACCGGTTCAGTGCGGGCCGGTAGCCTGGTGCTCGGCTGCAACGCGCATCTGGACGAACTCGAACCGAAGCTCAGTGGCAAAGTCCTGCCCGCCGGCAGTTACATCATCGCCACCGAGCCGCTGGACGAACTCCGCGCCGCACAGTTGATTCCACAGAACCTGGCGCTGTGCGATCAAAAGGTCGGGCTCGATTATTACCGGCTCTCGGCTGATCGACGTTTGCTGTTCGGCGGCGCTTGTCACTATTCCGGGCGTGATCCGGCGGACATCGCCGCCTATATGCGGCCGAAGATGCTCAAAGTGTTTCCGCAACTGGCCGACGTGGGCATTGATTATCAGTGGGGCGGCAGGATCGGCATCACCGCGAACCGCTTTCCACAGGTCGGACGGCTCAAACAGCAACCGAACGTGTTCTACGCACAGGGTTACTCCGGGCATGGCCTGAATGTCACCCACTGGTGTGCAAAGTTGCTGGGCGAAGCCATCCAGGCCGGGCACAGCCAAGGCATGGATGTGTTCAGCGGCGTGCCGCAGATGACCTTCCCCGGCGGCCCGGCTCTGCGTTCGCCGCTGCTGGCGCTGGGCATGTTCTGGTATCGCTTGCGCGAAATGCTCGGTTAACAGGCGCTTACACATTCCCTAAGTTAAAGCGGCTGTTGATTTGCTCTATCGCCAAGCACTTCTATATTGATGAAGTGCTTTTGCGTTCCTGACGCTCAGTGCCCGATTAATTGAGGAGGACATGGATGAAGTCGTCAGCCAGCGACGAACCGCGAGCACCCGGTCAGGCGCCGATCAAAACCCGCCGTTTCGGCATTTCGCTGGTATGGATCGTGCCGATTGTGGCGGTGCTGGTGGGCATTTCGCTGGTGATACACAACATCCTGCAGGAAGGCCCGACGATCACCGTCACCTTCAAGACCGGCGATGGCCTGACCGCCAACAAGACTGAAGTCAGGTACCGCAACGTGGTCATCGGCCATGTCTCAGAGGTCGAACTGGCCGACGATCATAAAAATGTGAACGCCACGATCAAACTGGCCAAACAGGCCGAAGCCTTCACTCGCGAGGATTCCCAGTTCTGGGTGGTGCGTCCACGCATCGGCGCTGGCGGCGTCTCGGGCATCGATACGCTGCTGTCGGGTGACTACATTGGCGCCGACATCGGTCAGGCCAGCAATCGGGCAAAAAACTTCAAAGGCCTCGAGAATCCCCCGCCGATCACCTACGGCGAACCGGGCAAGCGCTTCACTCTGCACACTGCCGACCTCGGCTCGCTGGACATCGGTTCCCCCGTCTATTACCGCAAGATTCCCGTTGGCCAGGTGGTCTCCTACGCGCTCGACCCGGACGGCAAAGGCGTCAACATCGAAGTCTTCGTGCATTCGCCCAATGATGCCTACGTCACCGAAAATACCCGGTTCTGGAACGCCAGCGGCATCGACATCAATGTCGGCGCCAACGGTTTTGCGGTAAAAACCGAGTCGCTGTCGACCTTGCTGGTGGGCGGCATCGCTTTCCGAGCGCCGGACTACAGCCCCAACGACACGCTAGCCAGCGAAGACAGGAATTTCGAACTGTTCGCCAACCAGACCGCTGCCCTCGCCCCGCCCGACGGCAAGGCGCAGTATCTGGCCCTGCGTTTTGATCAGGCCTTGCGCGGGCTCAAGGTCGATGCGCCGGTCGAGTTCCTCGGCATCGAAATCGGTCGAGTGGTGGCAGTCAACCTCGACTTCGACGAGGTCAAACGCACCTTTCCAGTCAATGTCGGCATCGTTATCTATCCGCAGCGACTCGGCCGCGCCCACGCAAAAATCCTCAAGACCTACCATGGCGACGAAAACGACGAGGCCACCGGCGCGCGCCTGATCGGCACATTCATTGAAAACGGTCTGCGCGCCCAGGCGCGCAATGGCAACCTGCTCACCGGGCAGTTGTATATCTCGCTGGATTTCTACCCCAAAGCGCCGAAAGTCGCGTTCGACCCTACCGCACGACCGGTCACTATTCCGACCGTCCCAGGGAGCCTCGAACAGTTGCAGGAAAAACTCGAAGCCATGGTCAACAAGATCAACGCACTGCCGGTGGAGCGCATCGCCAACAACCTCGACGGCAATCTGGTCGAGTTGCGCAAGGGGCTGAAGCAGTTCAACGCCAGAACCCTGCCGGGTGTACAGAGCACTCTCGCCGACGTCAGCAAGACGTTGCAGTCCGCCAATTCGACTCTCGCCGAGGATTCACCGCAACGCGAGCAACTGACCGAGACCCTCGACGAGCTCGGGCGCATGTCGCGATCGTTGCGTGAGCTGTCGGATTACCTTGGTCGCCATCCTGAGTCGCTGATTCGCGGGCGTCCCGATAACGCCGCACCGCTGGACCTCAAAGGACCGCCACGCAATTGAGCACAGGAGCTGCCTCCATGGCTTTACCGTTGAAGATCACCGTGCTCGCTGCGTTCGTGCTACTGACGTCGTGCCGCAGCGACCCGATCAGCTTTCACACGCTGACCCCGGCGCAACCGGGCGCCAGTCGCAATGGCGCCGACATCGCTATCGAAAGCATCAGCGTGCCGCCGCAGGTCGATCGCGCGCAGATTGTGATTCGCCAAGGCAACAGCGGCGTGGCCATTCTTGATACCGATTGGTGGAGCGCCACGCTTGCTGATGAATTACGCGGCGCGCTGGCCGATCAATTGAGCGGCGGCGTCGGCCAGCATCGAGCCTCCGTGCGCGTCGATGTGCAGCGCTTCGATTCGATTCCCGGCCAGTACGCCTTGATCGACGTGAAATGGCGAGTTCGCCCGCTGGGGGCGGCGGACGCGGCGATGCTTACCTGCCGTTCGGTCCTGCAGACGTCTTCAGGGCCGAGCATCGAAGACCTGGTGACTGCGCAACAGAACAACGTCAAACGTCTCGCTGCGCACATCGCGCAGACTGCCACCGGCTCGCGCTGCCCGCCGCAAAGCTGACACCGTCTATAAATCGAAGCGATCCACCGCCCGCCGCCGCTCATTGTCATCGCGCACGTCGTAGTTGGCGGTCGTCTGGATATTGCTGTGATGGGCAAGCTTCTGCGCGATCGACAGGTCGTGCTCTTCGATCACCCGGGTGATGAATGAACGCCGAAAATCGTGGGGCATGATTTTCACTCCGACCTGCGTACCTCGCTGGCGGGCGATGTAGTAAATCGCGTGTTTGGTGATGCGCTCGCGGGTGATGTGGCTGCCCCGGCGAATGCGGTTGAACAGAAACGCATCATCACTCTCGCCTTCCTTGAGCTGTGAACGACGCAGTTCCAGCCAGGCGTCGAGTTTTGCAAACGCCCAGGCCGGCGCGTACTTGATCAGCTGTTTATTACCCTTGCCGGTGACGGTCAGGCTGCGTTCGTTGAAGTCGACCTGACTCAAGTCCAGATCCACCGATTCCGACTTGCGCATGCCGGTGCCGTACAGCAACGCAATCACTGCTGCGTCACGCAAGCCCTGCGGGCGCGGGTCGGCAGCGCAGACTTCCATCAGTTCGTGAATCAGCGTGCGCTTGAGGTTGCGCCCCTGAGACAAGCGTGTACCGGCAATGCCTTTGACCGAACGCATCTTCAGCAGGTGATCCTGCGTGATGAGGCTCATGCGCCAGGCTTCGTTCATCACGCCGCGCACCGCGTTCACGTACAGCGACGACGTATTCGGCGCGTAACCGTCGGCACGCAAAGCGGCGACCAGCGCCACCACATCTTCCGGTTGCAGGCCGTGCCAGGGGATTTCTTCGATATCGACATCTTCGAAACCGAGGCGGTCGGCGGCGTCTTGCAGCACATAGCGCATGGTCAACTGGCTGGAAGGCGCCAGTCGAGCCAGGTAAACGGTCAGCGGATTGCTGGTGGACGGTGCGGGCTGGGTACTCGACAAATCACTCAAACGAAACGGCCTTGAAATAAAAAACGATTCAACAAAAACAATAAATGTATGAAATGGAACGCAAAAAAACGGCCTGACTCAATGACAGGGGTTGCCGCCAAAGGGCGACAACCTGACGTTCGAGGTCGTAAAAGTCAATCGGGCATTCCCCGAACGGTCGGAATGCTGCCTCCTCGGCGGTAGGCGAACTGAAACATCGCGCTCTTATCTTCAATGCAGGGAACTGCAAGCAGGAGTGCGGCATGAAGATCACGATGTTTGGCAGTGGTTATGTCGGTCTGGTGCAGGCGGCGGTGCTGGCTGAGGTCGGTCACGAGGTCGTGTGCATGGATGTCGATGCGCAGAAGATCGAGCAGTTACGCGAGGGCCACGTCAGTATTTTCGAGCCAGGGCTGGCCAGCCTGGTACGCGAGGGCCTGGATTCGAAACGCCTGTTATTCACCACTGATGAGCGGTTCGCGGTGTTGCATGGGCGCGTGGCGTTTATCGCAGTGGGCACGCCGTCACGCGAGGACGGTTCGGCAGATCTGCGCTTTGTGCTGTCAGTCGGCGACGCTATTGCTCAACATCGTGAGCAGCCATTGATCGTGGTGGAAAAATCCACGGTGCCGGTGGGCACGGGCGATGCCTTGCACAATTACATCGAAAAGGCCCTGATCAAGGTCGGCCGACTGCTGCAGTTCGATATCGTCTCCAACCCGGAATTCCTCAAGGAAGGCTCTGCCGTTGCCGATTGCCGGCGCCCGGACCGTATCGTCATTGGTTGCGAAGGCGCGGAAGTGCGCGAGGTGATGCGCGATCTGTACGCACCGTTCAACCGCAACCATGAGCGCATCCTGTTCATGGACCTGCGCAGCGCCGAGCTGACCAAATACGCCGCCAACTGCATGCTGGCGACCAAAATCAGCTTCATCAACCAGATCGCCGAACTTGCCGAGCACCTCGGTGCGGACATTGAAGCGGTGCGTCATGGCATCGGCGCCGATTCGCGGATCGGCTATCACTTCATCTATCCGGGTTGCGGCTACGGCGGTTCGTGTTTTCCCAAGGACATGCGCGCGCTGATTCACAGTGCCGAGCAGGCGCATTGTTCCAGTGATCTGCTGCAAGCGGTCGAGGCGATCAATCAGCGGCAGAAGCACAAGCTGTTCGAGCGCATCAAGGCGTTCTACCACGGCGACTTGCGCGGCAAGGCCTTTGCCCTGTGGGGCCTCGCGTTCAAGCCCAACACCGACGACATGCGTGACGCGCCGAGCCGGGTACTGCTCGAAGCTTTATGGGCTGCTGGCGCCAGCGTGCGTGCGTTCGATCCCGAAGCCATGCAGCAAACCCAGAGGCTTTATCCAAACGAGCCAAAACTGATGTTGATGGGGACGCCTGAATCAGTATTGGCCGGTGCCGACGCGCTGATCATCTGCACCGAATGGCAACAGTTCAAGGCGCCGGATTTCGAGCTGATCAAACAGCGTCTGAACAGCCCGGTGATTTTTGATGGCCGCAATCTGTATGACGCTGAACGCCTGGCGCGTAATGGTTTTCAGTATTTCCCGATGGGCCGCGGTGAGTCGTGCAAGTTACCGATTACGTTGCGGCAGAGGCCGGCGGCTTCGGACGTGGCTTGAGCTGGCCCTGTGGTGTCCAGCTGAAGTTGTGTGTGGAGCCATGGAGGTTGACCGGTGGCGCCTGCACAGAGAGGATGGCGTTCCCGAATAAGGACATTCCCCTTCCGTGGCCATCTATTCTCCGTTCATTCGCCGATTGATGATCAGCTCGCTGACCGTGGTCATCAGTCGCGCACTGATCAGTCCGCTGCTGACCTTGTTTCTCAGCAACAAACTGGGGCTCAATCCGCAGGATGTCGGCTTGCTATTGGGCATCGCCGTGTTCAGCGCCACGTTGCTGTCGCTGTACGGCGGCTACATCATCGACAGGCTCGACAAGCGTCAGTTGCTGATCCTGACCATGCTCTCCAGCGGTATCGGCCTGATCCTGCTGACCTTCGCGCAGAATCTGTATCTGGTCACCGTGGTGCTGATCATCAGCGAGACCGCGTCGGCGCTGTTTCTGATCGGCAGCAAGGCGATCCTCAGTGAACACCTGCCGGTGGGCCAGCGGGTCAAGGCGTTTTCGCTCAATTACACGCTGACCAATATCGGCTACGCCGTCGGCCCGATGCTCGGCGTGGTGATTGCCGGGGTGCAGCCATCCGCGCCGTTCATCGTTGCCGGCGCAATTGCCATTGGCAGTATTTTTCTGCTGTTCGGCGGGGCCAGGGATGGCCGCCCACTATCTGCCGGGAGCGGGCCGCAGAGTTTCCTCAACACCTTGGTGATCCTCAAAAACGACCGGACGATGGTGTTGTTCACCCTTGGCTGCCTGCTCAGCACATTGGTGCACGGGCGTTTCACCCTGTACCTGTCGCAATACCTGCTGGTCACCCACACCCAGCAACAAATGCTCGACACGATGGCCGCCCTGCTGGCCTGCAACGCAATCACGGTCATCGTGCTGCAGTACCAGGTCGGGCGCTGGCTGAGTCGCGAACACCTGCGTCACTGGATTGCCGGCGGCACCGCGCTATTCATTATCGGCCTCATCGGTTTCAGCGTGGCCGACAGCCTGCTCGGCTGGTGCGCGGCCATGTTCATTTTCACTTTGGGCGAGATGATCATCTACCCGGCCGACTTCCTCTTCGTCGACACCCTCGCCCCGGAGGCATTGCGCGGCAGCTACTACGGCGCGCAAAACCTCGCAGCACTCGGCGGCGGGGCGAGCCCGGTCATCTGCGGGTTCTGCTGATGCATACGCCTGCGCCGAGTATGTTCTTCGCCCTGAGCGCGCTGGCAGCGCTAGGCGGCTATCTTTGTTTTGTCAGCGCGCGCCGCGCTGCTTCAATTCAAAAATAGTGCACTAAAACTGCATTTATATGAATTTGTCAGCATCCACTTTGATCGGCAAACTACGCGCGTTCCTCCCCCAATGTTGGAACGCTTCGAGGGCTTTCCGGATATGCCGGACAAGTCCTTTTTTTTGCCTCGAATTTTGCGAAGGATCAGTTATACATGCTTGCTCGCTGGTTGCCCGCCGCCATCAATACCCGCCCTACTGAATGGAGCCGTGCCGCGATCGGCATGGGCCTGGGCACGCTGTTCAGCGTGTGGATGTGCGCGCAGGTGTTCGGGCACGACGTTGCGTTTCACCTGATCGGCCCGCTCGGTGCTTCGGCGGTGCTGCTGTTCGCCGTGTCCTCCGGCGCCCTCGCCCAACCGTGGTCGATTCTCGGCGGGTACTTGTGCGCTGGAGTGATTGCCTTGCTGGTAGCCCATGTGCTCGGTCGAACGCTGGGTAGTGCCTGCCTCGCCGCCGGCATGGCGGTGATCCTGATGTGCTGGCTGCGTTGTCTGCACCCACCGGCCGGCGCCTTGGCGCTGACACTGGTGCTGGCCGATCCGGCCACCATCGCCATGGACTGGAAAGCCATGGAACCGGTGATGCTCGGCGCCCTGTGCATGCTTGCCAGCGCGCTGGCCTACAACAACCTGACGCGCATCCGCTATCCGAAACGCGCTGCTGAACCTGCGCCGCCAGTGGTCCCGGTCGACCGCCAGGCGATCACCGCCGAAGACCTGAAACTGGCGCTGGCCGACATGGAGGCTTTCATCGACGTCACCCCCGAAGACCTTGAACGCCTGATCCACGCCAGCGAACTGCACGCCAAACGCCGCAGCATTACTGAAACCTTCCGATGATCGCCTTGTTGGAGCTGACGAGTGCAACGAGGCTGCGATCTTTTGATCTTGTTTCTTGAAATCAAAAGATCGCAGCCTCGTTGCACTCGTCAGCTCCTACGCGCACAGAAAGCAGCCCTGAGAGAAAAACGCAGATTCCCCCTGCACATATCCCCGTTGTACACGGCAAATTTGCACTGTTACGATCCGCTAACGCCCGCGCGCGGGCTTTTCGAATAAAGATAATAAAAGCAGGGAGTTACTGATGACAGCTCAGGCTTCATCCCGGCGGACCCCGTCCATGGATGCGATGCAAAACGATGTGCTGGCCGAGGTGCGCAACCATATCGGCCACCTGACCCTCAACCGCCCTGCGGGCCTCAATGCGATCACCCTCGACATGGTGCGTCTGCTGCAACAGCAGCTTGATGCCTGGGCGTCCGACGCCAATGTTCACGCCGTGGTATTGCGCGGTGCGGGTGAAAAGGCATTCTGCGCCGGCGGCGACATTCGCTCGCTGTACGACAGTTTCAAAAGCGGCGACACGCTGCACGAAGATTTCTTCGTCGAGGAATACGCCCTCGACCTGACCATTCATCACTACCGCAAACCGGTGCTGGCGTTGATGGACGGGTTCGTTCTCGGCGGCGGCATGGGTTTGGTGCAAGGCGCCGATCTGCGCGTGGTCACCGAGAAGAGCCGTCTGGCGATGCCGGAAGTGGCCATCGGTTATTTCCCCGATGTTGGCGGCAGTTACTTCCTGCCGCGCATTCCCGGCGAGCTGGGGATTTATCTGGGCGTCAGCGGCGTGCAGATCCGCGCTGCCGATGCACTGTATTGCGGCCTCGCCGACTGGTATCTGGACAGCAGCAAACTGGCCCTGCTCGACGAAAAATTCGACAACATGGAGTGGCAGGACACGCCGCTCAAGTCGCTGCAGAACCTGCTGGCCAAGCATGCCGTACAAACTTTGCCGGATGCGCCGCTCCAGGCTCTACGCCCGGCCATCGATCACTTCTTCGCCCTGTCCGACGTGCCGAGCATGATCGAGCAATTGCGCGCCGTCACCGTCGCCGACAGCCACGAATGGGCGGTCTCCACGGCGGATCTGCTGCAAACCCGCTCGCCGCTGGCCATGGCTGTGACCCTGGAAATGCTCCGTCGCGGCAGGCATTTGAGTCTGGAGCACTGCTTTGCTCTGGAGCTGCATCTGGACCGCCAGTGGTTTGCCCGTGGCGACCTGATCGAAGGCGTGCGCGCCCTGCTGATCGACAAGGACAAGTCACCGCGCTGGAACCCGCCGACCGTCGCTGAGCTGGACGCTGCGCAGGTCGCGAGTTTCTTCCATGGTTTTGATGAGAGCGGGAGCTGAGCCATGCACGATCTCGAACTGACTGAAGAACAAGTGATGATCCGCGACATGGCCCGGGACTTTGCCCGTGGCGAAATCGCGCCCCACGCACAAGCCTGGGAAAAGGCGGGCTGGATCGACGACGCCCTCGTGGCGAAGATGGGTGAGCTGGGTTTGCTCGGTATGGTCGTGCCTGAGGAATGGGGCGGTACTTATGTCGATTACGTCGCCTATGCGCTGGCCGTCGAGGAAATCTCTGCCGGCGATGGGGCCACCGGCGCGTTCATGAGCATCCACAACTCGGTCGGCTGCGGCCCGGTGCTCAACTACGGCAGCGACGAACAGAAACAGACCTGGCTGGCCGATCTGGCCAGTGGGCAAACCATCGGTTGCTTTTGCCTGACCGAACCCCAGGCCGGCTCCGAAGCGCACAACCTGCGCACCCGCGCCGAACTGCGCGACGGCCAGTGGGTGATCAACGGCGCCAAGCAATTTGTCAGCAATGGCAAACGGGCGAAACTGGCGATCGTCTTCGCCGTGACCGACCCGGACCTGGGCAAGAAAGGGCTTTCCGCATTTCTGGTGCCGACCGATACGCCGGGCTTCATCGTCGATCGCACCGAACACAAAATGGGCATCCGTGCTTCCGACACCTGCGCGGTGACGCTGAACAACTGCAGCATCCCCGAGGCCAATCTGCTCGGCGAACGCGGCAAGGGCCTGGCGATTGCCCTGTCCAACCTTGAAGGCGGACGCATCGGCATCGCGGCGCAGGCATTAGGCATCGCGCGAGCGGCATTTGAAGCGGCGCTGGCCTATGCGAAGGATCGCGTGCAATTCGACAAGCCGATCATCGAGCACCAGAGCATCGCCAATCTGCTGGCTGACATGCACATGCAGATCAACGCCGCGCGGTTGCTGATTCTGCATGCGGCGCGGCTGCGCACCGCTGGCAAACCGTGTTTGTCCGAGGCTTCACAAGCCAAGCTGTTCGCTTCGGAAATGGCCGAGAAGGTCTGTTCGTCGGCAATCCAGATCCATGGCGGCTATGGCTATCTGGAGGATTACCCGGTCGAGAAGTACTACCGCGATGCGCGGATTACCCAGATTTATGAAGGATCGAGCGAGATACAGCGGATGGTGATTGCGCGGGATTTGAAGAACTATCAGCTCTAAAAGCTTCGCGAGCAGGCCCGCTCCCACATTGGGCGGTGGAGATCCCTGTGGGGGCGAGCCTGCTCACGAAGGCGTCAGCTTAGGCACCGCATCTATTTGCCTTGGAATGCAGCCTCACGCTTGTCAATAAACGCCGCCATCCCTTCCTTCTGGTCCTGCGTCGCAAACGCGGCGTGAAACACCCGGCGCTCAAAACGCACACCCTCGGTCAGGTTGACCTCGAACGCACGATTCACACTTTCCTTGATCATCATCGCAATCGGCAGTGACTTGCCAGCGATCACCGCAGCGACCTTCAGCGCCTCATCAAGCAGCTCGTCGCTCGGCACGATCCGCGCGACGATGCCGCAGCGCTCGGCTTCCACCGCGTCGATCATGCGTCCGCTCAGGCACATTTCCATGGCTTTGGCCTTGCCCACGGCGCGGGTCAGACGTTGGGTGCCGCCCATGCCCGGCAACACGCCGAGGTTGATTTCCGGCTGGCCGAATTTGGCATTGTCGCCAGCCAGAATAAAGTCGCACATCAGCGCCAGCTCACAACCGCCCCCGAGGGCGAAACCGTTGACCGCTGCGATGATCGGTTTGCGTCGGTTGGCCACGCGATCGCTGTCGCTGAACAGGTCGTCCATGTAGATCTGCGGATAGGTCAGCTCGGCCATTTCCTTGATGTCGGCGCCGGCGGCGAAGGCTTTTTTTGAACCGGTGAGGACGATGCAACCAATGTGTGCGTCCGCTTCCAGCGTATCCAGCGCGTGGTTCACTTCGCTGACCAGTTGCGCATTGAGGGCGTTCAGCGCCTGGGGCCGGTTGAGCGTGATCAGGCCGACGCGGTCACGGGTTTCCAGGAGGATGGTTTCGTAAGTCATGAATAAAATTCCTTGTCAGAGATTGCGCGAAATCACCATGCGCTGAATGTCGCTGGTGCCTTCGTAGATCTGGCAGACACGCACGTCACGGTAGATGCGCTCCAGCGGGAAATCGTTGAGGTAACCGTAACCGCCGAGGGTTTGCAAGGCCATGGAGCAGACCTTCTCGGCCATTTCCGAGGCAAACAGCTTGGCCATCGACGCCTCGACCAGCGCCGGCTGGCCGCTGTCGCGCAAGGCGGCTGCGTAGTGCACCATCTGCCGGGCGACGGCGATTTGCGTGGCCATGTCCGCCAGGCGAAACGCCACGGCCTGGTGCTCGATGATCGGCTTGCCGAAGGTGTCACGCTCACGGGCGTAGTCACGGGCAGCTTCGAACGCAGCGCGCGCCATGCCCACAGCCTGCGCGGCGATACCGACGCGGCCACCTTCGAGGTTGGCCAAAGCGATCTTGTAGCCCTCACCTTCCTCGCCGAGGCGATTGGCGACCGGCACTTTCACGTCTTCAAAGAGGATCTGGCAGGTGTCGGAGGCGTGCTGGCCGAGTTTGTCTTCGACCCGTGCGACTTTGTAGCCGGGTGAGTCGGTCGGCACGATAAACGCGCTGATCCCGCGCTTGCCTGCGCTCGGGTCAGTCACAGCGAACACGATCACGACGCCGGCGTTCTGCCCGGAGGTGATGAATTGTTTGCAGCCGTTCAATACGTAGTGATCGCCTTCCCGTCGGGCGCGCGTCTTCAGGCTGCTGGCATCGGAACCGGCCTGCGGTTCGGTCAGGGCAAAGGCCCCGAGCATGGTGCCGCTGGCCAGCGGTTTGAGGAAGCGCTCGCGCTGATCGTCATTACCGAATTTGAGAATCGGCACGCAGCCCACTGAGTTGTGCACGCTCATGATCGTCGAGCACGCTCCGTCACCGGCGGCGATTTCTTCCAGCGCCATGGCATAAGCCAGGTAGCCAGTGTCACAACCGCCCCACTGCTCCGGCACGAGCATGCCGAAAAAGCCCAGTTCGGCCATCTCGGCGATCGCGTTCTTGGGGAAACGGTGCTCACGGTCCCACTCAGCGGCGAACGGCTTGAGCCGCTCTTCGGCAAACTGCCGGGCCATGTCGCGGATCTGGGTTTGGTCATCGTTGGGGATCATGGTGAGTCCTTGAGTGTAGGAGCTGTCGAGTTCAACGAGGCTGCGAGCTTTTGATCTCGATCTTGAAATTGAAAAACAAGATCAAGAGATCGCAGCCTCGTTGCACTCGTCGGCTCCTACAGGGATTTGTGTGGGTCAGTAGAGGCATTCCACCGCCATGGCCGTGGCTTCGCCGCCGCCAATGCAGATAGCAGCAATCCCGCGCTGGAGCTGTTTGTGTCGCAGCGCTGCCAGCAACGTCACCAGAATACGCGCGCCCGAGGCGCCGATCGGGTGACCGAGGGCGCAGGCGCCGCCATGCACATTGAGCTTGTCGTGAGGAATTTCCAAGTGCGCCATCGCCGCCATGCCGACCACCGCAAACGCCTCGTTCACCTCAAACAGATCAACCTGGTTCAGCGCCCAACCGGTCTTCTTCAGCAGTTTCCTGATCGCGCCAATCGGTGCGGTGGGAAACAGGCCCGGGGTGTCGGCGAACGCAGCGTGTCCGTGAATCACCGCCAGCGGTCTGAGGCCCAGTTGCTGCGCATGGGATTGGCGCATCAGCACCAGCGCCGCCGCGCCATCGGAGATTGAGCTCGAGTTGGCGGCAGTGACCGTGCCGCCCTCACGGAACGCCGGTTTCAGCGAGGCGACTTTGTCGAGTTTGGCTTTAGGCGGCTGTTCATCGTGACTGATCACCACCCGCTCTTTGCCGACGGTGACGGTCAGCGGGACGATTTCGTCCTGGAAGCTGCCATCCTTGATCGCCTGCTGTGCGCGGGTGGTCGAGGCGATGGCGAACGCATCCTGCGCTTCGCGGCTGAAGTCGTTGGCCTCGGCGCAATCTTCAGCGAAGGTGCCCATCAGACGGCCCTTGTCGTAGGCGTCTTCGAGCCCGTCGAGGAACATCGAATCAAGCACGCGGCCATGGCCCATGCGATAGCCGGCGCGGGCGCGATCGAGCAGGTACGGCGAGTTGGACATGCTTTCCATGCCGCCGGCAACCACCACGTCGGCGCTGCCGGCCACCAGCATGTCGTGGGCCATGATCGTGGTCTGCATGCCCGAGCCGCACATCTTGTTGACCGTGGTGCAACGCGTTGATTTATCCAGCCCGGCACCCAGCGCAGCCTGGCGAGCCGGCGCCTGGCCGAGGCCGGCGGGCAGTACGCAACCGAACAGCACTTCATCAACTGCGTCGCTGGCGACACCGGCGCGTTCTACCGCAGCCTTGATCGCCGCCGCGCCGAGTTGCGGTGCGGTGAGACTTTTCAGTTCACCCTGAAAACCGCCCATCGGAGTGCGGACGGCGCTGACGATAACAATCGGATCGTTGGACAGAGTCATGACGGATTCCCCTTTACCTGGCTGCCATGCGCAAGGCGCCGTCGAGACGGATCACCTCGCCATTGAGCATGCTGTTTTCGATGATGTGGCGCACCAGCGCAGCGTATTCGGCGGGCTTGCCCAGGCGTGGCGGGAACGGCACGCCTGCGGCCAGCGAGTCGCGGACTTCCGGGGTCATGCCGGCCATCATCGGCGTTTCGAAGATGCCCGGTGCGATGGTCATCACGCGGATGCCGAAGCGCGCCAGCTCGCGCGCGGCCGGCAGGGTCAGGCTGGCGATCGCGCCTTTCGATGCCGAGTACGCCGCCTGGCCGATCTGGCCGTCAAATGCAGCGACCGATGCGGTGTTGATGATCACCCCACGCTCGCCGTCAGCGTTGGCTTCACTCTCGGCAATGGCCGCAGCGGCCAGGCGCAGCATGTTGAAACTGCCGATCAGGTTGACGTTGATCACCTGAGCAAAACTGCTCAGGGCGTGCGGACCGTTCTTGCCGAGAATTTTTTCGCCACGGACGATGCCCGCGCAGTTGATCAAGCCATTGAGGCTGCCAAATGCGGCGACGGTCGCCTGCACAGCGGCTTCGGCGGCGGCTTCGTTGCTGATGTCAGCGACCACGCTTTGCGCGCCGAGGCGCTGAGCCTGCGCGGCGACGGCTTCGGCGTTCATGTCGACCAGCATCACTTTGGCGCCGGCACTGACCAGCAATTCAGCGCTGGCCGCACCGAGGCCGGACGCGCCGCCGGTGACGATAAAAACCTTGTTCTCGATCTGCATGACGGTGTTTCCTTGGATTCAAGCTGAAACGTTAGGCACCGCGGCCTCTTGAGCCTTGGCGATTTCCTGGTTGCGCAAGATAAAGCGCTGCAATTTGCCACTCGGGGTCTTGGGCAATTCGCTGACAAATTCGATTTCACGCGGGTACGAATGCGCGGCCAGACGCTTGCGCACGTGTTGGCGCAGTTCTTCGGCCAACTCCGGCGCGGCGCGGTACTGCGCGCTCAGTACGACAAAGGCTTTGACCAGTTCGGTACGTTCCGGGTCGGGCTTACCGACGACCGCCGCTTCGACCACGGCCGGGTGTTCGATCAGGGCGCTTTCCACGTCGAACGGGCCGACGCGGTAGCCGGAGGTGGTGATCACATCATCACTGCGGCCGACGAAACTGATGCTGCCGTCCGGGTTCCACTCCACGGTGTCGCCGCTCAGGTAGTAGTTGCCGACGAAGGCTTTCGTGGGCGCGCCTTCGTAGCCGCCGAACCAGCACATCGGCGACTGCGGGCGGTCGATGGCGAGGATGCCCGGCTGACCGACGCCGAGTTCGTTGAACTGCTCATCGAGCACGACGATGCGATGCCCCGGTGAAGCGAAACCAGCGGCGCCGACGTGCACCGGATGCTCGAGGCCGTGGTGGTTGCACAAGACCATGCCCAATTCGGTCTGGCCGTAATGATCGTGGATGACCACGTCAAGCTTGTCGGCGAACCAGCGAATCACTTCCGGGTTCAGCGGCTCACCGGCACTGCTGACAATGCGCAGTCTGCCTTTGATCGATGTGGCGAATGCTTCGCCACCGGCAATCAGCAGTCGGTAGGCAGTGGGCGACCCGGTGAGATTTGTAATGCCGTATTTGTTGATCACCCGGCAGGTGCTTTCGAGGGTAAACGGGCCATCGTAGAAGGTGATCGGGTGCCCCAGCGCCAACGGCCCGGTCACGCCGAAATAAATGCCATAGGCCCAACCCGGATCGGCGACGTTCCAGAAGGCATCTTCGGGGCGCAGGTCTACCGCATCGCGCGTGTAGTTCTGGAAAGCGACGATGGCTTTGAGCGGCACCGACAGCGCTTTTGCCGGGCCGGTGGTACCCGAGGTGAACATCAGCAGGAACGGGTCTTCGCCAGTCAGCAACAGCGGTTCGCAAACGTTGGAATAGCTGGCCAGCTCGGCCCAGAAACTGTAGTCACCGCGAACAATACCCTGCCCTTTGTCGCCGCCAACGGTGACGATGGTCGGGCATGCGCTGACTTCATTGAGCTTGGGCCGGTTGACCGCGTCGGCCACCACGACTTTCGCCCCGGAGCTGTTCAGTCGATGTTCGAGGGCCTTGGGGCCGAACGCGGTAAACAGCGGCTGATACACCGCGCCGATACGCCAAGTGGCGAGCACGGTGATGAGTAACTCGACGTTGCGCGGCAGCAGCCCGGCAACCTTGTCGCCCTTCTGCACGCCTTGGGCGAGGAGGAAATTGGCGAACCGCGCGGCTTTGTCCTGCAAATCAGTGAAGGTGTAAGTCGCACTCGAGCCGTCGCGACTTTCCCAGAACAACGCAATGCGACCTGGCAAGGCATGGCGGTCGCAGCACTCGATGCAGGCGTTGAGTGCCGCGAGCGTGCCGCTGAGCGACGTGTCGACGGTGTGCTGATAATCGAACTGTTCGGTGGCGGACAAGTAATCACGCATTGCCAGAATCCCTCGGTGTTTTTATTAGGCTGGGAACCGTAAACAACGCAACGATAGTCGCGCTCTGCGGGGCCTGGGGCAATGGTCAAAGCCATCAAGCCGGTTGACTGGTTTGGCCAAAACCTTCAGCTCAAATCGCGCTGGCTTACAAGTTGTTAACTATGTGCGCTGGCGATTGACGGGGTGTATCGGTAGTTTCGTCGACCTTTCAACCCGCCATTGTTTTTATTCACTCGAGATGTATTTCATGTCGCCTTTTCCAACAATCCTTGAGACAGAGGATTTCATCTTTGAACAATCGTTATTGGCACAGTTCAAGGATCAGCCAACGTTACGCAAAACAGCCAGAGAGCTGCTTGAAAACTATCTGCAATATTGTCTGGCATCGTCAACTTTGTCGCTGGATGTACTTTTCTATGATGATCTGCGGTCGCCTCCGGGCTCCGACCCGGTCACGTTGCTTGAGGCATTCCTTCAAGCTTTCGCCGCAGGGCGATGCCTGTTGATAAGCGCAGAAACTCTAATTGTTCCAGTCAACTCAGCCGATCGGGACAAGATCAACCTGGTCGATTTCCAATCCGCCATTGAGGATATTTGTCATACGTTGGTTGATACATTGCAAGCGCAACTGCTGAATTACTGGCAGCAACCGGCTGATAACCAAATGAGTCGTTGGCAATGGTTGTCGGAAGCATTGAAAGACGCCTGCGCGTCCAATATCAATGAAGCACTTCATCAGAAGGATGAAGCCTTTTATTTTTCATTGACGGGTTTGATCGTCCGGCCGGAAAAACAACACAGAGCATTGTTCAATGAGCACTTACGGTCCTCGGCGTGTTTATTGAAATTCGACATGAAGGATGGCGAGGACGTCAGTTCGCTGATTTATCCGGCGCTGATGGTTACCGATACGTCTGGCACTGTGTTGATTCAACCCTCTGGTGCCTGGGAAAGATTCAGCACCGAGTCGGCGTGCCTGCAACACGTAGCTCAGCGCCTGCAACTGCGCTGGGAGGTTGCGTCTCTGAGCGTTCAGCGATACGAGCCGGATGCCAATATCTTTGACGAACTGGCGCGTGTTTTGATCGACCGGCAACTGCTGGACCTTCAAAGCATCCAGTTTCCGCTCGATGAAATGTTCGCCAGCGCCGAGCAACAGTTCGACAGGATCACCGACCCGCTTCGTCTGTTTGCGGGTACGAGGCATACGATCACCCACGCAGCAAGCGTGGAAAAGCAATTGCCGTCGTGGCTTGCACACGCGAATGCCGACGACCGTCGTACCTATCGACGCTTCATTTCGGCGATGGCGGCCACGCATTGGCAGTACGACGGCGCAACGTTTTTTACCCATTTGCAGTCCATCCGCGACTTCACTTATCAGGCACTCATCAAGCAGATGAGTCGCGACGGCCATGAACCGGTCAATCCCGATCACATCGAACTGCACATCAAAGTCTCTGAAGGTGTTCCTGGCGGCTGGGGAATTCAGGAAACGACGCGGCTGGGCGTTATCGATTTCGCTCTGGAGAATCTTGCCGGCCTGCCCTGGGGGCAGATGAGCGTCAAAGGCTTGCAGCAGCAAAGCGTGCCGGATTGGCTGACCCCTCAGTACGCCAAGGCGCTGATCCAGGCAGTGGACATCGGCCGCACCTACCCTGCGTATCTGAAGCAACATCTGCTCGATAATCCGAGCGAAGCGGCGTCGCGACAAAACCTGTTCAAGGTGCAGTTGCGTAACCAACTACCCCTGCAAGCCTTACAGGCAAAACTCAACGGCGAGCACGGTTTTGACGTTCATGGCGCAAACCTGATCATCGCACTGGCTGATGACCGGCAAACGGCAAACCATCTGCGAGTCAGCCCGTTGCACCTGCGCCTGGGTCCGGTGTTGAACATGTTTGTTATTGAGGGCACCGAACGCAATGCGCCGGTCGTGCTCTATCGCCCCTTCTACTCGCCTTCGTTGATTCAGTTTCCCTCGAAGAGCCATCTGCAACGCGCGATCGAATCCGACGCTGCGCTGCAAAAAAGTATTCATGACTGGTACAAAGCCTCGGTTCGTCACACTGGATTGCTGGGCGCCAACGAAATTCGCCTGCGCTGGGAAATGACCGTTTCGCCCGCCATGCATGGCGATATATTTCAGCCGCTGTATGAAGCCAACAGTCAGGCGCTGGTGGAACTGGCGGATCGGCAATCGGTGTCCAACGCGGAAAGCCGCTGGGCCAACTTCAAGACGCTGGGCTGGTTGATATTCGAATCGCTGCTGCCACTGGTCACCGGGCCTGCCGCCACTGCAGGATGGTTGCTGCAATTGGCGGTCAGCCTCAAGGATGACCTTCAAGCGCTATCGACAGCCGACGGCCAGGACAAATCATTTGCCGTTGCTGACCTGCTGCTCAATCTCGCAGCCGTCCTCATGCACGCCGGACGTATCGCCAACGGGGCTCGAAACACCGGTAATGCTCCACACCTTGACCCTGAGGTTTTCGAATTCGCCGTAGACAATTCCGGGCCCGCAGCGCCAGATATTCCGGTCGAAGAAAACCCGATGCTGCCCAGTGAGCAGCACCCGCAGGCAGACCGGGCGAGCACCGAAAACGCATGGGCCACGCCGCGGGCTTACACCGAGGGGCAGCAGGCACTGCTCGATAGCTTCGCACTGGCAAAGCCGACCGATCTGGGAGCACCAGTCGCACAAGGGCGTAACAAGGGCCTGTATCGCTACAACGACAGGTGGCACGCGCTGGTTGGCGAGCAATTCTTCCGCGTATCGATTGAAGAAGGTCCGGTACTGATCATTGATCCCGTCGACAATCTTCGACCGGGCCCATTCCTGACCACCGACGGTCAGGGGCGCTGGACGATCGATAACCGGCTGCATTTGAAGGGCGGTGCGCCTAACAAACGCGCACACGACGGATCCAATACCGAGGCGCCGGGCCCGTCGCGACGGGCAATTGCTGACAGCAGTGGATTCCCGGCCGTCATCGAGACCGAAATCGAGACCCTGCCCGAGCGTCTGTATCACTACGTCAACAAGGAAAAACTGGCGACGATCAAAGCGCTGAGCAGCTCCTTCATCAATAACTCGTCCAACGATGCTTACGGCAGGCCGCAGCGCAGTGTCGTCGGATTGTACGTGACCGACCTGGCCCCTGATTCGATGCCACGGCAGCAGCTGTCTGAAACCCTGTTTGGCAAGAACCGCCACAACGCGTCCTCTCGCGCCAACAAAATCCATGCAGTGCTGGAGCTTGATCCCACGCGGTATCCAAAGGGCAGTGTGAAACTCTACAAACTCAAGAGCCCGAAACTGTCGGATCATATCTATGTGTTGCGTGGTGCAAAGGATGAACTGAGCTTGCGCATCAAAACCACCGCATTTGGCACCGGCACAACGTCGCTGGTCAGCGTAAAGGAGCTTTGATTATTCCTCAGCCGGGCTGGATCCCGTTGGCTGGCTGAGGATCAGGCTACGGTAGTGGCCGGGGTTCGACCCCGACCACTTGCGAAACGCCTTGTAGAACGAGCTGACATCGGCGAAACCGAGGCGCGCGGCGATCTCGATGAAGCTGATCGAAGGCTCGGCGAGCCAGGTAATCGCCAGTTCCTTTCGCACACTGTCTTTCAGCCCCTGATAGGTCTGCCCTTCCTCAGCGAGACGGCGGCGCAGGGTCGAGGCGGACATGCACAATTGCCGGGCCAGCGCTTCGGTTTCCGGCCACTGCTCGGCAGGCAGGTGCCGCAGATCCTGCTTGATTCGGCTGGCCAGACTATCGGGGTCGCGATACTTGACCAGAATGTTCGCCGGCGCCTGGGCAAGGAAACGCTTCAACTCTTCGGCACTGCGCTTGATCGGCAGATCGAGGCAATCGGCGGCGAAAATCATTCGCGTGCGGGGACGTTCGAAACGCAGGTTCTGCGAAAACATCACCTGGTAGTCGTCGGTGAAATCTGGTTCGGCGCAGCGCAGTTCAATCGCGAGAATCGGAATCCGCCGCCCGGCCAGCCAGCACGCCACGCCGTGAACAATCATCCAGTAAGTGAAATAAGTGAAGGCGCGGCGCGGTTCGGTGTCGTCTTCGAGCAAGACAATTTCGGCGAGGCTCTGCTGATGCACCAGTTGCGCCGGCAGCTTTTCGAGCATCAGCGAAAGAAAGCTCAGACCGGTATCCAGCGCTGCCGCCAGCGTCGGTTGCGCCATCGCGCTGCGACACAGAAACGCCAGGCTGCCGGACTTGAGCTTGCGTGGGTCCATGCCGAAGAACTCATCATCGCCGCGCCGGGCCAGCAGGCGCCAGAGCTTGGCATATTGCGAAGCCGGCACCCTGCCCGCGTCGGCTGTCAATAACGCCGGATCGATGCCGACCTTGCTCAACGCCTCATCCGTGGTTGCGCCCGGAGCACAACTCTGCAGCAGCGCTTCGCGCACCAGTTGGATGGCAATGGTGTCTTTTTCCGCCATGGACCGGGATGAACCTTGTTGTTTTTCGGTGGAGGGCATCTTACCTCAGCTGCTAGAGCCACTGCAGGACCAAAGTGGCAGTGGGCTTGCTCACGAAAGCGGTGGTTCAGCTTGAACATTTATTGACTGACATGACGCCTTCGCGAGCAAGCCCGCTCCCACCGGGGATTTGTTGCCCAGAAGGATTTGTGATCAGAGCGAAGAACCTGTGGGAGTGGGCTTGCTCACGAAAGCGGTGGTTCAGCTTGAACATTTATTGACTGACCTGACGCCTTCGCGAGCAAGCCCGCTCCCACCG
>Ga0308159_1002323_pt1 | contig 22321 bp, 16 predicted proteins | sample PhyCR1_FD_201040 | JGI IMG/M metagenome (GOLD analysis project Ga0308159, IMG submission 201040) | Phyllosphere microbial communities from UC Gill Tract Community Farm, Albany, California, United States - DLSLC.R1 | ecosystem: Host-associated > Plants > Phyllosphere > Unclassified | place: USA... | reverse complement strand
CGTCGCGTCCTCGACCGCATGGGCGACCATCGCCTCCATCCGCATGCTTACCCGGCGAACTGCAAGGTATTGCTTTGCTTGATTATCTTCTGAGTCAGACACTAAGGAAATTTGCCTCTGTCGAGGTCCGGTGACGGAATGCACGGAAGGGCCTTTTCGAACCGCTGGCAGTCCTCAAAGTTCGATCATGATGCGGACCTTGTCCGGCGTCGTTTCGACCACCGCCGCGATCTGTTCGCGGCAGCGGGCGATGAGGTCGGTCAGTCCCGGTACGGTGCGGCTCGGGCGCAAGTCCCCGCTTTCGACCCCCAGCGCCTCTGCGATCGCCTCCAGCCGGTCCTCGATCGGGCGGGCGCGGCCCTGCTCCCAGGCCCATACGGTGGGCTTGCTGACGCCAAGGCGGTTGGCCAGCTCCCCCTGCGTCAGCCCGCGCAGCTTGCGCAGCCGGTGGAGCTTCTCGCCAAGGCTTTCGCCGCCGATCGCGGAAGGGCCGGCGGGCGACGGCACCGGGCTCAGGCCGATCTCGGGCTGGGCCGCGCTGCGCAATTGCACCGCGCTGAGCGTGGCGTGGGAAATCCCGTTCTCGAAGGCGCAGCCATAAAGACGACCGCTCGCCCATATTACCCGTGCCCGGGTCTGGGGCGCTTCGGGCAGGTCGAGTTCGATGGCCTCGCCGACGTCGAGGTCGACCTGGCTTTCCAGCAGGACCCCGCTTTGGGAGAAGTTATGGACGACGACCTGGGTATCGCCCCCCGATTCGAGCGCGCCCTGCGTCTCGAGCAGCAACCTGCGGCGATCGGCACGGGGTTTCCCCTCGCGCGATGCATCCGTGGCCTTGTAAACTTCGAAATGGGCCGCAATCGGCATTCGCACCGCCTCCTTGGGTGGCACGAACGTCCACTCGTGCGGTTAAGATTCGGTTAGCGCCAAGGCTAATGAAGCTCCCGAGTCGCGGATTAATGCCCTGCCGGCAGATCGGTGGGCCGGGTGCGATACATCCATAAAGCTGCCCTTATGGTCCCGAAAGCCATTCTGGCTGGCGCCGCGACGCGTTCATCGCCATCTGCCGTGCCATGGTAGCGAATCCCGCCTCTGAAGGCCGTATCGGCACGGTGCACCTCGTCGGTGCCGGCCCCGGCGACCCCGACCTGCTGACGCTGCGCGCCGCGCGGCTGCTGCTGGGCGCATCGCTGGTGGTCCACGACGGGCTCGTCGATCCGGCGATCCTGGCGATGGCGCGCCCTTCCGCGCGCATGGTCTCGGTCGCCAAGAGCCGCTCGCGCCACACGATGAAGCAGGAGGCGATCAATGCCCTCCTCGTGCGCGAGGCACTGGCCGGCAACGACGTCGTGCGACTGAAGGGCGGCGACCCCTTCGTGTTCGGACGCGGCGGCGAGGAAGCCGAGGCCTGCCGCGCGGCCGGAGTTCCGGTGAACGTGGTGCCCGGCATATCCTCGGCGCTGGGCGCTTCCGCCGCCGCGCAGATCCCGCTGACCCACCGCGACCATGCCTCGATCGTCAGCTTCGTGGCCGGCCAGTGCAAGGGCCTGTCGGACCAGGACTGGTCGGGCCTTGCCGGCAAGGGCCGGACGCTGGTGATCTTCATGGGCCTGGCCACCGCCGCGCAGATTTCGGACAAGCTGATGGCCGATGGCCTTGCGCCGGACGTCCCCGTCGCCGTCATCGAAAAGGCCACGCGCGACGACATGCGGGTCCTGCGCGGTCCGCTGGCCGGACTTTCGGATCTTGTCGCAAGCGAGAGGGTGCAAAGCCCGGCGCTTATCGTTATCGGCGATGTCGCCGCGATCGATGGCGATCTGGCGGACAACACCATTCGCGCACTCGCGCTGGAGGCAGTAAAGTGAAGATCCTGACGGGCAACGACCTGAAGACCGGCGCGGTCATCTGGTGGACCGGCGTGGGCTGGTCGCTCGACGTCAACGACAGCGCCGATGTCGAAGACCATGGCCCCGCCCTCATCGCGCGCGAGGAAGGCGTCCAGAACGTCTTCGCCGCCTATGTCGTCGACGGCGTGAAGACCGGGGAAGGCGTGCGGCCCGCGCACATCAAGGAGCGCATCCGCGCGCTCGGCCCGACCGTGCGTCCCGACCTGACGCTCAAGCCCTCCGACCCCCAAGCCGTGAACTGGGTGATCTGATGTACAAGTACGACGAATACGACCAGCAGATGGTCGACACCCGCGTCGCGGAATTCCGCGACCAGGTCCGCCGCCGCATCTCGGGCGAACTGACCGAGGACCAGTTCAAGCCGCTGCGCCTGCAGAACGGCCTGTACCTCCAGCTGCACGCCTATATGCTGCGCGTAGCGGTGCCTTACGGCACGCTTAACAGCACGCAGATGAAGCTGCTGGGCGACATCGCCGACAAGTACGACCGCGGCTACGGGCACTTCACCACCCGCCAGAACATCCAGTACAACTGGATCAAGCTGGAAGACACGCCCGACGTCCTGGCCGAACTCGCCACCGTCGAGATGCATGCCATCCAGACCAGCGGCAACTGCATCCGCAACATCAGTTCCGACCAGTTCGCCGGCGCCGCCGCCGACGAGATCGTCGACCCGCGCCCCTATGCGGAGCTGCTGCGCCAGTGGTCGAGCTTCCACCCTGAATTCCTGGTCCTGCCGCGCAAGTTCAAGATCGCCGTCATCGCGTCCGAAAAGGACCGCGCGGCGATGCGCCTGCACGACATCGGCATCAAGATGGTCCGCAACGACGCCGGCGAGATCGGCGCTCAGTTCTACGCGGGCGGCGGCATGGGCCGCACCCCGATGATCGCGCCGCTGATCCGCGACTTCGTGCCGCTGGACCAGCTGATCACCTTCTCCGAGGCATGCCTGCGCGTCTACAACCGCTACGGCCGCCGCGACAACAAGTACACGGCGCGCATCAAGATCCTCGTCCACGAACTGGGCAAGGACGAGTACATCCGCCAGGTCGAGGAGGAGTTCGCCCACCTGCTCACCCAGCCGATCGAGCCCCCGCTTGCCGAGCTGGAGCGCATCCGGGCGCACTTCACCGACCCGGCCTTCGAGGCCGGCGCGCCGGACGAACTGGACCTGTCTAACCCGAACTTCCGCCTCTGGGTGGAGCGCAACACCACGGCGCACAAGCAACCGGGCTACATCATCGCGACGATCAGCCTCAAGCCCGTCGGCGGCATCCCCGGCGATGCCAGCGCCGACCAGATCCGCCTGATGGCGCAGCTGGGCCGTGACTACAGCTTCGACGAACTGCGCGTCACCCACTCGCAGAACATCGTCCTGCCGCACATCCGCAAGGCCGATCTCCACACCGTGTGGAAGGCCCTCGACGAAGCCGGCCTCGCCACCGCCAACATCGACACCGTGGGCGACATCATCGCCTGCCCGGGCCTCGACTACTGCAGCCTCGCCAACGCGCGCTCGATCCCGGTCGCGCAGAAGATCTCCGAACGTTTCGGTTCGGCGGAGAAGCAGGCCGAAATCGGCGAGCTGAAGCTCAAGATCTCCGGCTGCATCAACGCCTGCGGCCACCACCATGCCGGCCATATCGGCATCCTGGGCGTCGACAAGAAGGGCGTCGAAAACTACCAGCTCTCCTTCGGCGGCAGCGAAGGCGCGGACACCTCGCTGGCCAAGATCACCGGCCCCGGCTTCGACGAGGACGGCGTGGTCGATGCCGTGGAGAAGGCCACCCAGGTCTACCTCGCCAACAAGCAGGGCGAGGAACGCTTCCTCGACACCTATCGCCGTATCGGCATGGATCCGTTCAAGGAGGCCATCTATGGTTGAAGTCCAGTTCCGCTTCCGTGACGACGAAGCCGTCAACGATGCGGCCGTCACCGTCGATGCCTTCGTCGCCGACAACTTCGCGCAGACCAACGCCACCGCGGTGCGGATCGAGCCGGGCGACGATGCCCGGGCGCTCCTGCCGCAGCTCGATCGCCTGGCGCTGGTGGAAGTCAATTTCCCCGCCTGGACCGACGGGCGCGGCTACTCTTCCGCCCGCCTCCTGCGCGAAGCCGGCTACAAGGGCGAACTGCGCGCGGTCGGCGATGTCGTGATCGACATGCTCGGCCACCTCCAACGCTGCGGCTTCGACGCCTTCGCGCCCGACAAGCCGCTCAACCCCACGGACGCGCAGAACACGTTCGACCGCTGGGACAACGTCTACCAGGCCACCGTCGTCGACGGCCGCCAGGCCATCTGGGCCAAGCGCCACCCCGCTTGAAAGCCCGGCAGAAGGGATAACCCGATGCTCCGTACCGAAGCGCAATCCAGCGATCGCATCCGCGACCTCATCGATACCGGCCCCCGGTTCGCCGAGGCCGACGCGGTGCGCCTCAACCGCCTGTTCCGTGGCAGCGACACGTCCGAGATGCTCGAGACGCTGATCAAGGAACGCATGGCGGGCGAAGTGGCGATCGTCTCGAGCTTCGGTGCGGAGAGCGCGGTGCTGCTGCACCTCGTCAGCCGGGTCGATCCCGGCGTGCCGGTGCTGTTCCTGGAAACCGGCAAGCACTTCCCCGAGACGCTGGCCTATCGCGACCTGTTGATAGAACGCCTCGGCCTCACCGATTTTCGCAATCTGGTTCCCGATGCGGCGGAACTGGCGAAGAAGGACGACAACGGCCTGCGCTGGTCCTGGGACCCGGACGGCTGCTGCGAAATCCGCAAGGTCAAGCCGCTGGCCAAGGCGCTGGCCGGCTTCGACGCCTCGTTCTCGGGTCGCAAGTCTTTCCAGGCGGCCACGCGTTCCAGCCTGCCCCGCTTCGAGATCGACACCACCGACACCGCCGGTCGCCTCAAGATCAACCCGCTGATCGACTGGTCGGCCGAACGCCTCGCCGCCTACATCGAGGAACACCAGCTTCCGCCCCACCCGCTGGTGGCGGAAGGCTATCCCTCGATCGGCTGCATGCCCTGCACCAGCAAGGTCGCGCCGGGCGAAGACCCGCGCTCGGGCCGCTGGAAGGGCTGGGACAAGACCGAATGCGGCATCCACGTTCCCGGCCAGGAAGACGGCCCGGCCAGCGAACTGCCCCCCGGCTTCGATCCGGTGTTCTGAACGAACTGCGTCATCCCGGGCTCGACCCGGGACCGTGGGCAGTTCTTCAGGCGATAGCCCGCGCCGGGCCACTGAAACGCCGCGTTTCAGCGTGAGGTGGGCGCGGCCTTGCCCAAGGTCCCGGATCAAGTCCGGGATGACGAGCGGCGCAGCGCCTCTCAGTTGCTCTAACTGGCGACAAAATTGCATAAAACGCAATCAACCCTGCCCTTCGCCATGGGTAGCTTAACGCGCGACATCTCTCTATTTTGCACTGCAACATGACAAGTCAGATCAAGCCCGCCCCCCGCCATACCCATCCCGCCCTCGTCACGCTCGCGCTGGCGATGGGTGCTTTCGCGATCGGGACCACCGAATTCGCGGCGATGAGCCTCGTTCCCTTCTTCGCCCGCGATCTCGGGCTGAGCGAGCCGGAGGCGGGCCATGCGATCAGCGCCTATGCGCTGGGCGTGGTGGTGGGCGCGCCGATCATCGCCGTGCTGGCCGCCAAGATCGAACGGCGCACGCTGCTGATCGCGCTCATGGTGATCTTCGCGCTGGGCAACGGCCTGTCGGCGTTCGCGCCGAGCTATCCGATGCTGCTGCTCTGCCGGTTCATCAGCGGACTGCCGCACGGCGCCTATTTCGGCATCGCCGCGCTGGTCGCGGCATCGATGGTGCCCGCCAACAAGCGCGCGCAGTCGGTGGCGATGGTGATGTCCGGGCTGACCGTGGCGACCATCATCGGCGTTCCGGCCGCCAACTTCATGGGCCAGGAACTGGGCTGGCGCAGCGGCTTCGGCATCGTTGCCGCGCTGGCGCTGATCACCGTGGTGCTCGTCGCGCTATACGCCCCGGTCCAGCACGCCGACGCTTCGGCGAGCCCGTTGCGCGAACTCGGGGCGCTGCGCCGTCCGCAGGTCCTGCTGACGCTGCTGACCGGCGCGATCGGCTTCGGCGGCCTCTTTTGCGTATACACCTACGTCGCCTCCACCATGATCGAGGTCACGGGCGTTTCCGAGCGCATGGTGCCTGCCGTGCTCGCGGTGTTCGGCGTCGGCATGACCGTGGGCAACCTGTTCTGGGCCTGGGTCGCCGACCGCGCGCAGACCAAGGCCGCGATCTGCGCGCTGCTGTTCAGCGCGGCGTCGCTGGCGCTGTTCGCAGTGCTGGCGGGGAACATCTGGACGCTGACGCTGGTGGTCCTGCTGATCGGCTTCAGCGGCGGTCTCGGCACGATCCTGCAGACGCGCCTGATGGATGTCGCGGGAGATGCCCAGGCGCTGGCGGCAGCGGCGCATCACAGCGCCTTCAACATGGCCAACGCCCTGGGCCCGTGGCTGGGCGGGCTGGCGATTTCGGCGGGCTACGGCCTGACCTCCACCGGCTGGATCGGCTCGGCGCTGGCGCTCGGCGGACTGGCGGTTTTCCTCGTCACGATCTCGCTGCACAAGCGCGATAACCTCGAGCCAGTGCCCGCTTAACGGCGGGTCAAGCGTTGCAGCGCTTCTCGAGGTGCATGTGGACCGCCTCGGCGGAGGTTTCCATCTCGGACACGAAGTAGTTTTCGACCGGCACGTCGTCATCGAACAGCGGTGCGCCGCCGCCGAGGGTGCGCGGGGTCATGCGCAGCCAGATCTCATCCGCCTCGCCGCTGCCCAGCGCTGCCTTCATCGCGCCGGTTTCGCCCACGACGAGGACGGCGCGGTCGCCGGCGGTTGCCTTCGCCGCCGCGAAGGCCGCGCTGTAACTGTCGAGAAAGCGAAAGCCGTGCGGCGCATTCGCCACCAACGTATCGGTGACGATGAAAACGGGGGTCTGTGCGGCATAGGCATCGCCGATCCAGTCGGTATCCTCCGATAGCTCGAAGGACCGGCGGCTCATCACCACCGCGCCGCAAACTTCCGGCAGTCTGCCCGAGAGGCCCGATCCGTGAAGATCGGCCGAGCGAAAGACGCTGGCGCCGCCCACATCTGCCCAGAACCCGTCGAGGCTGGTGGCGGCATCGATGATCATTCTGCTCATCTTTTTTGGCTCCCGCCTGCATTCTATCGGAATGGCGTGTCGTGGCAACTTTCGTAACATCGTACCTTGGTGCGAGTTGCACGCGCCCAGCCGGGTGGAGCCCTTGCCGGGACAGTGCGATCCGCCGGATGCGCACTTTCCCTTATTTCATCAGATAGTTGTCAGCCGATCATCATCAGGCTGGCATTGCCGCCCGCCGCCGTGGTGTTGACCGAAGTGGACACTTCCTCCAGCAGCCAGGCGCAGCCGGGGCCCGTGCAGTCCGCTTCCCAGCGGTGCACGGGGACGATCGGCCCGGCCATGGCCGCAACCGATTCGCAGGCCGCGCGCACCGCCGCCGCATCGCCTTCGACGAGGCAGGCCGCGAACGGCTGCGAGGCATCCGCCCGGAAACGTTCCGCCACCACCGCCGGGAGCCCCTGCGGCATCTCCATGCCCTCGACCGCGGCACTGTTGCCGGTCGCCAGCACCGCCGCCATCTGCCCCAGCATGCCGGCGCGCGTGGCCGGGCGCAGCAGGATGCGGCCGCGCGGGTGGAGCGCGTAGAGGTTGCGTTCTCCCACCGGGCCCGGCAGTTCCATGACGATGCCCAGCCCCGAGGATGCGCCCAGCGCGCGGGCCCCGGCGGCATCCTCGCCCTGCGCCTCGAGCCAGTCGGCGAACGCGGTCAGGGCTTCGGGCGCGTTTCCGGCGGCGGGCAGCGAGACCGGCGCGGCCTTGAGCAGCCTGCCGAGGTAGAGCGGACCGCCGGCCTTGGGCCCGGTACCCGAAAGCCCGCGCCCGCCGAAGGGCTGGACGCCGACGATCGCGCCGATGGTGTTGCGGTTGACGTAGAGGTTGCCTGCCCGGACCTGCGACGTCACCCGCGCCACCGTCTCGTCGAGGCGGGTGTGCAGGCCGAAGGTCAGGCCGTAGCCGGTCGCGTTGATCGCTTCGATCAGCTTTCCGAGGTCGTCGCGGCGGAAGCGGACGACGTGCAGGACCGGCCCGAAGACTTCGCGTTCGAGCTGGTGGATGCCATCGATCTCGATGATCGTGGGGGCGACGAAGGTGCCCAGCGCCGCCGCATCGCCCAGTTCGACCTGCTCCACCCGGCAGCCCCTGGCGCGCATCCGCTCGACGTGGGCGGCGATGTTCGCCTGCGCCTCGGCGGTGATGACCGGGCCGATGTCGATCGCCAGGCGCTCGGGATTGCCGACGCTGAGCTGCGCCAGCGCGCCCTTGAGCATGGTGAGCGTGCGCTCGGCGACGTCTTCCTGCAGGCACAGTATCCGCAGCGCCGAACAGCGCTGGCCGGCGCTGTCGAAGGCCGAGGCGATGACGTCGGCCACCACCTGTTCGGCCAGCGCGGAGCTGTCGACGATCATGGCGTTCTGGCCGCCGGTCTCGGCGATCAGCGGGATCGGCCGGCCATCGGCGGAAACGCGCGAGGCCAGCTGGCGCTGGATCAGCCGCGCCACTTCGGTGGAGCCGGTGAACATCACTGCCGCCACCTGCGGCGCCGCGACCAGCGCCGCGCCCAGTTCGCCAGAGCCCGGCATCAGTTGCAGCGCATCGCGCGGCACGCCGGCTTCATGAAGGATGCGCACGGCCTCGGCGGCGATCAGCGGGGTTTCCTCGGCCGGCTTGGCGAGCACCGGATTGCCGGCGACGAGCGCGGCCACCACCTGCCCCGCGAAGATCGCCAGCGGGAAGTTCCACGGGCTGATGCAGACGACCGGGCCCAGTGCCGCCTGCGCGGGTCCGAACGTGCCGCGCGCCTGCTGTGCGTAGTAGCGCAGGAAGTCGATCGCCTCGCGCACTTCGGCGATGGCGTTGGCGGCGGACTTGCCGGCCTCGCGGATGGCGAGCCCCATCAGGGTGCCCATGCGCTCCTGCATGATGTCGGCCGCCCGGTCGAGCATGGCAGCGCGCGCCGCGACCGGGACCTGCGGCCATTCGCTGGCGGCGGCCCGGGCGACGGCCGGCGCGGCAGCGCCAGGCCGGGCCTCGATCACGGTGCCGACGATGTCGCGGTGGTCGGCGGGATTGCGCACCGGCAGGCTTTCACCCTCGGCATCGTCGGCAGCCGCGTGCCACTGCGCCCCGGCCGAAGCGGCAAGCGCCTGCGACAGCGCCGCGAGCGCGATTTCATCGGTGAGGTCGATGCCGTCCGAATTGCGGCGCGATGCATATAGCCCGCAGGGCGCCGCGATCAGATCGTGGCGCGCGCCCGGGCTAGGCATGGCGCGCACGACCTCGACCGGGTCGGCGACCATGTCCGCCACCGGCACCGCGGGGTCTGCGATCCGGTTGACGAAGGAGGAATTCGCGCCGTTCTCCAGCAGGCGGCGCACGAGGTAGGCCAGCAGCGTCTCATGGGTGCCCACCGGCGCATAGATGCGGCAGGGGCGGTCCAGCCTGTCCTTGCCGACGACCTGCGAATAGAGCGGTTCGCCCATGCCGTGCAGGCACTGGAATTCGTACTGGCCGACCGCGAAGTCGGGTCCGGCCAGCTGGTAGATCGTCGCCAGCGTCTGGGCGTTGTGGGTGGCGAACTGCGGGAACACCGCGTCGGGCGCGGCCAGCAGCTTGCGCGCGCAGGCGACATAGGCGACGTCGGTGTGGACCTTGCGGGTGTAGACCGGGAAATCGGCGAGGCCGTCGACCTGCGCGCGCTTGATCTCGGCATCCCAGTAGGCGCCCTTCACCAGCCGGACCATGATCCGGCGTCCGGCGCGGCGGGCAAGGTCGACGATCCAGTCGATCACCGCCGGGCAGCGTTTGCCATAGGCCTGGATCACGAAGCCCAGTCCGTCCCACCCGGCAAGGTCGGGGTCGAGGGCGAGGCTTTCCAGCAGGTCGAGCGAGAGTTCGAGCCGGTCGGCTTCCTCGGCGTCGATGTTGAAGCCGATGCCATAGCCGCGGGCCATGGCCGCCAGCGACTTTACCGCGGGCAGCAGTTCGCCCATGACCCGCTCCACCTGCGAGCGGGCATAGCGCGGGTGCAGCGCCGAGAGCTTGATCGAGATGCCCGGCCCTTCATAGATGCCGCGCCCCGCCGAGGCCTTGCCGATGGCGTGGATGGCGTTCTCGTAGTCGGCGTAATACCGCGCGGCATCGGCGGCGGTGGTCGCCGCCTCGCCCAGCATGTCGTAGCTGTAGCGAAAGCCCTTCGCTTCCAGTTCGCGGGCACGCTTCAGCGCCTCGTCGATGGTCTCGCCGGTGACGAACTGCTCGCCCATCATGCGCATGGCAAGGTCGACGCCGCGCCGGATCACCGGCTCACCCGCGCGGGCGATCAGGCGGGTGAGCGCGGCCCCCAGCCCCCGGTCATCCACCGAACCGACCAGCTTGCCGGTGACGACGAGGCCCCAGGTAGCGGCGTTGACGAACAGCGACTTGCCGCCGCCCAGGTGCCCGCTCCAGTCGCCGCCGGCGATCTTGTCGCGGATCAGGGCGTCGCGGGTGGCGTGGTCGGGAATGCGCAGCAGCGCCTCGGCAAGGCACATGAGGGCCACGCCTTCCTGGCTGGAGAGCGCATATTCCTGCACCAGCCCCTCTACCCCGGTGCCCTTGTGATTGGCGCGCAGGGCGGTGACGAGCTGCGTGGCGGTATCGCGCACGGCGGCGCGCACCGGATCGGGCAGCGTGGCGGCGGCCAGGAGCGGGGCCAGGCATTCGGCCTCGTCCCGGCGGCGCGCTTCGGCGACGGCACGGCGCAGCGGCGAGAGTTCGCCGAGGGCGGGAGCGAAAGCGGAGAAAGGCTGGGAGGTCATGCGCGTGAGATCCTGGACGACGAGGCCGAGTAGCGTGAAGCAGGTATGAGGCTAGCAGATTCGCGCTTGCCGTTCCGCCTTTTCAGATCCACACGATGATCCGATTCGACTTAATTTCAGTCATATTCAGGACGACTTGGATGCCAAACCCGATTCAACCGGTCGAACTGGACGATCTCGATCGCAAGATCATCGGCGTCCTGCGCGTCGACGGCCGGATCACCGTAACCGACCTTGCCAAGGCGGTCGGCATGTCGAAGACGCCGTGCCAGGTGCGGCTGCGCAAGCTGGTCGACGGCGGCGTGATCCGGGGCTTTCGCGCGGTGGTCGACCCCGCCAGCCTCGGGCTCGACCATGTCGCTTTCGCCGAGGTCAAGCTGTCCGACACCCGCGAAAGCGCGCTGGGCGAATTCAACCGCGCCGTGCGGCGCATCCCGGAAGTGGAGGAATGCCACATGATCGCCAGCAGCTTCGACTATCTGCTCAAGGTGCGCACTGCCGACATCCGCCGTTACCGCATGGTGCTGGGCGAGAAGATATCCAGCCTGCCGCACGTCGCCAGCACCTCCACCTTCGTGGCGATGGAGACGGTGAAGGACGCCAGCAGCTGATCGTGCGCCGATCGGCCTGCGACGGACGCTGCCTGCCATCGGTCAGTCGGTGTCGGGGGCCCCGATTAGCGCTGGCCCGCGGGCGTATCCTCGGTCATGCTGCGGCCTGCCTCGCCCGACAGGAGAATGCGTGTACCGCCCGACGATGATAGCCGTAGGCGCGCTGATCGCGGTCTCCCCTGCCGCCGCGATGGCCGACACTCCGCGCGAACTGCTGATCACCGCCGCGTTCCAGACCACGACCAAGGCCCGGGCTCTGGCTCTGGCCGGACAGGCCATCGCCGGGGCCGACAATATCCTCGCCGCGCATCCCGGGGACCACGAAGCCACGCTCCAGCGCGGCATCGCCATCGGCTACCGCGCCAAGCTGACCCGCAGCCGCGCCGACGCGCGCGCCTCGCTGACGATCTTCGAGGGGCTGGCCGCGCGTAACGCGCGCGATCCCGAGGCGCAGATGGTCATCGCGGGCTGGCACCTCGATGCGATCGACCAGCTTGGCACGTTCCTGGCGCGCACCGCGCTCGGCGCCAGGGCGCAGACCGGCGAGACCGCGCTGGAACGCGCCGTCGCACTCGGCGGGGACCGCGCGTTCTACCCGGGGCTGGCGGCGATGATGCTGATCCGCAAGGACGTCCGGGAGGTCGCACAGGCCCGGCGCTGGGCCGAAGCCGCCGCCGACGCGAAGACCCCCAGCCCGCTCGACGCGCTCGTCAAACGCGCGGCGGTCGCGATGCTGCCGTCCCTGCGCGCCAACGACGGAAAGGCGGCCGCAGCCCTCGCCCGCAGGCTGCTTCCCTTCGGAAAACTGGCGGATTAAGGCGCTTTCAGGTGCTCTCCTGACGAGGCAATCGGCCCCGTCAAGCCGCCCGGATCTTTCACCCACATAAGAAGCGATTGTCTTCGTTTAGAAATTCTGGAGAGACATGGCGGGTTAATTCGTGCCACGGTCGCCGGACAAGAAGCAGTCACGCGTGCCCGCCAGGCGGACAACGCCGGTTGAAACCGCGTGGCAAGCCTCGGCAGGGCACCGGAGGGGAAAGCAAAAAAAGGTTCAGGTGTAGCTGCGGAAGGGCCGAGCCCTCTCCGCGCGAGGAGAATGTGATGAAGACGAAGAATGCTCTGGTACTGGCGGCCGCATCCGCCATCGCTATGGCCCAGGCACAGGTTGCCTTTGCCCAGGACGGCGCGTCCGCGCCTGCTTCCGGCGACGACATCATCGTCACCGGCACCCGCACGGCAGGTCGCTCGAAGCTCGATTCCGCCTCGCCGGTGGACGTGGTGACGGCCCAGGACCTCAAGCAGCAGGGCACGACCGAACTCGCCACCGCGCTCGCCAACACGGTTCCCTCGATCAGCTTCCCGCGGCCCTCGGCGACCGACGGCACCGACGCCATCCGCCCCGCCACGCTGCGCGGCATGTCGCCCGACCAGACTCTGGTACTGATCAACGGCGTGCGCGCCCACACCTCGGCCTCGCTCAACGTCAACGGCGTGGTCGGCCGCGGCTCGGCGGCGGTCGATCTCAACACCATCCCCTCCACCGCGCTGCAGTCGATCGAAGTGCTGCGTGACGGCGCTTCGGCGCAGTACGGTTCGGACGCCATCGCCGGCGTCGTCAACCTGCGCCTGCGCGAAGCCGACCACGGCGGCGGCGCCACCGTCACCTACGGCATCTACGACACCCAGATCGACACCGCGCGCGACAGCCGCCACGTCACCGGCGAAAGCACCATCACCGCGTCGGGCTGGCAGGGCCTCAAGCTGGGCCAGGACGGCTTCCTGACGCTGTCGGGCGAATATACCAACCGCAACCCCACCAGCCGCGGCGACGTCGACCCGCGCCTTGCCACGCCGGTCGTCGACAACCGCTTCGGCGATCCCGAGGTGGAGAGCTATTCGGTCTACGCCAACGCCGGCAAGCCGCTGAACGACGTCTGGGAAATCTACGCCTTCGGTGGTTATCAGTACCGCGATTCCACCTCCGCCGCGTTCCCGCGCCTCGACACCGCAGCGGCCGCCTTTGGCCTCGACGGCTTCCTGCCGCTGATCAACACCCACTCCAAGGACCTGACCGCGACCGGCGGCCTGCGCGGCGAGATCGCCGGCTGGAAGGCCGACGTGAACGTCAGCTACGGCCGCAACCGGATCGACTACTGGACGCGCAACTCGGCGAACTACACCTACGGCGCCGACAGCCAGACCGACTTCTACGACGGCGCCGCGATCTACGACCAGTGGGTGGCCGGCGTGGACTTCTCGAAGCAGTTCGACGTCTTCCAGTCGCTGAACGTGGCATGGGGCGTGGAAGCCCGCCGCGAAAGCTACCAGATCAAGTCCGGCGAAGATGCCTCCTACGGCTACGGCACCGCCTATCCCGGCGCCACGCCCGGCGCGCAGGGCTTCCCCGGCTTCTCGTACCTCAACGAAGTCAAGGAACACCGCCAGAACGCATCGGTCTACGTCGACCTCGAAGCCCAGGTCACGGACAAGCTGCTGCTGGGCCTGGCCGGCCGCGGCGAGGATTATTCCGACTTCGGCTCCACCGCCACGGGCAAGTTCACCGCCCGCTACGACTTCAGCCCGGCCTTCGCCATTCGCGGCACCGCCTCGACCGGCTTCCGCGCGCCGAGCCTGATCCAGCAGTACTACACCTCGATCACCTCGGTCATCCAGGATGGCAACCAGATCGTCACCGGCACCTATCCGTCGACTTCGGATGAAGCCACGGCGCTGGGCGGCAAGGCGCTCGAGGCCGAGAAGTCCACCAACCTCTCGGCCGGCTTCGTGGCCCGCACCGGCGGCTTCTCGCTGACCGTGGACGGATATCGCATCCACGTGCGCAACCAGATCGGCCTGTCCGAGAACATCACCGTGACCACCATCCCCAACGTCGCGGCCGCGCGCTTCTTCATCAACGGGCTGGCCACCACCACAAAGGGCATCGACGCGGTCGCCAACTACAAACTGGTGACGGAAGGTGCCGGCACCTTCGACTTCACCATCGCGGGCAACGTCAACGACATCAAGGTGACGAAGCGTCCGGCCACGTCCATCTTCGGCCGCAACCGCCTGCTGACGATCGAGGAAGGCACCCCCGGCGAGAAGGTCACGGGCACCGTCGCCTGGACCGGCAGCAGCCTGGGCGCCACCGCGCGCGTCACGTATTACGGCGACGTGCTGCAGCCCGGCACCGTGGCCACCAGCGACCTGCACACCGGCAAGAAGGCGATCACCGACTTCGAACTGCGCTACCAGCCCAAGGATGCGCCGTTCAACCTGGCGATCGGCGCGAACAACCTGTTCGACGTCTATCCCGACAAGGTCCCGGCCGCGCTCAACAGCACGGGTGTGACCGGCTTCCCCTACTACTCGCCTTTCGGCTTCAACGGACGCTATCTCTACGTTCGTGCCGGCCTGAGCTGGTAAGGACCCGACGGACCATGCGCCCCGGCCATCCACGCCGGGGCGCATGGCCACAGTTTCCGATCCCCCCATCTTTTCGGAAAGACCTGCCCCCTTGCGCCCCCTGTTCCTGAACGCCTCCCTCGCCGCGCTGGCCCTCTCGTCCGCGCACCCCGCCAGCGCCAAGGCGCCCGCCAACGCCGCGCCGCTGGCCGGCGACGCCGCCGCATCGGTCCAGTCGGGCTTCGCGCGCCACGCGATGGTCGCGGCGGCCAATCCGCTGGCCACCGAAGCCGGGCTCGCGGTGCTGCGGCGCGGCGGTTCGGCCGTGGACGCGGCCGTGGCGATCCAGGCGGTGCTGGGGCTGGTGGAGCCGCAAAGCTCCGGCCTCGGCGGCGGCGGTTTCATGGTCTACTACGATGCCGCCACCCGCAAGGTGACGGCCTACGACGGGCGCGAAGTCGCCCCTGCCGGTGCCACCGACCGTCTGTTCCTCGACGATCAGGGCAAGCCCCTGCCCTTCTTCGACGCGGTGCTGGGCGGTATCTCCACCGGCGTCCCCGGCGCGATCGCCATGCTCGACCAGGCCCACCGCGATCACGGCAAGCTGCCATGGGCGGGCTTGTTCGACCAGGCGGAGACGCTGGCGCAAGACGGCTTCATCGTCAGCCCGCGCCTCGCCGGCATGATCGTCTCGGCCGCGCCGCAGACCAAGGCTCCGGACGTGGTGCGCTATTTCACCAAGGCGGACGGCACCCGCTACGTCGCGGGCGACCGCCTGCAGAACCCGGACTATGCGCAGACGCTGAAGGGCATCGCCAAGTTCGGCGCCTCCGGCCTGCTGACCGGGCCGGTGGCGCAGGCCATCGTCACCCGCCTGCACGAAGGGCAGCGGCCCAGCACGATGACGCTGGCGGACCTCGCCGCCTATCGTCCGACCGTGCAGCCGGCGCTTTGCCGCCCGTTCCTGGCCTATGACGTCTGCACGCCGCAGGCGCCCTCCGGCGGCCCCGGCCTGCAGATGGCGCTCGGCATCCTCGATCACACCGACATCGCAAAGCGCGGCGCCGGGGACGAAAAGGCGTGGTTCGAATTCGCCCAGGCCAGCCGCCTCGCCTATGCCGACCGCGACCGCTACGTCGGCGATCCCGCCTTCGTCAAAGTCCCGCTCGAAGGCCTGCTGGCGCCCGGCTACCTTGCGCAGCGCGCCGCGCTGATCGGCGACAAGGCCGGGCCCGTCACCTTCGGCACGCCCGAAGGCGCACCGCAATACGCGCCGGACCGGACCCGCGAGCCCGGCGGCACCAGCCACTTCATCGTCATCGACGCCAGGGGCAACGTGGTCTCCATGACGACCACGGTGGAATCCATATTCGGCTCGGGCCGCATGGTCGGCGGCTTTTTCCTGAACAACCAGCTGACCGACAGCTCCTTCTCGCCCGCCGACACCGACGGCACGCCGGCCGCCAACGCGCCGCTGGCCGGCAAGCGGCCCCGGTCGAGCATGGCGCCGGCGATCGTGCTGGACCGCAAGGGCAGGTTCCATGCCGCCGCGGGATCACCCGGCGGCAGCGCGATCCAGGCCTACAACCTCAAGGTGCTGGTCGCGATCCTGGGGTGGAAAATGACGCCGCAGGCCGCCGTCTCGCTGCCCAACCTCGTCGCCAAGGGAGACAGCTTCAACGCCGACCCGTTCCCAGGCGCGATCATGGACGGCCTCGCCGCGCGCGCCATGCCGCTGTCGACCTCGCGCGGGGAAGAGTCCGGCATCCAGGCCATCGTCGTCAAGGACGGCGGCTATCTGGGCGGCGCCGATCCCCGCCGCGAAGGCCGGGCGAAGGGCTTCTGAGGCGAGGGTATCGCGAAGGACCGGCGGTCCGCAAACCCTCCGTCACCCCCGCGCAGGCGGGGCCGCGCTCGTTTCAAGGCGTGTCGCCGGAGGCAAGGCCAGCATCATCCCCGCCCGCGCGGGGATGATGGGGGAAAGCAACAGATGCTTGCAGGATCAGCCCCGCATCACTCCACCGCCCTTGGCCTGTAGACACCGTCATCGACGGCCGGTTCCACCGCGCCCTTGACCATCGAGGCCAGCGAGGCGCCATCGAGCCCGAGTTCCTTCATCAGGCCGTCGATCACCGGCGCCTGCGCGCGGTAGGCCAGAGCGGCGCTGACCGCGTCGTTGGCGAGGTTGCCCGATCCCCCCGACCCGGCGCCCGTGCCCGAACCGCCGCCGCGCTGGGTAAGCCCGTCGACCTGCACGATCTTGATCGAATCGATCGCCTCCAGCGGCCGCACGCTTTCGCGCACCACCTCGGGCAGCACCTTGAGCAGCGCCATCTTCATCTGCAGCGAGATCTGGTCGCTGCTGAGGAGGTTGGCTGCCTCGTTGATCGCGCGCTGGCCCGCCGCCTCGACCTCGAAGCGCACGCGCGCGGCCTCAGCGCGCAGCTTTTCGGCCTCGGCCTCGCCTTCGGCTTCGACACGGACGGCTTCGGCGCGGTTGGTGGCGGCGGCCTTCTCGGCCTCGGCCTGGACCTTGACGGAGATGGCCTGGCGTTCGGCTTCCTTCGCGGCCTCGATCAGTTCGATGCGCTTGATGCGCTCGGCGATCTCGGTTTCGCGGCTGGTGGCCACCTGTTCCTCGGCGGCGACTGCCTTGGCGCGCGCGGCGTCGGCTTCGGACTTGGCCTGGCTTTCCTCGCGGCTCTTGTTCTGGACGGCGATCTGCTGTTCCTGACGGGCCAGTTCGACCGCCTGGGCCTGCGCGATGCGGGCCTCCTGGATGGTGCGGTCGGCCTCGATCTGGCGGGCGTCGACCTGCTGCTTGGCGAGGATGCGCGCCTCGTCGGCCTCGCGCCCGCGCGCGGCCTGCTCGCGGCCGATCTCAGCCGCCTGCTCGGCGCGGCGCATCTCGACCTCGCGCTCCTGTTCGAGCCTGGCGAACTCGTTGTCGCGCTGGATCGAGAAGCTCTGGCGCGCGGCCTCGAGGTTCTTCGATTCGATCTGGACGCGGGTTTCCTGCTCGATGTCGTTGCGCGCCTTCTTGCGCAGTTCGATCTGCTCGGTCAGCTTGGTCAGGCCCTCGGCGTCGAAGGCGTTGTTGGCGTTGAAGTGCTCGATCGAGGTCTGGTCGAGCCCGGTCAGCGACACCGATTCCAGCTCAAGACCGTTCATCGCGAGGTCGGACGAGGATACCTGCTGCACCTTCTGCACGAAATCGGCGCGCTGTTCGTGAAGCTGGTTCATCGTCATGCCCGCCGCGACCGAGCGCAGCGCGTCGACGAACTTGCCCTCGACCAGTTCCTTGAGCGCCTCGGGGTGCATGGTGCGCTGGCCCAGCGTCTGCGCGGCCATGGCGATGGCGGTCGCATCGGGGCGCACGCGCACGTAGAACTCGGCCTTCACGTCGATGCGCAGGCGGTCGAGCGTGATCAGCGCATCCTGGTTCTTGCGCTCCACCGCGAGGCGCACGGTGTTCATGTTGACCGGCATGGTCTCGTGGAAGATCGGCAGCACGATGGCGCCGCCGTTCATCACCACCTTCTCGCCGCCGATGCCCGTGCGGACGAACCCGATCTCCTTGCTTGCCCGCTTGTAGAGCCGCGCCAGCATGATGCCGAACGCGAGCAAGAGGACCACGACAACGCCGACAATGATGCCGATGTCGAAAAGGCCGTCCATCTATCCGTCTCCTCGATCGGGATGCCGGCGCGGCCCATCGCCCCGCTCTCGATCGCACCCCCGGAGCGGATGGTACAGGTCAGCGGGCCCGGATCAAGCCCGCGCGCAAGTTTCCTAGAGACCGGCTCCCACCGCGATCCAGTACGTCGCGCCGGCCGCCGCGTAGGCGAGAGCGAACAGGTAGACGAGCATGAAGGTCGGCCACTTCCAGCCGTTGGTCTCGCGCCGGGTGACGGCGATCGTCGACATGCACTGCGGCGCGAAGACGAACCACGCGAGGAACGCCAGCGCCATCGGCAGGGTCCAGCGCGACTTGAGCTGGTCCCCCAGTTCGGCGGCCTGCTCGTCCTCGTTGTCGCCCGCGTCCACCGCGTAAGTCGTCGCCAGCGAGGAGACCGCGACTTCGCGCGCCGCCATCGCCGGGATCAGGGCCAGCGCCATGTCGCGGTTGAAGCCGATCGGCTCGACCACCACCGCCAGGCCGTTGGCGATCTTGCCCGCAATCGAGGCGTTGACCTGGCTTTCGCCCGGCCCGGCCTTGGGGAAGTTGAGCATCAGCCACAGCACGACCGTCACCATGAAGATGATCGTGCCGGCGCGGCGCAGGAAGATCCAGGCGCGCTGCCACAGGCCGATCGCCATGTCCTTGAGCCGGGGCATCTGGTACTTGGGCAGTTCCATGATGAAGCCCGAGGCCGCGCCCTTGGTGATCGAGAGGCGCAGGATCAGCGCCACCACGATGGCGCCGACGATGCCGGCCAGGAACAGCGCGAACAGCACCAGCCCCTGCAGGCCCACGCCCCAGCCTACGGTGGTGGCCGGGATGAACGCCCCGATGACGACGGTATAGACCGGCAGGCGCGCCGAGCAGGTCATCATCGGCGCGATCAGGATGGTGGTCAGGCGGTCCTTGGGGTCGGAGATCGAGCGGGTCGCCATGATGCCCGGGATCGCGCAGGCGAAGCTGGACAGCAGCGGGATGAAGCTGCGCCCCGACAGACCGACGAAAGCCATCAGCCGGTCCATCAGGAAGGCCGCGCGCGCCATGTAGCCCGACGCCTCCAGCGCCAGGATGAAGGCGAACAGGATGACGATCTGCGGCAGGAACACGATCACCGAGCCGACGCCCGAGATCACGCCCTCGGTCAGCAGGTCGCGCAGCAGGCTGGCGGGCAGCGCTTCCTTCACGCCGTCATGCAGGGCGCCGATCCCGGCGTCGATGGCGTCGGCGAAAGGCGTGGCCCAGGCGAACACCGCCTGGAACACCACGAACAGGATCGCCAGCATGATCGCGAAGCCGATCCACGGATGCAGCAGCACGCGGTCGAGGTTGGCGTGCATGCGCCGCTGCTTGGATTCCGACAGGATCGCCGCGCCGGCCATGGCATGCGCGGCGACGCGCCGCTCGGTCTGGGTGAGGTCAGTGAGGCCGGGCCCGGCATGGCGGGCCTGCGCGCTGGCCATCGCCTCGGCCAGTTCGGCCAGGCCGCGGCGGCGCACGGCCACGGTCGGGATCACCGGCACGCCCAGTTCCTCGGCCAGCACGGCGGGGTCGAGGATCAGCCCGTCCCGTTCGGCCAGGTCCACCATGTTGAGCGCGACGACGCTGGGCTTGCCCAGCGCCAGCACTTCCTGCGCGAAGACGAGGTGCTGCTCGAGGTTCGAGGCATCGAGCACGATCACCAGCACGTCGGGAACCGCCTCGCCCTCGAAGGCGCCGCGGATGACCTTGGAGGTCACTTCCTCGTCGGGGCTGGTCGGGTCGAGGGAATAGGCGCCGGGCAGATCGGTCATCTCGATCGGCTCGCCGGTGGGCAGCACGAATCGGCCCGACTTGCGCTCGACGGTGACGCCGGCGTAGTTCGCGATCTTCTGGCGGGCGCCGGTCAGGGCGTTGAACAGCGCGCTCTTGCCGGCGTTGGGATTGCCGACCAGCGCGATCTTGCGTTGACCGCTCACAGGGCTTCCACTTCCATCGCGGCGGCATGGGCGCGGCGCACGGCCACGGTCATGCGGCCGATGCTGATCGCGATCGGATCGCGCATGCCCAGGATCCCCCGGTGCGCGACGGTGATCCGCGCCCCTTCCTCCAGGCCCAGCGCATGCAGCCGCTGCGCCTCCTCGGGGACGAGAGCGGACCAGTCCACGGCGACGATGCGTGCGCCCTGGCCAATGGGAAGCAGGTCTAAGGTCATGAAAATTGCGCTGCCAGATAACGCCGGGTAACGCAACTAGGTCGCAATAGCTAAAACCATAGCCGGCTGTTCAACCCTGACTTTCCGCGAAGGTGTAGGGCTGCGCTGCGCGGCGATAATCGTCGGCCAGCACGTCGCGCCCGATCGGCGGGACCGAGCGGGCGGTGCATTCCGCCCGCTGGCACAGGCGGCAGGTCACGCCGATCGGCGTGGTGGGCGCGGTGGCCGGGTCGGCGCCGCGGGCATAGACCAGTTGCCCCGCCTGCCCGGCGGCACAGGCCAGCGCCACGGCCCGCAGCACGCGCGGCGCGCCATAGCCGGCACCGCCGCCGGTGACGGTCCGCGCGATGGAGAAGAAGCGTTCTCCGCCCGGCAGTTCCAGCCACTGCGCCGCGATCTCCCCGGGGCGGCGGAAGACCTGGTGAACGCTCCATAACGGGCACCCGCCGCCATGCGCGGCGAAGGGAAAGCCGGCGCCGTCCAGGCGCTTGGAGATGTTGCCGGCCTCGTCCACGCGGATGAAGAAGAAGCCGACGCGCTCCTCGCCCGGACGCTGGAGCGTGGTGAGGCGGTGCGCCACCTGCTCGAAGCTGGCGCCGAACAGCGCGCACAAGGCATCGATGTCATAGCCGCGCTGCTCGGCCGCTCGGGCGAAGCGGCCATAGGGCATGCAGATGGCGGCGGCGCCGTAGCCCGCCAGGGCCCGCAGCAGCAGCGTGGCGGTGGTGCGGCTGGAAAAGCTTTCGGCGCGGATCGCCTGCTTGATCTCGCCGCGCAGGGCCGTGTGGGCGATATGGGTGGCGATCTGGAACGTCCGGCTCGCCGCGTCGAGGGTGTCGGCGATGAGCAACTGCTGGTTGTGCCGGTCGAAGCGGCGCAGCGATTCCATCAGCACGTCGGGCGGCAGGAAACGCACGCGCACGCCTTTTTCGGCCAGCCATGCGGCGGCCCCGCCGGCCTTGTCGATCTCGGCTGTGAGGTCCTCGGCGCGGGTGTCCAGGGCGTGGAAGTAGTTGCGGGCGCCGGCCAGGAAACGCTGCGCCTCGCGCACGGGTTCGTTCTCGTCCGCGCCGGGACCGGCGGCGCGCTGCTCGGCCAGCGCCTGCGCCTCGCGCACGTAGGCCTGGTGCAGCCGCAGCAGCGCCTCAGATACGCCGGGGAAGCTGGTGGCAAGGTCGGCCACTTCGAGCGCGGGCAGGTCGATATCGGCGAAGATCGGATCGCGCAGCACGTCGGCGAGGCGGCGGGCATAGTCCTCGCCCTCGTCCCCGGCGATCTCGGCGATGTCGAGCCGGTAGGTGCGCGCCAGGCGCAGCAGCATGTCGGCCGTGACCGGCCGCTGGTTGCGCTCGATCAGCGCGACGTAGCTGGGCGATATATCGAGGTCGTCGGCCATCGCCGCTTGCGTCAGCCCCAGCTCGCGGCGCAGCCGGCGCAGGCGGGGGCCCAGGTACAGGGGACGGTTTTCCGACAAGCGCAACTTCTCCCGTGCCCCCGCCGTCATCCCGGGCTCGACCCGGGACCGCGGGCAATTCTTGAGGCGATACCTTTCGGCAAGGCGCCCTGCCGATAGCGCGTGCCTGAAGACACCCCACGGTCCCG